>Ga0302320_10008782_pt1 | contig 21872 bp, 12 predicted proteins | sample Bog_T0_3_FD_202130 | JGI IMG/M metagenome (GOLD analysis project Ga0302320, IMG submission 202130) | Peat permafrost microbial communities from Stordalen Mire near Abisko, Sweden - Bog_T0_3 | ecosystem: Environmental > Terrestrial > Soil > Wetlands > Peat | place: Sweden: Abisko, Stordalen Mire...
CCTTGAAATCGATTTTGCGAAGAGCAAATCGACGGCTCTAAGAACTTGCTCTCACAGTTGAGTCATAGCCACGGCGTAAAGACGCCTATCGAATCCGTCCGTGCACACCCACGAACTCTCAGAGATTTCAGGCGACCTGCTGTGAGTAACTGCTGTGAGGTTACCTGTTTTGTCCCGTAAGTTATTTACTATCAGAATGGTGGACGCTACTGGACTCGAACCAGTGACCCCGTGTGTGTGATACACGTGCTCTAACCAACTGAGCTAAGCGTCCGAATATTGTGAACCGATAACTTATGTGAGTCTTTCGTGTTTCCTGGGTATTTCCTGCACGCCACAAAAATGGCTGCCAGCAAGCTATTGCGGAACATCAGGAGAGAACCAAACCTGTTAAGGAACACCGCGAGCGGAATGTATTACGGTAGGTTCACCCTGAGCGGCAAGCAAAAGTCGGTTAACCTGGAAATCGATGTCTGAACCGTCGCCAGGATCCGGCTGGCAGACGAACGCTCCAAGATCGAGCGGTTGCGGCAAATGGCGGCCGCCGCGATGCCACTCGACCGAGAGCTGCGCCGATGCAGGCGCTACGAGAGCGGTGGGGACGGGCGCCGACCTCTTTGTTTGACCGCAGAAATCGAACGCTGATACTTCGGCCCCTACCCCCCTCTCCCATGCCCTCCCTCGCCATCTACCCCCGCCTGCTTGCAACCTGTGTCCTCATCCTCGCCGTCGGAGGCGCCGCCCTCGCGCAAACGCAACCGGTGAGCCCGAATCCGGGCCGGCTCTACGACGTCCGCGCGTTCGGCGCAACCGGTGATGGCAAAACGCTGGATACCGACGCCATCAATCGGACAATCGCGGCCGCCGCGGCAGCCGCCGGCGGCACCGTCGAGTTTCCGCCAGGCACCTATCTGAGCTTTTCCATCCAGCTAAAGAGCCACGTCTGGCTGCACCTGAGCCCGGGCTCGGTGATCGAAGCGGCGAAGGAAGCGCCCGGCTTCGGCCATTACGACGAGGCCGAGCCGAATCGCTCGGGCACCACGGATATCGGCGGCAGCTTTCACAACAGCCTGATCTGGGGCGACAGCCTGGAGGATATCGCCATCACCGGTCCGGGAATCATCTACGGCAAGGGTCTACCCCGCGCCAACGGTGGCGGCGGCGGCACCGGCCGCGCCCCCGATTTTTCCGGGCCTCCCCTCCCGCCGGCCGCCCCGCTGCCTGCCAGCGTGGGATTTTCCAGCCCGGGCCGGGGCGGCAACAAGTCGATCGGCCTGGTCAACTGCCGTAATGTCCTGCTGCGTGATTTCTGGGTGCGCCAGGGCGGTTGGAGCGCGGTCGACGTTCTCGGCGCCGACAACTTCACCATCGAAAATGTCAAAGTGGACACCAATCGCGATGGCTTCGACATCGATTGCTGCCGCAACGTCCGGATTTCCGATTGCATGGTCAACGCCATGAACGACGACGGAATCTGCCTCAAGTCCCCGGACGCGCTCGGTGCCCCGCGCGCCTGCGAAAACATCACGATCACCGGCTGCGAAGTCAGCGGTTATGACACCGGCACCTTCTTCGACGGCACCTACAAGCACGACCAAGCCGTCGCTCCGGACCGCGACGGCCCGACCGGCCGCATCAAGTTCGGCACCGGGTCCGCCGGCGGATTCAAGAACATCACCATCTCCAATTGCGTCTTTGACCGCAGCCGCGGCATCGCGCTCGAAGCGGTCGACGGCGGCACAATCGAGAACGTCACCATCACCAACATCGCGATGCGCAATGTTTCCAATGCGGCGATCTTCCTGCGCGTCGGCAATCGCGCCCGCGGGCCCGCCGGCAGTCCGGTCGGAACGATCCGCGGGGTGAGCATCAGCCACATCGTCGCCTCGGAAGTCGACGGCCGCTTTCCGATCATCATCGCCGGCGTGCCGGGCCACCCGGTCGAGGACGTTCGCCTGAGCGACATCCGCCTCGAATCCCGCGGCGGCTTCTCGCTCGACGACGCGGCCAAGCAGCCCGCCAGCCTCGTGAACCGGTTTTTCCTCCGCGCGGCGGGCCTCGCCGATCCCCGCGATCCTTACCTCCCGCCCGAGCAGGAAACCGCCTATCCTGAGCCGTCCATGTTCGGGATCCTTCCTGCCTGGGGAATATACATCCGCCATGCCAAGGACCTTGCGTTCCGCGATGTCAAATTGAGCTTCGAAAAAAGCGACACGCGGCCGGTCATCGTGCTGGACGACGTCGTCGGCGCCGAATTCAAAAACGTGAAGGCGCAGCGCGCCGGTGGCGCGCCGTTCTTCGTCCTGCGCAAAGTCGCCGACTTTGCGGTCGGCGACTCCTCGGGCGTTCCGGATCGGCAGCTGGTGAACGCCGAGCAAGAGTCGCTTTGAACCGGCCCGCGCGGCGGCCCAGATCAGGGCTTGCCTTCGAAGGCCCGGTCCGCGAAATCCGTTTGGACCTGCACCCGGCCGCCGGGAAGGGTCGTGAGCACATCCGGCAAATCGGAGTCGGCGAGATGGACGACGTTATTGAGCGTGGTGATCTCCTCCAGGCGGTGATCGGGATCGACTTCGACCGAGCCACCCGCGGCCGTGGCGCCGTCCGGCAGGCAGAGGCGCACGTTAACCGTCTTCGGCATCAGATCGAGCGGCGCCGGCAGCGGCGGCACCCGGTCAACCGCCACGATCCGTCCCGTTCGGTCGCGAAAGGCCACGGTGGTTTCCGGGGTGGGCGCGGCGCCCACGCTGTGGACGCGAACAAGAACCTCGCGGCCATGGACGACGACATCCTCGGGATCGATGCCCAGATCCGGCCGACTCCAGTAGGGAGTTCCCGCCTGCTTCAAAGTGAAGGTGAAGACGGTGGTGGCCCGCGGAGCAAAGGTGAGATCCAGCGCGCGGCTGCGTTCGAAGGGAACCGCGCGCGTGGTCACATCCCGGTCCGCCTCGTCGGCGCCCTTGGTGTCGATGCCCTGGGTCACTTCCCATTGGCCGGGATCGATATTCCAGCCGGTCATCCGCGCTTTTACTGGAGAGGTCTCTAGATTGTAAGCTACTACCTTGAACGACGTCGGCGTCGACCGAGGAACTAGGATAGCCAGGCTCTGGTCGGTCGCGGGAGCCGCGAATTTCCAGCTGACAACGTGCCCGGGAAAGGGATTCCCGCGGGTCAGGGCGATGCCCCCGAGGCGAGCCCGCTGCAATTCCGCGATCGGCATGCCCACGCGATCGATCCAAAGGCTGCCGTCCGTGTTTATGTACTCGCCGAGGGCTTCCTCCCGCACCTGCTGGTCGTAAAGGGTTTCCAGGTAGTGCTTGTCGCCGGAAACCTGCCATTCGAACTGCTCCGGGGTGTACCAATTGCCGTAGTCGCCATGGGCCAGCCGGCTGCTTGTGTTCGCCACGAGGCGCGACAGGCGATCGGGGTCGGACACGCCTCCGTCGGCCTTCAAAATGCGCACTCCGACGGTCTGACGCAAATCGAGGATATCAAGCAGATTGGCGTTTACCGCCATCACCGTGGTCGGCGCCCCGTCGAAGATCGGATCAAGGTATTTGCGATCGCCCGTCCATTTGTAAGCCGCCCAGAACACATGCCAAGGGAATGTGGTGCGGGCGGCGACGCCTTCCTTGTCGTCCGCGAAGTGGATCGAAGGCGGCAGCACGAACTTTCCGCTGGCGTCGCGGTGCCGATGAGCAAGGAGCCCGTCGGCCATCTCGAGATCGACCTTTTTCGCCGACGGGTTGCCGTTGTATTCCACCAGCAGCTGGCTGGGCTGGAGAATCAAGTACTCGTTCGACTTGGTGTAGCCCCAAACGCTGTCCGTGGCCATCTTGACGCCGTTGTAATAGCAGGACTGAAACAGGCGGTTTCCCGCCGGATTGATGGCGGTGAGCCAAGCGATGCCGCGCGCCGTCTCCATGGCCCGCTCGAGCATCCTTGGGCTGCCGTAATTCGCGATCAGGTTTTGGCCAAGGCAATTGATGCCCTCCTCATAGCCGTGCAGCTCGTCGGCCTGGATGCTGCACAGGCCATTCGTGAACATTCCTTCGCGGTAACAGGCGTCCAATTCGCGCTCGAGCGCCGCGCCGATCTTTTCCGGATCGCAGCCCATCAGCGCGACTCCGGGCCACATATTGGTCAGGTCAGTGTCGTCGGACAGACCGCCGCCATATTCGCCGTTCTCTATCTGCCGGTGATCGATCCACCAGTTGACGAAGTACCTCACATGGCCAAGCGCTTCGACCTGGCGGAAGGCCCACAGCGGAACTTCCGCCGGCTTCGCGGGACGCTGGGGGGCAGGCCAGGGCGTGCCGGGAAAGGCGACGGCATAGTAATTGCGTCCCGGATAATGATTCGGATCCACCCGCATCAAGTCCTTGATGTCTCCAGCAAAGCGATTCCACAGATTGTACTTGTCACTGTTCGGATGCTCCTCGACCAACATGGCGAACGCGTCCCGCGCCTGCGTGAACCGATCGAGCACATCCTCCGCTTTCGCCGCTTCCTTAGGCTTGAAGATCAGGCGGATTTGGGCGCCGGTCAGCGAAGCCGCTCCGAAATCCCCTCCGGAGCCGGCGATCGTGAGGTACAGGCTCTTTCCCGGGGGCAGGAGGCGGTCCCGAAGGTCGAGCCAAAGCGTCTTGGCCTCGCCGGGTTTCACGCTAAAGGTGAAATCCAGCATGTCTCGGGGCGGCCAGAGAGGGTCTTTGACCTGGACGTTCAACGCGAACAGGCCGCCGAAGGTCGGTCTCACCTTGAGCGCCGGCAGATCGACGGCGATGCCGTCCAGTCCGCCGTCCACCGCGTCCAGCCGGTAAGCCGGAGCGCCGGCGTCATTGGGGATCAGGATGTGCACCAGGGGCAGCGACCCGGCAGCCGCCCGTGGCGCCGCGTCCCCCGGTGCGGAGTCCGCGGGCACAGCGACCAGAGTGTCGCGCTCATCCGGGGCCTCGCGGCCCGCGATGAACGTAACCAATTCCTTCAAGCTGGGATTGCTCGGTGCGATCGCCGCCAGCCGATAGGCCAGTTTGGAACTGCCCGCAGGTTCCCGGCCGGGTCCGACGTCATAGGCGGACAGTTCCCCGATCGGCTCCTCCTGCATGAGATTGTCGAAGCGGATCCTCTCGCCGACAATCGGCGTTGCCATCGTGTGCACCGTGTGTTCCTGCCCCTGGGGACGCTCAAACAGGATCCGGCTGGCCGCCGGCGAATTCGGCACGAGCGTCATAGTGCCCCAAGCTGCCCCAGAAATCTCCAGGTGGTTCCAAGGCTCGTCCGGCATGGTGAACGTGATGGACTTGCCAGAGAGCGAATAGCAGTCCCAGTCAGGCAATTGGACATAATCGTTTCGGCCCGGCAGGCGGAGGCGATTGTAGACGCCCGGCCAGGTGGTTTCGCGGATGCCGTCCGTCGCCTTCCAGTACCAACGCTTGAAGTCATAGGCATCGTGAATCTCGACCTTGCGGATGCTGATCGCCGCTCCTTCGAGGTAGGGCGGCGGATCCGCCGGGCGGTTCCAACCGTACCGGAAGGCCCATTCATCGCGCCAGCGCGGGTCGGCCAGATCGCGGGCAGGAGCGGGCGGGATCGCCGCCAGCGCCTCGCCGCGGGCGAGTGCGGTGACATTGTCGTCGGCCAGCATGCGATCGTAAATGCGCAGTTCGTCGATGTCGCCGCCGCGGACGAAGTTATAATCGCTCTGCACATTCCACGGGCTGATGATGCGCATGTGCGGACCGAATTGGTCCAGGCCGGCGTTGTAAATGGCGGTCGTCTCCTTCGAGGCGGCGAGCTTGCCGTCGACGTAAAAACGAATGCCCCAAGTTTCGTCCCAGGCCAACGCCAGATGAATCCATTGGTCCGGCGGTGGAAACGGATCCAGGGTCACCGAAACCCGCGTCCGCGCCAGGCTGGCGTCGGTCACGAAGGCATCGAATCCATGCCCATTGTAGTCGATACGCAGAAAGACCATGTCCCAGCTCGAATGGTCGGCATATCCAACCCGGAAGACCGGAAACTCGGTCGGCCCCACCGGGGTGTGCGGCCGCCAGAAAAACGAGAGCGTGCCCCGCTGGGCGTAGATGTTTCCCGGCGCCCACCATGACAGCCGCTCGAGGTCGGAGCAGCGCAGGGCGGCGCCTTTTGCCCCGTCAGGAATCGACGTGATCCCCGATTCGAAATTGGGCTTGGGCGTGGCGCCCGCGGAAAAGTCCGCGGTAGTGCCATGCTCGCCCGACACATAAAAGAGCAAGCCGGGCTCGGGATCTGCCTCGGCGCCGGGCAGCCGCGATGCGAGCGACAAGCTGAGGAATAGTCCGAGGCGGATACGACGGGTTGACATGATAAAACCTTGGGGCGAGGTTGGAGATACCTAGACAGCGGGGCAGGAGAGCCAGGCGGCGCCAGAGATCATGGCGCAAAATGGACATTGATGTCACTTCCGTTCGTGCCGAACAAATGTGAGTGCACTCATTTTCTGTCTTGATGAGGCTTGGCGGAAGCTGCCTGAATCCCGTGGCCCAGTCGTATGATACACGTGCCCTAACCAACTGAGCTGAGCGTCCGGCCTGAAGAAGGAGCTTCTTACCGGGAGAAAGGCCGAATCAATCACGATTTTTTCTCCGGCGGGGCGGCCTTTCCGGGGGGACCGGCCTTTTCGGGCATCTTGCTGTACACCCAGGTGCAGGCGTCAGTGAAGGCCAGATCGCCAAAACGGGCCGTCGCTGCGACATGGTTCTCGCCCGGTACAAGCAGGACGTCGGGCCAGCGGAACAGGTGGTCGGGGGAGCGTTTCAAGCCGAGGGAGGCTCCGTTGACAGTCAACTCGATCTCAGGCGCGGTGGAGTAGACCTTGATCTCGGTCAGGGGCCTGTGGCGCTCGAGGAAGCGGCGGCTTGTGATCCAGGCGAATGGCTCGTTGCTCCAGTTGGCCTTGTACCAATAGAATGCGTCCTTGCGGATCCGCCGGTCGTAGGTGACCAGGCCCTTGTCGTTGCGGCCGGCGTGGTCGCCCTCGCTGCGGCCATCGGAGGCGAAGTCGAACATGCACCAGAGGAACTTTCCCCACAGGTAGGGCCGATCGCGGAGGGCTAGCCATGAATACTCGTGGAGCTTCGACTGGTATTCTTCCGGGTGAAACCGGCCCTTGGTGTCCGGGCGCCGGGGCGGCTCCTCGTGCTCGAAGATACTGGCCCCCGCGCCGTATTCGCTGACTCCGAATGCGGAGTGCGGATGGAGCTTGCGGATATTGTCGAGAAAGGCAGGCAGTGCGGTGAACTCCTCCGAGTACCAGCCGGCGTAGTGGTTGAAGGCGACGACGTCCGTGTGCCAGTTCTTCGGATCGCCCTCCTTCGCATTGGAGGCGTAGGTGGACAGGCGGGTCTGGTCCTGGGCGCGGGCAACATTGGCCAGTTCCGCAATCACCTGGTCGGCGGCATCGCCCCGCGTCTCATTCCCTACACTCCAGAAGCATATTGAGGGATGGTTGTAGTTCTGGCGGATGAGTTCGCGCAGCTGCTGCTTCGCGCTGTCGAGGAACTCCGGCGAGGGAAGAGCCTCGTTCACAAACGGGATTTCCGCCCAGACGACGAGCCCTGTCCTGTCGCACCGCTGGTACCAGGTGTCGGACTGCTGGTAATGCGAGACCCTGATCGCGCTGCAACCGAGCTCGCGAATCAGGTCGAAATCCTCCGCTTCATCGGCCATCGAGATCGCCCATCCCTTGTCGATGCGATCCTGGTGCCTGTTTACGCCGTGCAGGTCGAGGCTTTGGCCGTTCAGGAAGAAGCCCTTGTCCGGGTCCACGCGAAAGAAACGCAGACCGACGGATTGGCTGACCGAATCCACGAGAGCCCCGTCGGCCATCACATCCACACGCAGCGTGTAAAGGTAGGGGTCGGCCCTTGCGTTCCAAAGGTGCGGATGTGAAACAGACAATTGCTGCCTTTCCTCGACGGCGTCTCCCCCGCTCAACCTGCCCTTGTTTGCCGCCGAAGCGACCTCGCGGCCTGCCGCATCAAGGAGGTGGACATGTACCTCGACACCCTCGCTTTTGTCCGCGTAGCTCTCCACCTCCGAGCGCACTGTCAGATCCGCCCGGTCGGGCGTGATTTCATTCTGATCGAGAAACACCCCGGGTGAGCCGTAGTCGGTTGCGGAAACCTGGATTTGGTTTGTCGCAAGCAGGCTGACGGACCGGTAGATGCCTCCAAAAAAAGTGAAGTCGGCGGAATTCGGGGGAATCCCGAGCATGCTGTTGTCCACCCGCACCGAGATCAGGTTGTCCTGGCCGGCCTTCAACGCATCGGTCGCGTCGAAGCGAAAGCGCGCGAAGCCGCCCTTGTGCGTGCCCACCTTGACGCCATTCACATACGCGTCGGCCATCAGGCTGACTCCGTCGAACTGAAGGTACAGCCGCTTGCCCGCCAGGGAGGAATCGAGCCTCAGGTGCCTGCGGTACCAGGCGGCGCCGCGCCGGTAGTTGTTTCCGCCATCCTCGCCGTCGAGCGCGTTCCAGGTGTGGGGCACGGAGACGGCCTGCCAGGCGGTGTCGTCAAAACCCACCTCCGAGCCGTGGACGTTGTCGGCCGGATAGAACTGCCAACTTCCGTCGAGATCGATCCGGACGCGCGGAGAAGGCGGTGAAAGGGAAACCGGCAGTCCGTGCGCGGGCACCCCGAGGTACTGGCGGAGAAACCCGAGAACGACGGGCCGAAGGTCGCGGGGCAGGGGCTTGCCCTGCCAGCTAGTCAGATCGAAACTGTGGCCCACGTGATCGAGGGTCACAAACTCGTGTGCAACCCCGCATTGGGTCAGCACCTTGTCGAGTTGGGACGATTGGGAGAAATCCACGAGGGGATCAGCCGTGCCGTGGGCTATGAAGACCGGAGGCGAGTCCGCCCTGACATGGTTCACCGGAGAAGCCGTGCGCCACACGCTTAAGCCTGTTTCGGGACCCGCTCCCAGCATCGCCGCCGGATCGGCGTTGGGAGCGCGTTTGCCAAGCAGCCTTCCCTGCGCATCAGCCGCCTGGAGCGACGGCAATTCAGAGGGTCCGTAAAAGTCTCCCACCGCGCCGACCATGTCTGAAACCCCGGGATAAGGCGCCTTGGGCTCCAGCGCCGGTTCTCCCGCGGTAAAGCCCACCATCAGCGCGAGGTGTCCCCCGGCCGAGCCGCCCATGACGGCGACCCGATCCGGGTCGACATGGTAATCTGCGGCATGAACCCGCAGAAACCGGACGGCATTCTTGCAATCGAAAAGATTCGCCGGCCATGAGCCCGGGCCAAGGCGGTAATCGATGCTCGCACAGACATATCCGGCGGCGGCCAGGGCGCCGCAGATCTGCTGCGCCCTCTCCTCCCCTTTCGTGCCCTCCATCCAGCCGCCACCGTGAATCCAGACAACCGCCGGCGAGGGCGGGTCATCCGGGGCGCTCTCGGGCAGGTACAGATCCAGCTTCTCGGACCGCCCGGCCTCGAGGTAGCTCACGTCCTTCACCCTGAGCGTCTCCGCGGCTTGGATTCGCCCGCCGGGTACAGCAGCCAGAAGCGCTGCTGCAGTGGAAAAGGCGGCCAAGGAAAAGGAATTCATCGGGGCTCATTACTATTGGGTGCTTTAGGCAAAAGGGAATCCTTGAGTCTGCTGAAGCGCTCCCGGGTTCCAGCATCCGGCGCAAATTGAAGTCCAATATCGCTAAGGGCGGTTGCGGGCGCCTTGCGGCCCGCTTGCGCCTGCAGCTGCGCATCGGTGTAGACAAGATCCGTGTCGTAGGGGAATAGCAGCACCCCTTCGTCGACCGCGCCGAGATTGCCAGCCGTGGGTTCGACCGACGCATGGCTCCAGGTCTGCGCGATCAATTCATAGAGATCGGGCAGATGCGGCTGCAGCGAACGCGCCATGAAAAGCGGCTGCAGGACGGAGGCGATCTGGCCGGCACCCAGCCTGCCACCGGCCGCCGCGGGCTTTGACAAGGCCTCGAGGTACCGGAGGCGGGCGAACTCGACGTACGCCCGGGCGCGGCTCGTCCGGGCGGCGATTGCCGCTTCGAGAAACTTTCCCGCGCGCTCGTCGCGGCCCGCGGCATGTTCGGCCAGGCCGAGCGCAGCCAGAAGCTGGGGATCGCGCGAACCCCGGACAAAGGGGGCGATGAGGCTGCGGCGCGCTTCATCAGTGCGGCCGGCCATGCGCTGGGCCTCCCCCCTCACCCGGGCCGACTCGGCGTCAGCCGCCTGCCTGAGCGCGAGCGCGGGAATCGCCGGCATGGGATGCCCCGCGTCGTCCTGGAGCTTGAATCCCCGGATCTCCGCATAATCCGTATAACCCCAAAGGGCTGTCAGCATTTCCTCGTAGCCTTTCTTGAAGCATTGCCTGAAAAGGGCCTCGGTCACCGGCTCGCGGGCGGCCAGATAGGCAAAGTTGAGGAACGCGGTGCGGAACTCCATTTGCGATCCGAAGAGGCAGAGGTGCACAAACTCGTAGCACTCCCTCGCCCTGGGAGAGTCGGCGGCTTCCAGTCCTTCCGAATCCGCGGCAAACAGCTGTTCGAACGGCATGAAGGACCCGGCCTTGACCGCCGCATTGAATGCCGGGTCATTTGCGAGCGGTGTGACCGAAAAAGCGTCTGTTGGCTTTTGTGCAGGCTTGGCTGCGGCAAAGGCCTTCCGGGCGGCAAGGTCGGGGTCCTCGATTGCAGGCAGGCCAAATTGGCTATCATCATAGAGCATTGCGCCGAACAGCGTCACGAGGGAGCTCTCAAGCCAGGGCGGCGTCCGCGGGCCGATTCGCCCGACCAGGAAATGGACGTATTCGTCATGAAGGAGTCTCTTGGAGAACCCCGACATGCCGCTCAAATCCACGGAGTCCGGATCCTCCAGATTGACGACAATCGCCGCGTCCTCGCGGTCCTGGAGGCACAGGCTGAGCGTGTGTTCGGCCTCGTGGATCATGTTCGCCGGCACGAATTCGGCAAAGCGATTCGCCGAACGGCAAAGGATCAGGGAGGCCGTTACCTCCGCATTCATGCGCGCCGTCGGCCAGACCGCCTCCACGGCCTGGTGAAAGAGAAGGAAACTGTGGACCAGTCTCTCGGTCGTGCTATCCGGGGCGTTGGAAAGGATTTCAAACCCGGGCGCCTGCGCGTAACGCCATGATTCCGGAGGAGGAAGTATCCGCGTCTCCACAACCGTGAATGCCGGCAGCTGCACGACCGGACCGGTCGTCGGAAGCCGGGAATCGGCCCGCGCGAGGGTCAGGCAGGCGATCGCCGCCACCCCCGGCGGAACGAACCGCCGAAGGGAGGAAAACGCGCAAACGGAAGGCACGCGGCGCATGATTGGGTGGAAATTAATCCCCCGCCGCCCGCATTCGCAACAGCCCCTTTGCGCCCTTTCAGGGCAGCTTGATCCCGGATGCCCGGGCAATAGTGTCTCGCCCATCATGCCACCCATCCCTCCGGCCCCGACCGCAGGCCCACCTCCGCTGGCCGTGATCACCGGCGCATCCAGCGGAATCGGAGAAGCCTTTGCCCGGAGGCTCGCCCCGACGCACGATCTTCTCCTGGTAGCACGGCGGAAGGAGAGGCTTGAGACCGTCGCATCCGAGGTCGCATCCGCCCACGGCGCGCGCGCCGAGATCATGGTGGCCGACCTGGGGGAGGAATGCGATGTCGCCCGCCTAGCCGGGCGCCTCGCAAGCGAACCCAACCTGCAACTCCTGGTCAATAACGCCGGTTTCGGACTCGATGGGTTGTTCTGGAAGGGCGAGCTGGCGGCCCACGAGCAAATGCACCGGCTGCATATCCTTGCGACCTTGAGGCTGTGCCATGCCGCCCTGCAAAACTTTGTGCCGAGGAACCGCGGGGCGATCGTCAATGTCGCCTCCGTCGCTGCGTTTGTCCGGGGGATCGGCTCCGGCAGCTACGGGGCGACAAAATCATGGATGACGGCCTTCACCGAAGGCCTGCACCTGGACCTTCGCAGCATCAAGTCGCAGGTCGTCGTCCAGGCGCTCTGCCCCGGCTTCACGTACACGGAATTTCATGAGGTGATGGGCGTGCGCCGCGAGAAAAGGGCCCCCCGATTCTTCTGGATCAGCGCCGAAACCGTGGTTGCCGCCTCCCTCAGGGGATTGCGCAGCGGCCGGCTGTACGTGGTTCCAAGCTGGAAATACCGGATTTTGACCGCGCTCGTGACCAAGTTTCCGAATGGTCTGCGCGTGGCCTTTGAGTCAGCCCGGTCGCGTTGAAGGCCCGGGGCCGAGCCCGGCGGCGTTCTTAGTCCGCATGCATCACAAAACAGGCGAAGGTCGCCAAAGGCGCCGGGCGAAGAAGGCCGAAGGCGACCGAGGTGTGCTAGCCCGAAGATTTCATGAAAACGGCCAAAGATCGCCAAACCGCCGCGGGAAAAGGGCCGAAGACGACCGAGGTGTGCTTGTAAGCACATCGCAGGGAGTTTAAGGCCCTTTTTCGAGAGCGGTTTGGATGAGATTTGGACGAATTTCGTGAAATTTTCGGGCTAGAAGCACATCGCAGGGAGGCTGAGGCCTTGTTCGCAGGCGAGTTTGAGCGATATTCGCCTGAATTTGTGATGCATGCGGGCTAGTCGGCGGGCGAAACCCGATAGAGCCCCGCTCCGTGCGGATCGATCGCCGGGGCAAACCGGCCTTCCATCCGTCCAAGGTCCGTTTTCCGCCAGAGGTCGCGAACCTGGCAGGCGCCCGCGAACCCCAGTTCCGACAGATTGACGGGCACGGGCGCCGCGGCGGCGTCGCGGGTGTTGAACAGGGCAAGGTACTTGTCGCGCGAGCCCGGAACGCCTGCCACCCAGCCGTAGAATCCGTCTCTGTGAAACAACTCCCGATTGTCGGTGCTGGCCTGGCCGACGGCCAGGATTTCGTCATTGGTGATCAGGGCGAGGGTCGCCTCGTCCAATTTCGTCAGGTCGGCGCCCAGGATCAGCGGAGAGCGGGCGATGCTCCAGAGCGACACCAGGGTGACCTGCTCGGCGGCCGTGAAGTGGGTCTGGCGCTTGCCCATCGAGATCGTGCCGAGGGGAAGCATGTCGGCATCGGGAAAGTGGCCGGGCCCGCGGAAGGGCGTCCATGCGTTTAGGCGGTCGAATTGGGAAAGGAGCTGCGGCCAATGGTCCCAGAAGTCTCCGCTGATGCGCCACATGTTGGCGTGCGAGCTGATGTGCGCCCCATCGGCGACGGGGGTCGGGCCGGGCGAGGTGCTCAGCACAATCGCGCGCCCGCAATGGTCGATCGCACGGCGGATGCCCTCGATCTCGGTCCGATGGTAGGGGTACGAAAGGTCGTCGACCTTCACAAAATCGAGGCCCCACGACGCAAACATCTCGAATACGGAATTGTAATATTCCTGCGCCCCGGGTTTTGACATGTCGACGCCGAACATGTCGTCATTCCAGGGGCAGAGGCTCGTCGGATCGGCGATGTCGGCGGCATTGTACGGCGTGCCCATGACCGGTGTGCGGGAGGCGACTGCCTGGCGCGGGACGCCGCGCATCAGGTGGACACCGAACCTGAGGCCCATGCCGTGCACCGTGTCGGCGAGCGCCTTGAAGCCGTCCGCGTCGGCGGCCGACGGAAATCTGTTCGGCGCCGGAATCAAACGGCCCCACCGGTCCATCTCGAGCCTTGCGCCCTTTCGGTAATCAAAACCGGTTGCGTTGGGTTCGTACCACTGGATATCCACGGTGATCAGGTTCCAGCCATGTTTCAAAAGCCGGGCCTTCATCACCTCGGCCTGCGCGAGGGTCTGCGCCTCCGTCACCGTGGTGGCAAAACCATCCCAGCTGTTCCAGCCCATGGGTGGGCTTGCCGCCCACGCATGGTAGGCGGGTGGACTGTCGGCGCGCAATGGGGAGGCCCAGGCGACTCCCAGGGCGAGGGCCAGGGGTTTCACAAGTGGGGAGTTCATGATGTTTTCGATGAAACGGAGGACGGGAAAAGGATACTCACGGCGCAACCGGAGCCACCCGGAACCAGTCGAAATCGGCATGGCCCCACGCCGAGGCGAACGGCCCTGCGCTCGCAAACAGGCCGACCTTGGCCCCTATGTAGCGATCGCCCGACGCCTGGAAGGGCTCGCCGACGGGAGTGAAGGTCCGGTTGTCGGGACTGTACGAGAATTGGCAAATCCCGTTATCACGGACGGCGACCCGCAGGTAAATGGGGGCGTTCGCTTGGTCCATGCCCCAGCTTTCGCTCTCCTGGGCGCCCGGCTTATTGGCGCCCCGGTTGACGTCGTAGGCGAGACGGAACCCTGATGCGGTGCGTCGCAGGCCGATCCATGCGTAATCGAAGCCGAAAACAACGACACCTGCGCGTTCACCGGCGGCCAATGGCGAGAATTGGAGGGAAGTTGTGGCCGTGAACGCGGGGGCGGGGAATTTTTGCAGGAGAAGATTCGGCGTGTCGTAAAGCGTGTTGCCGGTCGGTCCGCCGTTGTTGCGGGTCATTGGGACGGGCATGCAGTCCAGGTGGAGAAAACCCGGATGCATCTGCAGCGAGGCCCAGCGCGCTCGAGGGTTTGCGTTCCACTGCCACTGCAGGCCAAGCATTGTGCCGTCGAATTCGTCACTAGTCTGCGGCACGGCCACGGGCCACATGCGCCCGACATCGGGCTTTCGGTGCACCAGCACCGGCTCGCCCTTCCCCGTGCCGCCCCGGTCCTCTCCGATGACCGGCCAGTCGTCGCGCCATTCCATAGGTTCGAGGTGAACGACGCGCCCGTAAGCGCCCCGGTCCTGGAAATGGAGGAACCAGTCCTCGCCCGCCTGCGTATCGACCCATGCTCCCTGGTGCGGTCCGTTGACCCTTGTACGCCCCTGGTCCAGCACGATTCGGTGCTCGTACGGGCCATGCAGGCTTTTCGATCGGAAGACGGCCTGGTAGCCGGCGCCAATCCCACCCGAGGGCGCGAACACGTAATAATAGCCATTGCGCTTGTAGAGTTTCGGGCCCTCGAGGGTCGTCCATCCCGGGATCTTGTTTCCGTCGATGATGACCTCGCCGGCATCGAGCGCACGAGTCCCGTCCGGACTCAGCCGGTTCAGTGTCAGAAAATTCGAAACACCGGCACGGCTCCTGGCCCAGGCGTGGATGAGGTAAAGCTCGCCATCGTCGTCCCAGAACGGGCATGGATCGATCAACCCCCTGCCGGGCTTGATTAGGACGGGGGGAGTCCAGGCGCCGGCAGGATTGGGCGCGGTGATCAGATAGATGCCAAAATCCGGATCCGGATATGTGATCCAAAAGCGGCCGGCGTGAAAGCGGATGGCGGGCGCCCAGACGCCCTCGCCGTGACGCGGCGCCGAAAAATGCTCCTCCGGCACCTGAAAGGCCAAGGCGTGGTTGACCAGGGTCCAGTTGACGAGGTCATTCGAATGCAGGATCGGCAGGCCCGGAGTGGCGAGAAAACTCGACGAAACGAGGTAAAAGTCATCCCCCACCCTGATGGCATCGGGATCGGAATAATCGGCGAACAGCACGGGATTCCGGTAGGTGCCGTCTCCGAGGTCCGGCACCCACGGAACCATGGACGCGATGCCGGCTCCATGCAGGGAGGCGGCTGCCATTGTGGGACCCAGCAAGGCAGTTGCAGCCAGGAGAATGCGGACCAGAAACGGACGTGGCATGGCTAGAGGTTTCAACCCGAAGGGTCTGAACCGGATTTGGCCCGGATTCAACCCCGGGCGGGCAAACCCAGGGATTGTCGTGGATGCCCACAAGAATGGGGTCTGAAGACCGGCCGTGAGGCAATAATCGCAATTTTCGCGCAGCCCAACCGCCTCCAAATCCGTCTAATTACCCGTCAACCCGCACTTTGACTTCCGTGAAACAACGATCTAGCATCCTGGACTCTATTGATATGGATGGGAGACCCCCAGAAGCCGTGATGGCCAAATACTCCGCGTTGCGCGAAGCCCTGCGCCCGAGGCTCCAGCGCGGACTCATCGTGGCTTTTTCCGGGGGCGTCGACAGTGCGTTCCTTCTGTGGAGCGCCGAGCAGGAGCGCCTTGCCTCGGGCGGGCGGCTGTTGGCGGTCACGGCCGTCAGCGACAGCCTGCCTCAGGCTGAAAAACGTGATGCGGAACAATTTGCGCAATCGATCGGGGTTGAGCTGCGGTGGGAGGCCAGCGGCGAACTCTCCAATCCCGACTATCTTCGAAACGACGGCTTGCGGTGCTACCACTGCAAGACCGAGCTTTTCAGGTTGACCCGGTCCTTGAAGGATCACGGCGCATATGAGTTTGTGGCATACGGCTACAACGCCTCCGATCGGACCGATTACCGTCCAGGCCACAAGGCTGCGGAGGAAAACGGCGTCATCGCGCCGCTTGCCGACGCGGAACTGAGCAAGGACGAAATCCGCATCCTCATGCGCGAGTTCAAGCTTCCGCTCGCCGACAAGCCGTCCAGCCCTTGCCTGAGCTCCAGGCTCATGACGGGCGTCGCGGTGACGCCGGAAAAGCTCCGGCATGTCGAGGCGATGGAGACGATCCTGCGCGACCGCGGCGTCAACGTCGTCCGCGTGCGGCTCCACGAGGAGGGGGAGCGGCGTTACCTTCGGGTCGAGGTGGCGCCCGACGAGATGGACAAGGTGTTGTCCGTCCGCGACGCGCTGCTCGCCACGGGACTGACCAACGGTTATCAGCGGGTGCTATTGGACCTCGCCGGCTATAAGACCGGAGGGGCGACCCTTCGCTGAGAACATTTATGCGCGACAATGAGATGCTTGACCTGCTGGCGGCAGTCGGAGCCGGCAGGGTTACCCCCGAGGATGCCCTTTGCCAGCTGAGGGCCGGCCCGTTTCGCCAGACCGACCTTGGGTTCGCCCAGCCCGACCATCATCGCAGGGTGCGCCACGGGCTTAACGAGGTCGTCTATGGCGAATCCAAGTCCGCGGAGCAGATCCTCGCCATCGTCGCTGAACTGAGCGCATCCGGCGGGCCGGTCCTGATCACCCGCCTCCAACCGGAAAAGATCGCCGCCCTGCAGACGCGGTTCACTTCCGGAAGGGCAAATCCGGTTGCACGCACCTTCATTGCAAACCCGCCGACCCCGAAACAGGGAAGCCGGTCCGTGGCCCACGTCGCAGTTGTCGCCGCCGGAACAAGCGACCTGCCGGTCGCCGAGGAGGCCTGCGAGGTGTGCATAGCCATGGACACCCCGTTCGTGCGCGTCTGCGACGTAGGCGTATCGGGGCTTCACCGGCTACTTGGCGCCGTCGAAACGCTCCAGGCCGCCACCTCGATCGTTGTCATCGCAGGAATGGAAGGCGCCCTGCCAAGTGTCGTCGCCGGCCTGATCGGCCGCCCCGTGTTCGCGGTGCCCACCAGCGTGGGGTATGGAGTCAGTTTCGGCGGTGTTACACCCCTTTTGGCCATGCTCAACTCGTGCGCGCCGGGCGTGACCGTCACGAACATAGACAACGGATTTTCCGCGGCCTTCGCAGCCTGCCAGGTCGTGCGCGCGGTCAGCGATGCGCAACACATCCGTCATGAGCAAAGCAATCTACCTTGAAAGCGTCGCCGGCGTCGCCGGGGACATGTTTGTCGCCAGCTTCGTCGATGCCGGCATTGTCAAGGCGGAGGAGCTGGGCGCCCTGCCGGCCTTGGTGGGCCTGAAAGGCGTTGAAATCGAGGTCAGCCGCGTGCGCCGGGCCGAGGTCGAGGCGGCGCACGTCCGGGTCACCTGGGACGAAAAATCCGAGCTGTTTCAACACGACCATCCCGGCGAGCACGGCGGCCATGAGCCGCACGATCATCAAGATCAAGGGCATATCCATGACCACGATCACGGTCATGGCCACCACCATCATCACCATCATGCCACGCACGACGGCGGCATGGAAACCCATCTCGAGCTTCATTCGGCGTCGCACGACAGCGGTCACGCCCACTACGCCGACATCGACCAAAGGCTGGCCAAGTCCGGGCTCGACGAGCCCGTCAGGGAGCTCGCCCGGAAGATCTTCCGGCTGCTGGCGGAGGCCGAGGCGTCCGCCCACGGCTTTGCGGTCGAGGACGTCGCTTTCCACGAGGTGGGCGCGATCGACTCGATCATGGACGTCGTCATGGCGTCGTACTGTGTGCACAAGCTCGGGGCCTGCGCAATCTACGCCTCGCCGATAAGGCCGGGGCGCGGTTTTGTGAGGATGGCCCACGGCACACACCCGGTTCCGCCGCCGGCATCGCTGAAGCTCCTCGCCGGCCTGCGGGTAGCCCCCGTTCCGGCAGCGATCGTCCGATCCGACATCGAGCTCTCGACGCCCACGGGAATCGCAATCTTGAAGGCGCTTGAGCCGCGCTTTGTCACCGAGGCGCCTCCGGGGAGGCTGACGGGGCACGGCGCCGGGGCGGGCACGATGGATTTCGGGGCATTTCCAAACATCTTCCGGATTGTCCTCTTCGACGAGGATCTTCCGACAGCTTCGCCGGATGGATTCGACAGCGACCGGGTGGTTGAGATCGCCTGCAACATCGACGACGACACTGCCGAGCACGTCGCCTGGATGGCTTCCCAGCTGCTGGAGCGGGGCGCCCTCGACTCATGGCTGACCCCCTTGACTGGAAAGAAGGGGCGGCCCGCGGTCTGCCTGTCGGTGCTCGCAACCGAGGCGGACTGGTCATCGATGGCCGCATGGATCCTGCAGAACGGAACGACTTTTGGCGTTCGCTACCATTTCTGGGACCGGCTCAAGCTTCGCCGTCGCTTCGAGCGCCGCGAGACCCCAGGGGGTTCCCTGACCTACAAGGTCGGCCTGGCGAAGGACGGGGGCGTCCTGAAGGAAAAGCCGGAATACGAGGAAGTGCGTCGCATCTGGGAGAAGCCCAAAGTCTAAACCGGGAAGTATGCTGTCCGGATTCGGACGAGACGACCTGTTTCGCGGCTGGAGTTCGCCAAGACCCGGAACCCACGCCATACAGGCCGGGGGAACTTATGGTTCTGCCATAAGTTCCCTCCGGGCCACGGAGGCGTGGAAGAGGCGAACAACAGCCGCTTCAAGGTCGTCTCGTCCGAATCCAAACAGCATACCGGGTAGCGGCATCTTGACCCGCGGGGCTGCAGGCCAATACTGGCAGGCCCCCTCGCGTCATGAACGTCATCCCGCCTCGTTTCGTCGCAACCCTGGCGCTTTGCGCCGCCGCATCGGCCCCCGCGCAGCCCGCGCCGGCATCAAATTCTCCGGCAGAAGGCCGGCACCGGAACTTTTCGGTGGCCGTTTACATGCCGGTCGGCGCAGTGCGCCACTTGGCGGATCCCGCCGTCCTAGCCGCGGAGTGGGCGCAGATCAGCAGCCAGGTGAAGGTCGACAAGGTCTATATTGAGGCCGAGCGCGACCGCGTGCTGGCGGATGACGCGCTCCTCGAACGGATGAAGGCATTCTTCACCGAGCGCGGCGTGCGAGTCGCCGGCGGCATCACCTTCTCCGACGGGGCCGAAAGCGGCCAGTTCCGCTCGTTCTGCTACACGGATCCCTCGGACCGGGCCTTCATGAAGGGCGCTTCGGAGCTCGTCGCCCGGCATTTCGACGAGGTCATCCTCGACGACTTCTTTTTTGTCACCACCAAGCACGAATCCGACATAGCGGCGAAGGGCGGCCGCAGCTGGACCCAGTTCAGGCTTGATCTCATGGACGACGCCGGGAGGCAGCTCGTCGTGGGCGCCATGAAGGCGGTCAACCCCCGCGTGCGCGTCACGATCAAGTATCCAAACTGGTATGAACACTTCCAGGGCCTCGGATTCGACCTCGACCAGGGGCCGAAAATCTTCGACGGGATCTACACCGGGACCGAGACGCGCGACCCCAATTCGACCGACCAGTTTCTCCAGCAATACGAGAGCTTCCAGATCATGCGCTATTTCGAGCACATCGCCCCGGGGCGAAACGGCGGAGGCTGGGTCGATACCTTCAACCTGCATTACCTGGACCGCTACGCCGAGCAGTTCTGGGACACGGTCTTTGCCAAGGCCCGGGAGATGACGCTTTTCTCGTGGAGCAATCTGCTGGAGCCGGTCCGCCCCGGCGAGCGGCAGGCGTGGCAGTCGCTGGACACGAGCTTCAACTACGACCGGATGCTCCAGTTTCATCCGGCGGGCTCCCCTCCGGCGGCCGGGCCCGTCACCATGGCCCGCGCCGCGGGATACGCGCTCGACCAGGCGGATGCCGTCCTGGGCCGACTGGGCGAGCCCATAGGCGTCAAGAGCTACAGGCCGCCGCACGGCCTGGGGGATGATTTTCTGCACAACTACCTCGGCATGCTCGGCATTCCGATCGAGCTGTATCCGACCTTTCCGGAGGACGCGCAGGTGGTCCTGCTGACGGAAGACGCCAAGGTCGATCCGCAGATCGTCGAGCGCATCAAGCGCCAGCTGCTCGGCGGCAAGACCGTCGTCGTCACCGCCAGCCTGTACCAGGCCCTGAGGGGCCGCGGTATCGAGGACATCGTCGAACTGGAGCCTGGGCCCAGGCGGATCCTGGCCGACGGCTATTCGACCGGATCCGGCGCGGGCGACCGCTCGGTGCTCTCCAACGAGGTCACTGGCGCCCCGCCGATCCTGTTTCAGCAGGTCGGGTTCCTGACGAATGACGCCTGGGCGCTTGTCAGCGCGATGTCCGACGGCGTGGGCTATCCGCTGCTGCTGGTCGACCGGTACGGCGCAGGCGGCCGCTTCTACGTTTGGACGATACCCGACAATTTCCACAATCTCTACCGCCTGCCGCCGGCCGTGGTGAGCGTCGTCAAGAACACGCTGATGGAGGGATTCCCCGTCCGCCTCGACGGTCCGAGCCAGGTCGCCCTCTTTGCCTACGACAACCGCACGTTCATTGTGGAATCCTTCCTGCCCTCCGGAGCCGACGTGAAGGTCCGCGTGCTCGGGAAATCGGCGAACCTGCGCGACATCGTATCGGGGCAGGTCATCGCCGGCCAGCCCCCTCCGGCGCCCAGGAGGCGCTGGCAGGCCCCCGAAGAGGCCCGCGTCTCATTTGATGTCCGCCTCGCGCCCCACAGCTATCGCGTGTTCGCGATCGAGCCCTGAAGCGGTCAGTCCGAAAAAAATTGCAATGAAACCCCTCCGCCAATCGATCCTCGCCCTGATCGGCCTTGCGCTCGCCGGCTGCTCCCAGACCCCGCCGCTCGAACGGATTGTGCCAAGCGAATCGGCATCGGCCCTGGAACATTGGCGGGAGAAGGTGCAGGACGATTATACAGCCGCGCAATGGCAGGACTTCGACTTGGCGCTTCAGGAGATCCAGTTCAAGATCATCGCCGAACCCGACGCGAAGGGCGCAGACCCCGTCGAGGCCAAGGTCAGGGCGGCGATAGCGGGCCACACCGTGCGCGAGGTGCTGCGGCTTGGGTTTGAATCAAGGCTGGCCAGGCTGGACGCGGAGGGCGCAAAGCTCGAGGAGTTCATCCTCATGAACGCCAAGGCAAAGTCGGGGAGCTCGCAGTCGGCGGCTGATTTCAAGAACCAGATCTACACCCAGCTCTCCCTTCTGAGCCGGGTGGACGACGAGATGGAGCGCACCGGACAGAAGCTCGATCTTCTGCTCCAGAGGCCGCATGTCGTCCACAAGCCGCGCCAGCCGCTTCCCTGATTCGCACGTCAGCTCACCGGCACAAGCGTCTCAGGAAGGCCCAGGCAGGAGGGCCTCAGGCCGCGGCGGCGCCTTTCAGCGAAAGCGCCGCCGCTGCAAACAAGACGATTGTCAGTTTCTTCATCGGCGGGGTCGGGTCGGGATTCGGGAGACATTGCCCGGAAATGGCCTTTTTGACAGCCCTACCGCGCGGGCGGGCTACTCCCGCAGCGATGCGCGCAGGCGGGCCGGCGAGATGCCG
>Ga0302320_10008784_pt1 | contig 21867 bp, 17 predicted proteins | sample Bog_T0_3_FD_202130 | JGI IMG/M metagenome (GOLD analysis project Ga0302320, IMG submission 202130) | Peat permafrost microbial communities from Stordalen Mire near Abisko, Sweden - Bog_T0_3 | ecosystem: Environmental > Terrestrial > Soil > Wetlands > Peat | place: Sweden: Abisko, Stordalen Mire...
TGACGAGGGCCTGGATGCCCTGGTGCTCGAGGGTGTCGAGGGCGGCGTCGAGTTCGTCGGCGGTGTTTTCGGCGAATTCCTCGATGCGGACGTAGCCGATTTTTTCCTGGCCGGCGATGGCGGCGGGGAGGAGATGGGCGTCTTTGACGGAGGCGACCTGGATGGTTTCGCGGGTGAGGGTGACTTCGAAGACGGTGCCGCCGCCGGGGGCGTTGGGGACGGGGCGAAGGAGGGTGAGATGGGCCTTTTCGCCGATCTGGCCCTTGAGCGATTTTTCGGCGGTTTCGAGGGTCATTTTCTCGGTGTTCTTGCCATCGATTTTGAGGATGCGGTCGCCGGGCATGAGTCCGGCGCGGCCGCCGGGGGAGTCTTCCATGGGGGAGAGGATGATGAGGCCGCCGTCCTTGATGCCGATGATGATGCCGAGGCCGCTGAACTCGCCTTTGGTTTCGCGCTGGATGTCCTGGTAGCTTTGTTCGTCGAGGAACTGGCTGTGGGGATCGAGGGAGGAGAGCATGCCGCGGAGGGCGGCGTAGGTGAGTTCCTTGTAGCTGGTTTTGGTTTCGTCGACGTAGTCCTGGCGGATGAGCTGGAGGACTTTGGCGAAGAGGAGGGTGTACTGGTAGCTGTCCTCGGGTTTGTCGGGAGTGGAGGCGGAGCGGCCGGTTTCCCAGCCGAGGAGGCCGGTGAGGAGGAAGGTGGCAGTGAGGAGGACGGTGAGGCGGGCGCGAGCCATGGGAGGTCGGATAATTTACTCTATCTTTTAAACCTAAACATCGCAACGGGCGTGTTTTTCATGATGAGGTGGAGTAGGCTGGCACAATGCGCGCATCTCCCATGAGCACGTCCGTCGAGGCGGAAGCAGAAGAGGCGCGCTTTAATCCGCCGGCGGGGCCGCACACTACGGTGCTGGCCATTCTTTTCGCGCTAAGTTTTTCGCACCTGCTCAACGACACGATGCAGTCGCTGCTGCCGGCGATTTATCCGCTGCTGAAATCGTCGTTCCAACTAAGCTTCACGCAGATTGGGTTGATCACGCTGACGAACCAGCTGACGGCTTCGTTGCTGCAACCGCTGGTGGGCTTTTATACCGACCGTTATCCGAAGCCCTACTCGCTGGCGGTGGGCATGGGCTTTACTCTCGCCGGGCTGGTGCTGCTGGCGCTGGCGACGCACTTCGCGCTGGTGCTTCTCGCCGCGGCGCTGGTGGGCATGGGGTCGTCGGTGTTTCATCCGGAAGCTTCGCGCGTGGCGCGGATGGCTTCGGGCGGACGGCACGGCTTCGCGCAATCGCTCTTTCAGGTCGGCGGGAACGCGGGGACGTCGCTCGGGCCGTTGCTGGCCGCGCTGATCATTGTTCCTTACGGGCGATACGAGGTGCTCTGGTTTTCGCTGGTCGCGCTGACGGGGATCGTTGTGCTGACCAAGGTCGGGCATTGGTACCGGGAAAACGCGGACCGGCTCAAGCCCGCGCAGCACGCGCAGGGCGATACGTCCAAGGTGGCGCGCGACAAGATTTTCTTCGCCATCGGCATTCTCGTCGTGCTGGTCTTCTCGAAATATTTTTATCTCACGAGCATGACGAGTTACTACACGTTCTATCTCATCCAGAAGTTCCATGTCTCCGTGCAGCATTCGCAATACTTTCTCTTCATCTTTCTTTTCGCCGTCGCGGCGGGGACGATCATCGGCGGGCCGGTGGGAGACCGGATCGGGCGCAAGCGGGTGATCTGGGCGTCGATCCTTGGCGTCGCGCCGTTCACGCTGCTGCTGCCCTACGCGAGCCTGGTCGAGTGCGGCATTCTCACCGCGATCATCGGTGTCATCCTGGCGTCCGCGATGTCGGCGATCATCGTTTATGCGCAGGAGCTCATTCCTGGAAAGGTTGGGACGGTGGCGGGGTTATTTTTTGGCCTGGCGTTCGGGATGGGAGGGATCGGCTCGGCTGTCCTGGGCAAACTTGCGGACTATACGAGCATCTTTTTTGTTTTTCAGGTGTGCTCCTTTCTCCCGCTTCTCGGCATCCTGACCTGGTTCCTGCCCAACATCGAAAAGCAACGGTAGCGGAACACTGATCATCGAGAGCCGGTGGTTGAGCCGGCTGGCGATACCACCGGTAATTGAATCGTTTTGCCTCCAACCCCGGCAGGGGTTGCACCGAGGTGGAATCCCTTCAGGATTCGTTTTCCTGGGGGGCGAGGTTCCGGTGGTATCGCGCACCCGAGCGTGCGCTCAACCACCGGCTACGATTGTAGCAAGCCTTCGGCTTGCGCGCGGAAAAACGACTTTTGCAGAGGTCTCTTTCAGGGCTTCCTTCGATTTTTTTCCCAACCCGGCGCGTTGCCCTGGGCTGGGATTGGGTCGCCCCGTAGGGGCTGAAGGCATTCCGATGGTTGATCGTGAAGACAGTGTCAACAGGCCCAGGTTGCCGAAATTGGTCGCGCGGGTTGGAGTTGTCAGCGAACGGTGCGGCGGTAGGCTGGGGAGTATGAACCCGCTGCGACGGTTGATCGTCCTGTTCCTCTTCGGATCAATCGCCGTGATGAAGGCTGCCGCAGCCGACTCGACAACGGACAGCCCGGCGACCGTCTCCCATGCGCTTTATCGCTCGGCCCTCAGTCACATGGGGTTCACGCCGGAGACGATCAAGGCCAACCGACCGTGGCTGACGCCGGAGCTTTACTCCCGGCTTTGGACGAAGGTGAACCAACCGACGCCGAAGGGAGACGCGCCCGATATTGAGGGCGATGTGTTTTTGGATTGCCAGGACCCGCCGGACAAATTTGAAGTCGGCGAAGCGTCGATCAATCAAACCATGGCGAAAGTTGACGTGACGCTGATCTGGCCGACGGAGAAGCGGCATTACACGGTGCTGTTGACCCGGATCAGCGGCGCATGGAAGGTGTACGACGTCAATTACGGCAAGGACGGAAGGCTGACTGATTTGCTGAAGTGAAAACCGTCGGCGGTCACGGCCACAACCGATCGACCGCCGCTACAGGCTGAGACTGCACCGCCGATAGGGACATCGGCGGCTACCACGGAAACTGACGACGGTCACGGCCACAGCCGATCAACCGCCGCTACAACTGAACGAGGGGAAAATCAGGGTTAGTACAAACCGGTGGAGATCCAAACATTATTGATGGCGGCGTACCAAGTGCCGTCATAGCCTCCCTCCGCGGTGCCATCCTCAATGACCATGCCCAGGACATTGGTGAGAACCAGGGCCCGATTGGTGGCAAACTGAACTCCGTCGGCCCATGCCGAGTAGGTGCCAGCAGTTATATTCACGACCAATTTGAAATGGATCGGTGTGTTGAAGGTCCAGGTTGGCTCGGTATTCTCTCCGTTGCCCGGAGAGAAGTTGATGAAACCGCCGGAGCTACCCGTCGTCACGAAATTGAGACTAAGCCCCGTGGTTCCCGTGGCAATAATGCGATTCGTCAGCAAAGTTTCTGTTGTATGGGTCTCCCCGGATAACGAGGTAATGCATTCGTCCCATTCCAGCGCAACCGTCCCACTAGTCGTAGCGATTGGAGTGCTCGAAGGAGCCACAAATTGTAACGATGGGCTGACGGGATCGCCGGTCAGACCTTCTTTCATAAACTGGAGTGGTTGCGTGATTCCGCCCAGCGACGAAACGACGGTGAGCGAGCCTGTACCGGAATTCACGTAGGCCTTCGTGGGATCAAGATTCACCGCGCTGGACGAGAAGGTCGCCGTGGTGGGCGCTGATCCCACAGTATCTGCATTGAAGTTGACATAAAATGCGGCCGGAACGACTTCCAAGCATATGGGATCGTCTGAAACGGGATAGGTAGCTGTCGTCGCGGTGAGCGTTACCGGCACCGCAGCGCGGGTCACCAAATCCCAAGCGTCAATAGCTGTATAGCCCGTGGGCAATTGCGCCGTGACATTAGCGGCCGGGGGCGAGCTAACCGTCTGCCAGCTGACTTGCGCCGCACCAGCGGGCAGAACGTTGTTATTGAAGGTGCCACTGCCCGAAGCAACCGGCGTGGCACTGACTTCGTTCGAGTTGCTGCTCATGCCTGCCGGGTCCGTACCGACCACGATATAATAATAAGTCGTGCCGTAAGTGACCGAGCTGTCCGTGTAGGAGCCTTGAGTAAAATTCAGATTGTTGACGAGCGTGGTGTAGGGTCCGCCGTTAGTCGTGGCCCGTTCAACGGCGCTGGTGACGGCATAGCTATTCGGCGACCAGCTAAGCGCGACATGGGCCGTCGTCGAGGTGACAGCGAGATTAGTCACAGGTCCAGGCGGAACATGCGAGCGCTGCCAAGCCACAAAATAGACGATGTTCTCCGTGTCAGACGAGTTTCGACGACCGACGATTGACATGGTGGTGAGCGGATAGGTGCCGCTGTAGGAAGGTACCGTGGGGAGATTGGAAGCCGTATAGGAGACGGGAGCCACCGGTATGTAGCCCATATCGTCGACCACCAACCCCTGGATCGCCGTATAAGCCTGGGTCGCGGCCTCGGTGGTTTCATCGACAAACCCATAAGTCGAACTGGTGCCGGCCCCGGGAGCGGCGAAACAATAAAAGGTGACCCTTTCCAACCCATCGGCGAGATAGGCTAGATATTGCCGGATATTGAAACGTGCTTTTTGGACGTTATTGCTGGTGCTGAGTCCGGTTTCCGTGATGTTTTGTTTAAAGTTGAGCGAGGGATTATTGAGATTGAGCTGGCGGCCAGACACAAAATTACTGCTTTCATTTCCACCGACCAAAATAGCGGTATAAGCAGCCCCCCCTGAGGCGAGAATGGTAGGATTCCAATTGTCATCCTCCGGGCAATTGCCATAGGGATGCCAGCCTTCGCAGGCGATGCTGCTGGCGACCTCGGCGGCCGTGAGAGGAGGAGACATGTATCCGGTGTTTAGGACGGAGCGAGTGCCCGATTTATTGGTGCCTGCCCAATTATAGTGAACGCCCGTCGCGGCAACGGTCGGGGCCAAGTTTTCCGCAATGCCGAAATTGGGGCTGACCGTGGTGATGCCCTGCGGAGCGGTAGTATAAAAGGCGCCGCGATGGTCCCACGGGTCGTGCGCCCACGGGGGCTCGTTCCAAATTTCAACACGTCCGGTCAGGCTGTGAGCCGCAATTTGGCTCCCCAGGAAGGAAACGTAAGAGCCGTAGGCGACGATCGATGGATCGGTGGGACTGGCAGTGGCGCAGCTCGGATAGAGCAGCTGGTTGATGACCAGGCTTTGACCCGAACTCAAAGCGATGCTGGTGGGCGCCGCCAAGGTGATGGTGTTGTTGGTCGTATTTACACTGGCAATAAGCGCACCATAGTAGCCCCACTGGCCTGTGTTCACGATTTGCGTACCTCCGCTCTCCATAACGTGGCAATAAGGAAAGGTGACGGAGGCAACACTTTGGTTGAGTTTAATCGACGTGGTGCCGATGGGATAAGCTTGGGCCACGGTGAAAGTACCGATGCTTTGGTAGGGCGGGCCGTAAGCCGCTACAAGCAACGGATTGATTCCATAAGTGGAACACCAATCCAAAGCATTTGCATCGGCGGTCGGCATCGAGAAAGCTCCAGACATGTTTTGGACGGAAGACCAGCCGGGCTGGAAGCGCGCTTCCGTGGCACCGGCGGCCGCAGCCATCTGGAATTCCCATTCATTGTTCTCATTGGTCATGTTGAATCCAAGGCCGCCCTTGACGACGGTGGAGGAGACCGAGGTCAGGTTTTCCACTGAGGTGGAAGTCTGGGCCTGGCTCGTGGCCGGAACCCCCAAGGCCAACGATTGGAGTGAGATAATTAGCAGCGAGATTTTATAGTTCATTTTCCTCCCAGGGTGATTACCGCAAGCGGCGATATCGCGTTAATTTCGATCTAAGCGATGGCGACGGTTGTGCAAGCAAGCACAATTGTCAATATAAATAATGAGTCGCGAAAAAGAGTGCCCGGCTGAGGCGGGGCGTATTTTTCACCTGCCCGTGCCCGGCTAACCTGCCATTCAAACAGGACGTTCGCTCCGGGCCGACGGTGAGCCCATAGATAACCTACAACTGCACCGCCGCCCGGCGGGCGGCGGCTGGCGCGAAATGTGCCTTTAGCTCAGGTAGGTGTTGAGGACGTTCTCGAGGTACTCTTGTTTGCCGCTTTTGCGTTTGGGTTCGCCGAGTTTTTTGAGGACGAGCTTTTCGAGTTCCCTGAAGCCGATCTTTCCGTTCTCGATCGCGGCGCCGTAGTCGGTGTCGTAGCTGGCGTAACGTTCCTCCAGGAAGCGGTCAAGTTTTCCGTCCTCACGGATCTTCGACGCGGTCTTGTAGGCGAGCGCGTAGGCGTCCATTCCGCCAATGTGGGCGTAGAAGAGGTCTTCGAGGTCGATGGAGGGGCGGCGCAGCTTGGCGTCGAAGTTGAAGCCGCCGGAGCCGAGTCCGCCGGCGCGCAGGATGGAGAACATGGCCAGGGTCAGTTCCCGGATGTCGGTGTTGAACTGGTCGGTGTCCCAGCCGAGGAGGGTGTCGCCGGCGTTGGCGTCGATGGAGCCGAGCAGGCCGACGGCGGCGGCGACTTCGATCTCGTGATTGAAGGTGTGGCCGGCGAGGGTGGCGTGGTTGGTCTCGATGTTGAATTTGAAATGGCGGTCGAGGCCGTAGGTGCGCAGGAAGGCGATGCCGCTGGCGACGTCGAAATCGTACTGGTGCTTGGTCGGCTCCTTCGGCTTCGGCTCGATGAGGAACTGGCCCTTGAAGCCGATCTTCTTCGCGTAATCGACGGCCATGTGCAGGAAGGCGGCGAGGTGGTCCTGCTCGCGCTTGAGGTTGGTGTTGAGGAGCGTTTCGTAGCCCTCGCGGCCGCCCCAGAAGACGTAATTTTCGCCGCCGAGTTCTTTCGTTACCTCGAGGGCTTTTTTGACCTGCGCGGCGGCGTAGGCGAAGACGTGCGCGTCGGGATTGGTGGCCGCGCCGCACATGTAGCGCGGGTTGGAAAAGAGGTTCGCGGTGCCCCAGAGGAGCTTGATGCCGGTGGCCTTCTGCAGGGCCTTGGCGTGCGCGACGATCTTGTCGAGGTTGCGGTTGGATTCGGCGAGCGTGCGGCCTTCGGGCGCGATGTCGCGATCGTGGAAGGCGTAGAACGGCGCTTCGATCTTGGTGAAAAATTCGAACGCGGCGTCCATGCGCACCTTGGCGACGGAGACGGGGTCCTTGCCGCTTTCCCATGGGCGCACGATGGTGCCCGGGCCGAACGGGTCGGCACCGACGCCGCGGAAGGAGTGCCAGTAGGCGATGGAGAAGCGCATGCGCTCTTTCATCGTTTTGCCTTTGACGACTTCGTCAGGATTGTAATGGCGGAAGGCGAGCGGGTTTGTACTCGCCGGGCCTTCGTAACGGATGGGCTTGATCTTGGAAAAATGTGTTTTGGCCATGGGAAGACAAGCCTGCGCGTTAATGAGGCATCTTCAAGCCGAGATTTAAATCAAGGGGCGACTGCTTGTAAGGCAGCATTCGTTAAGCTATTAGTACCTGAGGTATGACAGCCATCGCGCAAAAGCTAGATCAGAAGCTCGAATCGCGGGATGCCGGCAAGGCTGCCCAGGTCGAGCAGCTTATCTCTGACATCATCGACGCGGCTGATGCGGACGCCCTCGACATCCTTCCTTCCCGGCAGGTAACCCAAGAAGTACTCGATCTGCTCGATGAGGGCGATGCCGGGCGAAGTGTGGTTGGCCGATCTTGGGCTCGCCGCCAAGACTCGTCCCATCGTGATTGTCTCGCGTGACGACGCTGACCCGCCAAGGATGCTGCTCCTTTACGTGCCACTCACCCGTCAATATCGGGGAAGCGCCTACGAAGTGGAGTTGACGGGGCTTCGGTTTCTCAACGAGCTCTCTTATGCCAATGTTCAAGGGTTGGGTTCGCTTCCGCCTGTGCGATTGGAACGGATGTTGGGGAAGTTGCCGCCCGAGCTGTTTGGTAAAAAAATCAAGGATGCTCTTCGTTTTGCGCTGGAGCTTTAGCGACCAAGCAAATTCTGCGTGACGCGGGCGAAAGAATGGGGAAGATCACGCCATGATCTACCTCGGCATTGACTGCGGCACGCAGAGCACGAAGACCATCGCGCTCGATTCCGAGTCGGGCGAAATCGTCGCCGCGGCGTCGAAGAGCTACGACCTGATCCCGAACCTGCCGCCGGGCCATCTCGAGCAGGACCCGGCCGTGTGGACGGCGGCGGTGGATGCCACGATTCAGCAGGTGCTGGCCACGCTGGGCACGGACCGGATCAAGGTGAACGGCATCGGCGTCTCCGGGCAGCAGCACGGGTTTGTCGCGCTGGACCGCAAGGGTAATGTGATCCGGCCTGCGAAGCTTTGGTGCGATACTTCGACGACCGAGGAGTGCGATGAGATGCGCACACATTTCGGTGGCTCGCAGGCGGTGATCGAAAAAGTGGGCATGGATATGCTGCCGGGGTTCACGGCGCCGAAAATTTTGTGGCTAAAACGGCATGAGCCGGAGAATTTCGCGGAACTGACGACGGTTCTGCTGCCGCATGACTATATTAATTTCACGCTGACGGGGCGGCTGACGATGGAGTACGGCGACGCGTCGGGCACGGCGCTGCTCGATCCGCGGACGCGGACGTGGTCGCGCGAGGTGCTCGATTTCATCGACCCGGGGCTGGCGAAGAAGATGCCGCGGCTGAAGTCGTCGCTCGCACCGTCGGGGACGCTGCTGGACCAGCTTTCGCGCGAATGGGGCCTGCCGATTGCGGTGCGCGTGAGCGCGGGCGGCGGGGACAATATGATGGGCGCGATCGGGACCGGGAATGTCGAGCCGGGACGGGTGACGGCGAGCCTGGGCACGTCGGGTACGATCTATGCGTACAGCGACAAGCCGGTCATCGACCCGAACGGGGAGGTGGCGGGCTTTTGCGACAGCACGGACGCGTGGCTGCCGCTGGTGTGTACGATGAATGTGACCGTGGCGACGGAGGCGGTGCGCACTCTTTTCAAGTGGACGCACGCGCAGCTCGACGAGGCCGTGGGCAGCGTGGCGCCGGGCGCGGACGGCCTGCTTTTCCTGCCGTACTTGCAGGGTGAGCGCACGCCGAATCTGCCCAACGGATCCGGTGTCTTTCACGGTTTCAATACGCGCAACATGACGCCGGCACACATCGCGCGCGCGACGATGGAGGGAGTGACGCTCGGGCTGGCCTACGGACTGCATCGGCTGCGCACGCTGGGCGTGTCGCCGACGGAAATCCGGCTCACGGGCGGTGGGAGCAAGAGCCCGGTTTGGCGGCAGATTTGCGCGGACGTTTTCGGCTGCCGCGTCGTGACGCTGGTTGAATCCGAAGGGGCCGCGCTGGGCGCCGCGATCCAGGCGCTGGCCACGGCGGAGACCAACCGCACGGTGAAGGAGTGGTCGAATCGTCTCGTGCGCCTGAACGCGGCAGACACGACGATGCCGCAAACGGGTTTCGATTATTTCGGCACGATGGAGAAGCAGATTTCGCTGACGAGCGCGCTGGCGGAACGCGGGTTTCTGTAGGCCGCCTGCAGGAACGACGCGGTTTTGCAAATGCTGCTGAAGAGGGTGACCTAACCGAAGAGTCCCTTCTTTTTTTTGGGCTCGGGCTTGGGAATGCGGTCGTGGTCGCGGGCGTGGGCGAGGGCTTCTTCGTAGGTGATGAGGCCCTGCTCGGTGAGGCGCGAGAGGCTTTCGTCGAGAGTGACCATCCCCTCCCCGCCGCCGATCTCGATCTGGCCGGCGATCATGTGCGGTTTGTTGTCGCGGATGGAGGCGCGAATGCCGGAGTTGGCGATCATGGCCTCGACGGCGAGGACGCGCCCTTTGCCGTCGGCGCGCGGCAGCAGGCGCTGCGAGATGACGCCGAGCAGCGTGTTGCCGAGCTGGGTGGTGATTTGGTTTTTCTGGTCGCCGGGGAAGACGTTGACGATGCGGTCGACGGTTTTCGCGGCGTCGATGGTGTGGAGCGTGCCGATGACGAGGTGGCCGGTTTCGGCGGCAGTCAACGCGGCGGCCATGGTTTCCTGGTCGCGCATTTCGCCGATGACGATGACGTCGGGGTCCTGGCGCGCGGCCTGGCGCAGGCCCATGGCGAAGGATTTGGTGTCGACGCCGACTTCGCGCTGTTTGATGATGCCGAGCGCCGGGGGAAAGCTGAATTCAATGGGGTCCTCGATCATGATGACCACGCCGGCGCGCAGGCGGCTGATGCGCTGGACCATCGCCGCCATGGTCGTGGTCTTGCCCGCGCCGGCCTGGCCGGTGATGAGGATGAGGCCCTCTTTGCGCTGGCATAAATCGTTGACGATGGGCAGGTGGCCAAGTGTTTCGAGGTCCGATACGGTGCCGGGGATATGGCGGAAGGCGGCCTCGACGCAGCCACGCGCGTAGTGGGCGTTGCAGCGAAAGCGTCCGAGGGCCGGGTAATCGAGGACGAAGTCGAGTTCGCGATCCTGCTGCAGGCGCTCGCGCTGCGGCTCGGTGAGGACGCTGAAGACGAGGTAATAGCTGGTGTCGGGATCGAGCGGGATTTCGGCGAGCGGGACGAGTTCGCCGCTAATGCGGGCGAGCGGTGGCGAGCCGCAGTGGATGTGGAGATCGGAAGCGCCGCGCTCGACGGAGAGTGCCAGCAGCGCATGGAGGTCGGGAGGCGCGCTCATCGAAGGCGGATGATGGCACTGCGTGCTGCGGATGACCATCGGAAAGCGCGCGCGGAGTTGATGCCGTCTTGGGAAAGATTTAGCCGCAAAAGAACGCAGAGAACGCAAAAAAAGTTGGGGAAAGTTTCAGGCAACGACGCAACGGAAGGCAGAGGTTGATGGCGCGAAATGGAATTTCGCGGGGATCAAGGGGCGTTCCCCAGCTCCTGCGGAGGGCGGTATACTCGGGAACGAGAGGGAAGAGTGCCACTCATTCGACGGACGGCAGGGGATTGGCCTCCCGGCCTTTTCCAGTCAGTGGCCCCTATAAAATTGCGCTGACGCGCAGGAATTGCCGTCCCTACCCCACTGACCAGCGATGGAAGGTTTCGATGGCTTCGTAGTCGGGGAGGCCGAGGGCGTCGAAGAGGCGGCTGTTGGCGCGGGCGAAGTCTTCGGCGCGCTGGCCGGGCTCGCGGCCGTCGCCGGCGAAGAAGATGCTTTTCTGGCTTTCGTATTGCTGGGCGGCGCGCTGCTTGCAGGCGAGTTCGGCGGGGCTGAGGGGGACGGCCATGTCGACTTCGTGGATGGGCCAGGCGGCCCAGGCGCCGCGATAAAGCCACGCTTCGCTCTCGGCGAACCATGCCTCGCCGCTGCTTTGGCGCAGAGCTTGCGTGAGAATTTCGAGGCAGATGCGGTGCGTGCCATGCGGATCGGCGAGATCGCCCGCGGCATAGATTTGGTGCGGCCTGATTTGCTGAAGCAGGCGCGCGGTGATGGTGATGTCGTCCGGGCTGACCTGGCGGTAGACGTCGCCGGCTTTTTCGTAGAACGGGAGGTCGAGAAAGCGAAGCCGGTCGGGATTGACGAGGCAGATGCGCGTGGCGGCGCGGGCTTCGGTGCGGCAGATGGTGGCCTTGAGCGTGCGGAGCTGGCGGGGATCAGTGTGATCTTTTGGGATGGGAACGCCGCCGACCTGCTCGTGGAAATCGAGATAGCGCTGGAGAATTTCGTCCTTCACGCTGTCGCTGCCGGAAACCTGGTAGGCGATGTGGACTTCGTGGCCGTGCGCGGCGAGGCGCAGCAGGGTGCCACCCATGGCAAGGACGTCGTCGCCGGGATGGGGCGAGAAAATGAGGATGCGCTTCGGGTAGACGGCGGCCGATTTGGCGCGCAGCGCGCGCGGCTGGACAGCGGGTTTGCCTTCGCTGTTGAGCGGCTTGCCGCCGGGCCAGCCGGTGATGGTGTTCTGGAGCTGGCGGAAGACGCGAAGGTTGATCTCGTAGGCGTTGCCGTATTGCGAGAGGAGTTCCTGCAAGCTGTGGCTGTTGTAGTCCTCGTCGGTGAGTTTGAGGATGGCCTTGCCGGTTTTTTCCGCGAGCCAGTTGACGCCGCGGCGCAGCATGGAGTCGGACCAGCCGAGGCCCATTTCCTGGAGGGGGCCGACGAGCCACGGGGTCTGGATGCGGGTGAGCTGGCTGGCGGCGGCGCGATCGAGGACCATGAGGCAATTCTCGTGGTCCTGAAGGTAAGTTGCGGTGACTTCAGCGGTGACTTCGCCCTCGACGGCGCGCGCGACGATGGCGGCTTTGTGTTCGCCGAAGGCCATGATGACGATGCGGCGCGCCTGGAGGATGGTCTTGACGCCCATGGTGACGGCGGTGCGCGGGACGAGTTCCTCGCTTTGAAAATCCTTGATGGCGTCGAGGCGCGTGAGGCGGTCGAGGTGGAGCAGGCGGGTGAGGCTGCGGCGCGAGGAGCCGGGCTCGTTGAAGCCGATGTGGCCGGTGCGTCCGATGCCGAGGATTTGCAGGTCGATGCCGCCGGCCTCGACGATTTGCTTTTCGTAGCGCTCGCAGGCGGCGGGGACGTCACCGCGGGGGATGGAGCCGCTGGGGATATGAATCTGGCTTTCGGGGATGTCGAGGTGGTCGAAGAGGTGCTCGCGCATGAAGCGGTGGTAGCTGCGCGCGTGGTCGGGCGAGAGCGGGTAGTACTCGTCGAGGTTGAAGGTGATGACGTTGCGGAAGCTGAGGCGTTCCTCGCGGTGGATGCGGGCGAGTTCCTGGTAGACAAAGATGGGCGTGGAGCCGGTGGCGAGTCCGAGCACGACCTTGAGGCCGTCGGCTTCGCGGTCGCGGACGAGCTGGGCGATTTCCTGCGCGACGCGCGCGGCGGCGAGCCTGGGTTGGTCGAAGATGACGACAGGTATGTGTTCCCACTTGGAGGTCTCCAAGGAGAAGGCCGAGGCGTCCTGGTACCATGAGGTGTTCACGTGCCTAAGGTCGCACAAAAAGCGGGGCGGGGCGAAATCGAAATGAGACTATGATTTTAGGTCGCTCACCGTACTCAGGCATTGAAAACAACCCAAAACCGCAAAGTCTCGCGCATTCAGGGTCAGCAACGAAGTCGCGCCGGCTTGCAAATAGGTTGCGGCAAGAAGAGTGTCGAGAATGCGCTTTCTTCCGAGCTGATGCGCGTGCATCCAGTTAAGGAACTGCGTCACGGCGGTGTTGGCCGGAAAGATCGTCATCACCTCGCGGGCAGTCCACCATCGCTCGGCTAGATTCATGGCTTGCCCCATCGTCGGCGGATTGGCAAAGCGACGCGTATCGGTGGCAACATGCATGAATTCCGCCAGCCCTTGCGGCGCAAGGGCAAACTGCGCGCCGCGAGCGACACATTCCGTAACCATCGCACGAGTGGAAACATGATCGGGGTGCTCGACCAATTCAGCGGCGACCAGAAAGCTGCTATCTATGCCGCAAATCACTTCCTGCCTTTGAGCATTTCTCCCAACAAATCGTCGTCAGGAGAAAAAGGCCGCAGAATTCGCCCAACGCTTACGGTCGGGATATCCAATACGCTGTGCCGCTTTGCTGACGCGGTCTCTTGACGCTGGGCCAGAATGAATCTTTCCAATTCAGCCAGTTCCTCAGCGTTCAGCTTGGGGATTGCCACTTCGATTTCTGCCAACGTGCTCATCGCGGCGTATAGTGCCATAAAACTACGCCAATCACAAGCGCGCGGCAGCAGAGTCAGGGTCAGGACGGAGTCTGACCCTCCAGGGTGGTGGCGGAGAGGAGGTCGCAGGCGGCAGGGAGCTGCTCGGTCTGACCGAGGAGGAGGACGCGGTCGCCGGAAGCAAGGGTCTCGTCGGGGCCGGGGTTGATGAGGCGCTGGCCGCCGCGCTCGATGGCGACGATGCTCGCGCCAGTCTGCTGGCGCAGGGGGATTTCCCGCAGCTTGCGGCCGATCATGCGGGAGCCGGGTGGGATTTCCATGGTTTCCACTTCGGCTTCGCGGAGGAGTTCGGGCATGGGTTTGGGTTCGAGGACGCGGAGGCGGGGGAGCTCGACGAGGGTTTCGTGCAGGGCGATTTCGGCGCGGCTGTAGATGCGCACAAGGATGGGGCGGAAGAGGAGCGCCACGAGGGTGACGAGCAGGAGAAGCGGAACCATGCTTTCGACCGAGCTGAGGATGGAGGTGCTGAGCAGGATGGTGATAAAGGTCATGACCACGAAGGAGCCGAGGACGAACACCTGGCCGATGACCATGCGCGCGGCGCCGCCCTGTTGTCCGCTGACGGCGACGGGAACGCAAATTTCGGCGATGAGCATGCTCATGGCCTGGACTTTGCGAATGCTGGCGAGGTAGATGGGCGCGGTGAAGATCATCACGGCGAGCCAGACGATGACTTCGTGCACTTCGTGCGTGCGGATGGTTTCCGGAAGGTACTTGTCGTCCCATTCCGCGATCCATGCGCCGAGGGCGAAGATGCCCACCGTGAGCAGGAGGTTGATGAGGAGTTGCCAGCCCATGCGGCGCACGAGGAGGACCAGGGGGCTGAGCGCGCCCTGGCCGAACGAGCCGACCCACGCGGTATAAACGGAGAGCGCCTGCATGAGGGGCGGCGGCGCGGCGCGGTCGATCCACGCGGCGATGCCGTCGGTGCCGCGAATGAGGTAGGGCGTGACCAGGGTGGTGATGACGGAGACGGCGACCGCGATGGGGTAGAGAAAATCGCTGGTGACATGCAGCTTCTGGCCGAGGGCGGCGATGATGAAGGAGAACTCGCCGATCTGCGCCAGGCCCATGCCGACGCAGAGGGAGGTGCGCAGGTCGCGTCCGCCGATGAAGACACCGAAGCTGCAGGTGATGACTTTGCCGACGACGACGAGGAGCGAAAGGATGAGGATGGGCCAGGCGAACTGGATGAGCATTTTGGGGTCGATCAACATGCCGATGGTGACGAAGAAGATGGCGCTGAACATGTCGCGCACGGGCGCGGTGAGGGCCTCGATTTTGTGGAGCTGGCGCGCTTCGGCAATGACGGCGCCGATGAGAAACGCCCCGAGCGCGACGGAGTAGTTGTTCATGTAGGCCAGCAACGCGACGCCAAAGCAGCATCCGAGGGCGGCGACGAGGAGCAGCTCGTCGCTTTTGAATTTGGCGATGTAATCGAAGAGGCGGGGCACGAAGATGAAGCCGACGACGAGGACCATGGTGAAGAAGACGGCAAGCTTGAGGATGTCGACCCCGATCTCCCCGGCGCTGGGAGTGCCGGTCTGGGCGAAGCCGGAGAGCAGGGCGAGGAGGACGATGGCGAGGATGTCTTCGATGACGAGGATGCCGAAGATGATTTCGGCGAAGGCTTCTCGCGATTTGCCGAGTTCGGCCAGGGCCTTGACGATGATGGTGGTGGAGGAAATGGAGAGCATGGCGCCGAGGAAAATGCTGTCCATGGTGTCCCATCCGAAGGCGCGTCCGACTTCGTAGCCGAGCCAGATCATGAGGGTGATTTCCATGATCGCGGCGACGAAGGCGGAGAGGCCGACGCGGGTGAGTTTGCGCAGGCTGAATTCGAGGCCGAGGGAAAACATGAGGAGCACGACGCCCATCTGGCCTAGGGCGGTGACGGTCGCCTCGTCCTTGACGAGCATGAAGGGCGGCGTGTAGGGGCCGACGATGAAGCCGGCGACGATGTAGCCGAGGGCGACCGGCTGTTTCAGCCGATGGCACAGGATGGTCGTGATGCCCGCGATGAGCATGACGACGGCCAAGTCGTGGAGCAGGTCGACATCGTGCATGACGCGGACTGTAGCGGGAGGTCAAATGCGCCGCACTTTAAAAAAACGGACCGCGCGACCACCGCCGCCCAGCGTGCGGCGGCTACCGGCACTGGCTGCTTACTCGCCTTTTTTGGGGAAGAGTTCGCGGACGTATTTCTGGATGTTCGCGGTGGTGGCCTGGCAGCGTTCGGCGGCGGTTTGCACGCTCTTGGCGAATTTCTTCGGGCGCGAATCTTCCGGCAGCTCGTTGACGAGGAGGTAGACGTAGCCGAGCAGCGGCGTGAGGTGATTGTTCATGTCGTGGAGTTGCTTGCGCAGCAACATGCCGGGGGAGCCTTCGCCTTCCCCGCCGCGGAGGTAGGCCTCGGCGAGGCTCCAGTCGGCGGGCGTGGTGACTTTGAGATTGATGCCGTTGTAGAGGACGATGCGGACGGGGTGGCCCATGCTCTCGACGACGGCGGTGTCGTCGGTGAAGGTGGCGCCAGTGGCCAGGGCGGCCTTGTAGGCGTCGCGGAGGAGTTGCGTGCGGAAAATCTGCGGGGTTTGCACGGTCCAGAGCCTGGAGCGGTCGATGGTCTGCATGACGAGGCCGTCCTCGCCGACTTCCTTGAGGCTGTCGCTGCACGGTGAGCCGCAAACGGCGGCGTCGGAGAGCTTGGCCGCGGCAAGGACGGTGTCGATCAGCTCCTTGGTGACGAAGGGGCGGGCGGCGTCGTGCACCATGACGTAGCCGGAGGCGTCGGAGACGGCGTTGAGCCCGGCCTGGACGGAATCCTGGCGTTGCGCGCCGCCGTCGACGAGACGGATGTTGCCCTTGTCGCGCAAGGGGGCGATGGTCGCCTCCATTTCCGCCATGCTGCCGGGACGGATGACCAGGATGATTTCCTTCGGGGCGCCGGCGAGGAGCAGCCGCTCGAGCGTGTGCAGGAGAAGGGGCCGTCCGCCCAGCGGAGTGAGAAGCTTGTCAAAACCCATGCGTTGGCTGCGACCTGCCGCCACCACGACCGCGCTTAGAGGTTCACTCATTTAGTTGTCTTTCTGCGTGCTTCGCTGTCGTCCGTTCTTTCATCCGAGGTATCGGGCTTGGCCGCCGAGTCGTCTTTGTAGAAGATGGGGCCGTGTGCCTTGAGGTTGGCGATGAAGGCGGCGAGGTTGTCGCCGACCTGTTTGTCATTGATGAGCCGTCCGAGCGCGCCTTTGCCGGTCTTGGCCTGGGCGAGGAGATCGTTGGCGTTGGAGATCATGCTGTCGCCGTTGTCGACCATGTGGCGGAGCTTGGTGATGGTTTCCTTGAGATCGGCGGTGCTGGTGTTGGAGAGCACGTCCACATTGAGCCGGGTGATCATGTCGTCGAGCTGGGCGGCAATGTGATTGGCCCGGTCGATCAGCGGCTTGGATGCGTCCATGATCGCGGAAAGGTCGGTCTCCTGCACCCCTTCAATCGTCTCGCCGTCCTGGACGAATGGGGCCTTTTTTTCGTCAGGTGTGTCTTTGTCGTATACGACCGGTTTGACGATGACAAATCGATCGCCCAGCAACCCGGCACTGCCGATGACGTAGGTGGCGTCTTTCCGGATGCCGACTTCCTTGTTGATCTTGAGGTTCACCTCGACCACTCCTTTATCGGGAATGTAATGAGGATCGGTGGTTACTTTGCCGATGGTCGCGCCGGCCAGGTAGACATCGGAGCCCTTGAGCAGACCACTCGCGTCGGGAAATTCAACGGTCAGACTGTAGGTGGGTTTGAAGAGATCGGGCACTTCGCCGAAGATGATGATGAGCGTGCAGATGAGCCCGATGCCCAGGAGCAGGAAGATGCCGACCTTCGTTTCGAGATTCGCGTTTTGTCTCATAGGTTTTGTTTTTTTGGGCAGAATTACGGAATTACCAAATTGACCAAATTAACGGAATGGGGAAGGCAGGGGGAGTTTGATGGGATTAATAAGATTAAAATGAATCTAGAGAGAGCAAATCCTAAAATTCCCATTTGTTCATGTGCCTCACATTACTCATCGTTAAAAATTTTTAAAAATTCCGTTAATTCCGTTAATTCCGTCAAAATTCCCCTGCGTCTCAAAAGATAGCATCGCTGGCGTCGGAGATGCCGTTGACGAAGCGTTTTATGATCGGGTCCTGAGATTCGAGCACAACCTTGGGTTGATCGACACAATAAATGCGGCCTTCGTAGAGCATGGCGATGCGGTCGCCGACTTCGCGGGCGCTGACCATGTCGTGGGTGACGATTACGGAGGTCATCTGGAGTTCGTCGCCGAGGCGGACCATGAGTTTATTGATGCTGTCGGAAACAACAGGGTCAAGCCCGGACGTGGGTTCATCGTACAGCATCAAAGCCGGTTTGGCGATGGCGGCGCGCGCGAGGGCGACGCGCTTTCTCATGCCGCCGCTCAACTCGGAGGGCCATTTGTGGGACTGGTTGGGCAAATCGACGATCTTGAGCGCGCGCTCGACCTCGGCCTGGATTTCCTTTTCGTTGGTGTCGCCCTTTTCGCGCAGGGGGAAGGCGACGTTTTCGCCGACGCTGAGCGAATCGAAGAGGGCGCCGTTCTGGAAGAGCATTCCGGTTTCCTTGCGGATGGGGACGAGCTGCTCTTCGTTGAGCTGGGCGAGGTCGTGATCGCGGAACCAGACGTGCCCGGCATCGGGCTGCATGAGGGCGATGATGTGCTTGAGCAGGACGCTTTTGCCGCCGCCGCTGCGGCCGATGATGACCATGCGTTCGCCCCGGCGGATGTCGAGGTTGACGCCGCGGAGGACTTGCTGGCGGCCGAGTTTCTTTTCCACGCCGTCGAGTCGGACCAGGGGCGCAGCGTTGGATTCTAATGAAGCGTTGGACACAGCGGGCTCTTAGAGGATGGCGTTGAGCAAGAAGGTGAAGAAGAAGTTGGCGATGAGGACGATGATGAATGCATCGACCACCGATTCGGTGGTGGCGAGGCCGACGCCTTCGGCGCCTTCGGAAGCCTGGAGGCCCTTATTGCAGCCGACCAACAGGATGATGAGACCGAAGAAGAAGCCTTTGACGATGCCGATCCAGATGTCCTTGTCGTGGGTGAATTTCTCCGTGTTGTTCCAGTAGTAGACGCCGGGCACTTCGAGGACGTGGACGGCGACGTAATAGCCGGCGCCGACGCCGCAGAGGATGGCGAGGCCGACGAGGATGGGCATGGAAATGAGCATGGCGAGGAAGCGCGGGACGATGAGGTATTCCGTGGGATAAACGGCGAGCGAGCGCAGGGCGTCGATCTGCTCGGTGATCTTCATGGTGGCCAGCTCGGCGGCCATGGCGGAACCGACGCGTCCGGCGATCATGAGCGCGCAGAGGACGGGGCCGAGTTCGCGGCACATGGCGATGGCGACGACGGGGCCGACGGCGGAGCTCATGCCGAGGTTGCGGAACTGGAATTCGCACTGGGCGGCGAAGACGGCGCCGATGAAGCCGCCGGTGATGATGACGACGGGGACCGATTTGGCTCCGATGAAGTCGATCTGGCGCACGAGGAGCTTGAAGCGGATGGGGTAGCGGAACAGGCAACGAATGACGTCGCACAACAGGAAGACGATCTGTCCGCCCATCTGGAGCATCCCAAGAAAGCGGGCTCCGGTCCTCTGCGCATATCTGGTCATGGGTAAAAACTAGCGTGCGACCGCAGGGAGACAAGGAGTTCTGTGTACTGGAGGGACAACCTCCGGCTTGTCCCTTGCAAATGGGTCAGGCCAGAGGCTGACCCTCCAATGAATTACAGGCGGACGGGGACGTGGTGCTCGGCCATGTAGGATTTGACCTGGCCGATGGTGAATTTGCCGTAGTGGAAGACGCTGGCGGCGAGGACGGCGTCGGCTTTGCCCAGGTCGAGGACGGCGGTGAAGTGGCTCAGTTCCCACGCGCCGCCGCTGGCGACGACGGGCACGGGCGCTTGTTCGCTGATGAGGCGGGTGATTTCGAGGTCGTAGCCGCTCTGCATTCCGTCGGAGTCGATGCTGTTGAGGACGATTTCCCCAGCGCCGAGCGCGACGGCTTTTTGCGCCCAGGCGCGGGCTTCCCACGAGGTGCGTTCGCGACCGCCGCGGGAGAAGACGGACCATTCGTTGGGGCCGGTTTTCTTGGCGTCGATGGAGACGACCATGCATTGGTTGCCGAAGGCTGCGGCGCCTTCGGCGATGATTTCGGGCCGGGCGAGGGCGGCGGAGTTAAGGCTGATTTTGTCCGCACCGGCGCGCAGGAGGATGCGCATGTCCTCGACGGAGCGGACGCCGCCGCCGACGGTGAGCGGCATGAAGCAGCGGTCGGCGGTGCGTTCGATGACGTCGATGATGGACTTCCTGCCCTCGGAGGAGGCGGTGATGTCGAAGAAGACGAGTTCGTCGGCACCCTGGTCGTTGTAGCGGATGGCGAGCTCGACGGGGTCGCCGACATTGCGCAGGCCATCCTCTTCAGCCCGGCCAAATTGCTGGCCGCGGGTGACGCGTCCGTTGTGGACGTCGAGGCAGGGGATGACGCGTTTGGCGAGCATGGCGGGAGAATTTTTGACGGAATGAACGGAATTTACGGAATTACCAAATTAGCGGATTCTTTTGACAGGAGAACAGGAAGATTTGAAAAAGGCAGGGAGGCAATTAGACAGGAGGAACATGAAGGACATGAGGGGAAAAAGGCATTGAGTCTTCTTTTATGTGCCTCATGTATTTCATGTATCTCATGTCTAAAAACCTTCCCAAAAAATTCCGTTCATTCCGTTCATTCCGTCAAAATTCTCCTGTCTTCCCCAAGAAGCGCCCAGCTTAAAGCGAGGGGAGCTTGCTGACAAGTTGATCGACTTGCTGGGCCTGGGTCTGGCCTTTCATGGCGCGGTCGACGCGCATGAGCACCTCGGCGTAGGGAAGAAGCGAGAGGAGATCGATTTTCCAGCCATCGGCTTCCTTGATAAAAGGGAGGCGCAGGGCGGTAAGCGTTCCCTGGTAGTAGATTTCGGCGGAGGCGCGGGTGCCGTTGACGGAGACGCGGCCAAGGGCGATGTTCTCGACGTCGTGCGGGTTGAGCAGGCGCCGGTCGGTGATGCGCTGCATGAGGGCGGCGAGGGTGAGGTTGGAGCGCAGGTCGGCGGGGACTTTCTTTTCGAGGGCGGTGCGCACGAGGAGATCCACTCCGGGCGATGCGCTCGGCGGAGCGCTCGCGGCGGGCGCGGAAGTGGTCGCACCGGGGTTGGAATTGAGAGCTTGCAGGTAGGCGTCGACGTGGCCGGGAATGTAGGCCATGGCCTGGCTGGTCTGGCGGCTGATCATGGCTTGCTTCCACGATTGGAAGGCGCGCGTAACCTGGGCCTGGTCGTCCGTCTGCCCGAGTCGGCTGCAGGCCGTGGTGCCGGCAAGGAGGAGGACGGCGAGGAGCGACGCGAGCAACCGGGACCATCGGTGAAAGCCAGTCATAAGCAAAGGATGCTGTCAGGGCCGCGGGATGCGACCGCCCCCTTATTCCAATTCGCTCTCAAGATGAACCTAATTCGCTGGCCTTTTTCTCCGCTGGCTGCGTTGCTCGTCGGTCACAGACCCCTGCGGGTATGCTCCTTCCTCGCGCCTTGCCAGCGAGGAAAAATCCTGCGCGCCTTAGTCTCATCTTAAAAGCGAATTGGAATTAGAGGAGAGAGCGGGGAACGTAAATCTGGTCGCCCGGATAAACGGCGGGATCGGCACCAGGATCGGAGGCTGCCCGGACGCAATCGACCTGGAAGCGCTCTTTGCCGCGAATGATGCGGACCGCGTGGCGATCGGCATAATCGGTGAAGCCGCCGCAGGCGTTGATCGTACTCATGACGGTGGAGTCGGGCCGCCAAACGATGTTGGAGGGGCCGCGGACGTCGCCGCCGACGTTGACGTAGCGTTCCTCCGCGACAACGTTGATGACCGGATTGGTGTAGATTTTCTGACTCTTGTAGGCGTCGGTGATCTCGGCCTCCAGCTCAGCCGGATTTTTTCCCGCGGCATGGAAAGACTGGGGCAGCAAATCCACCTGGATGTCTCCCGAGGCGGGAATTTGCTTTTCACGAATCCAGCCGCCGTCGGGCGTACCGGTTAATTGAACCGTGATCTTATCGCCCACACGAATCACGTCGCTCGTGGCCAT
>Ga0302320_10008785_pt1 | contig 21863 bp, 12 predicted proteins | sample Bog_T0_3_FD_202130 | JGI IMG/M metagenome (GOLD analysis project Ga0302320, IMG submission 202130) | Peat permafrost microbial communities from Stordalen Mire near Abisko, Sweden - Bog_T0_3 | ecosystem: Environmental > Terrestrial > Soil > Wetlands > Peat | place: Sweden: Abisko, Stordalen Mire...
CGCCGAATACGTGGACCGCATTTCCAAGGGCGATATCCCGCCGAAGATTACCGACAATTACAACGGCGATTTCAACGAGATCAAGAACAACCTGAACAACTGCATCGGCAACATCAACGCGCTAGTCAACGAGGCCGGCCTGCTGGAGAAAGCGGCGGTGGAAGGCAAACTGGCGACGCGCGCCGACGCCTCGAAGCACCAGGGCGAATACCGCAAGATCGTTGAAGGCGTCAACAGCACGCTGGACGCAGTGATCGGACCCTTGAATGTGTCCGCCGAATACGTGGACCGCATTTCCAAGGGCGATATCCCGCCGAAGATTACCGACAATTACAACGGCGATTTCAACGAGATCAAGAACAACCTGAACAACTGCATCGGCAACATCAACGCGCTGGTCAGCGAGACGGCACTGCTGGTCAGGGCGGGAGCGGAGGGAAGACTGGCCACCCGCGCCGACGCCACGAAGCACCAGGGCGATTATCGCAAAATCGTCGAGGGCGTCAACGAGATGCTGGACGCCATCCTGTTGCCGATTGGAGAAGGCAATCGGGTTCTGAGCCTGATCCGAGGCGGCAACTTGCGCGAGCGAGTCGAAATTGAGTGCAAGGGTGACCACGCCAAGATGAAGGATGCCGTCAACGGCGTGCATACCTGGTTGTCCGATTTGGTCGCCTACGTCACCAAGGTGGCAAACGGCGACATGACTGCCACGATGGCCAAGGCTTCCGATGGCGATCAGATTCACGAATGGTTGATGCTGATGAAGACCAGCATCCTAGCGCTGGTGACCGACGGCGTGACGCTGACACAGGCGATGCTGGACGGCAAGCTGGCGGTGCGGGCCGATGCGGCCAAGCACCAGGGCGACTTCCGCAAGGTCATCGAAGGCTTCAACGTGAGCCTGGACAACGTCATCAAGCCCCTGAACGTCACCGCCGAATACATGGACCGGATCTCGAAGGGCGTGATTCCACCAAAGATCACGGATGTTTACACCGGCGATTTCAACGCGGTCAAGAACAATCTAAACGTGTGTATCGACGCCATCAGCCAACTGGTGACCGACGGCGTGGAACTGACGAAGGCGATGCTGGACGGCAAACTGGATGTGCGGGCCGACGCGGCTAAGCACCAGGGCGACTTCCGCAAGGTGATCGAGGGCTTCAACGTGAGCCTGGACAACGTCATCAAGCCCTTGAACGTGACCGCTGAGTACATGGAGCGGATCTCTAAGGGCGACATTCCGCCCAAGATCACCGACGCCTACACGGGCGATTTCAACGCGGTTAAGAACAACCTGAACGTCTGCATCGACTCGATCCGGGCGCTGGTGGCAGATGCGGTGTTGCTGGCCAAGGCTGCGGCTGACGGGAGGGTCGGGGTTCGGGCCGACGCCACGAAGCACGACGGAGACTACCGCAAGATCATCGAGGGCGTGAACAGCACGCTGGATGCGGTTGTCGAACCGCTCAAGGTCACGTCGCAAAACGCGTCGACGTTGGCCTCGTCTTCCGAAGAACTGACAGCGGTCAGCCAACAGATGGCGGGCAACGCCGAGGAGACCGCGACTCAAGCCAACGTAGTGTCTGCGGCCAGCGAGCAGGTCTCGAAGAATGTGGCCTCTGTGGCCTCGGCCTCCGAGCAGATGCAGGCTTCGATCCGCGAAATCGCCAAGAATGCCAACGAGTCGGCTCGGGTGGCAAAGAATGCCGTCAGCGTGGCGCAGTCGACCAATTTGACTGTGAAGAAACTGGGCGAATCCAGCCAGGAGATCGGCAACGTGATTAAGGTGATCACCTCGATTGCACAGCAGACCAACCTGTTGGCTCTCAATGCGACGATCGAAGCTGCTCGCGCCGGCGAAGCGGGCAAGGGTTTTGCCGTGGTGGCAAACGAGGTGAAGGAACTCGCCAAGCAGACCGCGAAGGCCACCGAGGACATCGGCCAGAAGATCGATGCGATCCAGGGCGATACCAAGGGCGCCGTCAAGGCGATCGAGGAGATCGGCACCATCATCAACCAGATCAATGACATCTCCAACAGCATTGCCTCAGCGGTGGAAGAACAGACAGTGACCACCAATGAGATCGGACGCAGTGTGACTGAGGCAGCCAAGGGGGTCGGCGACATCGCCAAGAATATTGGCGGCGTGGCTATTGCCGCAAAGAATACGACGCAGGGGGCCAACGACACGCAAAAGGCGTCGCAGGAGTTGACCCAAATGGCGGCCCGGCTGCAGGCGGTTGTCGCTAAGTTCACATTCTGACCGGCACCGCGGTTTGGAACAAGGCCCGGCGGAGGCTGCTGATCCGCCGGGCCACGTTTTATTCAACGAAAACAGGTGAAACGATGGCCAGAGCGCTAGTTGTGGACGATTCGAGGGCCGTTCGGATGATCCTCGCCAAGACATTGAAGGAGCTTGGATTCGAGGTTTGTGAGGCGGCCAACGGAAGAGAAGCCCTGGAGATTATCGAAGCCGAGAAGACGGAGGTGAAGCTGGTTCTGGCCGACTGGAACATGCCCGAGATCAACGGACTGGAGCTGCTCAAGCGGTTGCGCCAGGATCCGGAACTTTCCTCTCTGGTGGTGGTCATGGTCACCACGGAGACAGAACTGGACCAGATGGCGGCCGCCCTGGAGGCGGGCGCCAACGAATACGTCATGAAGCCATTTACGAAGGACATCCTTGTGGAGAAGCTCCAGCTTGTGGGGATCCATCCATGAGGAGGGAGCAGGTATGGCGGCGCTGAACAGGCGAGTGCTCCAACCGGGAGAACGGATTCGGGTGCTGGTGGTGGACGACTCGGTCGTTATCCGGCGCCTGGTCACTCACGCCCTGGAGCAGGATCCGGCGCTCGAAGTAGTGGGAGCGGCATCGAACGGTGCGATCGCACTGCAACGGATCCCGCAGTTCAATCCCGATGTTCTGACGTTGGATATTGAGATGCCGGAGATGGATGGCTTGGAGACGTTGCGGCGGGTTCGGCGCGAGTATCCCCAACTGCGGGTGATCATGATCAGCGCGCTCACGGAGCGCGGCGCGGCGGTGACCCTGGAGGCATTGCGTTTGGGGGCCGACGACTACGTGGCCAAGGCTTGTAACGAATCGTCGCTCGATGGCTCAATGGCGCGCCTGCGGGGAGAGCTAGTCCCGAAGATCACACAGTTCTTCCACCTGCCAGGGGAAAACGGCGCCGGGGCCCGGCCGATACCGGCTCGAGTCGTAGCGGCTGCGCCGGTCTGGCAGAGCATGCAAGTGCGGCCCAAAGTTGTGGTGATCGGAGTCAGCACGGGAGGGCCGACGGCGTTAGGCGCGATCATGCCGGAATTGCCAGCCGGGTTTCCACTGCCGGTCCTGGTGGTGCAGCACATGCCGCCCCTGTTTACGCGACTGCTGGCCGAACGTCTTCAGTCAAGTTGCCGGCTGGCAGTCGAAGAAGCGCGTCAGGGCGAGCCGGTGGAAGCGGGCAAGGTCCTGATCGCCCCGGGAGACTTTCACCTGAAGGTGGCCTCCACCGGCGGCGGAGTGCGCGTGAATCTGGATCAGTCACCACCGCAGAATTCCTGCCGTCCGGCCGTCGACGCGTTGTTTACATCGGTCGGGGAGGTGTATGGCGGCGCAACGATAGCCGTGGTTTTGACGGGCATGGGGCAGGATGGGTTGCGCGGGGTGGGGATTCTCAAGGCGCAGGGAGCGAGCGTATTGGCGCAGGATGAGGCCACAAGTGTCGTGTGGGGGATGCCCGGCGCCATAGTGAATGCGGGTCTTGCCGATCGCGTGCTGCCCCTCGATCAAGTCGTACCGGAGATTCTGCGGATGGCGGGCCAGATGTGAGGGGAACTGAATGACCTGCCAAACGCCAATCCCGGAGATCTACTCGGAGAACTACCGGTTTCTTCAGGAGCATGTCTATTTGCAATCGGGCATCGTACTCGAAGGGGATAAGCACTACCTGTTCGAGAGCCGCCTGGCGCCGATCGTGAGGCAACTCGGCCTGGGGTCGATCAACGACTTGTGCGCACTGCTCCGGGCCACACGCGAGATAGAAGTCGGCCGCCACGTCGTCGAGGCCATGACGACGAATGAGACCTACTTCTTCCGGGATCCAGCGCACTACGATGCCATACGGTCGGTCCTGCTACCTAAGCTGAAGGAAGAGCGGCGAGATTGCAGAAGATTGCGATTCTGGTCGGCTGCGGCATCGACCGGGCAGGAGGCCTACAGCCTGGCCATGCTGCTCTTACAGGAAGGTTTGAGCGACTGGAATATCCAGATCCTAGGCACCGACTTTTCCGCGCCTGTGGTGGAACGCGCCCGGTCCGGCAAGTACCAGCAGATTGAGGTAAACCGGGGGTTGCCGACGGCGCTGCTGGTGAAGCATTTCCGCCGATCCGGCGTGGACTGGCAGTTGAGCGAGCCTGTGCGCCGGCTGGCGAGTTTTGAGACGATTGACCTGCGCCAGAGCATGCGCGCCCTGGGACCCTTCGACCTGGTGTTCTGCCGCAACGTCATGATTTATTTCGATGCTGAAACAAAGAAGAACATTTTAAGGCAACTCCACGGAACACTGTTTCGCGGCGGCTGGCTGATGCTGGGCGGAGCCGAGACGGCGTTCGGCGTCGAGGATTTGTTTGACAGAGAGACCGTCGGAAGCGCAATCGTGTACGTTGCCCGCTGAGAGGAAAACCATGCCATCCGGTGCGAACGTAGAGATACTGCCGAGCGAACTTGCACAGATCGTTGTATCCGTTTTCGAGGCCATGTTGGGCCTGCAAGCGAGCGAGAGCGAGACACCCTGGTTCTTCAGCGGGGACCGGTTGACATCCGTTGTCCACCTGGCGGGCGATTGGAACGGAGCGGTGCTGGTGGAGTGCGACCGGGGGCAGGCCTGCCGCTTTGCCGGCCGTTTTCTCACCATGGAGCCACCGGAGACGGTGGACGACGTCGTGCGCGACGTGCTCGGCGAACTGGCCAACATGATCGGCGGCAACCTGAAGCCTGTATTGACACCGGGGATCCGGCTTTCCATGCCCAGCGTAGTGGATGGCTGCGACTACAGCCTGCGGGTGTGCGGGGCCAAGATCCAGCAGCGGCTTGCCTTTCAATCCGCCGAGGGCCTCTTCTGGATCACCATCCTGACCACGCGATAGTGAAAGCGGAGGCGCTCGGGGCGGTTTGACATTCCTCCAGCGAAACAGGCAGCCACGCAGAGTGGCGCGCTGTCGGACGAGGTAGCCACGGCACGCCAAATCCTAGCGAATCCGGCGCGGTCCGCCCAGGCACGCCGTCTCGGGAGACCTGCTCCGCGCAGCTTGTTCGAGCCGCTCGCCGCGGGCTTCGATCGGCCCGCTCAACGCGAGAGATTATCCCCAGTACGACCGCGAGGGCCGCGCTGTGATAAACCGGACATGATTGGAGCCGAATCATGTTCCGCATCTTCCTGGCACTGGCAACCGTTTCCCTGGCCCTGGCGAGTAGCCCCGACAAGGTAGTCCCCGCGATCAACGACATTGAATCCTGGCAACAGGTGGGACAACAACCGTATGAGATGACCTGGACCGAGCGCGCGGAGAATCCGCACACGCTGGTCGATTTCGAGGACCTGAGCGGCTGGAAGCTGGAACTGTATGGCGGCGCGGCGGGCGAATTCCGGCGCAGCCGGGAGCAGCAGATGTGGGGCCACTCCGTGGGGAAGTTCGTCTTCTCCGGACCGACCACGGAAAGCCGCGTCGTGGCGCGGCCGCCGCAGCCGATTCCGATTCCCGGGGAGTTCGACTCGGTGGAGCTGTGGGGCTACGGGAACCGGTGGGGCTGGGAAGAGGACAAAACGACGCCGGCGGCGGACGTCGCGGTGCTGCTGATGGACGCGCGCGGCAAGGAGTTTCGCATCCCGCTGACGGACATCCGCTGGAAGCAGTGGTGGCTGATCCACCGGCGGGTCAGCGCCGAGATGCTGAAGGAGATGTCGGCGCCGGTGGCGATTTCGGGCATTGAAATCTCGAAGATCGGCAACACCGAGCCGCGCTACTTCTTCTGCGACTCGCTGGCGATTTATCGCGAGGAGTTCCAGCCGCTGCACTTCGCCGCGCAGCCGAAGCGCAATCTCAGGCCCTGGCGCGGTCAGATCGTCGGGCTCAACACAGGGACAGGCAGGCTGCCGTTCCCGACGCGCGAGGAGACGATTCTGCCGCGCAATCAAGAACGCGAATTCAAGACGAGCGTCGTCCAGAGCGGGCCGCAGAAGTTCGAACTACGCTATGCCGGCCGCGATGCGACGATCGTCTACGAATACCGGCCGGCGGCGGGGAGTCTGGACGAGATCACGGCCAGCGTGAACGGCGGTCCGGCGTTCCGGCCGCTGGAGGGCGGCGGCGTCCGGTTCGAGGAGACGGCACAGGCCAGCGTGGCTGAGGGCTCGCTGATGACGGCGAAGCTGGATGGGGACGTGGTGCGGGCCACGTTCAGATATGGGACGCGACAGGTGGAATACGAGCTGCGACTGTGGCAGAAGTCGCTGGTGCTCGACGCGCGCGCAGAGGGCGGCGAGGTAACGGAGCTTTCGTTTGGACGCGTGGCTGGGGTCACGCGATCGAAACTGATCACGGTGCCGTACATCACCTACGGCGGCACGAACCCGCGGGTCCTGATGTCGGGGCCGGCGGCGAAGCCACTGTTTACATCAGTGTGGTGGGACTGGTACCGGACCAACGCGTCGGCGCCGTACGCGGCCAAAGAGCCGCAGGTGAGCGAGGACGGCGCGCCGGTGAACGGCGGATTGAAGTACACGCCCAAGACCGACGGCCGGCGCAACCCGATGTATGAACGCATTTTCGTTACGACGTCTCCGGTCTACGAGGAAACTTTGCCCACGATCCCGAATCCGGCCTCGCTGCGGCAGGCGGAGGGCAAAGCGGTGGTGTGGACCGTGGCCGGCGATATCGAGACCTTCCAGAGGGACAATGCCCGCAGCCGCGCCATTCGCGCCTACGGACTGGATCACATCATGCAACACAGCCATGAGATTACGTGGCGCGACGAAGGCGACAGCTTCACGCTGCGACTGCGGCCCTCGCCGCAGAAGGGCGGCGAGGCGGGCCTGAAGTGGTACATGGCGGCGCAGTTAGGGCTGGGGTGGCTGCAAGGCGTGTACAGCAACTACACCGACATCGGGACGACGAACACCAACTTCAGCGGCGACGCGGTGCAGCGCGAGCCCAATGGGGAATGGCGGCGCGCCTGGATGCGGTGCTATGCGATCAAGCCGTCCAAGGCGGTGGAGTTTGACGAATACTACGCGCAACGGATCGAGAAAATGTACGGCGTGAAGATGTCGTATACGGACGTCCATACGGCCAACCCGCAATGGGAGTACAACGATTTCGATGCGCGCGTTCCGGGCGCGGGAACGATGGCGGCGACGTTTTACGCCTATGGGCAACTGCTGCTGAACGACCAGCGCGTCTATGGCCCGACGCAATCGGAAGGAACCTACCAGTGGATGTACGCGGGCCTGGAGTCGGGCAGCTACGGGTGGGTTTACACGGACATGAACCTGCTCACTCACCCGCTCGACGTGGCGTTCCATCTGAACGAGATCCATCCGCTGCAGTGCGACTACGGCATGGGAGACACGTCGTTCAGCCTGAGCAGGATGGAGCCGCGCTGGATGAAATCGCCGAAGCGCCGGGAGTACGTGGACCTGTTCCTGGCGACGACCATCGGTTACGGCAACATGGGCTGGCTGGTGAGCGAATTCCCCGACGCGCCGTTCCACGCGGAGGCCATGGCGCGCTCGTATTACATGCTGCAACAACTGCAGCAGCAATATGCGTTTGTGCGTCCGGCCAGAATCGAGTACGCGGACCAGGACGGGAAGATGCTCACGCCGAGCGCAGCGCAGGCGACGGGCGCGATCGCAGGGTCACGGCTGCACGTGGTGTACGAAAACGGCACGGAGGTGTACGTGAACCGCGGCGATGGAGGCGCGTGGACGGTGAAGGACGGGCGCGGCCAAGCGGTCGAACTGCCCGCGGCCGGCTGGCTGGCATTCAACCCGCGCAATGGCCTGTACGAACTCTCGGCCAATGTGGGAGGGCACCGGCTGGATCATGTCACGGCGCCGGAGTATGAGTTCCTGGACGGACGCGGCCAGTGGACGCAGCGCGGCAATGTGGGTGCGACGGGCAGCGTGGCGCTGCGGCATGACGGGCGGGCGCTGGAACTGATCGACGTCTACGGAAACGACCGCATCGCGTTCCGCGCGGAAGACGCGGGCGCGCTGACGGCCCGCGATGCCGATGGCAAAACGCTGGGTCCAGTCGCAGTCAAGGCCAGCGCAGGCTGGTACGAGTTCCGGCCAATCGCGGGCGCGCGCAGTTATCGATTCGAGTAGCAGCGGGGGCAGCGGGAGCGGCTGTTGCACGGAGCGCGCGGCTGCGGCGACGTGTGCTGGTCGCAGCGTGTCTCGACTCTGTCCGAACCGGAGTCGAGACGCCGTATACTACGACTCAAGGGACACCAAAAATGGAACATCTGGCTAAAGCTTTTGTCTTACTTCTGGGCCTGGCGCTGGCGTCGGGATTGCGCGCGGAACTTCCACCGTTGATCGACCGTGAACTGTTCTTCGGCGACCCCGAAATCTCCGGCGCGCAACTTTCGCCCGACGGCAAGTTCATGACGTTCTTGAAGCCGCTGGAGGGCACGCGCAACATCTGGGTCAAGCGGACCGGGGAACCGTTCGCGGCGGCCAAGCCGATCACCAACGATAAGAAGCGGCCGATCCCGGGCTACTTCTGGAGCCGCGACAGCAAGTACGTGTTGTACGTGCAGGACCAACTGGGCGACGAAAACTACAACGTCTATGCCGTGAACCCGGCGGATGCGCCGGCCGCGGGCTCGCCCGTGCCGAAGGCGCGCAACATCACCGAGGCCAAAGGCGTGCGGGCAGAGATATTCGCGGTGCCCGAGAGCGACCCCGACGTTTTGTATGTCGGGCTGAACGATCGCGACAAAGCGTGGCACGACCTGTACAAGGTGAAGATCTCCACGGGCGAGAAGACGTTGGTGCGCACGAACACGGATCGCATCAGTGGCTGGATCTTCGACAACAAGGACAACCTGCGGCTGGCGTTACGATCGCCCGAAAACGGCGACACCGAGATTCTACGGGCGGATGCCGACGGGTTCAAGAAGATCTACTCGTGCGGAGTGTTCGAGATTTGCCAGCCATTCCAGTTCGAGCCGGGCGACAAGCAGGTTTACCTGATGACCAACAAGGGCGACGGCGTGGACCTGGCGGCGCTCGAACTGCTAGACCCCGCGACGGGCAACGCGACGCTGGTCGAGAGCGACCCGCTGAAGCGCGTGGACCTGGGCAACGCCGTGTTCTCCGAGCGCACGCATGAACTTCTGGCGACGGTCTACACCGACGAAAAAGAGCGCATTTACTGGAAGAACAAGGCGTGGGCAGCGGACTACCGACTGCTGCAATCGAAGCTGCCGGGCATGCAGGTCGAGTTCGGCTCGGGAACCAAGGATGAGTCGCTGTTCCTGGTGTCGGCGAGCAGCGACATGGAGCCGGGCGGGACGTACCTTTTCGACCGCAAAACGAAAAAGCTGACGCTCGAGTACCGCGTCCGCGAGAAGATCGACCGCGGCGCGCTGGCGCAGATGCGGCCGGTCCAGTTCAAATCGTCGGACGGGCTCGAGATCCCGGCGTACCTGACATTGCCCAAGGGCATGCCGGAGAAGAAGCTGCCGTTGGTCGTGTTTCCGCACGGCGGCCCGTGGGGACGAGACACGTGGGGCTATCGCGGGCTGACGCAGTTCCTGGCCAACCGCGGATACGCCGTGCTCCAGATGAACTTTCGCGGCTCGACGGGCTACGGCAAGAAGTTCCTGAACGCGGGCAATCTGGAGTGGGGCCAGAAGATGCAGGACGACATCACGTGGGGCGTGAAATACCTGGTGGCGGAGGGCATCGCGGACCCGAAGCGCGTGGGCATCATGGGCGGCAGCTACGGCGGCTACGCGACGCTGGCCGGGGTAGCGTTCACGCCGGACTTGTATGCCGCGGCCGTCTCCATCGTCGGGCCGTCCAATCTGATCACGCTGCTGGATTCGATCCCGGCGTATTGGGAAGCGGGCCGCATGATGTTCTACAAGCGCATGGGCGACCCGCGCACGAGCGCGGGCAAGGCGCAGCTCGAACGCCAGTCGCCGCTGAACTCGGCGAACAAGATCAAGACGCCGCTGCTGGTGGCTCAGGGCGCCAACGACCCGCGCGTCAACAAGGCCGAATCGGACCGGATCGTCATCGCGCTACGCGATCGCGGATTCCCGGTGGCCTACATCGTGGCGCCGGACGAGGGCCACGGTTTCGCGCGCCCGGTGAATAATCTGGCGCTGTACGCGGCCACGGAGAAGTTTCTGGCGCAGTACCTCGATGGCCGTTACCAGGAGGGGATGACGCCGGAGGTGGCGGCGCGGCTGAAGGAGATCACGGTCGATCCGAAGAGCGTGACGTTGGCCAAGAAGATCGACGCCCAGTCGGTGGGCGTTCCCAAGCCCGTGGCGGAGCTCAAGCCGGGAGTGCTGAAGTTCAAGATGGCGATCCAGATGGGCGCTCAGACGATGAACATGGAGATGACCACCGAGATCAAAGAGGACGGCGACCTGTGGATGATCACGGAGAAGGTCGCGACGCCGATGGGCGACATGGTGGACACGACGTGGAACGAGAAGGGCAGCCTGCTGTTCTCGAAGCGCAAGATCCAGCAGGGCCCGTCGAAGATCGATCTGGCTTACGCCGACAAGAAGGTGACCGGCAAGATGGTGATGAACGGCCAGGAGCACCCGGTGACTGCGGATCTCGGCGGGCCGATGTTTGCCGAAGGCGCGGGGGCGGGCCAGGTGGTCGCGCTGCTGCCGCTCGAGGCCGGTTATAAGACCGTTGTCCGCAACATGGAACAGCAGCGGTCGAAGGAGCAGTTGATGCAGCTCGAGGTGACGGGCAGCGAGACGGTGAAGGTGCCGGCGGGCGAGTTCGAGACATGGAAGGTGGAAATGACGCCGGCCGACGGCGGTGCGGGCAAGGCCACGCTGTGGATTGGCAAGTCGAACCGGCGCATGGTGAAGCTGTCGGCGGTGATACCGGAGATGGGCGGCGCCAAGATGACGATGGAGCTGGAGTAGCCGCGAACCGGCGGGATTGAGACAGACGCCGCCTGACCCAGCGCGCCGCGGCAGTGCATAGAATGAAGCGGACCGACCAATGAGGGAGTGACTTCATGAGCAAACTCGCCATTCTCGGCGGCGACCCGGTGCGCCGCAAACCATTCAGCCCGTGGCCGCAGTACCAGCCCAGCGACATCGAGCGAATCGTCAAAACGGTGGAGAGCCGGCATTGGGGCGGATACCCGCTGCCGACGCCGCTGGCGAAGAGTTTCTGCGAGGACTTCGCGGCGCTGCAAGGCGCGAAGTACGCGCTGCCGGTGGCCAACGGGACCGTGGCCATCACGCTGGCGCTGCAAGCGGCGGGCGTAGGCTTCGGCGACGAAGTGATCGTTCCGGCCTACACCTGGGATGGCACGGCCACGGCGGCGCTGGCGATGGGCGCGGTGCCGGTGTTCGCCGACGTCGACCCGGACACGTACTGCCTGGACGTGGAGAGCACGCGCCGGGCGATCACGCCGCGCACGAAGGCGATCGTGCCGGTGCACCTGGCGATGCGGTTCGCGGACATGAATGGCCTGCTGGAGTTGGCCGCGGAGCACAAGCTGAAGGTCATCGAGGACTGCGCGCACGCGCACGGCGGGGCGTACCAGAGCCGCGGCGCGGGCTCGATGGGCGACATCGGGTGCTTCAGCTTTCAGGAGAGTAAGACCGTGACGTCGGGCGAAGGCGGCATGGTGATCACCAACAAACTGGAGCATTACGAAGCGCTGCAGACGGTGGTGAACTGCGGACGGGCGAGCCTGACGGACGAGTTCGGACAGCGCATGATCGGCCTGAACTACCGCATGACGGACCTGCAGATCGCGTTGCTGGTGGGGCAACTGGAGATGCTGCCGGGGCTGCGGCGGAAGCGCGCCGACAGAGCCGCCCTGCTGAGCGAACTGCTGTCGCGGATTCCCCACGTGCGGCCGCTGCCGCCGCAGGCGGCCATCACGCAAACGACGCACTATTGCTACATCTTCCAGTACCGGCCGGAGAGCGGGCAGCCGGCGCCGCACCGCGATCTGTTCGTGGCGGCGCTCGAAAAAGAGGGCATTCCGTGCGACGGGCGGTTCTACGAGGCGGTTTACCGCAGCGACCTGTTCTACGCGACGCCGCAGAACTGCGCGCAGCTCGGGCTGGGACGGGAGCAGGCGGTGGACTACTCGCAGTGCCACTGTGCGGTCTCCGAGCGCGCGGCCTACGAAGAGGCCGTGTGGTTGTTCCAGTTCTGCCTGATCGGCGAGGAAGAGGACGTCCGCGACATGGCGCGGGCGATCGAGAAAGTGTCGGAAAACCTCGCGCTGCTGGCGCAGCAGGATCCTTCGCTGGCGGGCGTCAAGGCGATGGGCCGCGCCCAGCGGGCGCGCGTCGAGCGCGCGAAGAACTACTGACGCGCAATTCTCAAAAATCGGAAGCGGGCGAGTTAAGAGTCGTAGCTGGCCGTCACTGGGAAACAGAGCCCGGCGCGCCGGCCGCTTGGCCCACGGCGTGGGGCCGAATGGGCAGAATGCGCTTCAGCGGCAGGTGGGCCGAGGGGATGAAGTACTCGCCGAACTGCCACGTCCCGAGCAGCTTCTGGATCGCCAGACCGGGATATTGGGCGGGGATGAAGCCGGTCCAGCGTTGGACGATAGTGCCGTCCGCCGCAACCAGGAAAGTCATCGGCCGCGTTGAGCCCACCGCAGCGGCCGCCGGCGTCTGGTCACTGGCCAAGGGGATGCTGTCGAGACGCCAGTCGGGACTGGGCGAGCCGAGGAGGCGAAGCTTGAGACCTTGTCTCCAGTATTGTTCCTGCATGCTGCGCAGGACCACGATCTGGCTGTGGGAGTCGGCGGAATCGTCGACCAGCGAGATCAGGGCGGGGCTGCCCTGGGCATCCTCCAACAAGGAGGGATCCAGCGAACCGCGAGGCTTGGCGGCGGGCACGGTTGGCAGAGGGGCCACGCGGCCATGCCGATCCTGGGAGGTTGCGGCCTGGTAGGAGGCGAAATCCGTGGGCGTCGACCCGCCGTATTCGAATTTCGGAGTTGCGCCGTTCAGAACCCAGTAATTGTTCTGATCGAGGGTCACGGAAGTATTACTGAGGATAAAGCTCGGCACGAGCGAGATCAGAATGTTGTGTTTGAAGGTATTGAGGCCGGCGCCCGTGAAATCGGCGCTGTTGTTGAGGACGAAGGCGTCAGTGGCGGGACTCCAATAGATGGCGTTGTCGTGGATCGAAACGCCGTCGAGATGGCCGTTGTCCCAGGTTGACAGAAAGATGTCGCCCTGGCGCAGCGCCATCGCCGAGTCGCGGGCATTGTTGACGCAGACATTGTATTGGACGGTGGCGTTGGAAGTGGTCAGGGTTTCGGCGCCGAACACGGACGCGCAGTAGCCTTTGGCGTCGTGGCCGTAGTTGAACTGAACGACGTTGTTGCGCGTGCCCCAATCGATATCGAATGCGCCGCCATCAACGCCGGGCGAAGTGCTGAGCCAGCTTTCATTGAACTGCGAGGTGCAGTTATTGCACATCCAGGTCCATATGCCACCCGGAGTGCCGATGGTCTCCGTGGGCTGGCCGCCGGTGCGCCAGGCGGAGCTCTTCTCGATCAGCCCTCCCTGAACCATCGACAACACGATGCCGTCGCCGTAGACGTCGTGCACGATAGAGTTGCGAACAGTGACATTGAGCCCGTGCGGACCATCCATATTGCCCTGGTAGGAAGCGCCCATCACCACGATGCCGGCCCATTGGGTGGTGCTCCAGGCGCTGGCGCCGTCGATGACGACGTCATTGAACGTGGCGCCATTCGCGGCCGGACTGATCACAATCAGCCCGGAATCCTTGGTCGTGAGTGCGCCGTTGACGTCGTGCACGGCGACGTTGGTGATGCGGAAGTGGGTCAATGGACCGCTGTCGCCGCCGATGTGAATCCCGTATAGCGTGCCGCCGGTGGTTTCGAGGTTCTCGATGTGCCAGCCCTGCTGGTTGAACAGCCACACGGCGGCGATGTAAGTGCCTCCATTGATGATCGGAGCCGCGCCGGAACCGTAGGCGCCGAGAACGATCGGCGCCGTGGGCGTGCCCGAGCCCAGGGCCGAGAAGATGCCCTTGCAGGTGGTCCCGCGGTTGAGCAGGATCTGGTCGCCAGGGGCGAAGGTCCGGCTGCTGATGGCTGCCAGGGTGCCGAAAGCGGAGCTGGGCGAAAGGCCGTCATGCGCATCGTTGCCGGCGGCGCAATCTACATAAAAAGTACCGCCGTGGGCGGCGGTGAGAACCGCCAGGACAAGGAGCGCGCGGAGCGGAAGGCGCTGGTTCATGGGCTTCGACTCTAAGGATACTTCCCTGCCCGGCCGCTCGGGCCGGCCGCCGGCAAAATAAACAGCAGGCCCATGCACCCGCAGGTCTATTCAAACCGTCGCAATGGTCCGATAACAGGAGTGAGCCGGGCCCTTCGGAGCATTCGGGGCGCTCGGGACCGGTCGAAGGCGGAGGTGGCCGGCGATGAAAACAGAGAGCAATTGGAGCGGCGATCCCAGGATGCGGCCAGCCTGGGGGGAGTGCGATGAACGACTGTCGCTGGCCAAGCCGGGAGCAGAAGCTGGCGGCAAGCAGGAATCGTCTTGGGGATTTAAGCAAGCTGCGGACGGAAAACTTGTTATGACCGGGGGGTTGGGGAATCGCCGGCAGCCACTGTGGGATTGCCTGGTGATGACCGTCGTTGAAGGAGTTCGGAGAGCGGGGCGTGGAGACGGGCACGCACGGGCCGCGTGCCGCGAAGCAGACTGGTATCGATTCTGAGGCATCCGGGAGACGGAAATGAGGCGTGGGCCGGATGCAGGCCCGCCGAAGGTCATAGGGGATTATTCAGAGGGGAGCAGGTCAAAGGAGGCTAAAGCGTTTGAAGCGAGGCGCTTAGTCATGTGTCGCGAAGAGTCGTGCTAAAGCTCGAAGCCTTATCGGTAAACCAGCCGATCATTGCGGAAAAGCAGTATACTCATCGCGATGGTCCGATTCGTGGCCGTGGCCAATCTTAAGGGCGGAGCGGGCAAGTCCACGATTGCCGTGAACCTGGCGGGTGAGCTGTTCGGCAAGAAGCATTCCGTGACCCTCGTGGATGCCGATGCGCAGGGCACCGCCACGTATTGGGCAACCGCTGGGAGGCTGCCGTTTCCCGTAGAATCGATGCCATTCGAAAATGCCCGGGACGCCAAGCGCTGGGCAGCGCGGGTGCTCGAGATCGACAACGACTACGTAGTGATCGATTGCCCGCCACACATTGGAGGGGCCACTGAGGCTGCTTTTGGCATCGCGGATCTGGTGTTGATCCCGGTTACGGCGTCCGGCGCGGATCTGGCGGCGACTCTGCGGGCGCTCGACCTGATTCACGAGGTCCGGGACATTCGCGACGACGGAGCGCCGGCGTGCCTGATGATTCCGTCCAAGGTGGACAGCCGAACGGCTTTGGGGCGGGAGATCGGCGAGGTGCTCGATCAATTTGGCGAACAGGTAGGTCCGCCAGTTCACCAGCGGGTGGCATTCGTGGAGTCTTTCGGGCAGGGCCAGTGGATTGGTGATTTCGAAGCGGAAGGTCCGGCTCATCAGGACATCATCGAACTGGCCTCGGCGGTTCGCCGGGCACTCAAGAAAAACTAGCCGCGGGTCACCGGCCGGCCTACGCCGGCAGCGGGCCGGCAATATTGGTGCGGGCGGGCAGCCGCCGCGAGCGGGAGGGCTCAGGGCTGGCGTGTGATGTCGCGAATGAAGTCTGTTTCGTCCTTACGGTAGGGCGTACCGTCGGTGTGGAATACTTCATGGAACCAGACGGCGGGCTCGCGATCGATGTACGGGTGCTGCCACGAATCCCATGGCAGGTAGGTCTGGGTCTTGCCCGCCACCAGGCCCCAGTTGATGGCCCCCACCTTATATTTCTTGGCCACCGGCAGGGAACCTTGGAACGTGCTGCCGTTGCCGCGCGCCATATACTCGGTGCAAATGATGGGGCGGTTGTAGGGCAGTAACGAGCGCACGCTCTTCTCGAACTCGGCCGGGCGGCCGTAGTTGTGGAAAGAGAGGATGTCGGAGTTTTCGATCTGGACGCGCGCCATCGCGGAGAGTTTTTCGGGCGACGACCAGTCGCCCTCCCATACGCCGCTGGTCAGGGGCTGGTCCGGTTTCGCCTGGCGCGCCCAGGCGAAGACTTTGGGCAGCAGCACCAGGACGGTCTGGACTTTGTCCCGCGATTCCGACGGGCCGGCGCTCGAATCGTTCTTGTTGTTGGGCTCGTTCCACAGATCCCAGGCCAACACCCGCGGGTCCCGGCCAAATGCGCCGACGATGCCCTGCACGTAGTCTTTAAGGCGCGGCAATTGAGCGGGGTCGGCCAGCGCCTTCGCGCCCGGGCTCTGCACCCAGCCGGAGTTATGCACGCCCGGCTTGGGGGCGGGCTGTTTGCCTAATTGCGGGTTGGGGTCCCAGCACGAATCGAAGAGCACGAACATCGGGCGGATGTGATGTTTCGCGGCTATCGTGAGAAAGGTGTCAATGCGCTGGCGGAAGCCGGCGGCATCCTGCTGCCAGAGCAGGTCGTGGAGGAAAACGCGCATTGTGTTCATGCCGATGCTTTCCGCCCAGCCGAGCTCCAGGTCGATGCGTTGGGGGTCGAAGGTCGCCGCCTGCCACATCTCCAGTTCGTTGATGGCCGTCGCGGGGATGTAGTTCGCGCCGACGAGCCAGGGCTGTTGCCGATACCAGTCGTTGGCCCGCTGTTCGGTCCAGCGGAGGGGTAGGTCCTGCGGATGAGCGAGGGGGGCAAACGCCGCGCTCAGAAAGCAGACCAGCAGAAGTGATCGTTGCATTGAGATGTGCCCATTCTATTCCCTGAGAATGGGGAACGGACAGCCGGGCGCGGCCGGGAGTCGACAGCCGGCGTCTGGCGCAGACACGGATGTCCTGCAGGCGGCCCGATGCGCCGACGGGAGCGGGTGGAAGTGTGGGTGGTGCTGTACACACCAAACCGCGGACTGGGGGTGATTTGCCCCACCCAGAATTGGGGTGAGCCGCGCGCGCACACATCAACTTCCATGAAACAGGAGGGATTTGGTTGGATTTCTCCACAATTTGGCTGGTCAAAACATTGGAAGGCGACATGCATTGCGGGAACCGGAGGTCTCTATGCGCATACCGCCCCTCGGGAAAACCAAGGGTAAACTGATCGCCATGTTCGCGGTTGTGGCGATCTCGATTTTGACGGCCGGTTCGGTGAAACACGATTTCGCAATAAATCAAAAGGCCGCTCTCGGCCAGTCCAGTGTCATAGATTTTGTTCGGCCAGGGTTGGTCCTTAAGGTTCTTTCAGCCAGCATCGGCGCGGACGGGACAATGGCCGCGACGGTCTCCCTCTCAGATCCTGAGGGATTGCAACTCGATCCGACGGGCGTGGCAACGCCCGGCGCCATAACGGTAGCCTGCACGGTGGCCGTGCTGCCCAACGGCTCGAATGATTTCGTTTCATACACCCCTTCTCCCTCAACGAGTTCCACCACGGGCAATACGACGACCGAGGTCTGGTTCGACGAGTCGGGCACTCTGAGTCCGGTGGGCGACGGCACCTACACCTACACTCTGGGTGTGAAGGCCCCCTCCGGGTTCGATCCGACGGCGACGCATCGGGTGGGGTGCACAGCCTCGCGCAACCTGACGTCGTTCTCGCTGAGCACGTACTACGCGGCCGGCACGCTCGATTTCGTGCCCAGCGGCGCGCCGTCGCTGAATGATGTTGAGATCCACATGGGCTCCCCCACGGGTGCGCTGTTTGCTGCCGGGGGCGCTTCCGGCACGGCGACGACCGGGGCCTGGGCCAGCGCCGGGGACGCGTTCTACCTGGTCGACAAGGTTTCGGGCAACACGCTGGCCACGCTCACACTGCAGTCTACTGGCACGCCTCCGCCATCGCTGGGCAACATGGTCTTCACGGCCAGCCCCAACCCGGTGCCGGCCGGCTACAGCGTGGTCAAGGTCTCGTGGAGCGTCGCGGGTCCCACCAAGTTCCACGATGTGGTGCGCACGGCGGCCTGTAACGCCTGTCACCTCAATCTGAATTTCCACGGCGGCCAAGCCATTGGCACCGACCTGTGCGTCCTGTGCCACACCAAGGCGACGGCCGATCCGACGTCGGGCAATTCGCTGTATTTCCCGGTGCTGATACATAGCCTCCACATGGGCGAGAACCTGCCCAGCGTGAAGGCCGGCACACCGTATAAGTTCTACGGCTACGGCGGAGCGGTTTCGGACTTCTCCACGGTCGCCTATCCCTCCGATCCGGGCCAATGCTCGACCTGCCACGACGCCAAGTACGGCGCCACCCAGGCCGGCTACTTCCAGTCGCAGGCCAACCGGGCCGCGTGTGGCGCCTGCCATGACGACGTCAATTTCGCGACCGGTCTGAACCACGTCAATCTGGTGGAACAGGACGACAGCCAGTGCACCGATTGCCATATCCTGAAGGGCGAACTGCCGCTCGACGCCTCGATTCTGGGCGCGCATATCAACCCCAGCGCTCTCATTCCGGACCAGCAGAGCTTCGTGCCGGGCATGGTTTTCGGCAACCTCCAGGTGACCAACGCCACGGCCGGTAACGCGCCGACCATCACATTCACCTTGCAGGACAAGTCGGGCAACGCCATTGCGCTGAGCGAACTCGCCAAGTCGCCGGGACGCATCGCGGCCGTGATGGCCGGTCCGACCAGCGATTATGGCTACACCTCTTTCGGCGCCGACCAGACGACGCACGGTTACATTTCCGAGACTGTGACCAACGGCGGAAGCTGCGACAGCGGCGGCAACTGCACCTACACCTTCACTCACTCCATTCCGGCCAACGCGACGGGAACCTATTCCATCGGGCTCGAGGGCCGGCGCGCGCTGACCATTCTGCCCGGCACGGTGCAGCAGGTCAGCACCGAATACGGCGCTCACAACCTGGTGACCTACTTCTCGGTGGACGGCTCTCCCGTCACGCCGCGCCGCACGGTGGTCAGCCTGAATAAGTGCAACGCCTGCCATACCTACCTGTCGCTGCACGGAGCCAACCGCGACCGCATCGAGATGTGCGTGATTTGTCACAACCCATCCGAAACGGACGTCTCGACGCGTGCCAGCGCCACCAATCCGGTCGACAAGGTTACGCCTCCGCAGTCCGTCGACTTCGGCTACATGGTCCACCACATCCACGGCGGAGCGGATATCAAGGCTTACACCGGCGCCAGCTACATCATCGTCGGCTACGGCGGCAGCCACAACGACTTCTCGAATGTGCTGTACCCCGTGATGAACTCAACCGGTTCGGCGGCCAACATCGGCTACTGCGAGATGTGCCACGAGAACGGTTCCGAGCAAAACCTGCCCGAAGGCTTGAACGCCATGGTCGATCCGCAAAGCACCGTCAATCCGATGCCGCGCGTTACGGCCGATTGCACCGCTTGCCACGCCCAAGCCTCCACTCTGTCCCACGCCCAGTCCAACACCTCGGCACTCGGCGAAAGCTGCACCGTCTGCCACGGTCCGTCGGGCGCCTATGCAGTTTCCATCATGCATGAGTCGTCCCTTCCGCCCGCGGGCACGATCCTGCCCACTGCTATCGGGCATAACGGGAACGTCACTCCCTCCATCGTGAGCGGCTCCGCGAAGCCTGTGAAGTCTGAGTAAGACCGACCTCCTCCCGGGATCGGGTCCTCCATGGGGCCCGATCCCGTTTTCAATCCGGCTCGTCGAAAGGCGGCTCACCAGCGGGTGGGCCGCCTTTTTCTTTGTGCGTGCGCCGGGCGCGGCGCGACAAAACGGCGCACCGTGCCCGCACCATGCACGCACCATGGATTCACCATGCGCGGACCATGTTTCCACCGTGTTCTCGCGGTGTTTTCACGTTGAAATCGCCGCTCGCGCCACCGCCCGTAGGCGGGCAAACATGCCGGAGACGATTGTCAGGAGTTCTTCCCGCTGACCCACGTCAGAGCCAATTTCCTGTGCAATATCGGATATGGAGACCGCTCGCGGCTCCATCCCCGGAATCCGCGTTTGAGTTTTGAAGAAGCCTGCGCTCTGCTTTGATTCCCGGTACAACGGTTCTTGCAGGCAGAACTGGAAAGGACCTCATGACACCGACCGGAGCGCATTCGCTGGATGTTGTGTTTGGGCTCGCTGGAGGGGCCAATCGGCATGCATGAGAGACTGCCGGCAATCTTTCTTGGTCACGGCAATCCCATGAATGCCCTGCTGGACAACGGTTACACCAGAGGATGGCGGCGCATCGGAGAGCAGACGCCGGTTCCCAAGGCCATCCTGTCGATCTCAGCTCACTGGTTCGTCCCGGCAACCGGCGTGACGATCGGCACCGCGCCCAAGACAATTCACGATTTCGGCGGTTTCCCACCCGAGTTGTACGAGGTGCAATACCCAGCGCCGGGCGATCCGGAACTCGCGCGCCGCGTGCGGAAGATGCTGGCACCGCTGCCGGTGGCACTCGATGACTCATGGGGTCTCGATCATGGAACCTGGTCCGTGCTTCGGCATGTCTATCCGGCGGCTGATATTCCGGTCGTGCAGTTGAGTATCGACGCCTCCCAGCCGGCCGCTTTTCATTTTGAGATCGGAAGGCGACTCGCCTCGTTGCGGGAAGAGCGGGTCCTGATCGTCGGCAGCGGGAACCTGGTCCACAATCTTCGCGCTTACGCCTGGGGACGTTCCATGCCCGATCCCTATGATTGGGCCGTTCGCTTCGAGCAACAAGCGCGGCAGATGATGCTGGCCGGCGAATCCCAGCCGCTCATCGAATATGAGACGCTCGGCCCGGACGCCATGCTGTCCATTCCGACGCCCGATCACTACCTGCCGTTGCTTTATGTGTTGGGTACAAAGCAGCAGGGCGAGGAGATCGCGTTCCCTATCGAGGGCGTGGATGGAGGATCGATATCGATGCTGGCCGTGCAGGTGGGCAACGTGTAATTGCCAGGAATGCTGAATGGGATGGTGAAGTGGTGATAACCTGTGCTGGACCTCGCGGTTTCGCCAGGTGGATGAAGCATGTCAACAAAGGGGACGTCCTGATGCGTCCCTCCTGGGACAAAGGGGACGTCCTGATGCGTCCCTCCTGGATTTTGTTGCCGACAAAGACAAAGGGGACGTCCTGATGCGTCCCTCCTGGATTTTGTACAAGACATACAAAGGGGACGTCCTGATGCGTCCCTCCTGGATTTTGTTGCCGTTTATACCGCCCCCGCTCCAGCGGATTGGTTCTGAAACACTGATGGCAGGACGGTTGAGGGTTCGCCCGCCGGTCACGCACCCGAGGGCACAGAGAATCGAGCCTGAACGCGCAAAACGGGGAAAGGGACGTCCTGATGTGTCCCTCCTGGATTTTGTTGCCGTTTATACCGGACCTGCTCCAGCGGATTGGTCCAGACACCTTGATTGCAGGACAGTTGAGGATTCGCCCGCCGGTCACGCATCCGAGGGCATAGCGAATCAAGCGTGAACGCGCAAATCGCACTGGACGCTACGGAACAACTCTCTCATACTGAAACAGCATGCTGGTCAATCACTTAACGGCGGGTGCGCATGGAATCAGGTTGCCGAAGACCAGATTCAGCGAGGAGAAACCTC
>Ga0302320_10008788_pt1 | contig 21856 bp, 17 predicted proteins | sample Bog_T0_3_FD_202130 | JGI IMG/M metagenome (GOLD analysis project Ga0302320, IMG submission 202130) | Peat permafrost microbial communities from Stordalen Mire near Abisko, Sweden - Bog_T0_3 | ecosystem: Environmental > Terrestrial > Soil > Wetlands > Peat | place: Sweden: Abisko, Stordalen Mire...
GCAAAGGGCAAATGAAGAACGGCGGCAGGGGACAAACCCCCGCACAGCTTTTCTACTCCTTGGCAGAATAACCAGCTGAACCGTATCGGCCTTTGATCGTTCAAGCTTCCTTATCGCGACAGAACCCTAAAGTCGTGCCCTTTCAAAACCTTGCTTTCACCGTAGGCTGCCAGTCATGCTCTCGACTCCAATCGAGACAGCAACTCTTCAGCAATTCAGGCCAATGGCATCCACTTGGCCAGCAGGGTTTCAGCTTGCATAAGAGTAACTCCATGCAATAGGAAGACTTTGCTTCGCGATAACTCGCCGGTCATGAGTTCAACGGAGTTTTTGGGCAGGGATAAGGTCTCGGCCAGGAAGGCAACGAGGGCCTGGTTGGCGCGTCCTTCAAGGGGCGGCGCATGGACGGCTATCTTCAACTGGGCGGCGGCGCCTTCGCCGTAGAGGCCGGTGATGGCGGTCTTCTTGGCGCCCGGCTGCGCGCGGACGGCCAGTGTAACTCCAGCCTCATGGGGGCGTAACATCAGGCCGGCCCCAGATATGGGCCGCGCTTGCCGAACAGGGCCGTGCCGACGCGGATGCGGGTCGCGCCCTCGTCGATGGCCAGCCGGAAATCGCCGCTCATGCCCATCGAGAGCACGTCCCATGCGAGCCTTGGATACGCCGCGGCCCAGCGGTCGCGCCAGTCGCGCAAGCTGCGGAAACAGGCGCGGGTTTCGGCCTCGGGCACGCCCCAGGGGGCAATCGTCATCAGGCCGCGCATCTGCAAATGAGGCAGATCCGGGAGCCGTTCCAGCAGTTCGGCGGCCTCGGCCGACTCGGGGTCCAGACCGGCCTTGGTTTCCTCCGGGCTGAGCTTGACCTCAACCAGGACCGGCAAGCTCTTGCCCAGTTTGGCGGCGGCATCGTTCAACCGGTCGGCCAGCCGCCGGGAATCCACGGAATCGACGGCGTCAAAAAGCTCCACCGCCCGCTGCGCCTTGTTGGATTGCAGGTGGCCGATGAGATGGACGCGGATGGGGTGGGGCGGCGGGGCTTCGGCGGCGGCCACCACTTCGAGCGGGGCGCGGCGGAGAGGGTCAAGTTCCGGCGCCTTGGCGGCAAACTCCTGGACGCGATTTTCTCCGAAGAGCGTAAGCCCGAGGCGGGCGGCCTCGGCGATGGTGGGGGCGGGATAGGTTTTCGAGACCGCCATCAGCTGGACATCGACGCGCGGACGGCCGGCGCGGCGGCAGGCCTCGACAATCGAGACTTCAAGCCGTTCGAGATTTTCGCTCAACGCCGTCATCGTTCTCCTGCCCGCACCGTGGCGGCTGCGGCGTGCTTCATCTTCCACAACCGGCGGGGGCTCGTGGTGAACGGAGGCCGGTTGGGGTTGGTGGTATCCCAGGTGCCCAAAAGCGAGGCCCCTGGGGCACCCGGCCTCCAACGCCGATTCAAGAGACTTCTGTCAGCAATGAGAGAGCCCGGGAAAATGCGGCTCAGTGGCCGTGCTCATCGAGGAACTTCTCGGCTTCGAGCGCCGCCATGCAGCCCGATCCGGCGGCGGTAATGGCCTGGCGGTAGCGGCGGTCCTGCACGTCGCCGCAGGCGTAGACGCCCTCGACCACCTTGCCGTTGAGGGTGGTGAACACATTGCCCGTGGTGCGGATGTAGCCATCTTCGTCGAGATCGATCTGGCCGGAGAACATTTTGGCGTTGGGCTCATGGCCGATGCCCAGAAAGAGGCCGCTGACGGGCAGCTCGCTCACATCGCCGTTGGTGACATCCTTGAGCCGGAGGCCTTTGACATCCTTTTCCTCGACACCGAGCACCTCTTCGACGACGGTGTTGGTGCGCAGCTCGATGTTGGGGTGGGCGATGGCGCGGTCCAGCATGATTTTCGAGGCGCGGAAGGCGGAACGGCGGTGGAGCAGGGTGACCTTGGAGGCGAAGCGGGTGAGGAACAGGGCTTCTTCCATGGCCGAATCGCCGCCGCCGACCACCGCAATCTCCTTGCCGCGGAAGAAAAAGCCATCGCAGGTGGCGCAACTGGAAACGCCGTGGCCGATCAGCGCCTGCTCGCTGGGAATGCCCAGCCAGCGCGCGCTGGCTCCGGAGGCCACGATCAGGGTGCGGGCGCAGATTTCTCCCGCCGAGGTGTGCAGCCGAAACGGATGGACGTTGAGGTCGACCGAGTTCAGATGCGCCAGTTGAAACTCGGCCCCGAAGCGCGCGGCCTGCTTCTTCATGTTGTCGATCAGTTCCGGACCCTGGATGCCCTCCGGCCAGCCGGGAAAGTTCTCGACCAGGGTGGTGATGGAGAGCTGGCCGCCGGGTTCGTGGCCTTCGAGGACCAGGGGATTGAGGCCGGCGCGGGCGGTGTAGATGGCCGCGGTGAGTCCGGCGCAGCCGGAGCCGAGGATTACGGTGTCGCGAATCTCTGTCATGCGGAGTTCCCGTGTTGATTTTAGACGCTTCCAGCGGGGAGTGCCCTGCCGGAGTGAGGCCGTCTTGATTAAGATGACGCTCATGGCGAATCTGACTCTAATCTACGGACTGCGACTGCTGCCCGAGGGCGAGGTCACCGACATTCAGGACGCGACGCTGAAGCTGGCCAACGGGCATGAAGCGCACGTCACGATGCATCTGATCGAGGGCTCGCGCCAGGAGATCGAGGCCCAGCTCAAGCGCAGCCTGAACGCGTTTTTCGACTTCTACCCGGAGATCTGACGACGGTTTAGCACACCGGCGACGGCGGTCACTTTGGCGCTGGAGCGCTGGGCAGGGGTGGCGACGAGGCCGCGGGCGCTGCCGTGGTCAGGATGCCCTTGCGGAAGGAAGGGTCCATGGCGGCAAGGTCCACCCGGTAGCTGACCGTATTCGCGGTGGGAAAGCCGGCCGGGACGCTTTGCGTGACTTTCCCGGTGGCCGCCCACTCGGCTCCGCGCTGAAACGTGACCATGAATCCCACGCAACTGATGGCCGCCACATCGTGCCCCATGGTGGTGTGGAAGATTCTTCCTTTTCCGTAGGCCAGGGCCATGAGCATGGGCTCGTCGCGGCCTGTGCCCTTGTTTTCGGGGTCGGAGTAGGCGGTGGCCAGCACCGTCATGTTCTCGCCGGGTCCGCGCAAGGCGGCGTAGAGCTCGTCGGTCGAGTGCATCCAGGCGGGCGGCAATCCCTTCATGATGGGATGCTGGGGGGCGCGGGTGACGACCTGGAATGGAAGCCGCGCTCCATGGGAGCCAGCCGGTCCGGGGGTGAGGTCGGAGACCAGCTTGCCCTGTTTGAAGTACCACAGTGGCCCGGCCCGCTGGTCGCGGTTTCGCCAGCCGCCGATGCCGGTCATGCGGTTGAAGGCCGGCCAATCGGGGAAGGCGTTATCGGCGGCGTGCACCACCACCAGGCCGCCGCCCGCGTCGACGAACCGCTCGAACTTGAGGCGCAAAGCCAGCGGCCAGTCGGGGGCGTCGAGGTTCAACACCACGACCCGGTAGCGGCTGAAATCCGGCTGGAAGGCGCTCAAATCCCCCTCGGGAGGGGGGACGGAGACGACGGTAACGTCGAAGAGTCCGGTCTCATCCAGCTCGGCCTTGAGCCCCGGGGTGGTGAGCCTCCAGTCATGAAAGGAGCCGGCGCTGGCGCCATCCACCAGCAGCACGGGGATGGGGGCTGCGGCGGCGCAGGCGGCAAACAGCAGTGCGCAGAGGAACGATGCGGGGGCGATTTTGTTCATGCGGGGGGCTCCTTTGGGTGGGATTGCGCGGCAGGGGAAGGATACTCTCGGCGGTGAGGTTTTCCCAAGGTCCATTGCCGATTTTCTGGACGCCGCGCGAGGGGAGGAAGGGAGCGCGTGGATTCGCGGGGAGCTGGCTCACACGATGAGAAGAAACCAATGAGAGTCTCTTGTTACTTAAAGATTTCCAGTTTTCGCGCTCCCTGGCCGATGAGGAAGCTGAGGCCGCCTTAGAGCCTGCAAAGAATGTCATGGGGGAGTTCCAAGAGTTCTTGCGGGGATTTTTGAGGCGTGCCCAGCCCTTTTTCCTGGAGCGTTCCCCGTGTCCCACGGTCGATTGCAAGGCGCGCACGGTTTCCGAGGCTGGCTGGCGGTCTGGCTGCTGTTGCCGCTGGTCCCGATGGCGGCATTCGGGGGCGGGCCGAAGTACGTGGCGGGGGTGACGTTCTTCAACCCTGGGGTGGTGGGCCAGCCGGTGCACTGGGCCAACGGGCAGTTGAACTACTACGTGGACCAGGGTCCTTTGAACGGATCGGTCGGCAACCAGCAGGCGGTGGCGATGGTGGACGCGGCGGCGGCATTGTGGAGCGCGGTGCCCACGGCCGGGGTGACGCTGACCGACAAGGGGCCGTTGAACGAGGACGTAAGCGGCTCGAACATGGTGGCGGTGAGCGGGGCGATCACCCAGCCGGCCGACGTGACCGCAACGGCGACGAGCTACCCGGTGGGGGTGATTTTCGATGCCGACGGCTCGGTGATCGACGCGATCTTCGGGACGGGAGCCAGCCAGCCCACCAGTTGCCAGAACAACGGGGTGTTTGTGTGGATGGACGGCATCAACCCCGACGCCAGCATCGCCCACGGCATCCTGCTGCTGAACGGCCTGTGCGCCAGCAACGCCAACCTGCTGGAGATGATGAGCTTCGAGGTCGAGCGGGCCTTCGGGCGGTTGCTCGGCCTGGACTACGCGCAGGTGAATCCCGGGGCTTTGACGAACGGGGAGGCCGGGGGAACCCAGGGCTGGCCGGTGATGGAGCCGGAAAGCGGGGTGTGCTCGGAGGCGGGCGGGGCTTGCATTCCCAACCCCGGCCAGTTGCGCTATGACGACATTGCCGCGCTGAACCGCATTTACCCCATCACCGCCGGAAACCTGGCCAATTTCCCTGGCAAGGAGGTGACCGCGGCCAACACAGTGTCCATTCAGGGCACCATCCGCTTCAAGAGCGGGGTGGGCATGCAGGGGGTGAACGTGGTGGCCCGGCCGCTGGACGCGAGCGGCAATCCGCTCTACCAATACACGGTGACGTTCGTCTCCGGCTCCTATTTCAACGGCAACCACGGCAACCCGGTGACGGGTTGGACGGACGCGAGCGGCAACCTGCTGACGCGGTGGGGATCGAACCAGGCCGCGATGCAGGGATTTTTTGACCTGAGCGGGATGCCGCTGCCGCCGGGCGCGACCTCGGCCAACTACCAGGTCAGCTTCGAGGCGGTAAGCCCGAGCTACCTGCTGACGTCGTCGGTGGGGCCGTATATTGACGGCTCGCCGGAGCCCTCGGGAACGCTTTCGCCGATCAGCGTTCCGAACCTGGGGGCGGGCAGCGCGCAGACCCTCACGGTCAACGCGGAAGACTCGGCGGGGGGCGGCTACCAGGACGCGATTGGGACCGAGGAGGCTCCGCGGAGCCTGGCGGTGAGCGGCCTATGGGCGGGGCGGCTGAGCCAGGTGGGCCAGACCGACTGGTTCACCTTTCCGGTGCGGGGGGGGCGAACGTTCACCGTGGTGACCGAGGCGGAGGACGAATCCGGGGCGCCCACCAACCTGAAGGCGATGCCCGCGCTGGGCATCTGGGACGCCTTTGATGCGGTGGGCGCCGCGGCGGTCGGCTCGGGGGGCGGCCTGAACGGCTGGGCCACGGGCGAGAGCTGGCTGCGGGTGGCCTCGGCGGCCGACGACGTGGTGCGGCTGGGGATTGCCGACGAACGCGGCGACGGACGGCCCGACTATGCCTACTCCGGCTGGGTGCTCTATGCCGGCACCGTTTACCCGCAGCATCTGCCGGCCTCGGGGGGACCGATTGTGATTCACGGGATGGGATTTCGCATGGCCGACACGGTTCTGGTGGGCGGCCAGCCGGCTTTGGTGGTGAGCATCTCACCCAACGAGATCGACGCCATTGCCCCGGCGGCGGCGAGCGGCGTGACCGGCTCGGTGGACGTGGAGGTGGACGACCTGCCCATTTACTATGCGGCGGCCATCATTTCCGGCGGGGTCAGCTACGACTCCGGCGCGGGCGACGCCATCACCCTGAACACCGCGCCGATGAACACGGTGCCCATTGGCGTTCCGGAGCCGTTCACGGTGACCGCATTGACCTCCGCCCTGAGCCCGGCCGGCGGCGTCACGGTGGTTTACACGGTGACCAGCGGAACGGCGACCCTGGCCTGTGGAAAGCCGACCTGCACGGTGACTGCCGGCGGCGACGGGCAGGCCACGATGAACGTAACCGCGGTAGACGGCACCTGGTCGATCGTGACCGCCTCGCTGACCAACGGCTCCAGCCTGCAGGCGCAGTTTGCCGGCGGAACGCCCCCGCTGCTGAGCTCTCTCTCGCCGATGCTTTCGCTGGCGGCGGGCGCCTCGGCGAACTGGACCACCCAGGCGCTGGTGCTGAACAACGGCGTGCCGATGAGCGGTCAGGCGGTGGCCTGGCAAAGCTCGGGGAGCGGCATCGCGGCGCAGAGCTCGACCGCAGCCATCTCGAACGGCAGCGGCATCGCCGCCAAGGCTCTAACCGTGGGACCGCTGGCCGAGGGTCAGACCGTGACCTCGAACGCCTGCCTGAACGGAACCAGCCAGTGCGTGGCCTTCAATGCTTTCGGCGCACGGCCCGAATACGCCACGGTTACCGCTGTCTCGGGAACGGCGCAGAGCCTTTCGGTCGAGGGGACCGCGAACCAGATGACCCTGCGGGTGCTGGATATGGATGGCAACCCCATGGCCGGCGGCATGGTGACGCTCTACCAGGCGGTGTATGCCTGGGCGCCTCCTTGCCCCACCCACGGGCGCTGCGCCCAGCCCGCACTGCTGGCCACGCAAGTCTCGACGGCAACCTCGGGGCTGGACGGAACGGTGGCTTTCGCTCCCGCCTCCATCGCCGGGGTCGCCACGAACATGGCCGGGGTGGCCGTGACCGGCAACGCAGGCAGCGTGAATGTTGCTGTCGAGCAGCATCCGTGAGGCGGGTTAGGGGTTAGGGGTTAGGGGTTAGGGGGAAGGCGCGGTTCGAAAGCGGGCTACGACGCCAAATCTGTCACCTGAGGCCGCGCTGGCGCATCTTGTTGAAGAGAGCGAGGTGCGGAATTTGGCCGAATCGACCCAAGCTGTTCAAGGCGGAAGCGAGGCCGGAAGCCTGGCCGGAATCCAGGCTGGAAGACAGGGCGGAAGACGGGGCCCGCGGGTGGTGATCGTGGGCGGCGGGTTTGCCGGGATTCATGCGGCCAGGGGGCTGGCGCATCTGGCGGTGGACGTGACGGTGGTCGATCGCCGCAACCACCACACCTTCCAGCCGCTACTCTACCAGGTGGCGCTGGCGGTGCTGTCGCCAGCCGACATCGCTCAGCCCATCCGCACCATCCTGCGCCGCCAGAAGAACGCCGAGGTGCTGATGGACGAGGTGGTGGGCATCGACACGGGCGCGCGGCAGGTTGCGTTGGCCAGCGGGGCAAAGCTGGCTTATGACTACCTGGCGCTGGCTACCGGGGCGACCCACTCCTATTTCGGCCGCGGCGATTGGGCGCCGCTGGCGCCGGGGCTGAAGACGATCGAAGACGCCATCGAGATTCGCCGCCGGGTGCTGCTGGCCTTCGAGCTGGCCGAGCGGCAGATGGTGGAGCACGGGTGGCACCCGCCGCTCAATTTCGTGGTCATCGGCGGGGGACCGACAGGAGTGGAGCTGGCCGGGGCTATCTCGGACATTGCCCAGCTTTACATGCGCCGGGATTTCCGTCACATCGACCCGGCCAAGTCGAGGGTGTTGCTGCTGGAGGGCTCGCCGCGCATCCTGGCCGCTTATCCCGAGGATCTTTCCGCCAAGGCCGAGGCGACGCTGACCCGGCTGGGCGTGGAGGTGCGGACCCAGACCCACGTGAGCGGGGTGGGTCCCGGCTGGGTCGAAGCCGGGGGCCAGCGGATGGACGCGGTGGTGACGCTGTGGGCCGCGGGGGTTGAGGCTTCGCCGCTGGGGAAAATGCTGGGAGCGCCGGTGGACCGCCGGGGCTGCGTTCTTGTGGACGACCGGCTCAATCCCCCGGGGCTGCCGGAGGTCTTTGTGCTGGGCGACCTGGCCCACCTGGAGCAGGATGGCCATCAAGTTCCCGGCGTGGCCCAGCCGGCCATTCAGATGGGCGACCACGTGGGAAAGATGCTGGCCGCCGACCTGGCCGGGCGGCCGCGCCCCGGCTTCCGCTATTTCGACAAGGGGGACATGGCGACCATTGGCCGGATGGCCGCCGTCGCCCGGGTGCAGTGGCCGTTCAAGGCGCATTGGAGCGGGTTTTCGGCCTGGGTCGTCTGGCTGACCGTGCACATCTTCTTCCTGATTGGGTTCCGCAGCCGAGTGTCGGTGTTTGCCGCGTGGATCTGGACCTACTTCACCTTCACCCGGGGCGCGCGCCTGATCACTGGCGACCAGCGGCTTCCAGGGTGGCAGGACCAGGTGGATCTGGGAGCGGGAGGCAAAGGCGCGGGAGACAAAGGGCAAGCGCCTTAGCCTCCAGTTCTCCAAAGCCGGTTTTTGGCTAGAAGCTGGAAGCTGGCGGCTGGAAGCTGCCTTTGGTCGGGTAAACTGGTAGAGCGATGCTCGACCTTGGATTTGTCCGTAACAACCTGGAACTTGTGGAAGAGAAACTCCGCGCGCGGGGCGCCGACCCGGCCGCGCTGCTGGGGGATTTTCGTGTTCTCGATCAAAGCCGGCGGGAGGCCATCACCACGGCGGAACGGCTGAAGGCGCGGCGCAACGAGTTGAGCCAGCAGGTGGGCGCGCTGAAAAAGTCCGGCCAGGACGCGACGGCGGTGATGGACGAGACCCGGGCCTTGAAAGACAAGCTGGACGAGCTGGACACCACGGCGGCGACCCTGGACGACCGGCTGCGCCAGTTGCTGGCGGGCATTCCCAATTTGACCCGCGACGAGGTGCCCACCGGCAAATCGGAGGCCGACAACCCGACGGTGAAGACCTGGGGCGAGAAGCCGGTCTTCAACTTCGAAGCCAAGCCGCACTGGGAACTGGGCGAGGCGCTGGGCATTCTGGACCTGGAACGCGCGGCCAAGCTGAGCGGGGCGCGGTTCGCCGTTTACATGGGCGCAGGAGCAAGGCTGGAGCGGGCGCTGGTCAACTTCATGCTCAACCTGCACACCGAGAAGCACGGCTACACCGAAGTGCTGCCGCCTTTCATGGTGAACAGCAGGAGCCTGTTCGGCACCGGGCAGTTGCCCAAGTTTGCCGAGGACCTGTTCCGCTGCTCGGACGCCGACGCCGAGGGGGTGGCCCGCGGGGAGTTCAAGGACGCCGACCACTGGCTGATTCCCACCGCCGAGGTTCCGGTCACCAACCTCTACCGCGACGAGATTCTGGACGAAGCCCGGCTGCCGATCCGGCTGACGGCTTATACGCCGTGCTTCCGCGCGGAGGCCGGGGCCGCTGGCAAGGACACCCGGGGCATCATCCGCCAGCACCAGTTTCAGAAGGTGGAGCTGGTGAAGTTTACCCGGCCGGAGGATTCCGACGAGGAGCACGAGCGGCTGACGCGCGACGCGGAGGAGATTCTGGAAGCGCTGGGGCTGCCCTATCGGCGGGTTCTGCTGTGCACCGGGGACACCGGCTTTTCCTCGGCCAAGACGTTCGACCTGGAGGTCTGGCTTCCCGGCCAGCAACTGTACCGGGAAATCTCTTCGTGCTCGAACTTCGAGGGCTTCCAGGCGCGGCGGGCCAACATCCGCTACCGGCAGGCCGCGAACGGCGTCAAGGGCAAGATCGAGTTTGTCCACACCATCAACGGCAGCGGGCTGGCGGTTGGACGCACCTGGCTGGCGATCGTGGAGAATTACCAGCAGGCCGACGGATCGGTCCTGATTCCCGAGGCGCTCCGTCCTTATATGGGCGGACTGGAACGGATAACCCGGTAGCGAATGACCCGGCAAGGCCGCATTTTGCCGCCGGGCGCGAGATGAACAGACCTGCAGATAGCCCCCGGAGCGGGGCGGGACAAGAGAACTGATGAACAAGATTCTGAAGAGCTATTTCTACTGGACTTACCCGCGCGGCTGTTTCCACTACGACGTGATGGTGACGCTGATTCTGGCGTTCATCTTTCTTACCCCGCACCTGTGGAGCTACGGCGACAAGCCGTCCGCCGTGGCCGGGCCGCAGCACCCCATCCAGGTCACCGGAGACGGGGGCCGCGGGCTGATCGTCACGGTGCAGGACTCGGATGTGGACGTGGCGGCCGGCGCGCCAGACCCGGAGGTGAAGAAAGCCCTGCGCAAGGCCATCGAGCCGGTCACCGGCGACGCCGTTTTTGTGGTGCGCTGGGATACGGAGAAAGACGCCCAGGGCAATGTGTCGTGGAGAGTCTGGGCTCACCGCTAGAGCGGTTTTTGCCGCTCCGCACTGGTTTCACCGCACGACACTGGTTTTCAGTGCACCAGCCCGCGCACAGGCGCGTCCAAGAAAGACAAAGGGAACCTATGCAAATGGGAAGAAGACTTGTTTTTGCCGCGTCCATTGCACTCGCACTTTTGACGGTGCGGGCCGCGGTGGCCGCTGCCGCGACGGGCGAGGAAAAAGAAAAGGACCGGGTGCTGCGCCGGCTGGACGCGACCGCGGCCAGCTTCCGCTCCACCTCGGCGGATTTTGAGTTCGACTCCGTGCAGACCGACCCGGTACCGGACAAGGACGTGCAAAAGGGCACGGTTTATTACGAGCGGAAGGGCAATTCCTTCCAGATGTCGGCGCACATCCGGGAAGAGAACTCCAAGCCGACGCCCAAGATCTATGTGTACTCGGGCGGGGTCTTCAAGCTGTATGAAAAGCTGGTCAACCAGGTGACCACGCTGACCAAGGCGAGCAAGTTCGAGAGCTACCTGATGCTGGGCTTTGGCGCCAGCGGCAAGGATCTGGAACAGAAGTGGGAGATCAAGTACCTTGGTACGGAGCCGCTGGACGGGGTGAAGACGGACAAGCTGGAACTGATCGCCAAGGACCCGACGGTGCGGAAGAACATTCCCAAGGTGACCATCTGGGTGGATGCGGAGCGGGGCGTGAGCCTGAAGCAGGTTTTCGACGAGGGATCGAGCGAATACCGGGTTTCGTTGTACTTCAACATCAAGGTCAACCAGCCACTCCCGGCCGATGCCTTCACGCTCAAGACCGACAGCAAGACGCAATATGTGAACCACTAAGTAACCTCTGCACAAGTTCAACCGCGATAGGTCCAGTTTTGCAGGGGCTAAAGCCCGACTGATTCTATTCGGCTTGCGGCACGACTGAAGTCGTGCCCTGTTACAAAGCAGGCTTGTGCAGAGCTTCCCTAAAGCACTTCCGGAACAGACATTCACCTTTTTTGAGAGCCTGGCCCGATTCACGCGCCCTTGCCTACGTATTGGTCGATGGCCCAGGGTGCGACCATCGGCCTAAAAGGGCGCTGTTCGAGGCCGCTTTTTGGCAAAAAGTTGCCAAGAAGGGCGGATTCTGGGCCAAGAAGCCGTGTTTTTTCAGGGTTTCTGTTTACCATAGAGATAACAAGGTCCTCTCCATGCCCGCCAGATAAAGCGTTGATAATACATGCTTTACAGAGGCGATCCGGCTCCCAGAGCACCTCCAAAGGGGGCGATTTTGGGGAGGGGGGGTGGGGTCTATGCCTTTTGGGGCGGATTTTCCGACCGAAAAGGAGCTTCTACCCGCTCTCTCCTGTCTTTCAGTGTGCGCTGGCAGCGCTTAATTTTCTGCAAACCCTGGAGCCGTCGAAGCCCCGCCCAGAGGGCGATTCCGCCCAGGGCGAAGAGCATGGGGAAGCACTCGATGGTGTAGCGGGCCTCGGGGGCCTGGACAGTGGCGAGCAGGGCGCTGCGCAAGAGCATATAGGCGAGCATGGCCCACCCGAGGCGCGGGCGCAGACACAGGCCGGCAATCCCCAGCAGCAGGTAGAAGGCGTTCAGGCCGGCGTAGAACCAACTGAAGCGGGTTTCGACGCGGTGGTGAGAATAGACCCACCAATCGAGGTCGATGGGCAGATTTTCGACCCGCGGGCGGAGCCACATGTCGGCCATGCGTCCCAGCGGGAGCCAGAGGGATGAGCGCAGGGGATGGGCGGCGATGCGCTCGCCGGCGAGTTTGGCAAAGCGGGCGTCGAGCTGCGGGGTGAGGATTTGGCCGCCGGCGTTGTAATCCGCGGCCAAGGCGGCGGTTTCGGCGTATTGGGCCGGGGAGTCGAAGGCGCGGGTGGGGAGCTTGTCGATGTCCAGCGGGCCATCCGGAACGTTCCAGTAAATGTCGTAGGTGGAGACGAAGTCCAGGCACCAGGACTTGACCCAGCGTTCCCAGCCGGGGTGGGTGTCTTCGCCGGGGTCGGTGGCCAGGCGGGGGGCGAGCGGCTGAAAAACATGGAAGACGTTCCAGTTGCGGGCGGTCCAAGCGGCAAAGGGCAGGAGGGCCAGCAGGGCGCAGACTGCGGCCATGCGGGCGAGCTTTTTGGCGGGGATGGGGGGGTGGGCGTTTCCGCGCCCCAGGCCGAGGACCAGCGCCGGGGCCAGGGTGACGGCAGCGAGTGCTCCATCGGGGCGCAGCAGGGCCGCGAAGGCGCCCGCAAAGGTGAAACAGAGGGCCAGATGCCAACCCGGCCGGGCGCGAAACCGCGCGACGGACCAGAGCGCGAGCGCCAGGACAAACAGGGTGGGCGCCTCGGTGAGCGGGTTGGCGGCGTAGATGGCCGTAAAAGGACACAGAACGGCCAGCCAGAGGGTGGCGTGCGCGGCTCCGGCGCCGAGCACGGGCCCGGCGATGCGGCGCGCGAAATCGGCCAGGAGCAGGCAACCGGCCAGTTCGAGGGCAATCTGGACGAAGGCGGCCGAAGCATAGTTTTCCATCCCGAAGAGGCGGAAACAGGCGGCCAGAAAGAGCGGGTAGCCGGGCAGTCGGATGAGGGTGGGGTAGGTTTCGCCGCCGGGGGTGGTGAGCGCATAGCGGCCATGGAGCAGCAGGTTTTTTGCCAGGCCGCCGTAGATGAGCGCGTCGCCGTTGACCTCGAAGAAATGCTGGAGCATCCACAGGCGCAAGCCGAGGCCGGCGGCGAGGGCGAGGCCGAGAGAAGCGGCGGGAGCCAGGCGGGCAAGAGTCCGGCTGGAGGGCTTCGATTGACTCAGAGAGGCAGCTTCCATACGATTCGTACTGTATAGCGTAGACTGTTTTCCCCGTTTTCGCGCAAGAAGGCAGACCAGACCCACGATGCCACACAGGCAAATATTCTTCGATCCGCAACGAAAGCGATGGAAGCGGCTGCGCCGCATCCTGGACACCAGCGCGGTGATTTTCACGCTGGTGCTGGCCGGGTTCATTTTCAACGTGCTGCGCTACCAGCAACTGCCCGAGTTGCTGCTGCCGACGCTCAAGCACAATTACAAGGCGCTGCCCGACCGCGCGCCGCTGCTGAGGGGCTCCAAGGGGCCGCGCCCGGCGCGGCGCAAGACGGATCTCAAGCCCTCGGAGATCAAGCTGAATTCCGGCGAAGGCCTGAGGGCGGCGTTTTATGTGCAGTACGACGCCTCCAGCTACTCTTCGTTCAAGGAGCACGTCCACCAGATCGATATTCTCTTTCCGGAGTGGCTGCATGTGACGGCGCCGGCGGGGTTGCTGATGGCCACCAACAGCGACAACAACCGCGAGTACCCGGTGGTGGACCGCTCGGCGGTGCATGACCCGGACGAGCTGAACAAGATCAAGCGGGTGATCCAGGCGGCGAAGGAAGACACCGAGGTTTTCCCTCACCTGAACAACTTCAACCCGCGGACGCAGAGCTGGGATGCGGGCATGGGCACGCTGCTGGCGGATAGCGGCAAGCGCGTCGCGCTCTGCCAGCAGATTGTGACCTTTCTGACCGCCTTCCGGCGCCCCACCAAGGACGACCCCAAGAAATACGAGTGGGTTTATCCCGGGCTGTCGCTGGACATCGAGAGCCTGCCGGACAATGCCGGCCCGGCTTACCTGAGCTTCATTGAGGAACTGTATTCGGACCTGCACCAGCGCAATCTGCGGCTGTATGTGAATGTGGCCGTGGCCACTGGGGACAGCGAACTGAAGCAGATTGCGGCCAACTCCGACGGCATCATCCTGATGAACTATGACCAGCACCAGGCCAGCAGCGAAGCGGGCCCGGTGGCCGCCCAGGACTGGTTCGTGAACAACCTGCGGCGGGTGCTGCAGATCGTACCCAAGGAGAAGCTGATCTGCGCCATTGGCAACTACGGGTACGACTGGACCCTTTCGATTCCCACGGCCAAGGAATTGAAGCACCACAAGCTGCCGCAGGTGCTGAACACCGAAGACCTTTCGGTTTCAGAAGCCTGGCAGCGGGCCTCGGACGCCGACGCCGACCTGGATCTGGATTACGACACCTTGAATCCGCACTTCGAGTACATCGACGAAGACCTGAACCAGCGCCACGTGGTGTGGTTTCTGGACGGGGTGACGGTGCTGAACGAGCTGAGGGCCGCCCGGGAGCTCAATCTGCAAACCTTCGCGCTGTGGCGGCTGGGCGAGGAAGACAACTCGCTATGGAACGTGTGGGACAAGCCGCGGTCGCCGGATTCGCTGCAAGCCCTGGCCGCAGTGCAGCCCGGCCACGACGTGGACAACGAGGGCGACGGCGACATCATCCGCGTGACCGGCCTGCCCCAGCCCGGCAAGCGGACGGTTTCGGTAGACACGGACGAGACCGACCCGCAGAAAAAGCTCATCGTCGATGAGCACATGGACGTGTATCCCCGAACGTACACCATCGAGCAGTACGGCTATCGCCCCAAGCAAGTGGCGCTCTCGTTCGACGACGGCCCGGACCCCAAATGGACGCCCAAGATCCTGGATGCTCTGAGGGAGAGGGGCGTGAAGGGGACCTTCATGCTGATCGGCTCCGAGGCCCAGGAAAACGTGGGTCTGATGAAGCGCGTGGTGCGCGAGGGGCACGAGATCGGCAACCACACTTATACTCACCCGGACATCAGCGAAGTGTCGAACCGTCAACTGGACCTGGAGCTGAAGCTCACGGAGCGTCTTTTCGCGAGCAAGCTGGGGATTCAGCCGCTCTACTTCCGTCCTCCGTACGACATCGACGAGGAGCCGGACACCGACGACCAGGCGGCGCCGGTGGAGCGCATCCAGCAGGCCGGCTACATCATCATCGGCAGCAAGATCGACACCGACGACTGGAACGAACGGCCGCGCAAGTCTCCCCAGGAAATCACCCAGTCGGTGCTGGACCAGTTGGCGACGATGCAGGTGAAGCCGCAGTTTCGCGGGTCGGTGATCCTGATGCACGACGGGGGCGGCGACCGCTCGGCCACGGTGGCGGCGCTGCCGGTGCTGATCGACGCGCTGCGGGAGCGCGGCTACACCATCGTGCCGGTCTCGGCACTGCTGGGCAAGACCACGGCGGAGGTGATGCCCAAGCTGACGTTCTTCCAATATCTGCGGGCCCTGCCCGACTCGATCGCCTTCTCGGGCCTGGCGCTGGTGGGCAAATTCATCACGCTGGTCTTCTTCCTGGGCGACATTCTGATGAGCGCGCGTCTGCTGCTGGTGGGCGTGCTGGCGGTGATCGACCGGCTGCGCCGGCCCCACCGCCAGGCCTCGCCGGGCTTCAATCCGCGGGTGGCCGTGCTGATCCCGGCCTATAACGAGGAAAAAGTGATAGTCCGAACCATCCGATCGGTGCTGAACTCGGACTACGCGAATCTGCATGTGATCGTGATCGACGACGGCTCGTCGGACCAGACGCCGGAAGTGGCCCGCGCCGCTTATACCGCCGAAATCGCCGCCGGGCGGGTGCAGGTGCTGACCATGCCCAACGGCGGAAAGGCCGCCGCGCTGAACTATGCCCTGGACCGGCTGAGCGAGGAGATCTACGTCGGCATCGACGCCGATACGGTGATCGCCGCCGACGCAATTTCCAAGCTCATTCCGCACTTTGAAGACCCGCTGATCGGCGCCGTGGCCGGAAACGCCAAGGTGGGCAACCGGGTGAACTTGTGGACCCGCTGGCAGGCCCTGGAATACATCACCAGCCAGAACTTCGAGCGGCGCGCGCTGGACCTGTTCAACGTGGTCACGGTGGTTCCGGGAGCCATCGGCGCCTGGCGCACCGGTCCGGTGAAGGCGGCGGGCGGCTACCCGGTGAACACCGTGGCCGAGGACGCCGACCTGACCATGGGCCTGCTGGAACTGGGTTACAAGGTGGTGTACGAAGACCGCTCGCTGGCCTTCACCGAAGCCCCCATCGACGCCAAGGGTCTGATGCGGCAGCGGTTCCGGTGGTCTTTTGGAACCTTGCAGGCGATCTGGAAGCACCGCGCGGCCTTTGTGCGCAACAAGGCCATGGGGCTGTTCGCGCTGCCCAACATTCTCATCTTCCAGATGCTGCTGCCGCTGGTTTCACCGTTTATCGACATGATGTTCCTGTGGGGCATCGTGACCTATTTCGTGGACCGGCACTATCACCCCGAAGCCGCCTCGGCGGCCAGTTTTGAGAAGCTGCTGGTCTACTTCCTGGGGTTCCTGGTGATCGACTTCGTGACCTCGTCGGTGGCCTTCTCGCTGGAGCGCCGCCACCCGGCCAACAAGGGGGACGGCTGGCTGCTGTTCCACATCTGGCTGCAGCGGTTCGCCTATCGCCAGGTATTTTCGATTGTTCTGTTCAAGACCCTGAAGCGGGCCATCGACGGCAAACCGTTCAACTGGGAAAAGCTGGAGCGCACGGCCAAGATGAGCAAGAGCACCGACGCGCTGATGGAAACGCGCTGACGGAGACGCGCTGACGGAGAGGCCGGGGCCGGCTTCGGAGCCGGCCCGCGCTCCCCCGCTACAATCGACGCATGGCGATCGCTCCGCCCCATCGTCGGGCAAGGGTTCTGTTTGCAGGCCGCAGCGTGCTCGACGTGCTCTACCGGCTCGACCGGCTGCCGGAGGAAGACACCAAGGTCTTCGCGCGGGAATTCCAGACCAGACCCGGCGGACCCGCGCTGAACGCCGCTGTGACCCATGCGCTGCTGGGCGGGCAGGGGCTGCTGGTGAGCGCTGTCGGAGGAGGGCCTGGGGCGGTGGTGGTGCGCGGCGAGTTGGAGCGCCACGGCATCCAACTGCTAGACCTGGCCGCCGGCACGGCCTACGAAACGCCGCTGGCCACGGCCTGGGTGAACAGCGCCAACGGCAGCCGCACGGTGGTGAATCCTCCTGCTTCGGACGTGAAGATGCGGCGGCTGGACGGCCCATGGGAGGCGGAGGTGGGCACCCTGTGGGGCGAAATGCCGCCGGTCGTGCTGTCGGACGGCTTTTACATCGAGGAGACCCTGGGCCTGCTCGCCGCCTGCCGGAGGGCCGGCGCGGCGCTCTGCCTGGACGGCGGGAGCTGGAAGCCAGGAACGGCGGAGCTGGCTCCCCTGCTGACGACGGCCATCTGCAGCGAGCGGTTCAAGGTTCCAGGGGAAGGCAGCAACGGCCAGACAGGGCCCGGGCAATGGGGACCTGTTTCCGGCGCAGGCGCGGAAGGCGTTTTCTCGTGGTTCGGGGCCCGGGGCGTGCCGTACGTCGCCGTGACACGCGGGGCACGGTCGATTCTGGGCTGGGAGCGGGGCCGGCGTTTCGAGATCGAGGTGGAGCGCATTGCCGCCACCGACACGCTGGGGGCGGGAGACGTGCTGCACGGAGCTTTCTGCCATTTTTTCGCGCGGACAGCGGAATTCGAGCCGGCACTGCGGCGGGCGAGCGGGATTGCAACGCTCTCCTGCCGGAGCCTGGGTACGGAGGCCTGGGCTTTGGACCCCAGCCTGAGAGCGGCACCCTGACCGGCGGGCGATGGGGCGGTTTTGCTCGTCCCGAGGGCTGGCCCTCGACTACAATCGAGGCGTTATGTCTACAGCATCTCTCAGCACTCAAATTCAGCCGCGCTCGCCCCAGGGCGAGTTCAGGAACGAACCTTTCATCGACTTCAAAACCCCTGAGAACGCCCGCAAGATGCAGGGCGCGTTGGACCTGGTCTGGGGCCAACTGGGCCGCGAATACGACCTTGTGGTGGGCGGGCTTCGGACCAAGACCACGGGCAAGATCCGCTCGGTGAACCCGGCAAGGCCCGCGCAGATTGTGGGCATTCACCAGAAGGCCGGGGCCGAGCAGGCGGAAATCGCGATGAAAGCCGCGCTTGAGGCCTTCGAATCCTGGAGCCGCACGCCGGTCGAAATCAGGGCTTCGCTGCTGCTGAATGCGGCCGCGATCATCCGCCAGCGCACCTTCGAGTTCTGCGCCTGGCTCACCTTCGAGGTGGGCAAGAACTGGGCGGAAGCCGACGCCGACGTGGGCGAAACCATCGATTTTCTTGAGTTTTACGCCCGCGAAGCCCTGCGCCTGGCGGGGGCCAAGCCTCCCATCCAATTCCCCGGCGAGCGCGACGAATTGCTCTATATTCCGCTCGGGGTGGGCGCGGTCATCTCCCCCTGGAACTTCCCCTTCGCCATCATGGCGGGCATGACGGCGGCCTCCATCGTCAGCGGCAACACGGTCATTCTGAAGCCCTCGTCGGACGCTCCAACCATTGCGACGAAGTTTTTTGAGGTGCTTGAAGAGGCAGGGCTGCCCGGCGGCGTGGTCAACTTCTGCCCCGGCTCCGGCTCGAGCTTCGGCAACGCCATCGTCGAGCATCCCAAAACCCGGTTTATCGCCTTCACCGGCTCCAAAGCCGTGGGCCTGGAAATCCACGAGCGGGCCGCCAAGGCCCGGCCTGGCCAAATCTGGATCAAGCGGACGATTCTGGAGATGGGCGGCAAGGACTCGATCCTGGTGTGCGCCGACGCCGACCTGGACCTGGCCGTCGATGGCGTGGTGTCCTCGGCCTTCGGCTTCAGCGGGCAGAAGTGCTCGGCCTGTTCGAGAGCCATTGTGGAAGCGCCGGTTTACGATGTGTTCGTCGAGCGGGTGCGCGAGCGGGTGGCCAAGCTGACCGTGGGCGACCCGGCGACCAACCCGAACCTGGGCCCGGTGGTGAACCAGAGCGCCCTGGATTCGATGCTGGCTTACATTGAGACCGGGAAGAAGGAAGGGCGGCTGATTGCCGGCGGCAATGCGCCCCAGACCGAGGACGGCGGCTACTTTCTTGAGCCGACGGTCTTTGCCGACATCGCGCCGGACGCCGTGCTGGCCCAGGAAGAGATTTTCGGGCCGGTGCTGGCGATGATCAAGGTGAAAGACTTTGCGCAGGGCCTGGCGGTGGCCAACAACACCGAGTACGGGCTGACCGGCTCGATTTACTCGACGGACCGCGAGAAGCTCGACGTGGCCCGGCGGGAGTTTCATGTCGGCAACCTCTACTTCAACCGCAAATGCACCGGCGCGATGGTCGGCGCGCACCCCTTCGGCGGCTTCAACATGAGCGGCACGGACTCCAAGGCCGGCGGGCCGGATTATCTGTATCTGTTCACGCAGGCCAAGAGCGTGGGTGAAAAGCTGTAGGAGCGGAGTTGGCGGGGTTTGCGACAAGGCCAGAGTCTCAGAGTTGAGCGCGTAACGCGCCGTAATGACATGGTCATTACGGAGTGTTATTCTGGTCTTTCAAGGGAGGGGTTCTCATGCCTGCGCTTCAACCGGCAAAGGGTACGCGCGATACGCTGAACCTGCGCATCAAGCCTGAACTGCGTGGGCTGATTGAGCGGGCGGCAGAGCTGACGGGCAAGAACCGGACGGAATTTGTCCTGAATGCAGCCCGCCACGCCGCCGAGGATGCGCTTTTGGACCGCACGGCGTTTGCAGTCAGCCCCAAGGCCTACGCCGAGTTTCTGGCGCGGCTCGATGCGCCGCCCAACCCCAATGCGCGACTGGTCCGCTCCCTCCAGACGCCTGCGCCATGGGAGAAGTAAGCCCGCTGCTGCGGCCTGAGCCGCTGGAAGAGACCCACGACATCGCGGAGTTCCAGTGCGGGGAACCCTCCCTGGACGACTGGCTGAAGCGCCGCGCCCACGCGAATCAGGCAAGCGGGGCTTCGCGCACCTATGTGGTCTGCGAGGACAAGCGAGCGATTGCCTACTTTGCACTGGCCTCGGGCGCAATCACGGTCCAAAGCGCACCCGGCCGGTTCAGGCGGAACATGCCGGACCCGATCCCGGTGGCTGTGCTGGCGCGTCTGGCCGTCGATCAGGCCTTGCAAGGCCATGGCCTGGGCCGCGCGCTCTTCCGCGACGCGGCGGGCCGGGTGTCTCATGCGGCCGATGCGATCGGCATTCGCGGCATCGTGGTTCACGCAATCTCGGTGCAGGCAGAGAGTTTCTATCGGTCGCTGGGCTTTGACCCCAGCCCTCACGAGCCCATGACGTTGATGGTCACGCTGGCTGACGTGCGCGCTGCTCTCGGATAAACGATGGCGGCAGCCTTGACCTGCGGGTGGTTGAAACCGGATGCCCGACCGGCTGAAGGTTAAGCCGCAACTTCTTCTCCCCAAGCGCCATCCAAAGGCTGGAGGGAGGGATGATGCCTAAAATTGTTCGATTTCACCAGCTTGGCGGTCCGGAAAATCTGCGGATCGAAGAGGTTGCCTCGCAACAGCCGGGGAAGGGCGAGGTTCGGCTGCGGGTGCTGGCGGCGGGACTGAACCGGGCCGAGTCGGTGTACTACCACGGCCATTACTTTGAGAAGCCGGTGCTGCCCTCGCGGCTGGGCTATGAGGTGGCGGGGGTGGTGGAAGCGGTGGGCGAGGATGTCGACAAGGGGTGGCTCGGCGAGTCCGCGGCCACGATTCCCGGCTTCTCGCAGAACCGCTATGGCACGCTGGGCGAAGAGGCGGTGGTTCCAGTCGAAGTGCTGGGCAAGTACCCGGCGAACCTGACGCCGGCGCAGGCCTCGGCGATCTGGATGCAGTACCTTACGGCGTATGGAGCGCTGGTGCTGGTGGGGGGCGTGAAGGCGGGAGACTTTGTTTCGATTCCCGCTGCCTCCTCGAGCGTGGGGCTGGCGGCGATTCAGATTGCGCGCGACCAGGGCGCGACGGCGATTGCCGTGACGCGCACCGCAGCCAAGCGGGACGAGTTGCTGGCGCTGGGAGCGCATCGCGTGGTGGTCAGCGACGCAGAAGACTACGTGGCGCGGGTCAAGGAGATCACCGGCGGGCTGGGGGCGCGGATCACCTTCGATCCGGTGGCCGGGCCGGGGATCGAAACGCTGGCCGCAGGCGCCTCGCAGGGCGGGATTCTCATTGAATACGGCGCGTTGGCCGGGGCGGCGACGCCTTTCCCGCTGGTGACTTCGATGCTCAAAGGGTTGAGCGTCCGCGGCTACACGGTGTTGCAGGTCACGAGCGACGCCGCCGCGGCCGCCGAGGGAAAGAAGTACGTCTTCGACCGGCTGGCCGACGGGCGGTTTGTGCCCCAGATTGCGCGGACGTTCGCATTTGCAGAAGTCGTCGCGGCCTACCAGTACCTGGAGTCGAACCAGCAGGTGGGCAAGGTTGTGATCTCGGTTCCGTAAAGTCTCAATGAGAAGGAAACGCCCCAGGCACTCGGGATCGAGGCCTGAGGCGTGCGCTGCGAAGGGTGCGAGCCGGTCACATGGGAACAGGTTCGGTGGCCGGCTTCAGGCGACGGCGGCCGAGGCAGCCTGCTCTTCGGCTTCCAGCTTGTTTCCCACATCGGTGGCAGCCTGGGCCAGGACGCGGTGGTGGATGGTGAACAGGGCCAGTTCCAGCCGGTCGCTGACGCCGGTCTTGTCGTAGACGGAGCGGAGATAGTTTTTGATGACCTGCTCGGTGGTTTTGAGTCGGCTGGCGATCTCGCGGTTCTTGCATCCCTGGACGATGAGGGCGACGATGCGCATTTCCTTGGGGGTGAGGCGGTCG
>Ga0302320_10008790_pt1 | contig 21854 bp, 19 predicted proteins | sample Bog_T0_3_FD_202130 | JGI IMG/M metagenome (GOLD analysis project Ga0302320, IMG submission 202130) | Peat permafrost microbial communities from Stordalen Mire near Abisko, Sweden - Bog_T0_3 | ecosystem: Environmental > Terrestrial > Soil > Wetlands > Peat | place: Sweden: Abisko, Stordalen Mire...
TCGACCGGCTGGCTCGTCGACATCGTAGCCAAGGCCGCGAAGAAATTTGGCTACGAGCGCTATTTTTTCAAGACAACGATGCCTGTCGAAGACGACCATCTGCCGTTTGTCCGGCGCGGCGTGCCGTCGGTTGATGTGATCGATCTGAACTACGGCCCCAACAACAGCTACCACCACACCGACAAAGACACGATGGATAAGATCAGTGCCAAAAGCCTGACGATTGACGGCGATGTATTTTTGGAAACGATTCGACTAGTGAACCAACGGTGAGGGAATAGGGAACAGGGAACAGCCGCGTAGTGTATTGTAACCATCGCCAAAGCTGGGTTTGTCTGGTCCCACGTTGCAACGCTCGATCCGGTGTCGAAAGGAAGACGATGGGAGATTCGTTCAAAGACCTCCTGGTGTGGCAGCGGGCAATCGAGTTGACCGTTGCGGTCTACAAGCTAACCGCGTCTTTCCCAGCTTCTGAGCAATTCGGCCTCACCAGCCAGTTGCGGCGCGCATCTGTATCTGTGGCGAGCAACATAGCGGAAGGCTACAGCAGATCGACGCGCGGAGAGTATGTTCTTTTCCTCGGTCATGCCAGAGGTTCCAACTGCGAAGTACAAACTCAGCTCGTAATTTCAGAAGCCCTGGCTTACGGTTCAGAAGAATCAAGAAAACAGGCAGACGGCCTCTCTGCGGAGGTGAGCATGATGCTTGTCACGATGATGAGTAAGCTAAAGAAATGAGCATAGCCTCGCTGTTCCCTGTTCCCTATTCCCTGTTCCCTACTGCTATGTTCGCTGGCGTTTCGTGGGTATGGTGGCTGGGGTTTCATGTGGTGGTTGCGGCGCTGCTTGTTGCTGACTCGCTATTGCCCGGCAGCCGGCGCGAAGCAAAACGCACACAGACTGTCGCCTGGCTTTGGACTGCTTTTCTGGTCGCCGCCGCAACCGCCTTTGCCGCCTGGATCGCCATCGCAAAAGGCCATCAGCCGGCCCTTGAATTCGTCGCCGGCTACGCCATTGAAACCTCGCTGAGCGTCGATAATCTCTTCGTTTTTCTGGTGATCTTCGAGGGCTTTCGCATCTCGCCGCGTCGCCAGCATACGGCCTTGCTCTGGGGCGTTGCCGGCGCCGTCGTCTTACGCGCGCTCTTCATTATCGCGGGCATTACGCTGCTTGATCGCTTTGAATGGATTACCTGGGTCTTCGGCTTGTTTCTGCTGGTTGCGGCGTGGCGGTTGGTGCGCGGAGGGTCGGCAAAAGCCGCAATTCCAGAGTGGATTCGCAAACTGCAACCGGCCAGAGGTTCCTTGTTGCCGGTGATTCTCGCGGTCGAAGTCACTGACGTGCTGTTCGCTACAGATTCGATCCCGGCCGTGCTTGCCGTCAGCCACAACCCGTTCGTCGTTTACACGTCGAACATCGCGGCGATTCTCGGCTTGCGTTCGCTCTATTTTGCGTTGGCCGCGCTGCTCGACCGCTTGCGCTATCTGCATTACGGGCTCGGCGCTCTACTGGCTTTTGTCGCGCTGAAAATGCTTGCGGCTCATTGGATCGAAGTTCCAATCACGCTCTCTTTGGCCGTGATGGGCGCAATTCTCGCCGTCTGCGCCATTGTTTCGTGGATAGCGGGGAACAAGCCGCGGGCGATTGAAAATCAAGAGTAGTGACGTATCTAAAAAATGCCCTTGGCATTCAAGTGGGCTGTATATTTCCGGTCGATACCATGAATGTGATCGATCAACCAGTCATGGATCATTTGCATCAGTTCCGTAGCCTGCCTGGGGTCGGTGCTACCCCGAAAGCGCACGGACATTTCGGCGATTTTCGCGGCCAGCTTCGCGTGTTCCGCCTTGTGCTCGGCCAGTTCCGGATAGCGCGTCCTGGCCATCTCGGCTTCTTCCTTGTCGCAGTGGAACCGAAGGTAGTTTTGCAAGCGGTGCAGCGCGATTTCGATCTCTTCGACAGGAATCTTGCCGTCGACGCCCGCGTCTTCGACAACGCCATGTAACTCGTTGGCCAGGCGGACCAGGCGCTTGTGATCGTCGTCAAAAGCCTTGACGCCAACCTTCAGATTGCCGGTCCACATCAGCAGCATGGCCCTTCCTCTTTCCGCGTTCCCATCGCGCAGAGTTGCGACAGAACTTCTGTGTATGTGATCGGCACAAACGCCGCAAAGGGTGAGATTCAACAAAAACACCGCGAGTGGGAGGTCTCCCATTCGCGGCGTTTTTGATATTCCGGCTGTTTCGATCCGGTATCTACTCTGTAGGATCTTCGGCTGTAAACGGTGAGCAGCAGGGCTTTTCCGTCGCGTGGAAGTTCATCAGTTCCAGCCGGATTCCATCGGGATCGTAGAGATTATATTGTCCCTTGCCATCCTTGCCGATAACCGTGTGCTTGTCAGCGACAACGCCCGTCAGCCGGTTGCCGTCTTCGAGCGCCTTGAAGGCCAGATCGACCGACGGAACGCCAATCGAGAGATGATCCTGAACGCCCAGATCGTGTTGCGACATCCCCGCCGGAATGCCGGTTTTCTCCGGCCCGTCGGTCAACATGTATTCGAGCCAGTCGTGGCTGTTGGGCGTCTGCTGGCTGACCCAGTTCAGCTTGCCCTCGACCATGCCGCCATACCAATACGGCCGGAAGCCAAGCAGGTCGCGATAAAACGTATCTTCGATAACGCGGCTATGCACGAGAATTCCCATGTGAATGATATGCCGGCCAACAACATTGGGCGCGTCGATTGCTTTCGGCAAGCGCACCGGCTCGACAAACTGCACCTTGTTGCCCTCGGGATCGAGCACGGTAAACCAGCGGCTTCCATCGGCGCCTTTTGTCACTTCACCGGGCGTCTTCCAAGCCTTGGCGTAAAGGAATTTCCGCAGTCCCTCGGCGTCGTCGGTATTGAATGCGATGTGGGCGAGCCGATTGATTCCGGCGTCTTTTGGCAGCGGCAACACCTCGACAAACTGCGTCGCGTTGAAGGCGTAGCGCGCACCCTGCGGATTCTCAGGATCGGGTAGTTTTGCCGCGCCAATCACTTCGCGATAATAGTGGTCGGCCGCCGCCGCATCCGACGTATAAACGGCGATGTGTGAAACGCCGGTGATCTTCGGGCGCGAGATGGGTTTATCGGGCATTTGAGCGAAAACCGGAATGGTCAAGGCAAAAAAAAAAGCGGTTGCGAGAATTCTGAATTGCATTGTTCCCTCATAATTGCTAGCCGTTCCACAGTAAATCGATTCTCGCAGTCGTGCAAGGCCGCTGCGTATCCGTTTCGGAGCCTTGGCGATTGCCTCAATACGGACGCCTTCATCGCTGCTAAACTGGTGAGACATGATTCTCCCGTTTGTCCGCGAAATCTTCGCGGAGCTGGAGCACTCTTCGGGTTTTGATCGCGTGCGAAGGCATCTAAGCCTTGGCGCGGGGAGGAGACGTGTCTCCGGCCTGACCGCGACCGCGCGGTCCATTTATATTCCGCTGATGGCGCGAGCGGCCCGGCAGTTGGTCATCGTGGTTGTCGCCGACAACAAGGCCGCCGAAGCGCTTGAACCGATGCTGCGCGCCGGCTGCGAACTGACGGGTGCCGTCGATCCCGCCCTCGTCGTCCGCCTGCCCGCTCACGATGTGCTTCCATTCGAAAATCTTTCGCCCCATCCCGACGTGCAGGAGCAGCGCGCTTCGGCCCTCTGGAAGTTGGCCACCGGCGCGGTTTCTATCCTCATCGCTCCGGTCGAAGCAGCGGCTCTGCGTCTATTCGATCGCGATTATTACGCTGGTCTCGCCGTCTCGCTCAAGCGCGGCGAAGAGGTCGATGTCGAGGTGCTGACCGGCCACCTGGCCTCGGTCGGCTACACGCAAATGGATCTTGTCGAAATGCCTGGCCAATTCACGCGGCGTGGCGGCATTCTCGACGTTTATTCTCCCGAGGCCGACCGTCCAGTGCGCATCGAATTTTTCGGCGACGAGATCGAGACGATCCGCAAATTCGATCCCGAGACGCAGCGTTCGCAGTCGGGGCTCGATGAAACGCAGTTGCAGCCGTTGACCGAAACGCCGGTTACCGAACATCTGCTGGCCGCCGTTCACGCGCGCTTGAGCAAACAACGCGTTCGCTATGACGGCGAAAACGAAGATTCCGGCGAAGTCAACGACATGGCCATCGAGGCCGCTGCGGCCGGCGGTGTCAGCGTTTTTCCTGGCTGGGAATTTTTTTCTTCGGTCGCCGGAGCCGATAAGTCGCTGCTGACTCTGCTGCCAAAATGCGCGCTGTTTATCGAAGAGCCAGCCATGGTTCGCAATCAGATCGACCGCTGGTGGAACAAGGTTGAACAGCGCCACGAACGTTCGGCGATGGGTACGCTGATAACGCCCGAAGATATTTATCTGCGCCCTGAAGTTTTGCAGGCCGCGCTTGATCATCACATGGGCCTCGACCTTGATCAGTTGGGCATCGTCGATGTGCTCGACGTGGACAACACGCTCGGCGAAATCGAGTTGAATACGCGGCCGACGCAACGCTTCCATGGTTCGCTTCCGGCCTTGACCGAGCAGTTGAAAACTCTGCGAACGTCCGAGACGCGCATCGTTCTCGCAGCGCCACATTCGGGCGATGTCGAACGGCTGGCTACTGTGTTGCGCGAATATCAGATCCCCTATCGACTCGGCAGTCGCAATCCCCACCCCGGCGAAACGGTGATGGATGAAGCCAGTTACATGGCCGATGACATGCGCGTGCCGGTTATCGTTCGCACGCCGGTCGCCGCCGGAGTTAGCTTCCTCGATTCGAATCTGATTTTGTTTGGAGCCAACGACCTCTCCGATGAGGCCGACGTAGCCGCGCGACCTGAACCGAAGCGCTCCAAGACGGCTGCGTTCGTTTCCGATTTTCGCGACCTGACAATTGGTGATTACGTCGTTCACGTCGAGCACGGTATTGCGCAATATCAAGGGCTGAAAGAAATTATTCAAGACGGACTCGCCGTCGAATTCATGATTCTCGAATTCGCCGAGCAGGCCAAGTTATATGTCCCGCTAACTCGCCTTGACCTGATTCAAAAGTACCGCTCGACCGACACCGGACCTGCGCCGATACTGAATCGGTTGGGTTCGCAACAATGGACCAAGACCAAGGCAAGAGTTCGCAAAGCCATGCAAGACATGGCCGGCGAGTTATTGAAGTTATACGCGCAGCGAACGACGGCAGAGGGCACGGCATTTTCAAAAGACAACGAATTTCAAAAGGAATTCGAAGAGTCGTTTGACTATCACGAAACCGAGGACCAGTTATCGGCGATTCGCGCCATCAAGTACGACATGGAATCGACAACGCCGATGGATCGCCTGCTCTGCGGTGACGTTGGCTACGGCAAGACGGAAGTCGCCATGCGCGCGGCTTTCAAAGCTGTGCAAGATGGCAAGCAGGTCGCCGTTTTAACGCCGACGACGATTCTGAGTTTCCAGCATTTCGAGACATTCAAGAAACGGTTTTCGCAGTTCCCAATCAATATCGAAATGATCTCGCGTTTCCGGACCGCGAAAGAGCAAAAGGATATTGTTGCGCGTGTTGAGACCGGCAAAGTCGATATTCTGATTGGCACACACCGGCTGCTGTCGAAGGACATTAAATTTCAAGATCTCGGTCTGCTGGTTGTCGATGAAGAGCAGCGCTTTGGCGTGCGCCACAAGGAGCGGCTCAAGCAGATGCGCAAGGAAATCGACGTGTTGGCGATGAGCGCCACGCCGATTCCACGCACGCTTCACATGTCGCTCGTTGGCCTGCGCGATATGAGCGTCATCGAAACGCCGCCCAAGGATCGCATGGCGATTCAGACGGTCGTTGCAAAGTTCGATGAAAAAATTATTCGTTCGGCAGTCGAGGTCGAGTTAGAACGCGGCGGCCAGGTTTATTTCGTTCACAATCGTGTCGAATCTATCTTCGACATTGCCGCGCGAATTCAGGAATTGGTGCCGACGGCGCGCGTCGTCGTTGGCCATGGGCAGATGGGCGAAACCGAATTAGAGCGCGTGATGCTGGCTTTTATGCGGCACGAATACGACGTGCTGGTAGCGACCACGATTATCGAAAACGGGCTCGATATTCCACTGGCGAATACGATGCTGATCAATCGCGCCGACCGTCACGGTTTGAGCGAGTTATATCAACTTAGGGGCCGCGTCGGCCGCTCCAATCGCCGTGCATACGCCTATTTGTTGATACCTCCCGACAAGGAATTGACAGAGATTGCACGTAGAAGATTAGCGGCCTTGAAAGAGTTCAGCGACCTTGGCGCGGGCTTCAAGATTGCCGCGCTCGACCTCGAATTGCGCGGCGCCGGTAACATGCTCGGCGGCGAACAAAGCGGTCATATCGAGGCTGTCGGTTTCGAGTTATACACCTCGATGCTCGAAGCCGCCGTGAAGGAGATGAAGGGCGAATCGAGTGAAGAACGCCCGTCGACGCAACTCAATCTTGGCATCGCGTTGCGCATCGACGAGAGTTATGTGCCCGAAGAAAACCAGCGTCTGCGACTCTACAAAAAGATCGCCGGCTCTCTTGACGAGACCTCTGTTAACGAAGTGCGCGCCGAGATGGAAGATCGCTATGGCACACCGCCCGACGCGACAGTTTATCTTTTGGAAGCCGCATTGGTGCGTCTGGAATGTGAGCGAATCGGTATCGCACAGGTGGACCGCAAGCGCGCCGAGTTACAAATTCGTTTCACCGAGAACGCCACCGTCGATCCGCAGCATCTTATGCGATTAGTCGCACGCAACGCCAAGCGCGGCGCGCAGTTCACGCCACAGGGTCTATTGAAGTATCCTTTGACTGCTACGCGATCCGACGAAGTGCTATTGGAAATTCACGAATTACTCGCCAATTTGTCTCCCGCAACGGTAAACGCATAGGGAACACAGTTTCACACGAGAGGGTTTATGAAAAGAATCGTTGCTCAACTTGCGATAGGAGTCATTATGTCATCGGCTGTCACCGCCTATGCCGCGAATGAGAACTGGAAGCAGCAGTTCGAAAAAGTTTCCAACGAATACTTCGATCAGGTCTACTTTCACTACGGCCCGACGGGCGGAACGCTGGTCGGCTATCACGAATACGACGCGCAGTTTGAAGATTACTCGCGCAAAAATATCGACGCTGAAATTGCGGACTTGAAGAGCTTTGAAAAACGCGTCGAGGCGATCCATCCCGACGCCGCAGCGGCTGATTTTGTTCCCACATCGGACCGGGAGATCGTGCTCGCGAATATTCGCTCGGAGTTGTTGACGCTCGAAGTAATTCGTCCCTGGGAAAAGAATCCCGACGAGTATTCCGGCACGGCCGCCAATGGCGCCTTTTCATTGATGGAACGCAAATTCGCATCGCCCGATGAACGACTGCGGTCGCTCGTTGCTCGCGAAAAACAGATGCCCGCGCTGTTTGCCGCCGCGCGCATCAACCTTAAGAATCCGCCGCGTGTATTTACCGAGATTGCCATCGAGCAGTTACCCGACATTATCAGCTTTTTTGAGCACGATGTGCCGTTGGCGTTTTCCGACGCCAAAGACCCCGCGCTGAAAGCGGAGTTCGCAAAGACCAACGCGGTCGTTGTTGCAACGCTCAACGATTATCTGGCGTGGCTCAAGTCCGATCTGCTTCCAAACTCCAATGGCGACTTTCGCATCGGCGCAGATGCGTTCTCTAAAAAACTGCAATACGACGAAATGGTCGATACTCCACTCGATAAGTTGCTGGTGATTGCCCGCGCCGATCTGCACAAGAATCAGGCGCACTTCAACGAACTTGCCAAGGAGTTGGAACCGACAAAAGAGCCGAGCGCGGTGCTTGAAGAGTTAGGCCAAAATCATCCTGCCCCCGATCAATTGCTGAATAGCTTCCGGGCAACATTCGATGGTCTTGTCAGCTTCATTCGCAGCCATCACATCGTGACCATTCCCTCCGATGTCCGGCCAATCGTAGAAGAGACTCCGGCCTTTATGCGCGCGACGACTTTCGCCTCAATGGATACGCCGGGGCCGTTTGAAAAGCACGCGACAGAGGCGTACTTCAATGTGACGCTGCCCGATCCCAAGATGAAGCCTGAAGAAGTTGAAGGCTACATGCACTCGTTCAACGTGGGTACCGTGATTTCTACGGCGGTGCATGAGGCGTACCCGGGACACTACATCCAATTTCTGTGGTTGCCCCAGGCGCCGAGCCGCGTGCGCAAGTTGCTCGGTGCGAACACCGACGTCGAGGGATGGGCACACTATTGCGAACAGATGATGCTCGACGAGGGCTACGGTCAGCCCGGGGCGGGCGCGAAAGATGAGCGCGAAGCCAAGTTTTTGCGGCTGGGTCAGTTACAAGATGCACTTCTCCGCGACGCGCGCTTCGTAGTTGGCATCCAAATACATACAGGCAAGATGAGCTTCGATGAAGCCGTCGCGTTTTTCCAGAAAGAAGGTTACCAATCGAAAGAAACTGCCACAGTCGAAACGAAGCGCGGCGCCGGTGATCCGACTTATCTGTATTACACGCTGGGCAAATTGCAGATCATGAAACTGCGTGAAGATATGAAGAAGAAACAGGGCGCGGCATTTTCCCTGGAAGAGTTCCACAATAACTTTCTCAAGCAGGGCTTTCCGCCGATCAAGATCGTACGAAAGGCGCTTTTGGGAGATGACTCACCTACGCTGTAAGCCAGAAGAATGTGCCTTAAGTTAGTAGCGATTTCTGATACGAGGGAGATGCGATGGGCAAGCAGGTACGGAAGGCAGTTTTCCCAGCAGGCGGTCTTGGTACACGTTTTTTGCCGGCAACCAAGGTGATTCCCAAAGAGATGCTCGCACTGGTGGACAAGCCCATCATCCAATATGGCGTAGAGGAGGCCATCGCATCGGGTATCGAGCACATCATCATTGTTACCGGCCGTGGCAAGGGCGCGATGGAGGACCATTTCGATCACAGTTTTGAACTCGATGCCACGCTCGAACGCAAGGGCAAGCACGAGTTACTGGCCGTCTCTCGCGGCGTTTCATCCTTGGCGCGGATCAGTTATGTGCGGCAAAAAGATCCACTCGGATTGGGCCACGCCGTGTTATGCGCCAAGGAACTTATCGGCGACGAGCCATTCGCTGTCATTCTGCCCGACGATGTTATCGATGCCGACGTGCCCTGCCTGAAACAGGTGATGGATGTGTTCGACTGTAAGGGTGGATCGGTGCTGGCGACGCAGACCGTCGAAGGTCCGGGTATTAGTGCTTACGGCGTGCTGGCCGGTTCGCAGGATGCCGAAAACTGGCGCATTTATAACTGCACGGGCATGGTCGAGAAACCGAAGTTTGACGAAGCACCTTCAAAACAGGCCATCATTGGCCGCTATGTGCTTACTCCGCGCATTTTCGAGTTACTCGAACAGACCGCTCCGGGCACGGGCGGGGAGATACAACTGACCGACGGTATGAAGGCCCTGCTGAAAGAAGAAAGGGTTTTTGGCTATACCTTCAATGGCAAGCGCTTCGATGCCGGCGATAAGTTGGGAATGTTAGAAGCAATGGTCCATTTCGCACTCAAGCGCGACGATCTTGGGCCAGATTTTCGCGACTATTTGAAGGGGCTGGAACTCTGAGTTCGCGAGTTATCCAATCTGCCCGCTAACCCGGTCTATCATTGCCAAATCCTGACTGTAGGCAACTTATCGCGATCGAGCCTCTATCGAGCACCTAAAACAACGGCGTCTGTCGGCCGGGCATCGGAATTCCAAAGTGCTCATAAGCCATGCGCGTGGCGACGCGGCCTCGCGGCGTGCGGTCGAGAAACCCAATCTGTATGAGAAATGGCTCGTAAACTTCTTCGAGCGCATCCTCTTCTTCGGCCAGCGTTGCTGCCAGCGTACTTAGTCCGACCGGCCCGCCATCATATTTTTGGATGATTGCCAGAAGCAGCTTACGGTCGATTTCGTCGAAGCCGTGCGCATCGACCTCAAGCATGGTCAGGGCCGCGTTTGCCGTCGGCCGGTCAATGACGCCGGAACCGCGCACCTGCGCATAGTCGCGAACGCGCCGCAACAGGCGATTGGCGATACGTGGTGTGCCACGCGAACGCAGCGCAATTTCTGCCGCGCCATCCTCATCGATCGGAACGCCCATCACTTCGGCAGATCGCGACACGATGAAGCGCAACTCGTCCTCGGTATAAAACTCCAGCCGTAATAAAATTCCGAAGCGCGCGCGCAAAGGCGAACTCAGCAGACCGGGGCGGGTCGTCGCGCCAATAAAGGTGAACGGCCGAATCTCCATCACATGGGTTCGCGCCGCCGGACCCTGCCCGATAATGATGTCGAGTTTGTAATCTTCGAGCGCCGTATACAGCTTTTCTTCGAGCACCGGCTGCATGCGGTGAATTTCGTCGAGAAACAGCACTTGGCGTTCGCGCAGGTTTGTCAGAATCGCCGTCAGATCGCCCTGGATTTGCAGCGCCGGGCCGGAAGTCTGTTGAAAGCCGACGTCGAGTTCATTGGCGATAATCGTCGCCAGCGTCGTCTTGCCCAGCCCTGGAGGGCCAAAAAGCAGCACATGATCGAGGGCCTCGCCGCGCGACTTTGCCGCTTCTAGGGCGATTGCAAGTTGTTCTTTTGCTTTCGATTGCCCGATGAACTCGCCGAGCCAGCGGGGACGCAGTTTCAGTTCAAAGCCCTGCTCTTCGTCGGCGCGCGAGGCACTGACTAACCGCTCCGGAGTGTTGTCGTGCGCAATGGCCATGCTGTAAAGAAGTGTAGCCGTTGCCGGTTGCAGGGAGCAAAAGACGCGTGCGGACCGTGCGTTTTTTTGTTGGATCAGCGCGTTTGCGACCGAAGATTTAGCGGGTTGCGTCGGCAGTTTTCGCGAGAGTCGGCCAGTTCTGGATGGCCGCACCATTCGAGCAAGGATTTTCAGGGAAGGCTTTGCCAGGTCGGCAACTGCTAACCATTTACCGTCTTTATTCCCCTCGAAGAAATTGATGCAAAAAATAGAGGACGGAACCGAGCCGGGCAGGAATACTGAGCGTAGAATCGGTAGGAAAGTAAGGAGTCCTTTATGTTAGGTCGCCATTGTCTCCGGGCGGTTTTGCTCGCCGGTCTTTTCGTTCCGCTTGCCAGTTGCGGCGGTGATGGGTTATCTAAAATTGTTCTTGCACCCGAGACTGCGTCAGTAACGGTGGGTCAGGTTGTTTGCTTTACAGCCTGGGGATACTATGGCAACAGCAGCAAGCCTATGTATAACAAGAACATAACGAATTCAGTAACTTGGGGATTGGCTTCAAGCGCTCTAGCGGGATATTCCGACAGCCCTGGATGTTATATGGCGGTTGGCGTCGGATCGACTACGATCGGAGCTTCCGCACCGGGCTATAACGGCACCATCGGAGCCTCCGCCGCCGTGACTGTTGAGGCAGCGGCGACGACGACCACGACAAGGACGGAGCCAAAGGCATCGGAGCAGTAAGCGGCACGCGGTAGATTGGTGATTTGAATGGTCGCCGGGGGAGCTATCGCACCCGAATCGAATGCAATTGGTTTTGAGCTTGAAAAAGCCGCTCTATGGGGCGGCTTTTTTGCGCTTAGCGCTCTGATTGCATGAATCCGGCAAGATACCCGGGAAAATCGCCCGAGACAAATTACGACAAGCCGGACGCGGGACGGCTAAACTGAAACCTGTCGATCGAGCATGATGACTCACCGGTTCGGAATCCTTCGCCGCTTTCGCTTCAATCTGCCGCAGCGTGTTGCCGCGGTACTGCTGACCTTGTTTCTTGTCCAAGGACTGTGGCTGACCGCGCACCAGACGCTGACCGACCGCGACTATCAGTATGCACGCTGCGGCCGTGAGACCTGGGAAAAGCCCTCGCCGCTGGCTGGCTACTTTACCAGTTGCGGCAACATTCACGATGGCATTCTCGCCTACCGTCTGGCTGGCCTGCCACTGACTTTAAATCTGCTGGCCGAGCGCGGTCTCGATCAATTCCGCAGGCCAGAGGACCGCGTCGTGCAATCGGATAGCTCATCCACCTCCACACTGAACACCTGGGAGCTGCGCCACCAGCTTCGCTACACATTGCTGCTGTTGCGGCTGCCGTTTCTTGGCGCGGGATTGATGCTCGGCGCGGGCCTCTGGTGGGTTACGCGCCGGCTCTATGGCAACCTCGGCGGCTACACGGCGCTGGCACTCTATTGCTTTTCTCCGGCGATACTCGCGGCCTGCATCGCTCCCAGCCCCGACATTCTCGCCGCCCTTGGCGTCTACGGCGGCGTCTATACGTGCATTGGCGTGGCTCATGCCATGCAGGGGCCGCGGCGCAAGTGGCGACCGCGCATTGTGCTACTGACAGCGGCCTTTGGCGTGGCTGCGGCGGCGCACATTGCGGCCCTCCCCGTTCTGGCTCTCGTCGGACTCACGGCCATGCTCTGGGTCGCAGAAGGCCGCAGGAGCCAGGTTCTGCCCATCGTGCTCGCGGCCACCGCCGGAGCATTGATTTTCGTCTTTGCTTGTTACGGCTTCTCGCCCGACGCCTTCAGCTACGTTTTCCGTTCCGCCGCCGGTTTTCTCTGGATCTCGTTCGATCCGGCACGCCGCTTTTTTGCGACCTTCACCAACGCCGGCTTAACAATCTCCGCCGCCGCCGCACTTATTCTTTACTTCGGCCTGCGCCGCTCGCGTTACTTCGGCAATACGGTGCCGCTTTTTTGCGCTGTGATTTTGCTCTTGTTGATCATGACCGGCGCCCCCGGTACTCCCTGGCTCTGGGCGCTGCCCTTTCTGCTGACTTTTGTTGCCGGGGTCTTTGCCGACGCCTACGAAGAACCCAAAGGCCGTCTGGCCGTCGCCGCTGCCGGAGCAATCGTGCTACTTCAAGCCGTCTTCTGCGTATTGAGCCTGCCGAAACTCCTGTAAATAGCCGCGGATTTGTGCTGAAAATCGAAACGAGGCCGAATCGAATATTCCCGCGAATTCGAAAAGCCTGATCGCCAGCATCGAGACCACAAAAGGCTGCGCAGAAACGACTGCATATTTCCCTCTATAAATCCAACTAAAATAAGGACTTATTTCCGTCCATCCGCCTTGCTAAAACCGCGCCTGAACGAGTAAAATGACAGTACAGCCCTCGGATTTCCGGCCTCGCAGTTCCGGACCCCTTTTTGCCGCCTTCCTGCGGGCTTAGAAAAGACATTATGGCCGACGATCAGAATCCCCAGCTCCCCCTTGGCGCGCCTACGCCGCCCCCCGGCGGTACCAACATCATCTCCATCAACATTGAAGAGGAGATGCGGCACTCCTATCTCGCCTACTCCATGTCGGTTATCGTCGGGCGTGCCTTGCCCGATGCCCGCGATGGACTCAAGCCCGTCCATCGGCGCGTTCTCTACACGCTCAGCGAGATGGGCCTCCAGTACAACAAGCGATACACCAAGTGCGCCAAAGTAGTGGGCCAGTGCATGGGCGTCTACCATCCCCACGGTGACTCGGCCATCTATGACACGCTCGTTCGCATGGCGCAGCCGTTTTCGCTGCGTTATCCGCTGGTCGACGGTCAGGGCAACTTTGGTTCTGTTGATGGCGATCCGCCGGCTGCGATGCGTTATACAGAGTGCCGCATGATGCGGCTGGCCGGCGAGCTGCTGGCCGACATTGACATGGAGACGGTTGACTTCTCGCCAAACTACGACGAGTCAACCCTTGAGCCGACGGTGCTGCCCACGCGCATTCCCAACCTGATCGTCAACGGTTCGAGCGGTATCGCCGTCGGCATGGCGACCAACATTCCGCCGCATAATCTGACGGAAGTCATCAACGCTGCGATCGAGCTAATCAACGATCCCGCAGCAGGTCTCGCCGAAGTGCTCAAGCACGTTCAAGGGCCTGACTTCCCGACCGGCGGTTTCTTGTACGGCAAATCCGGTATTCCAAACGCCTACAAGACCGGGCGCGGCCGCTTCATGATGCGCGCCAAGGTTGCCACCGAAAACATGACCAAGGAAAAACAGGCGATCATCGTCACTGAAATTCCTTACCAGGTCAATAAGTCGAAACTCATCGAGCGCATCGCCGAGCTGGTCACCGAAAAGATCGTCGACGACATCAGCGACGTGCGCGACGAGAGCGATCGCGACGGCATGCGCATCGTGATTGAACTCAAGCGTGGCGCGCAGCCGGAGATTGTGCTCAATCAGCTCTACAAGCATACGCAGATGCAAGAAAGTTTCTCGATGATCTTTCTCGCCGTGCTCAATGGGCAGCCGCGCGAACTCAGTCTCGATCAGGCGATTCGCTGCTTCCTCGATCACCGCGTCGATGTCGTGCAGCGCCGCACCGTCTTCTTGCTCAAAAAAGATCGCGCCCGCGAACACATTCTCGAAGGACTCAAGATCGCCCTTGACAATCTCGACGCCGTAATCAAAATAATTCGCGGATCGGGTTCGCGCGCCGAGGCTCGTGAGAATCTCTATGCCTGGGGCAAGGGCGGAGATCGTGTTGACGATCATGGGGTACAAGGTGCCGCGCCGCTTGTGCCGAGGATCGTTCTCAATCTCGATCGCGAGCGTCTGCCGCATGAAGAAAAAGGTCTGACGCTTCGTCAGATCGACGCGATTCTCGAACTGCAACTCTATCGCCTGACGCAGCTCTCCATCGACGAACTGCTCAAGGAATTGAAGGAAGTTCGACTGCGCATTGCGGAATACGAAGCGATCCTTGCTTCCGAAGTGAAGCTGCGCGCGGTCATCGTCAAGGAGCTTGAAGAGGTTCGCGACAAGTACGGCGACGCGCGCCGCACCGTCATCATCGACGAGAGCGCCGAGTTGCAGCTTGAAGACTTGATCGCCGACGAGCAAGTTGCCGTCACAGTCAGCCATCAGGGTTACCTCAAGCGGACGCCGATCAGCATCTATCGCCAGCAGCGTCGCGGCGGCACTGGCCGCATGGGTATGAAGACGCGCGAAGAAGATTTCGTCGCGCAGTTGATTGTCGATTCGACACACGCCTTCCTGCTCTGCTTTACCAACACGGGCCGCGTCTACTGGCTCAAGGTTTACGAGATTCCGGACGTAGGCGCTGCGGGAAAAGGCAAGTCGATGCAGAGCCTGCTCGACCTGCAACCCGGCGAAAATGTTCGCGCGATTTTGCCTGTGCGCGATCTTGAAGAAGAAGGCAAGTTCATCTTCTTTACTACGCAAAAAGGCACGGTCAAAAAGACCTCGCTCAAGGATTTCTCAAACGTAATGGCCCGCGGCATTATCGCCATCGGCATCGACAAAGACGACGAGTTGGTCGCCGCCCGCATTACCGACGGCAGCCAGATTGTTTTCCTGGCGACGCATCTTGGAATGGCGATTCGCTTTGACGAAAATGACGTGCGCTGCATGGGCCGTCCGGCCTATGGCGTGCGCGGCATCGACCTCGCCAAAAACGATTACGTTGTCGGAGTCGCGATCACGCCGAAGGAGCATGAGCCGGGCGCGTACCGCATTCTTGCGATCACCGAAAACGGCTTTGGCAAGCGCACCGATGTCGAGGAATATCGCTTGCAAACGCGCGGCGGCAAGGGCGTCAAAAACATGGCCGTCACACCGCGCATTGGCCGCGTCAGCAGCATTCAGCTCGTCGACGATACCTCGGAGTTGATGGTCATCAGCCAGTTTGGCAAGATCATCCGCATCGACACCAAGACGATTCGCGCTGCTGGCCGCGCCACACAGGGCGTTCGCCTGCTCAACCTCGACAGCGAAGACAAAGTCGCCGCCGCCGTCATCATTCCTCCCGAGGAACTGAAAGACGACGACGAACCCCTGCTGTTGCAATAAGGATTTTGCGTCCAGCAAAGTGCCGAGGTCTTGAAAAATCGAGATCTCGGCACTTCCGTATTCCAACAAGAGAATGGAAAGATGCCTCACTGTATCTTCGAGTATTCCGCGAACATCGCAGACGATCCGGATTGGCCTCAACTGGTCAAGCAGATTCACGAGCGGCTCGTCTCTACAGGCCTTTTCATTGCCGAAGATATCAAGAGCCGAATCCTGAAGCGGGAACATTTTGTCATCGGCCATGGGGAGCCGAATCAATCCTTCGTCACTCTCAGTTTGCAAATTCTGGAGGGCCGGAGCGATGAGGTTAAGCGCGAATTGAGCCAAATGGCGCTGGATGTGCTCGCTCCGGCATTCCCAAAATCAATCGCAAATCAAAAATTCAGCATCACCGTTCAGGTGACTGAGATTCATCGCGCCAGCTATCAGCGGCGGGTTAACTACTGAAGTTGGAAATTTGCCATTTGGCCAAATTGCCCAAATAACGGCATTTGACTCTGTTCAGCTAACCGCTAAGTCGAAGATTTCATCGAAATTCATTGTGCCGTGGATTGACTCTTCACTCCGATAGCGCTAATCTCAACGGCAGATACCGGATTTGGTCGCCTACACCATCCCGCGGTCGCGTCCCACAGCTCAGAGCTTCGGCTCGGCCTTCGGAAGCGTCCGCCAATTTCCTTTCAAATTAACTGACTGCTCGCCGCGCATTGATTTTTTGTCGCGCATTTACCGCCGTTTCGCCGCTTCGTCCTCCGTTTCCGTTTCCCTTTCGTCAGCCCAACGAACCTCAACCGCATATCCTCTTGGAGGCTATCGAAAATATTGAAGATCGCTCTGGAGATCACGCCCAATCTGGAGCCCCTGTTTGGGACTCGCGATGAAAACCTCAGGCTCATGGAAGACGCGCTCGGCGTTCGCATCGATCTTCGCTCGGACGCCGTGCATGTGGAGGGTCCACCAGCGGGCGTCGCCCGCGTCAAGGGTATCTTCGAGGACTTTGAGGCGCTGCGAAAACAAGGCGTCAATCCCCACAATGGCGAGCTAAACGGCCTGCTTAAGCTGGTTGTCGCCGACCCGGCTACTTCGCTGCGTTCGCTGGCCGACAGCGGCAAGCAGCGCTCGGCCGGCATTAAACGAACGGTCCAGCCGCGCTCCGTCAATCAGCGCAAATATATTGAGGCCGTCGAACAAAACGACATGGTCTTCGGCGTGGGGCCGGCCGGCACGGGCAAGACCTATCTCGCCGTCGCCATGGCCGTCGCTGCGATGAACGCCAAGAAGGTCAGCCGCATCGTGCTGGTGCGTCCGGCGGTCGAGGCCGGCGAGCGGTTGGGCTTTTTACCTGGCACCTTGCAGGATAAAGTCGACCCCTATCTGCGCCCCCTCTACGACGCGCTTTACGACCTGCTTGAACCGGAAAAGGTCGACCGCATGCTCGAGAAAAACATCATCGAAGTCGCGCCCCTGGCCTTCATGCGCGGCCGCACGCTCAGCGACGCTTTTATCATCATGGACGAAGCGCAGAACACGACCATCGAGCAGATGAAGATGTTTTTGACGCGCATGGGCAACAACTCCAAGGCCGTCATTACGGGCGACATCACGCAGATCGATTTACCCAATCCGCGCAAGTCGGGCCTGCTCGATGCGATCAATATTTTGGACGGCGTCGAGGGCATCCGCTTCTGCCACTTCGACGATACCGATGTCGTGCGTCACGCGCTGGTGCAGAGAATCGTTCGCGCCTATGAGTCAGTCAAGCCGCAACAGCAGGAGTTACCGCTAGCCCTGGGGGAAGCGATTGAAGTTGGCGGTCCGTCGCACGAAAACCGGACGCAAACGCTTCCAGCGAAACCGCAGTAGCGCGGTTTATATCATTCCCAGGTTCCAAAAGCGGGACCTGGGGCACCTCGGGATTTTGCGGGTGGGAAACCAGAAACCTCGTGCGCGAAGAGCCGGATTCTTGCTTTGTTCTCCCATTGGACGTACACTGAGATTGTCTTTGAATCTCGGGAGGGACCGCTATGGTGCAATCCGCAGCAGCCGCATCTTCCACCGAACGCCGCGCCCGCGCTCATCGCCTGGGCTTTCGCGTTGACGCCGAGACCAAGCAACTGGTCGAGCGCGCCGCCGCTCTTGAACGACGCAGCCTGACCGACTTTTGCCTCTCAGCGCTCACCGAAGCGACTCACGCAACCATCCTTCGCCATCAAAGTCTAGTTCTCTCCGAGCGCGACCGCGCAGCTTTCTTCGATGCGCTGGTTCACCCGCCCAAGCCCAATGCGCGGCTGCGGCGAGCCTTTCGTTCGGCACGGGAGCGGGTCGTTGCTTGATGGGGCGCGCCGAGTTTTTCCATCTTGAGCCACTCGGCAAACTCCACCATCGGAGCGAGTTTCATTGCGGCGTCGAGAGCCTCGATCTCTATCTGAAGACGCAGGCCTCGCAGGATATGCGGCGCAAGGCGAATGCGGTTTTTGTGCTGACGCCTGCCGATTTGCCGAGCCAAATCGCCGGTTATTTCACCTTATGCGCCACTGGACTTGCGCCGGGGAACATTCCCGAAGCCGCGCGGAAGCACATACCCCGCTATCCGATGGTCAGTGCGACACTACTGGGGCGGCTTGCTGTCTCTGTGGAGTTTCAGGGCAAGGGCCTCGGCTCTGTTCTTTTGGCCAAGGCTCTTGCCAAGTCTTATGAGAACGCCGCGCAGGTAGGCTCCTCCATGGTCGTCGTGGACGCGATCGGCGATCGTGCGGCAAAGTTCTACGCTGCCCACGGATTCATCCAGCTTCCAGAGTCGATGCGGCTGATTCTACCCATACAAACCATCGCGGCGATGATCGAACCCGCGTAGAATGAAAGCAACCGGGACCGCGCACGAACCGGGCCTGAGTACGATGATTCTTCTCGATCCAGATTTGGAACCGGAATCACCCCACGGACGAAGACCTGTCCGCGGGGGCCCCGATCTTGCGCCGCGAACAATACCGGCGAAACAGGCGGTCGCGCTAAAACCCACGTTGGAAAAGAATCTCCTTCTGCCTTCTGCCCGCACGCTGGCGCGGTTTCTCACGCTCGCACAAAAGACCGTTCGCCTGCGCGGCGAGGTCAATGTGCGGCTGACCACGGACGCGACCATTCGCCAACTCAATCGCCAGTTTCGCGGTAAAAACAAAGCGACCGACGTGCTGTCTTTTCCCGCCGAGGCGCCCTTTCCAGGGATGGCCGCAGAAGCGCTCGCCGGCGATCTGGCTATCTCCACGCAGACAGCCCTGCGTCAGGCTATAGAGCAGGGCCATTCGCTTTCGACGGAAATCAAGGTGCTGATCTTACACGGTCTGCTGCATCTGGCCGGCTACGATCACGAGGCCGACGACGGACAAATGGCGCGCCGCGAACGTCTGTTGCGCGCCAAGCTCAACCTGCCGCAAGGCCTGATCGAGCGCGTGGCCCGCAATGGGAAGGGTACGGGCTTTAGTCCGTACATCAAGCAAACAAAAACGACACGGGCTTTAGCCCCTGAGGGACGCTCTTCAGTCAAGAAACCAAAGACCTCAACCAGCAAGCGGGGTTCGCACCAATGAGTACGCTGGCTATCACGATGGTCCTCGTACTCGCCGCGATAGAGACGCTGGCCTCATACATCACGCGCATCTATGCGGAGTTTGGCAAAATTCTCACCCACGAGATCGAAGAAAATCTCGATACTTGGGAAGAACTTGTCGAACCGCAACTGGGCCTGAGTCGCGAACACGCATCTATCTGCGCGGCCGTCTTGCAACAGCTTGCACTCGGCATTATCGCGCTTGAGTTTGGCGCGGTGCTGTTTGATCGCGCGCCCCATCTGGCCCGGCCCACACCGCCTGAAATCGTGCAGGCCGTGCTTGGCGTCGTGTTGGTTGTCGTCTTCTGCAATCATATTTTTCCCTCGGTATTGTTTAATCGAACCGAGGGCCGCTGGGCTGCGCGGCTGGTCTGGCCGATTCGCTTTCTGATGTGGCTGACGACGCCGATCACTGTGATTATTCGCTTCTTTTTTTCGGTGGCCGCGCTCAGTGAAGAGGCTTCAACGCCAGAAGAAGAATCGGCTGTCGATGTCGAGGCGCTGCTTGAGGCCGGCGAAGAAGAAGGCATTCTCGAAGAGAGCGACCGCGATCTGGTGCGCTCGGCCGTCGAGTTTGGCGACAAGCTGGTGCGCGATGTCATGACGCCGCGGCCCGAGGTTTTTGCCGTTCCCGAAAGCATCACGCTCGAAGAGTTTCTAGAACTGCTGCGCGAACACAACTTCTCGCGCGTGCCGGTTTATTCGGGCACAATCGACAACATCACGGGCTTGGCGTTTGCGCACGACCTGCTGCAGATTACCGACGAAGAGGCGCGCACGCGGACGGTTGCGACGATTGAACACAAGGCTGCCTTCGTACCCGAGACCAAGCGCGGCTATGAACTGCTGCGCGAGATGCAGCGCGAAAAGCAGCACATGCGCGTCGTTATTGACGAATATGGCGGCGTTTCCGGCCTCGTCACGATTGAAGATTTGCTCGAACAGATTGTCGGCAACATTCGCGACGAGCATGAAGAAGACGCCGAACCGCTGCGCGAACCGGGCGGCGTCTGGCTGGTTTCGGGCAGCTTTCCCATCGGCCAATTGCCGGATTTATTTGGCGAACAAGCGGGCCTCGGCGACTTGAGCAACGGCTACGAAGCTTCGACGCTCGGCGGCCTGGTCAGCGAAATCGAAGGCCGCATTCCGCTGCCTGGCGAGGTCGTGCTACTCGAATCCGTCGGCTTGCGCATGGAAATCGTTGCCTCGACCGACCGGCTCGTCCAGCGCTTGCGCGTCTTTCCGCCGTCGGCGGGAGAGAGCACTCATTCCAATGAAATACTTCCTCAGAGCGAAGGCCGGAAAACGTAGCTCATCTCTAAACAGGAGAGTCTGGCATAAACTGGAAAATTCCGCTGTGGGCTGCTGCAATTGGCGTCGCGATATGCGGACTCATATTCGCTGATGCGCTTCTTGTCGATTGGAATGTCCATCTCTATAACCCAACTCTCAACGAAGCAAGCTTCTATTTATGTCCAGCCCTTATTCTTCAAGCCGCAACAGCAGACGCACCTGTTTATGACGCGGCGAATCAACGCTTGACCTATGAACTTTGGATGGTCGCAGCCGTTGTTAACGTTCTAATCTACGGATTAGTCGGCCTACTCCTCGCACTGATTCTCCATCTCTGGGGAAGCAAAAATATGCCGCAAAATAAATTACCCTGAGATTTGACATCATGCAGCGCGCACCCGTTCGACGGCCAGACGCAGGCCCATGGCTTTCAAGATCGCCGCGAGGCTGCGCAGTTCCGGGTTGCCTGTTTCCGATAATGTGCGGTAGAGCTGAGTAGGATTCAGGTTGGCTTTTTCGGCCACTGACTGTACACCGCCAAAGGCCTTGGTCATCTGGCGCAGAGCGATTAGTAACTCCCCTTGTTCGCCGTCTTCCAGGATGCCGTTCAGCAGCTCCAGTGCATAGCCGGGATCTTGCCGGAACAACTCCGCCATGGCTTCATCGTGGCTTCTGTCTCTCATTGCTTTGCTCTCCCTTGCCAATCCAACCAGTATGCACAGGCGCGGTCGATCTCCGCATCCTGGCTTCGCTTGTCGCCGCCTGTGAGCAGAAGAACCACCTGCGCTCCCGCAATGGCGTAGTAAACTCTGTAACCTGCCCCTACGTCTATGCGCAGCTCCCAGACCCCATCGCGGCAGAACTTGTGATCGCCGAAGTTGCCCAGCTCTATCCGGTTGATTCTTCGGTCAATCGCGATCTTCGCCTTGGTGTCGCGAAGTTCCCGGCGCCATTCCATGAAGAGATCTTTCTCGCCCCGTGTCAGGTAATGGCGAATCTCATACATAAAAAGAAGTATCGTTTATAAACGAATTTTAGTCAAGATGAAATCGGTTGCTGCCGTTCGGTCGTGCCTCCGGGGATTATGGGCAGAATCTACCAACGCTATGCCGATAAATCCGCGATAAT
>Ga0302320_10008792_pt1 | contig 21852 bp, 19 predicted proteins | sample Bog_T0_3_FD_202130 | JGI IMG/M metagenome (GOLD analysis project Ga0302320, IMG submission 202130) | Peat permafrost microbial communities from Stordalen Mire near Abisko, Sweden - Bog_T0_3 | ecosystem: Environmental > Terrestrial > Soil > Wetlands > Peat | place: Sweden: Abisko, Stordalen Mire...
AAAATTCCCGAGGGACGGATCATGTCACAACTACCGTTGCCGGGAGCGAAGGTGCGTCGCGGATGGCAGGTACGCGTCGCGCAAAGCCTGGGCCCGCAGCGGGTCGCGATTCCGGACGTCACCAGGCAAAGTGAGCGCGCAGCGGAATGGAATATTCGGCGACGGGGACTGGATCTCGCTTCTACTGCGGAGATTCAGTTACCCGGAGCACCTCTTGATCAAGTGCTGGCGCAGAGCCCTCCGGCGAACGCGAATCAGGTCGCCGCTCCAAAGACCAGTTTGCTGTTATCCATACCACCCGATCCGGTAGCGTATGTGATGCCGAGCTTTCTGGGGCAACCTCTGGGCAGCGCCAGCCGCACGCTGGAGGACGCGGGATTCAAACTCGGCAACGTAAGCATGGCGCCCTCCCCGGCAGCGGCGGATGCGCCGACCGCCGCTACCACTGCTCCCGCTTCCCCGCCCCAAGCTTCGCCAGCCAGCATCATCGTGATGCAGGCGCCGACCGCCGGACAAAAAGTTCTGGCCGGTGCGGTCGTTACCTTCGAAGTGCGCTGAGATCGGCACCTACTGCTCTTTGCTCACAGCTTCTCTAAGATCGCGGCAAAAAATCCGTCGCAGGGATGAACGCCGGGCAGCGTTCGCAGGTAAGGTCCATGCACAAGGGAAGGTGTTCCGTCCCAAGTTAATTTTTCTTGCTGCCGAAGGCCCTGCAACTCAACCTCGCAGTCGACTCGCCGAAATGAGGAGTCTTGTTGCAGAACGCTCTCGACGACGTCTTCATTTTCTTCCCGCTCCAGGGAACAAGTGGAATAGACGACGCGCCCACCGGCCGCCACCTGGGCCAGGGCTGCGCGCAAGATCGCTTGCTGCCTTCCTTGCAGATCGGAAAGATCTGCGGGCTGGAGACGCCACTTGATTTCTGGGTTCCTGGAGAGCGTGCCCGTGCCGGAGCAGGGCACATCGACAAGAACGCGGTCGAATTTTACTGTGAAAGGAAGCTGACGGGCATCGGCGGAAATCACGTTAATTGTGTGAGTTCGGATTTCGTCAGAAGCTTCGGTTTCTTCAGCCGATTGCGGCGGACTGAGCAGCTTTCGGAGCAAGCGTGCACGCTGCGGATGAAGTTCGACCGCGGTAATACCGGCGCGAGGGTTGTAATCTGAGAGAGCTCGCGTTTTGCCTCCGGGAGCCGCACAGCAATCAAGAATGCGCGTGCCTTTGCCGACCAGTGCGGCTACGAGTTGCGAGGCCTCGTCCTGAATCACGCACAGACCTTCGCGAAAGGTCGAAGTACGAGTGATATCCCCATGTCGCACGAGTCGCGCCGAAGCCAGCAACGCACCGGGAACAAGGTCGATTCCTTCTTCTCTTAGACGAACTTCCGCGTCGCGATCACGCAGACGAATCGCGGTGACGGGAATCGATTGATCGTGGCGGCAGATCGCGAGCGCCGCCTCAAGCCCATAAGCTTGCGCCCATCGCTCGACAAGCCACGAGGGATGGGCGCTGCCAGCGGCGAGTGCTTCGAGAGAATCACGGCGAATTTCCGGGGCAGACTCGGCACTCACTGATAGGACGCTCGCGTAACGACGCAAAACGGCGTTCACGAAAGGCGCGGCAGATCGCTTCCGAGCACGCTTCACCAGTTCCACGCTTTCATGAATCGCAGCACGAGCTGGAATGCGGCTAAGCCAACCTAGCTGGTAAAACGCGAGCCGGAGGGCGGTGAGAATCTCGAGATCAAGTTTCGCCAACGGCTGGGCGGAAATCTCAGAGATTCGCAAATCGAGCAAGGACCGCCAGCGTTGTACGCCCATCACCAGCTCAGTCGTCAGCGCATGATCGGCGGTTGAGAGCGACGAATAAGTTCGAGAATGAAGCAGTTCGGGAGAGTAAGACGACTCGCCTTCGACGCGGAGCAAAATGTCAAACGCCGCGGCGCGCGCGGGGGAAACTGCTGGCGGCGAATTTTTGTTTTTCGATTTCACTGTGACAGTAGTTTTGAAGTGGGCGGCGCAACGACCGGCCGGTCGTCTTAGTTATCCGCCTAACTTTTCGCCGGGCACAGGACGGTAGCCGCGAATGAAGTCCGAGGCAGCAGTCCGCTTCTTGCCTTCCAACTGTACTTCCAGAAGTTCGATGGCCGCACGATCCCCGCATCCCACTAGAACGCGATTGCCTTCTACTTTCATTTCAGCGGAGGGGAGAGACCGATCCGTGGCGGCAGCTCGCCACACTTGTATATTCTTGTCGCGAAATTTCGTATAAGCGCCCGGCCACGGCTGAAAACCTCGCAGGCGATTTAGAATCTCGGCCGCCGGACGAGAAAAGTCGATAAGGCCATCTTCTTTTTTCAGGATCGGCGCGAGCGTGGCCAACGAATGATCTTGCACGCGAAAATCGATCGTGCCAGCCCGCAAACCTTTTAACGTTGTCACCATCAGATCCGCTCCCGTCGCTGCCAACTTCGCCGCCAGAGTTTCGGCTGTATCGTTTGCGGCGATTGCAATTTCCTGTTGTAACAAGATGTCACCGGTGTCGAGACCTTCATCAATTTTCATGGTAGTAACGCCGGTGACGGTTTCGCCACGCGCGATCGCCCACTGAATCGGCGCTGCGCCGCGATATTTTGGCAGGAGCGAGGCGTGCAAGTTGATGTTGCCAAGAGGCGGAAGGTCGAGCATCCACCGGGGAACGATTCGGCCATAACCCACGACCACGATGGCATCGGGTTTGAGATCGGCGAGTTGCGCGCGGAAGTCATCGTTGTTCTTGATGCGTTCGGGCTGCGCGATCGGCAGTTCGAGTTGCACGGCGCGCTGCTTTACGGGAGAGGAGACCAGTTCGAGTCCTCGTCCCTTAGGACGATCCGGCTGAGTTACAACCAGCTGAATGTTGAAACCGGCCTCGACGAGCTTATCTAGCACGGGCACGGCGAAACCCGGCGTGCCGCAAAAAACGAGATCGAGAGATTGAGTCATCTACCCAGTAAGTGATTCACTCAAATTCTCAATGACTCACTTTCTACCATTCTCCCGCTTTCATCAGCTTGCGAATCTTGCGTTTGATTAAATCGCGCTTGAGCGCGCTGATGTGGCTGATGTAAAGCTTGCCATTCAAGTGATCGGTTTCATGTAGAAAAGCGCGCGCCAGTAAATCCTCTCCGGTTTTTTCAAACACCTTGCCGGTCAAATCCTGGGCGCGAATTGTGACGACCTTCGCGCGGCTCACATTTTCGCGGAAGTCGGGAATGCTGAGACATCCCTCGCTCTGTGAGTGGCGGCCCTCCTTGTGAATAATCTCCGGGTTGATCAAGACCAGTTTGGCTTCGGGATCTTCTTTGAAGGTCACATCAATAACGGCGATGCGCCGCGAAATACCGATCTGGGGGGCTGCCAAACCCACTCCGCGGGCGGCGTACATCGATTCGAACATGTCTTCGGCCAACCGCTTCAGTTCCTCGTCGAAGACAGTAATTTTTTCCGAAGGCTTTTCCAGAACCGTATTTCCGAACTTAACGATGGGATAGATCATCGATAGGTTTCCGTCACCAATTTCCATTCGCAATGTTGCATCAGTAATTTGCCAGCTGTTGGCGATAGCCCTGAAAGTTTCGCAGTGTTTCTCCCATGGAATCACCGCCGAACTTTTCAAGAGCGCACCGAGCTAAAGTAAGCGCAACCATGGCCTCGGCTGCCACTCCAGCGGCGGGGACCACACAAACGTCGGATCGCTCGTAGGCGGCGCTCACGGCTTCGCGGGTGGAGAAATCGACGGATTTCAGCGGCCGCCGCAGGGTGGAAATCGGTTTCAAGTAGCCACGCACTCGAATCTCTTCGCCGTTTGAAATTCCTCCTTCGATTCCGCCTGCGTTATTGCGGGTGCGCGTGAAGCCAGTGAAATTCGACGGTTCGCCATAACCGATTTCATCATGCACGGCCGAGCCGGGAGAAGCGGCGGCGGCAATACCAGAACCGATTTCGACCGCCTTCACCGCCTGCAATGACATCACAGCCATCGCCAGTAAGGCATCGAGGCGTTCGTCCCATTGTGCGTAGGTGCCCAGCCCGGGAGGCACTCCGTGGGCGACGACCTCAAACACTCCTCCCACCGAATCGCCAGTCTTCAGCACTTTATCCACTTCGCCTTTCATCTGTTGCTGCGTTGCAGGGTCGGCGCAATTCAGCAGGATTTCTTCCTGGTTGCAAGTCGCTTGAATCTGCTCCCACGAAACTTCGCTTTGCAAGGCTACATTGCCGACGGCCACGACATGGCTGAGGACATCGATGCTTAGCTCATGCAGAAAAGCTTTTGCAATTGCTCCGACAGCGACACGCGCCGCCGACTCCCGCGCCGAAGCGCGCTCCAGAACGTAGCGGGCTTCAGGAAAATTGTATTTCAGCGCTCCCGCCAAATCGGCATGGCCTGGCCGCGGAGAGGCCACGCGTTTGTGCAGAGCGGGATCTCCCCCCTCGACAGGCAAGGCTTCCTGCCAGTTTTTCCAATCCCGGTTTTCCAGTCGGATGGAGATCGGCGACCCAATGGTTTTTCCGTGACGGACGCCGGAAAGAATGTGGGCGGCGTCACGCTCGATCTTCATGCGCCCGCCCCGGCCATATCCTTGTTGGCGCCGCCAAAGTTCGCGGTCCACCAGTGCCAGATCCACGTTCAGCCCGGCGGGCAATCCCGAAAGGAAGGCGACGAGGGCTTCGCCGTGAGATTCTCCAGCGGTAAAGTAACGCAGCATGAGTGGTCGATTCTACCTGATGCGGAGTCCACCTTGCAGTCGAGTGAAAGCAATAATCACATTGCGAGGATAGCAAATGCGGCGTTGCTTGGGATTTTCACAGCCCCAAGCGCGCGAATGCCTGCTACAATAAGGCGTAACATCAAAGCTATTTAACCTTGCTGAACTCGTAAAATCCGCCGCGCTTCGCAAAATCTTCTGGCCAAATATTGAATGCACGAGGAGGATCCTGTGCGCCCCGCCGCAAAAATGCGAGACATATCGGAAGGAAAAATTCGCTGCGCCTTAGTGCATGACCACGTTCTCTTGCGGCAAGGCCTGCGCCGTTTGCTGGAGGACGAGCCGGACATAGAGGTCGTGTGCGAAGCCAAGAATGTGGTGGAATGCATGCGCGACGTTTTCGAATTACGGCCAGATGTGGTCATTGCGGATGTCGCGATATTTGGATTGCCTACCCAGGAAGTGCAACTACTACTGGCGCGCGAATCTTTCGGCACCAGGCTGGTTCTGTTGAGCATGCACGAAGGATCCAATGTTACGAACGCTCGATCCTGGTTTGACTTTGCTCCGTCCGCGGCGCGGCATACCTCCGTGGAAGAACTCGTGCACATGGTGCGCAGCGTTTGTGGAGATGGCTTCCGCGGTGAAGAGAACGGCCACGGACGCGGCCCAACGATCATCGAAGAGAGAAATGATTGGGATTCGCGGTCGGTGGCCGATCTAAACAGCCCGGCAAAATCGGCGACTGAGACTGGTACGCTGACGACCCGAGAGCGGGAAATCCTGAAGCTGTTGGCGGAAGGCAAAACGGTGCGTGCGGCAGCAACCACGCTTGGTTTGAGCAGCAAAACAGTCGATGCGCACAAGTTTAACCTGATGCGGAAACTTGGCATCCACAATAAAGCCGAACTTGTAATGTGGGCGATACAACAGCGCGTGGTCAGAGTTCCCGCCACCCACTAGAGTATTGTCGCTGCAGCGGCGAGTTCGGCGAGACTGTGAACTTCCAAATCCGGATGCCCTAAATCCGGATGCCCCTCGACGGCTTTCACCGCCCCTATTCCGTTTCTCGCCGAGGGGCGATTGACCCAAATCGTGGCGAGGCCCAGCGCTTGCGCCGGGATTATATCGTGGTAAATGCTTTGACCGACGTGCAATACGCGGGACACCGGAAAGCCGATTCGGCTAAGCGCGAGTTCGAAGATCTTAGCTGACGGTTTGTAAGCGTGCGCCCGCTGGGCGGTGATGATAGGGCTGAATGTGGCTTCAAGTTTCGGTAAGGTCGCCGCGAAAAGATCGTCGTCCACGTTGGAAATGATGGCCAATCGGAAACGTTCTTGAAGTTTGCGAAGAGCACTCACCGTATCTGGCCATGGCTTCCATTCCTTCAGTGAGTCAGCCAGGGAAACCGCTTCTTGATGCGTGGGCGCGAATCCAAGCCGCTCCCCGAACTGCTGCACCACAGACTCTAGAACTTCGCGATAAGAGCGATACTCGCCCTGCTCCGCGTGGGCCTCAAAATCGCCGTAGAACTGGAGGATGGTAGCGTCATCGCGATCGCAGCCGTGTGCCACGAGAATGGCGTGCAAGCTACGGAGCAGGCCTTCTTCCCAATTGATAAGAGTTCCATAGCAATCAAACGTGAGAATTTCAAATCGGCTGAAGTCGAGCATGTGCTGTGAAGGCTCAGGTTTTTAGCTAAGCAATTATCGACTTAGGTTTTCAAGCCCGGCAATAGAGGAGATTTTTCCTGAAATTCCTCGATTTGCGGTTCGGCGATCAGTGGTTCCGCGATTTGCAGCTCGTCGATTTGCTGCCGGCCAGATGCTTCAACCGCCGAATCCGTTTCATCGGGCGGCGGATTTTCGGGAGGATGCGCAATCTTGGGGGCAAGAAATTTCGCGCTGTTCAGCAGCGGGCGTCCGAGGGACGAGTTATAGCTAGTCCACGGGCTGTCGAGATCCGACTCGCGCTCAAATTGCGCCCGCATGGCCTCCATCTTGGAGTCCAAATCGTCCATGTAATGCAGCACCAGCGCCTCGGGAAACATCGGCAGCTTGGGCGATCCAAACTCATATTCGCCATGGTGGCTGATGATGAGATGTTCGATCAGGGTTTTTAGTTCTGGAGGAAAATCCGGCAGCAGCGCGATTTTCGCCTGCAGCATTTCCAGTTCAATGATCATGTGACCGAGCAGCTGGCCGCGCGTGGTGTAGGAAAACGACCGATTGTAGGCCAGTTCGTGGATCTTGCCGATGTCGTGCAGGAAAACGCCGGTCAGCAAAAGATCGCGATTCACCTGCGGATAATTCCGGCAGATCAGGTCGCAGGAGCGGAACAGTGACACCACATGGTCGAGCAGTCCGCCGATGTAGGCGTGATGCAAGGTCTTGGCCGCGGGAGCGTTGCGGTACGCGGTCGCTATCTCTGAATCCGCCATGAAGGCTTGTACCAAAGACTTCAGATGGGCGTTCTGGAAGGTGGATACGTAATCAGTGAGTTCCTGCCAGAGTTCGTCAATATTCTTTGTGGTTTTTGGAAGGTAGTCGGCAAATTCGATCTCCGAATCTCCCAGCTTGCGCAGCTTGTGGATGGTCAGCTGGAAACGATTCTTGTACTTGTTGACCAACCCTTTAACCTTAAGGAAATCATCCTGCTCGAACACATTGAGCACTTCTTCCACGTTGTCCCACATCTTGGCATCGAGCTGCCCGCTGCGGTCCCCAAGGGTCAGCGCAAGATAGGGCTCTCCGGTTTTCTTGGGCTTGATCTGCTTGGCCACGACCACGAAATTAGAGGTGATAATCTTGTTCTCGTGGCGCATGCAGTCGTGGATGTAGAAGTCCTTCATCTTGGTAGAGTCTAAAAGAAAAAAGTCTAAATCAGAAATGATCGTGGGTCGAGACGCGGAAGCTCGAACCAGCGGTAGGCGCTGTGGTTTTTATTAACAGCCGTCTTTCTGCAGCCGCTTTCTAAAGGACGCCCATGAATTTCTTTTTCTTCTTCTTCAAGTTCTTTGTGTCTGCTTCTTTGGCGGAAGCGGTCTCAATCGGCTTCGTCTGGTTCGGGCTGGCCCCGGAATCGGTGTAACCGTCCTTCACGTCGATATAAGCGTCCTCGCGCAGCTTGGTCAGATAGGCGCGCAATGCCGGCTGCAATTTCTCGTAGTACAGCGCGTCCTGGATTTTCGGCTCGACATCCTTCATGGGCGGAATACCTGCCATCTGGTGATCCGTGACTTTTAAGATGACGTATCCCTGCTTGGTTCGGATAACGTCGGTCACCTCACCCGCCTTCATGGCAAAGGTTTTTTCTTCGAGTTCCTTAGCCAGCGTCCCTCGCTTAAAGACGCCAAGATCGCCGCCTTGCGAAGCCGAAGGTCCCGCTGAGTTTTGCTTCGCTAGATCGTCGAATTTTGCTCCTGCACGGATCTGTTTCAGCAGACCGTTGGCTTTGGCTTCGGCGACAGCTAAAGCCTTGGCGTCATCGGCTTGCCTGGCATCGTCTTCAGCTTTGGCCTCATCTGTGCCCGCGTTCGCATCCGCAGCCGCGCCATCGCCGGGTTTCTTTTCGGCGCCAGCCTTCTCTGCGGGAGCCTTCACCGGAGCGATCAATATCTCGCTTAACCGGATGGTTTCGGGCTGCTCCATCTCACTCTTGTGTTCGTTGTAGAACTTCTGCACCTCGTCGGGAGCGAAGGTGAGGTGCGAGGCAACTTCTTCACCGATGACTTTTTGCGTAATGATTTGGTTACGCATATTCTGCTTGAAATCTTCGTAGGAGATCCCCTGCGCGGTCGCGGCCTTCTCCAACTCCTCCATGGTGTCCAGCTTCATATCTTTACGCATCTGGTCGAGACGCTTGATCAGCTCGGTGTCTCCGGTGAATCCCAGGTCTTTGCCTTTTTCCAGCAGGAGCTGCTGATCGATCAGGTCGCGCAGAATATCCTTCTCGCGGTCGCTGAACAATTTGTCCGCGTTGGCCGCATCCTGCTGCTTCACGTCGTCTTTTAGTTGATCCTTGCTGCGAGTAAATTCGGAGCGAGTGATGATCTGGCTGTTGACGCGAGCTACGATCTCTTCAACAACCTGACCTGCAGCGAAACCGGACAGGCAGGACAATGCGACAAGGGAGAGTGCAATTCTTTTCATAGGGTCTATGCGGCCGCCGCGCTTACCTGAGCTTTGTGCAGATAGCGGTCCACGGCCTTTTGAGTATTTTACTGTCTTCACGTCCGCTCGACAACGGGGCGGGTGTGGCTTCTAGAGAAAAGAAGCGCCATGAGGTTGGAAAAAGCTCTACGCGTCCCGCACAAAGGCCAAGGCGGTCATGTCATCCGGAACCAGAGGTTGGCAGGTGAACTCTACGACGGCGTTTAAGATGGAAGCGGCCAGCTCTTGGGCGTTGTTGGAGGGCTCGCCCTTGAGACGGTCTTTTACGCGCTCCAGGCCAAATTCCTGATCTTCGGCTTTGTCGGCCTTGCACTTGCCCTCAACCACTCCCCGCGAGACAAGAAGAATCGCCGCACCCTTCTCCAGGCCAATCGTGGGTGCGTCCGAAGTTGCATGCGAAAACAGGCCCAGGGGGAGACCTGTGGACCCGAGCTCGACGATGCCGGTACTGTCCTTCATCAATCCCGGCGTGTGGCCCGCGTTGGTGTAACACAGTGTGCCGAATTTTTCGTGGTAACAGCCGAGGAATGCCGGGCAGGAAATGACTCCCCCGGCAGCCTCCATCAAACCGCGGTTCAGCCGAATCGAAAGCTGCGTCATGGCCTCCGCTTCGTTGAAATCGGCCTGCGAAAATAGTTGTGCTCCCAGCGTGTAGAACATTTTTTGCGCTGCCGAGAGGATCGCCTGATTACTCGCCCGCCGCCCGGCTAAATCGAGCAGGCCGAACAAGACCCGCTGCGGGCCTACCCGCAAAGAGTCATAGAAGTCCCCGCCAACTCGTGGTCCGTAAGTGTCAGCGGCAATCGCCGCGCCTTCGATTAGTGGAAACTGGTGGGGGACAGGCTCCGAGGTGGGCGCGGGCTGCTGCTCGCGAGGCTTAAATAAGGGGCACATTTTCGTCGCAGGGAACGAGATTCGAAGCTAGCACACTAGCGGGCGGCGGACAAATGGATTGTGAATATCCCAAGCCTCACAAGGACGTGCCCAAGCTAGTCACCATACTTGTCGCTGAGATATTTTCCCAGTTCAGTCTCCAGTTGACCGTAATCGGAATGGATGGTCGCGCGCAATGCGGCCTCCGTGGAACTACCCTCGCTTAGGCGTTGCAGAATGCGCTGGATGTCGCCCATGCCGTAGATGTCATTAATGTAGGAAACTGCAGCCAGCGATTCCGCGTAGGCTAGATACGCTTGAGGACCCGAGAAACGCATGAAGCTGCCTTCCAACGCGTTGAGAGGAATGTTGCGTTGCGACTTGAAAAGCGCGGCAAGTTGGCGTCCATCGCTGCCCAGCGATTTTGGTTCCAACAGCTGGGCGATGCCTTCATGCAGCCACGGAGGACACCGCCCCGCGGAAAGCTGATTAATGAAAGAATGGGCGAGTTCATGCTTCAGCACGCGCGCCAATTCGGAGGTCATCGAACTAAGACCATTGATGGGAATGCGAAGTTTGCCATCGTTCAGTGCGCCGGACCACGACGGAGCGCGGGTGACGTCGAAAAACGCCTGCTCGGTGTAGAGCGTTACCAGAATGTTATCGCGCGGCGGGGTTCCGAGATCGCGAGCCAGATCGTCGTAGTCGGATTCCAACGCGGAGAGGATTTGCTCGCGAAATGCTTCGGAGGTTTGTTTCCCCTCATAGTGCAGGACGAAGTGGCCACTCTCGCGCTGGGCAAAATCCGTCTCGGCAGTTTGTTCGCGCTGCGCCTTGGCTAAATATTGCTCCACCAGCGGGTCGGGACGCAGCTCGAGAGAATGCTTCCAGGAAGCCACTGCGTCCTTGGTGCGGTCGGAAGCCTGCTGCGCGTAACCCAGAACGGTGTAGGCATCGGGCGAATTCGGGGACGCGCTCACCGCTCGCTGAGCATACGTCAAGGCTTGCGAAGGATTTCCCGTACGCACCAGCAGCGCGGCGTAGTAAATCAGAACGGTAGCATTTTCCGGCTGAAAGCGCAGGGCGCTGTCAAAGTAGCGACCGGCTTGGGCTACGTTCCCGTGTTCAAATTCAAACTTTCCGGCGATAAAATCCGCCGTGGCGCTTAATTCGGGGTTTCTTTTGTCCTCCAGCTTCGCGAGAGCGTCGGTATCGACCTTACTGTCTTTCACGATGCTCTGGGGCAAATCGCCTTCGCCCGCGAGGCTGTCTACCGGAACGAAAGCGGGGAGCCCTTGCACATTCTTGGGGCCGCTGGAAAGTGCCGGCATACCCCCGGCGTCGACGCGTTCTACCGCATCCTTCGGAATGGCGTAAGTATCGTCGCCGATCTCATATTCATAACGGCTGCCCTTTTCCCTGACATGGTCGGCTAGAATCGTGCGGCCATTTTTCAGATGAATGGTATCCGCTGCACCAGGATGAACCACCGCCACCAACAAAATCGCGCAGGTAGTGACACGAAACCTCATGCAAGCGCATTCTAACAACGTGGGGACTCATACCTACGTGACCAAAGTATTGCAGACCAGGAGTAAGCCTGAAGTCGTGAGGCTGGTTTGCCTTTTACTTGTTTTCTATGTCCCGACGGCGCAGGCAGTAGTTAAAGATGTTGTCAGCGATAGAGATAGAGATTCGCACCAGCCTGGACCAGCCGAGTCACTCTATCTGCAGCTCAGTAGCGTCGGACTCGATTCCAACCGGGTCTTCCGCGTACGTGAGAGTTCTCTGGATCGCCCCGCGATTCACATCACCCTGGAAGATGGCACCATCGCTTTTACCCAGGATGTCATGGGAAAAATTACCGGAGCATTTTTCGAAGGGGATGGAGAAGTCCTGCTGGTCCCGCCCAACCAAGTGGAACGCAAATCGATGAGCCTCTTCACCGGCATGGCCATCCTGGAAGAACGTTTTTCCACCGCGTATTTCCGCTTCAACGACGATACTCCTGCCGAACTTCAGCCCGGCTTCCGGGAACCGGAGGATCCACAAGGTTTTGTCAATCGATGGAACGATGTGGCGCGTAAATTGGCGCAGGGCGACGCCATGCGCCTGCTGGCGAATTTCATTGAGAGGCTTCCGTCCCAGATTCCGACAAAAGGTCAAATTAAAGATCAGGCCAAGCCTGAGCATTCTTCAAACTCAGATGGCCTGGAGTCCGGGGACCGTATGCTGCATGTCCGCCTGCAAGGAAATACTCTGGGCACTTTCGATATCTTTTTCGATTCGACAGCCGGGGAACAGGTTCAAGCAGGTCAGGCTAAGACTACGGAGGATGGAGCCGTCTATTACAACGTCTGGACGTCGTTCTCAGCCGGCGACGCGGCCAAGGGGCATCCTGCCCCCGCGGAGACGCTGCAGACTTTGCCTGCGGAAACCGAACCGCGCGCCGACCCAGTTTTCGTTCGAAATTACGTTATTGACGCTCAAGTGCGCCCCCCGAAGGAACTCGCCGCGAAGGCGAATCTGGAGTTAGAAGTAGGGCACGATGGATCTCGTTTCTTGATGTTCGAGCTGTCCCGCTTCTTGAAGATCTCGAGCGTAGAACAAGATGGCCGACCGGTGGAGTTTGTGCAGAATCCCGCGGTCGAAGGGACGCGGCTGGCCCGTAGCGGCAATGACCTGGTGGCCGTCATTCTGGCTGGGCCGGTGCGAAAAGGACAGAAGATCAGCCTGCGCTTCGACTATGGCGGAGAAGTATTAGCTGAAGCCGGCAAAGGTCTGCTCTACGTCGGCGCGCGCGGCACCTGGTATCCCAACCGGGGAACGTCGATGTCAAATTTTGATCTCACGTTTCGTTATCCTCCCGGGTGGACTCTGGTTGCTACCGGCAAGCCTGCTGCCCTTTCGGAAGTTACATCGCAGAATGATAATGAAACTCAAACCTCGCGTTGGATTTCAGAACGCCCGCTGCCGGTCGCCGGTTTCGATCTTGGCAAGTACCTGCGAGTTGCCGTGCAAGCCGGACCGGTCAACGTAGAGACCTACGCGACGGCGATCGTGGAACGTGACTTTCCCACTCCCGCGCCGCCAGTCGAGCCCGATCCCGATCCACTTCCCCGTAGGCTTTCTCCGCCGATCATCGCGCCTCTCGTCCCGTCGCCCGCCCGTAACGCCGCCGCAGTAGCCGAGGCCGCCGCCAGCGCCATTCGTTACTATGCAGACCGCTTTGGCCCATATCCCTACAGCAAACTGGCCTTGACCCAGGTGCCCGGACGCGAGAGCCAGGGATGGCCGGGCCTGGTCTTTTTATCGTCCTACGCATTCCTGACGCACGAAGAACGACAGCAACTTCACCTGGATGCGACCCGCGAGTCGATCAATCAACACGTGCCGGCCCATGAAGCCGCGCACCAGTGGTGGGGAGATCTCGTAACCTGGAAAACCTATCGCGATCAATGGTTTTCGGAGGGACTGGCGAACTACTCTGCGCTGCTGCTTTTGCGCGAAAAGGATCCAGAGGGATTTCGGCAGATCATGGAACATTACCGGAGGGGTCTGGTTCAGAGAAACAAAGACGACAGGCTTCCCAAGGACGCCGGACCTGTGACCCTGGGAACTCGCCTTTTTTCCTCGCAATTTCCGGAAGCCTACGAAGCCATCACCTATGGCCGCGGAACCTGGCTATTCTACATGCTGCATTCCATGATGCTCGACGCGGCGACGAGCGCTAAGGGAAAAGATGCGCGACTCCCGGTCGGAGACGATCCCTTCCTTCATTCCCTGCGAAAACTTCGTGAGCGGTATGAAGGAAAAGCCATCACCACGCGGGAGCTGCTGGAGGTTTTCGCGGAAGATCTTCCCCCCTCGTTGCGCTACGAAAATAAGAGTTCGCTGGAATGGTTCCTCGACAGCTGGGTCAGCGGAACGTCCCTTCCGAAACTGGACTTGCAAAATGTGAAGATGGCAGCCAAAACCAATGGCGTCGCGGTGACAGGCGTCATCCGGCAGAAAGAGGCGGAAGATAATTGTGTAACTTCAGTTCCCATCTATGCCGTTATTTCCGGCAGGCCCCCGGTTTTGCTGGGCCGGTTTTTTGCCGATGGAACGGAGACCACTTTTCACCTTCTAGCTCCGCCGGGGACGCACAAACTGTTACTGGATCCGAATGAAACCATCCTGACTAGTCCTAAATAGTTATGTCTCGCCCGTGCTCGCGAGTTCTGAATGAGAGCTGCCTTCCGAGCAAATTTCCCGAAAAGGGCGTCCCACTCGTGAACCCCTTCCCAGCTTTTTCCATATGAGCTAAGCGAAGCCTAAGTCGTTCGATTCGCTTTGGCCGCAGGACGGACATCGCCAACTAGAATGGCTGTTGATGTGCTGTAGGAAAGCCATGGTTGAGCAATGGGGTACGAAAAGCTCGAATTCTTATGGGACAAATGGATGCCGTGCGACGGACGAAACCATCCTCCTGGTCGAGGATGAAGCGCTAGTAAGGAAAGCAATGGCTGAGGTTCTGGAACAAGCCGGATATCGATTGACAGTCGCAGCCAGCGCAGCCCAAGCTCTGGCAACTCAACGCGATACTGCGGAACCCTTTCATTTGCTGCTCGCCGACATCGTTCTGCCGGTACTCAGCGGGCATGAATTAGCCGCGCAGCTTTCCCTCCAGTGCCCGCAGACCCGGGTTCTGCTGATGAGCGGTTACTTCGAAAAATCGAAATCGTGCGAATTGGGATTTCAGTTTGACGGTTGTTTAGCGAAGCCTTTTTCGATCCGTACTCTTCTGCGGCGGGTTCGTGCGGTTCTGGACAAGAACCATCCGTGTCAGAGCCTGGTTAGCTCGCTGTAATTTTACGATAACGCGTAGCTTGCAGAATTACATCTGGAATTTGGGAAAGCGATACCACTCGATTGAGTATTCCCATCTCCGCACAAACCCGTGGCATGCCGTACACCGTGCAACTGGCCTCATCCTGGCCCACGGTTAAACCACCGTGCGCGTGAATCGAACTCATCCCTTGCGCCCCGTCCGCCCCCATCCCTGTCATGATGATTCCAATCGAGCGCGAACCAAAGGTGGATGCGACCGACTGCATCATGATATCGATCGAGGGAGTGTGCAACTGGTTCTCAGGTTTGTCCGAAAGACAGATCAGGGTTCGCGCAGTGGCGTGGTCCAAGGTTAAGTGGACGCCTGCCCTCGCAATATAGACCACCCCAGGCAGAACGGCCTCGCCGTTTGCCGCTTCCCGGATGGAGATGGCACAAAGATTGTTCAGCCTCTTGGCGAAAGGTGCGGTGAATCCCGCCGGCATGTGCTGCACCACTAAAATTGGCACCATTAGATCCGCGGGAAGCGCGGGAAGAATATCCTGCAGCGCCTTGGGACCTCCGGTCGAGACCCCGATGGCGACAATCGAGTGTTCGGAAAAAATTCCCGCATACTTTGGAATCTCCGCTGGCTGGGGAGGTTTTCGGGAAGTAACCGGAGGCGCACGGCGCAGCCGGGATACCGCACCGGCCTTGATCTTCGCCACTAAGTCATCGCGCAGGTGAAGGATATCCAACGAGGAGGGGGAGAGTTGCTTTGGCACATAGTCGAAGGCTCCCACTTCGAGTGCTGCGAAAGTGGTCTCCGCATTTTTCAGAGTCAGCGAACTCACCATAATCACAGGGCGAGGAAATTCCGCCATGATTCGCTTTAGAGTTTGCAGCCCATCCAGCCCTGGCATTTCCACATCAAGGGTAATGACGTCGGGATCGAGGCCGGCGATTCGTTGCAGAGCTTCATCGCCGGTGCGGGCGCTGCCCACCACCCAGAGCGCGGGATCGGAATTGATCATTTCGGAGAGGGCGTTGCGCATGAAAGCGCTGTCGTCCACAACGTAGACACCGAATTGGGCCTTCTTCTGTTCTTTGCTCACAGGCGATAAATGGTTCGAACCAGGCTGTGAACTGCATCCATATAAGAATCCAGTTCAAACGTGAGGCGGGCCCAGTCAAAATCCTTCAACGTGGCGGAGTGTTGAGCCAGGAGGGCAAACCCTGACTCCTCAATCAGATTCACTTCTCGTTCTTCTACGTAGCCATAGTTCAGACCGCTCATGCGGCAAAGTAAGTCGGCTAGTTGGACGAGAGCCACCAACCCGCCGTTCTCAACCGACTTCTCCGGGCAGTGATGATGGCTCACAACCTCGATCAGTTCCGGGGAAAGTTCCCAGCGCTCCGCCAGCAGCCGCCCGCTATCGGAGTGCGTAAATCCCATGCATCGTTGTTCCGCCTCGTGCAACGGAAGTCCTTCGGCTTTGCCCAGTTCCCAGGCCACGCGGAATTCTTGGGGAAACACCCAAAGGTTGACCACGATTCCAAGGTCGTGCAGCAACCCGGCCAGGTAAGCCTTTCCGGGATCGCCAAATTTGATCTTGTCCGCGAGATGCCGGCAGACCAGGGCGCAGCCGAGAGAGTGCTCCCAGAAAACCACCGGATCCAAACCGCTCTGATCGCGGGGATACAAGTTCAACACCCCGCATGACATCGCGATGTCGCCGACCTGCCGGAAACCCAGGCTGACGACGGCTGCCCGCAAGGACTCCACGGTTTTCGAACGTCCGAAAAGCGGCGAGTTCGCCATTTGCAGGCATTGCGCGGCCAATGACTTATCCTGGGAAAGGAGGTCGGTGACTTTTTGTACCTCCAGATCTTCGATGGGCCGCTGCAAGTAGCGGAGCAACGGCGCAAGAATGGCGGGGATGGTTGGGATGTGCCGCAGTCCATCGACCCGGTCCAGCAAAACCGGTCGGGTTGCGCTCGCTGAAGTCATAGCAGCTTACCTCCAAGCGGCGCACGTTCGGCTTTCAGGTACGAAGTAGTGCCCGGCAAATGGACCAGGCGAAAGTCTTCATTCACGCCAAAAAGGGATTCTGAGTGGCCGAGAAACAGATGTCCGTGAGGCAGAAGATTATGGTGGAAATGCTGGATCACACGCTGCTTGGACGCCAAATCGAAGTAGATCAGCACATTGCAGCAAAAGATGACATCCATGCTCTTCATGAAGGTCATTCGCGAATCGTCCGACAAGTTCAGCCGGCTGAAGCTCACATGGGAGCGCGCTTGCGCATTTAACCGCAGCTTGTCGCCCTGCTGAACAAAGTATTTGCTGCGGTAAAACGGGGTGAGATTGCGCGTGCTGTATTTGCTGTAAAGTCCTTCTTGCGCGTGCGCCAGCGAGCGCTCGTTGAGGTCGGTGGCCAGCACTTCGATCGACCAGTCTTTGAGCGCGGCATCCTCCAACATCATCATGCGAAGGGTGTAGGGTTCTTCCCCGGTGGAGCATCCCGCACTCCAGATACGCAGGCGCCGGATGGCGAGGTGAGATTTCGCCTGAACGATGTGGGGAATTACCACCCGCAGCAAAGCGTCGAGTTGCGGCTGGTTCCGGAAGAAACATGTTTCGCCAATTGTGATTTCGTTGAGTAGAGCCACGAGTTCGGCGTGGCACCCGGGACGAACCATGAGACAGTGGGAGTACTCGCGCAGACTTGGGATGCCGCGCTCTTTCATGCGCCGGCCGCATCGGTCCTGCAGCAGTTGCAGCTTGTTGTCGGGATAGAAGATGCCTGCATTTCGATAAACCACGTCGCGGATACGCACCAATTCAGGTTCCGGTGGTCCATCCATGCCTGGGCTTTGGCGGAGTGAAGGGGCTGTGGTCACGCAAATCCCTTTCGGGCGGCTGGTTTTGACATTTGAACGAACGGGCACCACCCATGAAGATCATCGGCAACAGAGCCGGGCGCTTGAGTTGGGAGAAGGAAAACGCAAGCCGGGAATAGCGAAAAAACGCAACCCTTGAAGAACTGGCACGGTGAAGAACCCCGGTACAAGCTGCGCGATGTTTAGGGTTTGGCGCCAGCCTCCGACGCTGGGGCCGGTGCAGTTGGCTGAGTGTTGAGGATGACGATATCGACCCGGCGGTTCTGCGCGCGGCCCTGCGCGGTGAGATTGCTGGCGATGGGATGATATTCGGCGTAGCCGGCGGCCGAAAGCCGCTCCGGCGCGAAGCCGTGTCCTACAATCAGCAATCTTACTAATTCGGTCGCGCGATTCGTCGAAAGTTCCCAGTTCGAAGCGATGGTGGGAGTGTGTATGGGGACGTTGTCGGTGTGTCCTTCGATGCGCAAGTTGCAAGTACGAATAGCGAGGATAGAAGCGATCCGGTCCAGAGCCGGCAGCGCCTCGGGTTTGATGGCGGCGGAACCGCTGTCGAAGAAACCGAATTCGCGAAGGCTTATGACTAGGCCCTCGGTATCGCGGTGCAGCGATACCTGATGCAAAGCGATTTCGGCGTGCAGGGCCTGCTCCAACTCGCCCCGCAGCGTCGCCAGATCGGTGTCATCGGACGAACCCGATAGTCCTCCTTTGGGCGCGGACGCGATGCGCCCGATCTCGGCGGTGCGCTCGACGTTCTGGATCGCCTGCACCGTACTGAACGGCATGGGATCGTTGAGATCGAGTGGAATCTGCGTGGTGGATGCGGGAAATACGCCCATCTCCTGAAACGCCACCTGGATCGCCAGCGCGAGCTTGCCAACTTTTCTTTGGTCGACCTGCGATGATGCGTACAAGACCACAAAAAACGCAAACAGAAGAGTGATGAAGTCGGCATAGGAGACCAGCCAGCGCTCGTGGTTGGTATGGGCACGCGGCCTTCTGCGGCGGCGCGTCATCGAACTTCCTCTTCTTTCCGGTCTGCTTTCTGATCGGCACTCTGATCTTCTTTCTGATCTCCGGACGAATTCTGATTGGCCTCCGTCAGGAACCCGAATAATTTTGTCTCCAACATGTGGGGATTCATTCCTTCGAGAATCGAGACCACTCCCTCGAGCGTCATTTCGCGCATGATTTGCCGGTCGCGCATGCGCAGCTTCATTTTCCCCGCCATGGGCAGATAAAGAAGGTTCGCCGATCCCACTCCGTAGATGGTGGCCACAAATGCAACCGCGATTCCACGGCCTACTTCGTCAATCTTGTCGAGATGCTGCATGGTTTGTATCAGTCCCAGCACGGCTCCGATGATGCCAACGGTAGGAGCGAAGCCGCCAGCGGACTCAAACACCTGTGGGACCTGTTCCTCGTACTCGGCCTGATTGTCGAGCTCCAGCTCGATCATATTGCGCAATTCCTGGGGCTCAGTTCCGTCGATGGCCAGCATGAGAGTTTTCTTCAGAAAAGGATCTTCAATCCCCTCCAGATCCGAGTCCAGGGACACGATGCCCTCACGACGTGCTTTCTGCGCATATTGCACGAGTTGATGGATGGTCGCTTGCGGATCACGCTGGGGATTGAAAAACACCAGGCCCAATTGCCGGACGGCGAGCAAAATCATGGGCAGGGGAAACTGGATCATCACCGCTCCCAGGGTCCCGCCAAATACGATCATGGCCGCCGTGGGCTGCAAAATCTGGCCCAGATTTCCACCCTCCAGCAGAAGTCCGGCGAGAATGCCGCCAGCGGCCAGAGTGATCCCGATCAGGCTGGCCTTATCGACGCTCACTTCTCGGACTCCCTCTTTTTGAGTTCAGAGCATTGCGGAAGAGAGGCCAGAGAATGAGCGCCGTCCCAAGCCGGAGGAAGCCCTTGCAAGATCGAGCGCCGGAATTCTACGATCCGCGCCAAGACTTCCTTGACAGTTTCTCGCACTACAATCTTCTCCCCGGTCAAAAGAGTGATGAGCGTGTCCGGTGACTGCTCGACAAACTTGATCAGGTCGGAGTTAACCGTTAAGTTTTGGTTGTTGAGGCGCGTGAGGTGGATCATCTTCTTCCTGCTCTCCGATCCTGACTCTCCCGATTCTTAGTCTGCGATTGTTCGTCTGCAAACCTTAACGCGGCGCTGTTACTTCTTCGGACCTACCCGAGGCAGGCGGCGGCCGGTCATCGGCGCACACTTCCTTAAGGCAAGATATCGGCAAGAAAATAGGGGAACTTCGCAGATGGTCCAAGGCCAGCCATTACGTCGGGTTTCTGCATTCAGCGTTTGCATTTGACAGAGGCTAAAGCACTAGAAACATCTGCCGATGAGAACAACAGACATTCAGGTTCCGAGCAAGAAAGTGGAACAGGGACTCCGCAGACATGCATGGCTGAGGAGGCGTTCCTAAGATGGCGGGACCAACTCAAGCAAAGGAGAACTACAATGCCTCTCGGAATCCTGTACAACATTCCGTCCCTCGCGGCGGAAAGCCAACTTACTCTCACCACCAATGCCTTGGACTCGACATTGGAACAGCTGTCTTCAGGGCAGCGCATCAACACGGGCGCGGACGATGCCGCCGGACTGGCGATCGCCAACGGTTTGCAGGCCAACGTTTCCGCCCTCACCCAGTCGGTGAGCAATGCCAACAACGGCATCGGTGAATTGCAACTCGCCGATGGCGCGCTTGCCCAGGTGACTACTCTGCTGAATCGCGCGGTTACGCTGGCCACCGAATCGGGTACCGGCACCGTCTCGAACTCGCAGCGGGTCGCCATCCAGGCAGAATACTCGTCGATCCTTACGGAAATTAACTCCATCGGGACCAGCACCACTTTCAACGGTCAGGCGATATTCCAGGGCGGCGCAACGGCCAACACCAACGCGGTCGATAGTCCCGGGACCGGTACGCTGCAATTGAACGAGGGCCTAACAGCGGGAACTACCACTACAGTCTCAGCGGGCGGCGCTTCCTTCAGCTTTACGGCAGCCACCACCGGCCAAACCCCTACCAACCAGGTGAACAGCGGAAATACCAATCTGACAGCCTCTACCGCTCTGGCTTCGGGGTCTGTTCTTACGGTCACGCGCGCGGGCGGCACCACCATCTACACCGCAACCGCCGCCACCACCGTAGGCGCACTGGAAAACGTAATCAACGGAGGCGTCGCCATCACTGGCACTCCGATTACAGTCACCGGCACCGACACGGCAGGGCACACCGGATACTCGGCAACAATTGTTGCCGGAGCCCTGAACTTGATCGATCTCAACGGCAATAATGACATCTCAGCCGTCGAAACCGGCGACCCCAACACCAACCAGGTGACCAGCAGTCTGGGAACTCTTACGACTGCCACCGTGCTGGCCTCTGGAGACGTCTTCACGGTGACCCGCGGCGGCGCCGTCGACACCGTCTACACCACGAGCGCCGCTACGACGGTGGGCAACCTCATCAACGCGATCAACACCGGCACCGGCACCGGCGTTACCGTCTCTGCCACCGGCGGCGGCGTTACCACCGGCCTCACCGCCGCAATTGTCGGCGCAGGGGGGAGCACCACCGGACACCTGGTGATCACCGACGGCACCAACGGCGGTAATATCACGGCGGCTCAAGGTACTGGCTCTGAGTTGGGAACCTTCGCCGACACCGTCGATAAGACTTTCGTCGCCCCGTTCATCAACCCCGCAGCCTCGACCTCCACGGTGCAGACTCTGATTAACGCTATTAACACCGATAGCGTCGTCGGAGCCAAGGCGGCCTTGGTGAACGGCCTTCTGCAAGTCACCGATCCTTTCGATCGAGGCAATCTCGCGGTTACAACGACCGACACTGTACTAGGTGCGGTGGTTGCCGGCGCTCAAACCTCCTTCGCCAATACCACGATCGGGTCGTCCGCACCCAACTCCAATGAATTGGTCAGCAACGCAGGCACCAGCGGTACACCGTTGACCGCTGGAACTTCATTAGGCGCGGGCACGGTCACCAGCTTCGTTGCCGGGGGCAAAACTTTCTCCTATACCGCGCCCTCTGGAGGTTCCACCATTGGAGCCCTCATCAGCGCCATTGACAACCCCCTCACCGACCCGGCAGGACTGCAAGCGTATATCGGAACCATTGGTTCGGCTGCGGGACAACTGGTGGTGGTCGATCCCGCCAACAACAACAATCTGGCGGTCGGCCCCACCAACGCCGATACAGCGCTGGGTACTTTCAGCAATCCCGTAACCACCGCCTCGCCAACCACCAACATCTTCCTGAGCGACTCTACTGCCGTCGGCTCGAGCGAGATCGCGGTG
>Ga0302320_10008794_pt1 | contig 21850 bp, 16 predicted proteins | sample Bog_T0_3_FD_202130 | JGI IMG/M metagenome (GOLD analysis project Ga0302320, IMG submission 202130) | Peat permafrost microbial communities from Stordalen Mire near Abisko, Sweden - Bog_T0_3 | ecosystem: Environmental > Terrestrial > Soil > Wetlands > Peat | place: Sweden: Abisko, Stordalen Mire...
GTGTCGGCGTTCGTGCGAACCTGGAGGCGGGTCGCCTGCGAGCACCATTTCATCAGTTGGGTGAAGTTGCGGGTGGTTCGGCTGCCCCTTGCCTCCTTGTCGCCATGCACCAAAGCCTGGATCACCTCGGAAGGGGCGGTCTTGACCTCGCCTGCATAAACCGTGCCCGATGTCCCGTCAATCGACAGGTAATCGCCTTCAGGAAAAACCCGGTCGGCGACCTTGAGCGTCCTGGCCTGGTAGTCGACGTTGAGCGCGCTGGCGCCGCAGACGCAGACCTTGCCCATCTGCCTCGCGACCAGAGCCGCGTGTGACGAGACGCCGCCGCGGGCCGTCAGGATCCCCTCGGCCGCGATCATGCCCCGCAGGTCCTCCGGTGAGGTCTCGACACGGACGAGGAGAACCTTTTCCCCGCGGCCGGCGGCCTCGACGGCGCGCTCGGCGTTGAAGTAGATCTTCCCCGACGCGGCGCCCGGGCCGGCCGGCAGGCCGCTCGCGATTGGCGGCGCGGCCTTGAGGGCGGCGCGGTCAAAGATCGGCGCCAGAACCTGGTCGAGCTGGTCGGCCGGGACCCGGAGGATCGCGGTCTGCCAGTCGATCAACTTCTCCTTCACCATCTCGACGGCGATACGGACCGCCGCGACTCCCGTCCGCTTTCCGTTGCGGGTCTGGAGCATGTACACACGTCCGTCCTGGATCGTGAACTCGAAGTCCTGCATGTCCTTGAAGTGGGACTCGAGGACTTTCCGGATGCGGTTCAGCTCATGGTACGAGGATGGCTGCTGCTCGGCGAGCTTGAGCACGGGTGCCGGCGTGCGCACGCCCGCGACCACGTCCTCGCCCTGGGCGTTCATGAGATATTCGCCGTAGAAGACCTTCTCGCCGGTCGCCGGGTCGCGGGTGAACGCCACGCCGGAACCGGACTGGTCTCCCGTGTTGCCGTAGACCATCGCCTGCACGTTGACCGCGGTGCCCCACTCCTGGGGAATATTGTACTTGCGGCGATACACGATCGCCCGGTCGTTCATCCAGGAGCCGAAGACGGCCCCGACCGCCCCGCTCAGCTGGTCCCAGGGGCTGGAGGGAAAGTCATGGCCGGTCCGCTCCTTGACGAGGGCCTTGAAGCGGGCGACAAGCTCCTTCAGCTCGTCGACGCTCAGCTTGGTGTCCTCGACCTGGTGGTCGCCATGCCGCTCGTGCTTGAGCGCCTCGATGACGGTCTCAAACGGCTCGTGGTCTTCGTCGGGGCTCTTCTGGACGCCGAGCACGACGTCTCCGTACATCTGGACGAAGCGGCGATAGCAATCCCACGCAAAGCGCTCGTTCTTCGTCCGGGCGGCGAGCGCCGCCACCGTGGAGTCGTTGAGGCCGAGGTTCAGGATCGTGTCCATCATCCCGGGCATCGAGTCGCGGGCGCCGGAGCGCACCGAGACCAGCAGCGGGTTCTCCTTGTCGTTGAACTTGGCGCCGACCTGCGCCTCGATCGCCGCGATTCCCGCGTCAATCTGCGCCTGGAGGGCGGCGGGATAAGTGCGGCGGTTTGCGTAGTAGTATGTGCAGACCTCCGTCGTTATCGTGAAGCCCGGGGGGACGGGAAGGCCGATCCTGCTCATTTCGGCAAGATTGGCGCCTTTCCCACCAAGGAGCGCACGCTGCGAGGTATCACCGTCCGTCTTCACGCCGAAGCGGTAGACGTATTTCGGTGCCCGGGCGGGGGCTGGCTTTGCTGGGGACTTCCTGGGCTTGTTAACTTTGGATTTCGAGGCCATAAGGGGTGGTTCTAGTTGGCTGGAGTCGCGTGCGGGTCAGGGCGAATCCGTGCCGCGTAACCGCCCGTGGGCGGCCGCCGCCGAGCCGGTTCCTGTCACTTTTTTCCCTCGCGCTGCGCCCGCAGCACGACGCGGAACATCTGAAGGGCTAGCCAGAATACCGCCGTCAGGCAGGAAGCCGTGATGGCTCCCCAGAGGCGGATCATCCCGGGATCGTTGGAGGGCACGTGGGTGGACACGACGCCGTACATATAGGTGAAAAATGCCACGACGAGCACGGCGTCCACCGCCAGGCTAACGGGAGTGACAAGCTTCGTTCGTGAATCTGCCATGGTCCCAAGGGAGACAAGGAAACGAACTCTTGTCGACGGAAAATCCGCCGCGCGGCCCATTTTGGGGTGGCTTCCGAGGCGCCTCCCAGCACGATCGGCGTGGCATGAGCGCCTCGCTGCTGAAAGTCTTCTCCGGCAACTCAAACCGCCCTCTCGCGGAGCAAATCTGCAAGTCCATCGGGGTGCCCCTGGGCGAGGCCGTGGTCACGAGCTTCCCGGATGGGGAGAGCTTCGTTAAGATCAACGAAAACATTAGGGGACACGATGTTTACATCATCCAGTCGACGTGTCCGCCGACCAACCACCATCTCATGGAGATGCTGATCATGATGGACGCCGCAAGGCGGGCGTCCGCGCAACGGATCACCGCCGTGCTTCCTTTTTACGGCTACGCGCGGCAGGACCGCAAGGACCAGCCCCGCGTGCCGATCACCGCCAAGCTGGTCGCCAACTTGCTGGTCTCGGCTGGTGCCAACCGCGTGCTCACCATGGATTTGCATAGCCAGCAGATCCAGGGATTTTTCGACATTCCAGTCGACCACCTCTACGCATCGCCGGTCTTCTTCGAACATCTGGCGAAGCTTTCCAGCGACAATCTCATGGTCTGCTCGCCGGATGTAGGCGGCATGAAGATGGCCGCGGCCTATGCGGACGCGCTTGGAGCCGGGCTGGGCATGGTTGCGAAAAAGCGCAAGAGCGCGACGAACGTCGAGGCGATCAGCCTGGTGGGCGACGTCGAGGGGAAGGACATCCTGCTTGTGGATGACATCACGGAGACCGCCGGGACGCTCACGGCGGCGGCGAAGATTCTCAGGGACAACGGCGCGCGCACAATCCGCGCCGCCGTCAGCCATTGTATTTTGAACGAGAAGGCGATCGAACGCCTGCGCACCGGGCTCATCGACGAGCTCATAACGACCGATTCCGTGCCGCTGGACGCCCGTGGCCTTCCGGTCACGATCCTCAGCATCGCGCCGCTCCTCGGCCAGGCCATCCTTAGGATCAACAGCAACGAAAGCGTAACCGGCCTATTCCGCATCAAGGGGTTCTGACCCGGACGCCAGGAACCTTGCCGGGAGGGCCCTGTCGTGCACTTTTCGACGCATACATGAGACCCTCCTCTCTTTTTGCCCTGGCCGCCGCGATCGTCTTCTCGCCGATCCCGATGCGCGCCGCGACGGCCGGGACGCACCCGGGAAAGCCCGAGCTTCGCACCGACGCGACGCCGATCGCCAATGGGCCCGGGGGCCCCATCGCGAGTTACGCCGATGTCGTCGAGCCCGTGGAAAGGGCGGTGGTCTCGATCTACTCCTCGAAGACGGTCCACCAGCGCGTCGAAATCAACCCGCTCCTCAGGCAGTTCTTCGGCGACATTCCCGACCAGGATCGCGTGAGCAAGCAGGAGGGACTGGGTTCTGGCGTGATCGTGACCCCCGACGGGTACATCCTGACCAACAACCATGTGGTCGAGGGCGCCGACGAGCTGAAGGTTTCCCTTCCCCAGCCGGACGGCCGGGAGTTCACGGCCAAGGTGATCGGCGCCGACCCGAAGACGGACGTGGCCGTCATCAAGATCGAGGCAACTGAACTCTCCACGCTCACGCTGGCGGACAGCGACAGGCTGCGCGTGGGTGACATCGTCTTCGCCGTCGGCAATCCGCTCGCCGTCGGCGAGACCGTGACGATGGGCATCGTCTCCGCCAAGGAGCGCCAGATCGGCCTCCTGAGCGACGTGTCAGGCTACGAGAACTACATCCAGACAGACGCGGCGATCAACATGGGCAATTCCGGGGGCGCGCTCGTGGACGCCAAGGGAAGGCTCGTCGGCATCAACAGCGCGATCCTGTCCCCGTCGAGGGGCAGCATCGGGCTCGGGTTCGCCATTCCCATCAACCTGGCCCGCTCGATCATGGAAAGCCTGATCGAGACGGGGACCGTGACGCGCGGGTTTCTCGGTGTCAGCACGGTGAACCTGACGCCGGACGTGGTGGACGCGCTCGGGCTGCCCAAGGGGGCCAAGGGCGTGGCGGTGACGGACGTCACGTCGGGGAGCCCCGCCGACCGCGCCGGCCTCAAGAGCTATGACGCGATTGTCGGGATCAACGGCAAGCCCGTGCCGGATCGCGACAGTTTCCGCCTCATGATCGCGGGCATGATCCCGGGGTCCAAGGTCGAGCTTTCGCTTGTGCGGGGCGGCAAGCCGGTTTCGGTGGAAGTGAAGCTCGGCACGCAGACGGAGAACCCGGACGAGCTGTTCCAGGGCGTGAGCGTCGCGGCCCTGACGGACGACGTGCGTTCCAAGCTTGGGATCGACCCCAGGATCACGGGGCTCCTCATCACCGATGTGGCCGCAGACTCACCCTACGCCGACCGCCTCGCGCCCAACATGGTGATCGTGCAGATCAACCGCGGGCCCGTGTCCGACCTGGCCTCGGCGAAGGCGCTCCTCGTCCAACCCGGGCGCAACCTCCTCCTGATCTATAACAACGGAGGCCTGGGCTACGTGGCGGTGACGGTGCGGTGACCGCGGTCAGCTTCCCGGCTTCTCGACGGGGATCTTCGAGAGCCAATCCGGGACCCCGTCGGCCGGATAGACGGGAAAGCTGAGTTCGAGGAGGGAGACCGCGGGGACGTCGAAACGCGCGGACCCCGAGCTGCGATCCACGAGCATCGCAAGGCCGGCCGGCGAGCCGCCCGACCTCCGGACCAGGTCGATGCATTCCGTGGCGCGCCCGCCCCGAGTGATGACGTCCTCGACCACGAGGACGGCCTCGCCTGGCGAGAAGGTGAAGCCTCGCCTGAGGACCAGGGCATTGTTTTCCTTTTCCGCGAAGAGGTAGCGCGCGCCCGCCTGCCTTGCGACTTCCTGGCCGATCACAAGGCCGCCCATCGCCGGCGCGATCACGGTTGAGAAGGCCAGGCCCTGCCGGCGAACCGCCGCAAGCAGAAGCTCCGCCAGGCGGGTGACTGCGCCGAGGTCCTGGCAAACCTGGGCGCACTGGAAGTAATGCCCGCTGTGCAGGCCGGAGCGGAGAACGAAGTGGCCCCGCAGGAGGGCCCGCGTCCGCGTGAAGATATCGAGAACCTCGGCTTCGGAGTCCGGCATGGCCGCATCGAAGGGGTTAACCGGGGACCCGGAAAGCCGAAAATGATTTACTTTGGGCGCGACGTGGGGATTAAGTCCGGGCAGGATGGTGACGATTTAGTCATGGCCGCGTCTTTTCCGGATGCGGCGCCCCTTCCCAAAACCACCCCCTAGATCCCCGTTCCATGTTTGCAAGCGCCCCAGGCGCGGGTTCAGTGCTGGCCACCGTGCTCGGCGCGGTGGCGGGCGCTTTGCTAGGGGGTATCTCGGTGTTCGGGTGGTCCAGGCTCCGCGCGAGGAGACTCCATGGGTTCCCCGGATCGAAGACGAGCCGCGAGCAACTCTCCCGGGTTTTTGCAGACGCGAACATCATGCTTTGGTGGGCCCGCGTCCGGGGAACCGGGAACGACAGGGAATGGATGTTCGAGATTCCCGAGGCGTCCTGGTCCAGCCCCGTATCTCGCCTGGGAGGGGCCCGGGGGCAGGGGAAGCTTTGGGAGGCAGCCCTTCTTCCCGACCAGCCGCAGATGGCGGTCACGACCTATGAGGCGCTCGACAAGGGCGTCCCGGGGTACCAACAGGAATTCCGCATCCTGGGAGAGGGCAGGGAGCATTGGGTGAGGGAAAGCGTGAAGGTTGAGCGGCTCGGCGCGGATTCATGGAGGTTGTTCGGGATCGTGGCCGACATCACCTCGGAAAAGGAGGCTGACGAGGCGCTGAAGCAAAGCCAGGAACAGATGAGGGCGATCCTGGAGCGGGCGGACTGCATGGTGTGGCAGGCCCGCGTCCTTGAGATGCAGGGCGGCTTCGACTGGCATTTCAACGTTCCGAACTCGGGGCTCCAGCGAAAGATCTTCGGGGGCCGACAGGCCTTCCTCTTTGAGGGCCGGAGCGGACCCGAAGGGAAAAAGCTATTCGGGGATTACTCTGTCCCGGAGCAGGCCGAAACCGACGAGCGGTTCAAGGCTGCGCTGCGGAGCGGCCTGTCGGGCTACGAGCAGGAGTTTCACCTGGTTTCCCCCGAGAAGACATTTCTGGTCCAGGAGAGGGTGTCCATCACCGAGGCGGGTCCCGGCGCGTGGAACATCGTGGGCCTGGTCGTCGACATCACCTCGCAGCGCGAGGCCGAGGAGGCCCGCAAGGCGAGCCAGGCACAGCTCCACGAGCTCCTCGACAAGACCGACTGCATTCTCTGGCAGGCGCGCGCGATACGGTGCGCGGACGGCAACGTGGACTGGACATTCCTGGACATTCCCCCTTCGCGCCTGTACCGGAAGATCTTCGGCAAGGAGCCCGCCGGCAACGGCAACCGCCTCTGGGACTCCGTCCACCAGCCGGACATGGACCAGATGGCCCGGCGCGGCGCGGGGGCCCTCTTCGGAGGAGCCCCTGGGTACGAGCAGGAGTTCCGTTCGATTTCAAACGGCAAGGAACTCTGGCTGCGCGAGCAGGCCTCGATCGTGCCCACGGGACCGGGCGCGTGGAATGTCTTCGGCATCGCCACCGATGTGACCGCGCGCCGCATGGCCGAGATGGCGCTTGCGACCGAGAAGGAGAGGCTGGCCGTAACGCTCCGCGCCATGGACGAGGGGGTGATCACCGTCGACACCCACGGCGTGGTCCAGTTCATGAATCTCACCGCGGAGAGGCTGACGGACAGCAGGCAGGGCGCCGGTGTGGGCCGCCGTGTCGAGGCCGTCCTGGCTGTGGTCACCGTTCCGCTTGCCGGCGATCCCAAGCCGGACCTTCCGATCGAGACCGCGCTTCGGGACGGCCTTGCGGTCGACCTTCCCCAGGGCATTGAGATCCGCGGCGGAAACGGCCGCCAGCACCTGATCGAGGGGTGCTGCGCGCCTGTCCGCAACGAGAGGAGCGAGATCATAGGGGCCGTCCTGGTGTTCCGCGATGTCACCGAGCGGCAGCGCCTGAGGGCCGACATCGAGCGCGCCTCGAAGCTGGAGTCCATCGGCCTTCTCGCCGGAGGGATCGCGCACGACTTCAACAACCTGCTGACCGCGATCATGGGGAACCTGACCCTTGCCACGCTGGACCTTGAGAAGGGACGGGCCGTGAAGGAGTACCTTGAGGGGGCCCAGGGAGCATCCCTGCGGGCGCGCGACCTCACCCAGCAGATGCTGACCTTCGCCAAGGGCGGGGATCCCGTGCGGTCTGCGGTCCAGCTTTCGGGCATCGTGGAGGAGGTCGCCCGGTTCGCAATCCGCGGGTCCAAGGCCCGCTGCGATTTCGGACTCCAGGAGGGACTATGGCCGGCGAATGCCGACAAGGGACAGATCGGCCAGATCATCCAGAACCTGGTCATCAACGCCGCCCAGGCCATGCCGGCGGGCGGCGTCATCCGGATCACCGCTGGAAACGAGCCTGTGCTGCCCGGGAGGCTGCCGGGCCTTTCCCCGGGCGACTATGTGCACATTTCGGTTGAGGACACCGGCGTCGGCATCTCGCCCGAGCACCTTTCAAGCATATTTGACCCGTACTTCACGACCAAGAAGCAGGGCAACGGGCTGGGCCTTGCAACCGTCTATTCGATCGTGAAGAAGCACAAGGGCCACGTGACCGTGAAGTCCGTCGTTGGGAAGGGCTCGACCTTCCATGTCTGGCTTCCGGCGTTGAAGGAGCCGATTGCCGGCCAGAGGAACGGCGCGGCCGAGCCGTCGAGGTTGTTCTCAGGCAGAATCCTGGTGATGGACGACGAGGATGCCATCCGGACGATGGCTGCGAGGCTCTTTCAGCGGATCGGATTCGAGGTCGACGTCGCCTCAGACGGGGCCGAGGCCATCGAGAAATTCCGGGAGGCCCATGCCTGCGGACGCGGCTTCGGGGCTGTCGTGATGGACCTCACGGTGCCGGGCGGCATGGGCGGCTGCGAGGCACTTGAAGGTATGCTCAGGATTTCGCCCGAGGTGAGGGCGATCGTCTCCAGCGGCTATTCCGGGGATGCCGTGATGGCCAACTACCGAGCGTACGGCTTCCGCGGCATGGTGGCCAAGCCTTATGCCCTTGAGGACGTCACCCGGGTGCTCAGGGAGGTTCTCTCTCCCCCCTCCGACCATGCAGCCTGAATCCAGCAAGGATCTTGCCTCCGTCCTCGCCCGGGTGAGCCCCGCCCAGCTCCGCAGGGTGCTGTCGCGAACCAATCTGCTGCTTTGGTGGGCGGACGTGCGCCGCAAGGACCAGGACTACACCTGGAAATTCGAGGTATCGACCGCCTCGCGAGACAATTCCCTCACGCTGCTCGCCTCCGCGCTCGCGACGGGAACCGGCCTCTGGACGCTCGAGTCCGCGCCCGACATCGTCGAGATGAGGGCGCGGTCGAGGGCGGCGCTGGCCAACGGCGAATCGGGTTATGAGCAGCAGTTCCGAATCGTAAGCGCGGGAACCGTCCATTGGCTGCGCGAGAGCGTCGCGATCGAGCCGGCCGGCAAGGACCGGTGGAGCGTGTTCGGCTCCGTGACCGACATCACGAGCCAGATGGAGGCCGATGCGGCGCTGCGGAAGAGCGAGGGGCACCTGCACAGGATCCTCGGGCGGCCGGACTGCATGCTCTGGGAGGCACGTGTAACTGGAAAGGGGGACGATCTGGAATGGCACTTCGAGGTGCCGGACTCGGGGCTGCAGCGGCGGATCTTCGGGAACAAGGGGGCGTTCGAGCTCAAGGACACGAGCGGGCCGAATGCGAAGTACCTCTTCAGCGGCACCGTTCCCGAGCGCGCCGAGATGGACGAGCGCCTGAACACGGCCCTCCGCGACGGCCTGCCCGGCTACGAGCAGGAATTTCACGTGGTCACGCCGTCCAAGACATTCCTGCTGCAGGAGCGCGTGACAATCTCCAGCACCCGCAAGGGCGAATGGAACATCGTGGGCCTTGTGGTGGACGCGACGGAGCGCTACGAGGCGGAGGAGGCGCGCCGGGCGAGCCAGCGGCAGCTCGAGAGCATCCTCAACAGCGTCGACTGCGTCCTATGGCAGGCGGAGGTGATTGAATCCAAGACCGGGACCCTGAACTGGTTTTTCCCGCGCATCCCCCCGACCCGGCTTTACCAGAGGATTTTCGGCGAATATCCGTCGGAGGACAAGCATGTCCTCTGGCACCCCGACGATGTGCCGGACCAGGAGGAGCTAGACCGGCGCAGCACGGAGGCGATTCGCACGGGTGCCCCCGGATACGTCCAGGAATTCAAGATCCAGCGCGGCGGAAAGATGATCTGGGTCCGGGAAGAGGTCGCGATCACCGCTGTGAAGCCGGGCACCTGGAGGGTGGTGGGGATCGTCACCGACGTCACGGCGCGGCGGGAGGCCGAGGAGGCCCATCTGCAGACCCAGGCGCAACTGGAGGAGATCCTGGACAAGGCGGACTGCATCCTCTGGCAGGCCAGGGTGACCGCCCTGAACGATCCCCCGGTCAATGAGTGGCTGTTCTTCCGCGTTCCCAAGTCGAGGCTGTACCGCAGGATGTTCAACCAGGACCCGTCCGAGAACAAGGGGGAGCTGTGGGCTCACGCCGAGCGGATGGACAGCGCGGAGATGGACCGCAGGGCCGAGCACGCCCTTCGCAGCGGGGCCCCGGGCTATGAGCACGAATTTCGAATGCAGGTCGGTGACAAGATCTTCTGGATCCATGAGCAGACCTCGATCACTCCGATCGAGCCCGGCGTCTGGACGGTGGTGGGCGTGGCGGTCGACAACAGCGCGCGCCGCGCGGTGGAGGCCGCCCTCGCAGCGGAGAAGGAGCGCCTCGCAGTCACGCTTTCGGCGATGGACGAGGGCGTCATAACGATCGACCTGTTCGGGATGGTCCAATTCATGAACCCGGTTGCCGAGCGGCTCACGTCCTGCCTTCCCGGCGCAGGCGTCGGGCGCCCGATGCAGGAGGTGTTTTTCCTGGGCGACGTGGTGCCCGGCGACAAACGGGTCGCCTGGCCGATCGAACAGGTCCTTGGCGAGGGGAAGACCGTCGACCTCCCGCAGCAGGCGGTCCTCTACAGCGGCCAGGGGCAGGTCATCCCCATCGAGGGTTGCTGCGCCCCGGTGCGCAACGACCGGGGAGGGATCACAGGGGCCGTCCTTGTGTTCCGCGACGTGACCATGCGGCAGCGGCTGGAAGGAGAGATCCTGCGCGCCTCCAAGCTTGAGTCGGTGGGGGTCCTTGCAGGCGGCATCGCCCACGATTTCAACAACCTGCTGACCGCCATCATGGGGAACCTTGCCCTCGCCGCGGTCGACTCGGCGCAAAACCTACCCATCCAGGAATATCTGGACGGTGCACAGGCGGCGTCCCTGCGGGCACGCGACCTCACGCAGCAGCTCCTGACCTTTGCAAAGGGCGGCGATCCGGTGCGGTCGGCCGTTCAGCTGTCCGCTGTCGTCGTGGAGGTGGCCGAGTTCGCCTCCCGGGGGTCGAAGGTGAAATGCGAATTCGACCTGGACGAAGAACTCTGGCCGGCAGACGCCGACAAGGGACAGGTGGCGCAAATCGTGCAGAACCTGGTCCTGAACGCAGCGCAGGCCATGGAGGGGGGAGGCTTCATACGCGTGGCGGCCCGCAACGAGAAGGTCGGGCCTGACTCGGGCCTCCCGCTCGAGCGGGGCAACTACGTCCATATCTCCGTCGAGGACAGCGGGATGGGAATCCAGCCGCAGGACCTGCCCAAGATCTTCGAGCCGTACTTCACAACCAAGAAACAGGGGACTGGTCTCGGGCTCGCAACGGTCTACTCCATTGTGCGGAAGCACCGGGGGCACATTGCCGTGGAGTCCGAAGTGGGCAGGGGGACGACCTTCCGATTCTGGCTTCCTGCGATACCCGGCAAGTCCCGTGGCGGCGAAATGCCGGAGGGGCCGCCCAAGGCGGCCTGGAAGGGGCGCGTGCTGGTCATGGACGACGAACCATCGATCCGCGTCGCGGCATCAAGGATGCTGGAGCGTTTCGGCTTCGAACCGGAGACGTCCTGCGACGGAAAGGAGGCGGTCGAAAAATTTCGCTCGGCCCACACGGAGGGGACGCCCTTTTCCCTCGTGATCATGGACCTGACCGTGCCGGGCGGCATGGGAGGCGTCGAGGCGCTCGCGGAAATGCAGAAGATCGATCCCGCCGTCAGGGCCATCGTCTCCAGCGGCTACTCAAGCGACGCCGTCATGGGCAATTACGAACGGCACGGCTTCAGGGGCGTCCTGACCAAGCCCTACGGCATCGACGATTTCGGCCGCATCCTGGGCGAGGTGATGGCCTCGGAGGCCACGTTGGACGCGTAAGAAACGGGTTGGGAGGGCAAATTGCAGGCGCTGGGGTTTGCCCGGACGGGCGGGCCGCCCGTCCCTACCTTGAAAATTGGTCGGGGCGGCGAGATTCGAACTCGCGACCTCTACGTCCCGAACGTAGCGCTCTACCAGGCTAAGCTACGCCCCGACTAAACGAAAGAATGGTCACAAAGCGGCCGGGAACCCGATTCTGCAAGCTAAAAGGCTTCCGGCACCCCCGAATCGCTCAATCGGTGGGAGGGGGAGGGGGCAGCTTCGTAAGGAAGCTCCTGTCGGCCCTTTCGGCGATCGCGTCGACCATGCGCTCGCTCTGCAGGTCGGCATTGCCCTTTTGGACCAAGGCGAGCTCGGTCTGCTTCTCGATGTCGAAGTTCGACTGGTTGGCGTCCTCCTTGGCCTTCTGGAGCGCGTCGAGCTTGAACTGCAGCTGCGCAATCTTGTCCGTGAGCTCGGCAACCTGGGCATTCGCCTTGTCGGTCTCGTCCCGCAGCTTGGCCATGGTGTCGTTGTACTTGGCGGCCTTAAGGGCATCCTTCTTGGCGGCGTCGGCCAACCGATCCGCTGCGCGCTTGGCGGCGTCCAGGCGCGCCTTTTCCTCAATATCGTGCCTGGCGGCCGCGTCAGCGGCCTTCTGGGAGGCCACCAGCTCCGCCTTGGCCTTCTCGCGGGCCGCAACCTCGGCGGACTTGATCGAGTAGTAAAATATGAACAGGCCCAGGAGGGCCACCGGGCAGAGAACGTAGATCCATTTTCTCATGATAGGAGTGTGGGGTGTCGTGCGTTGCTGTGGCTATTTCTTTTCGGCGGCCGCCTTGGCAGCGGCCTCCGCAGCGGCTTCCGCGGCAGCGTCGGCCGCCGCGATCCTCCCGAGGACCTCCGTCAGCCGCTTGGCGTTGGACTCGGACTGTGCGACTGCGCCCGCGATCGCGGTCTGTTCCGCCTGCAACGCGGCCTTCTCAAGGTTGAACTTATCGAGATCATCCTGGGCTTCCTGGATTTCGCGCTCGAGGGACCGGGTCTTCTCCTCGAGCCTTCTCACTTCGGACTTTGCGTGGTTGCTGGCCGCCTCGGCGGCCTCCTTGTCGTCCTCCTGCTTTTGCTCAAGCTTGGCCTTCGCCTCACGCTCGGCCTTGCGCTTGATCTGCTGGGCAAATGCGTCGTCAACGGCCTTCTGGCGTAGCTGGGCCTCGCTCGCTCGCTCGGCGTCGCGGATCTTCTGCTCCTCGGCGACCTTTTGCGCCTCCCTCTCGTCGTAGTTCTGCGTGAAGTTCCAGTAGTAGGCGCCGAATACGGCCATGCCCAACAACGGAATGATGAAATATACGTAGGTTCTCTTCATGGCTGGAAGGTTTTCGGGGTGTTACTGGTTAATCTGTTCGGGAGGGGCATCCGGAGACGCATCCGGATTCTCGGCGGCCTTTGCGGCCTTGGCCTTCGCCTCGTCCTCAACCTGTTTCTGGCTTATGGCGTCCTGGATGGCGGACCTGAGGCGCGGCAGGTCCTTGTTGCCGTTGGACTCCGGGTACGTGGCCGCCTTTTGGACGGCCGCCATGGCCTCGTCGAGTTTCTTCAGCTGGAACGCGTTGTAGGCCAGGAAAAGGTATACGCCGTAGGGCCTGTCGAGTTTGGGCTTCGTGATGGCGATTTTCGAGTATTCGTAGGCGTTCTGCGTGTCGTCGAGCTGCGAGTACAGCTGGCTTATCTTGAAATCGAAGTCCCCGTTTTCCGGGAAAGCGGCCTCCGCGCGCTTGAGGGCGCCAAGCGATGCCGTGTTGTTGCCGACCAATTGGTAGCAGTAGGCGAGGCGGCCCCAGTTGTCCACGGTCGACTGGATCCCGCCGCTGGACAGGCCGGCGTCGAGGAGCTCGGTGAATCGTCCGGTCTGGCCGGCCTCATAGTACATGCTCGCAAGGTTGTAGTTGTGGGTCGGGTCGCGGAGCAGTCCCAACGCCTGCGCGCGCTCCATGGCGTTGATCGCCCTGGCAAAATACTTCCTGGCCACGTACGTGTCTTTCTCGTTGGAATTTGCCAGGTTGATGTACGTCCCGGCCAGGGCGTCCCAGTATCCCCGGTTTGTGGGTGCGACCGTCACCATGTACTCGAGAGTCTGGGCCAAGCCCGGGAGGTCGCTGCGCAGCTGCTGCGAAGCGAGGAGAATCTCGTAGAATCCGATTTTCGGATGGATGCTCATCAGCAGCCCCTTGTGGACGGCCTTGAGTGCATCATCGAGCACTGCGGCGTCGATCTTGGCGGGGTCCGCCGCGGCCTTGTTGTACAGCACCTCGGCCAGGCCCAGCTCGGCGTCCTCAGTCGGCTTCGGCGATTGGGACAGCCACCGCTTCATGTACCCGATGGACTTGTCGAGGTCGGCCTTCTGGAGGTCAGGGTCCTTGACCGTGCCGCTGAGCTGGTAGTAGACCCGCCCGAGGCCGTCGACGATGTCCAGCGTGTTGCGGGGGCTGAAGTACTTGTGCTCGTCCGAGAGGGAGAGCGCCCGCTCCCAGGGATCCACAACTTCATTGAGGTTGTCCATCTGCAGGTAGATCCGGGCCTTGATGTCCAGGATCACCACGGTGTCGTAGCTTGTCGCGTCCAGTCCGGGCAGGATGCCGTTGAGCAGGGCCAGCGCGCCGCTCCAGTTCTTGGCGTCAAGCAGGGGCTGCAGCTTCTGAAGGGAGTCGCTGGTCTCGTCGCTGAGGCTCGGGGGTTCGGGGGCCTCGTCGGCGCGGACCGTTCCCGGCGTCGCCAGGGCGAGGGCCGCGGCCGCGGCGAGGAGGCCGGCCAGCGACCTCCAAGATACGAACCCGGGGAAGGACTGGATTCTGGTGCGCATCAGTCGCCTGCGGGGTTGCTGAATTCGATGGGGATTTCCATGCGGAAGATGACGGCGTGGCCCGCCTTGCGGCCGGGCCGGAATTTCCACTTGCGCACCGCCGTGACGGCGGCCGACTCAAACTCCCGGCGCGTGGAGGTCTTCGCGTAGGCGTTCTGGACGTCCCCGTTCTGATCCACGATGAACTCGACGAGGACCGTGCCGGTGACGCGCTGTGCGTTCATGTCGGCGGGGTAGATCGGGGAGGGACGGAAGCGATACTCGGGCTGCTCATCGAGGTCCGCAATGTTGAAGACCTTCATTCCCTGGAAATTGCCGTTGTTCTTTGGAATGGTGATCTGGCCCTTTTGCAATTCGACGTTCTGGGGCGGGGGCGGCTCCAGCTGCTGGACAAATGAGTTGTCGGTGATGATCTGGGGAACGTCCTGCTGCTGCGGCGGAGGAGGGGGAAGGTCCGGAGGCGGCTCGTCCTGATCGACAGGGTCGGGAGGATCGGGCTCAAGGGGAGGCATCTTGATTTCGATGACCTTTTCCGCCTGCTTGACCCTGACCTTGGCGGGACCGGAATGGAAAATATCGCCCGCCCAGAAGATTCCGACATGGAAAGCCAGGGCGGCAAACAGGCCTATGAAGAGATCGCGACGCATGTTGGGACTGGTTACGGTGGCTTGGGTCTTGGCTAACGCCCTGTTGGCCGGACACGGGTTTCCACGGAGACCTGGGTGATTCCGGCCTTGCGGACTTCGTCGAGCGCCAGGACAACCGGCCCGAACTTGGCCCTGTCGTCGCCCGCAATCAGGACGCGGGGATTGGCAATCCGGCTCTTGTAGTCATCAAGCTTCGGGCCGAGCTCGTCGATTCCGATCGGCTCCTTGTTCCAATAACAGGTCCCCTGGTCGGAGAGCTGCAGGGTGACCATGGTGTCGTCCGGAGGCGCCGGAATCGGGACCGCCACAGGCAGCTGAACGGGGATCGACTTGATCTGCTTCAGCGAGAGCGTAAACAGGACGAACGTGGCGAGCAGGAAGAAGATGACGTCGATCAGCGGGATGATCTCAATGCGCGCCTTCTTCTTGCCTTCGTCAAATCGTGAGCTGCTTCCGCCTGCCATGGGTACTTGGGGGTTGGTGGTTGGATGCGCGAAGCGGGTGTCAGCGCTTGGCCGGCTTCACTTCGGTTTCGATCAACACCTTCTGGATCCCCGCCTTGCGGGCCTCGTCGAGGACGTACACCGCCTGGGAGAACATCGCGTCCGCATCGCCGTTGATCAGAATATGTGCGGTGGGCTCCGGATGCTTGATGTGAAAGGTCGTCAGGTCCTTCAAAAACACGTCGAGAGTGACCGGGTCCTTGTCCCATGCCATGGTTCCGTCCTGGGTGATCGTCACGGTCGCGGTTCCGCTGGGGTCCCGGGCCTCGCCCGTCTCTGAACTCGGAAGCGTCACCGGCAGCCCGTTCGACTTGTTCAGCGACAGCGTGAACAGCACAAACGTGGCGAGCAGGAAGAAGATCACATCGATCAACGGGATGATCTCGATGCGGGCTTTCTTCTTCCCGCCGCTTCCTCGTGAGCTTCCTCCTCCGGCCATGGTGGATCAGGGGTTGGGGTGAAATCAGCTGGCCTCGGACTTGGCGATCAGGATCTCGAGTGCGTGCGAGGCGTCGCTCACCTCCTGCTTGGCGTGCTCCGTCCGTGCGTTCAGGTAGTTGTACGGCACGAGGGCGGTGACCGCGATCGCAAGGCCGCAGCAGGTGGCGATGAGGGCCTCGGCCACGCCGCCGGTGATCTTGGCGGAGCTGTCGGCCAGGCTGGTGCCCGTGCCGAGCGCTCCGAACGTGCGCATCATGCCCGTCACCGTGCCCAGGAGACCCAGGAGGGGGGCGGCCGTGATCGCCGTGTCCAGCACGGTCATGCCCTGCTGGTACCGGGAGAGCTCCTGGCTTGAGGCGCGCGCGAAGGCATTTGAAAGGGAGTGGACCCGGTTCGACAGGCTGTACACGAGGATGCGGGCCAGGAAGTCCTTGCTCTTCTTGCCGAGGCCGAGGGCGGTGTCGACATCACCCTTCTCGACGCTCTCCAGCATCCGGCCGACGACTTCGGGGTCCCGGTGGCTGTTCTCACGCACGATGAACAGAAGGCGCTCGACGATCACGGTGAGCGTGATGAAGGACAGGATGATGATCGGCCACATCAAGGGACCGCCTTTCTTGAAGAGCTCCATCGGCGTTGCGTCGCCAAGGAGGAAACCGAGGGGGAGGTTCGTCATGGTCATAAGAGGATCGGGTTTTGATGGATCTTGATCGGACGGGAGGTGTTTCTTCTTCGGAGCTAAAGTGACGCCGTGCGGCGCAAAGCGCAAACGCCGCCCGTTTTTCCCATCGACCCCGGCACCCCGCTGCCATTGGAAGCGTGCCCGAGGGGCGGCTTTTCAGTGGCGGGAATGGGGTGGTGGGCGGCAGGCATGAATCCTGGGGGTGGGGGAGGTAAACGGGCCGCGAACCTCTCTCGATCAGCGTTCGGCTGTCAATCCAGTTTCTTTGAAACGTTGCACAAATTTAATTTGAATCGGCATGTAATTTTGAAGGCTAACACCGCAGGGAGCCTGGCTCCCGCGGAAGTTCGTTCACGGCCGTGCCGGCAATCCAAGGAATGACAAGAGAATGACAAGAAATGCGCGGGAGAAAATGGGCCGACGGCTCCGGGTATGGGCCCTTCGACTCGGTCTGCGACCTCGCTCAGGGCCTTCGACTCGGCGGCCGAGTCGAATGGCTGCCCGGCTAGGACTCGAACCTAGACAAGCAGAGTCAGAATCTGCTGTGCTACCATTACACCACCAGGCAGTGGAAAAAATCTTGAGGGGGCTTGTGTGCGGGCGGCCCGGCTTCGCGTTGCTTCGCCGCGGCATCCCTTCGCACTGCGAAGGGATGGAGCCGGCGACGGGATTTGAACCTGCAACCGCCTGTTTACAAAACAGGTGCTCTGCCGTTGAGCTACGCCGGCACTGGGTTGCTGCCCGCGGGCAGCCATGTCATGTCCAAAGAACTGGTGGCTCCCCGGGGACTCGAACCCCGAACCTACTGATTAAGAGTCAGCTGCTCTACCATTGAGCTAGGAAGCCAAAAAGTAGGGGGGTCAACCTCGCACGCGCAGCATCCATGTCAACAGCGATGTTGGCAAGATGGAGGAGGGATTCAGCGTTCCGGGGTAGGGACGGCCGGCCCGGCCGTCCGGGCATACCGAAGGGCCAGTCGCAGACCCGGACACGTCTGTTGGTCCCCTCAGGGTCACAGGTCTGCCCGGACGCGCGAGCCGCGCGTCCCTACCCGATTTCAGGCAAACTGACCCTCCTTCTCCTCCATTTTCCCCTTTACAGGAGGGAGCGGGATGTCTGTTTTGGACACTTCCCTCATGCAAAAGACCAAGAAATCCGTCGCCAAGCGATTCAAGCTGACCTCCACGGGGAAGCTGGTGCGCAGAACCCCAGGCTTCCGCCACCTCCTCGCCTGCAAGAGCAACAAGCAGAAGCGGCGGGCTTCCAGGGACAAGCTTGTCGCGCCGGGCCATGCAGGTCCGCTCAAGCGCTGCCTCCCCTTCGGTCTTTGACCTGAACCCAACTTCGCACGGCGGGTGAAATCCCAAGGCCGACCCGCCGGCGCCAACCTAAAAAGGAAAAACACAACATGGCTCGTGCAACCAACTCGCCCGCGTCGCGCAAGCGCCGCAAGAAGGTCCTGAAGTACGCCCGCGGCTACTTCGGGAACAAGTCCAAGCTTTTTCGATACGCCAAGGAGGCCGTCCAGCACGCCTGGCAGTACGCCTACCGCGACCGCCGCAAGAAGAAGGGCGAGTGGCGCGCCCTCTGGATCGTGCGCCTGAACGCCGCCTGCCGCGAGGCGGGCATGAGCTACAGCCGCTTCGTCGAGGGCCTCAAGGCGGCGGGGATCCTCCTCGACCGCCGGGTCCTTGCCGACATCGCCGTGCGCGACGAGGCGGCCTTCGCCGTCCTGGTGCGCGAGGCGCGCGAGGCGCTGAAGGCCAAGGCGGCCGCGGCGCCAAAGACCTGAACCGGGGTCGCAACGGGGGCGGCGACGTCGCACTTCCTGTTTCGCCTCATGCAGGAGCAACTTTCAGCCCTTCTGGCCAGGGCCATCCGCGAGCTGGCGGCCCTGGGCGGCCGCCCCGACTTCGAGGCGGCCAAGGCCCGCTGGGTCGGCCCCCACGGCGAGCTCACGGGCCTGATGAAGCAGATGGGCTCGGTGCCGAAGGAGGAGCGCCCCGCCCTCGGGAAGCTGATCAACGAGACCAAGGCGCTGCTGCAGGCGCAGCTGGACGCCGCGCTGGGGCGCATCCGGCAGGCCGAGCTTGCCGCCGAGATCGGGCCCCCCGTCGACCCGACCCTCCCATCGCCCGATCCCGGCCCCGGCACCTTCCACCCGCTGACCCAGGTGCGCGAGGAGATGTGCCGGATCCTGCGCAAGGTGGGCTTCTCGGTGGCCGACGGCCCCGAGGTGGAAACCGAATTCTACTGCTTCGACGCCCTGAACACCCCGGCCGACCATCCGGCGCGCGACGCGCAGGACACCTTCTATCTTCCGGCGTCGGCTCGGTTCTCGAACGTGGCCAAGAGGATCCCGGGGGAGCGCTACCTGCTGCGCACGCACACGTCCTCGGTGCAGATCCGCACGATGCTGGGGAGCGCGCCGCCGATCCGGATCGTCTCGCCCGGCAGGGTGTACCGCCGGGACACCACGGACGCGACGCACTCGGCGAACTTCCACCAGCTGGAGTGCCTTTGCGTAGACCGGGGGGTGACCGTGCGCGACCTCAAGGCGCTCCTCGACCACATCTTCGCCTCGCTGCTCGGCCCGGACACGAAGACGCGCTTCCGGCCGCACTACTTCGGCTACACCGAGCCGAGCTTCGAGGTCGACCTGTCGGCCCGGCACCTTCCCAAGGTGAACAAGGAGTGGATCGAGATCGGCGGCTGCGGGATGGTCGACCCCGCCGTGTTTGAGACCGTGGGCTACGATCCCGCGGTGTGGACGGGCTACGCCTTCGGCATGGGCATCGAGCGCCTCGCCATGCTACTTTACGGCATCGATGACATCCGCCACTTCTACCAGAACGACCTGAGGTTCCTGAGGCAGTTCGGATGACCGGGCCCGCCTCGCCGCCACGACCGTGAAATTCTCCCTCAACTGGCTCAAGGACTATGTGGCCCTCGAGGCCCCGGCCGCGGAGATCGCCCGGGCGATCACGTTTCTCGGCTTCGAGGTCGAGCAGGTGATCGCGACGGGCCTGCCCGCGCTGGCGCACGTCGTCGTCGGCGAGGTTATGGCCCGCGAGAGGCATCCCAACGCCGACAAGCTTTCTGTCTGCCAGGTGGACGTGGGTCCCGCAGGCGGGGCCAAGACCATCGTATGCGGCGCCCAGAACTACTCGGTCGGCGACCGGGTGCCCGTCGCGCTCCCGGGCGCGGTGCTGCCCGGCGACTTCGTGATCCGGCAGTCCAGGATTCGCGGGCAGCTTTCCGACGGCATGATGTGCTCGGCGCGGGAACTCGGGCTGGGGGACGACGCGGCCGGGCTTCTCATCCTGGCCGGCCATCCGGAGATCGGCGCCCCGATCAACGCGGTTCTCCCGTCCGGGGACACGGTCTTCGACGTCGAGATCACGCCGAACCGGCCGGACTGCCTCTCCCACCTCGGCATCGCGCGCGAGCTTGCCGCGTGGTTCCGCCTGGGGCTCCGGTACCCCGTCATCCGGCCGCCCGGTCCGGCCACCGCGGCGGCTGGAGCCGACGCCATTCTCTCGGGGATCCGGGTCGACGCCCCCGACGACTGCCCACTCTACACCGCGCAGGCCATCGCCGGGGTCCGCATCGGCCCGAGCCCGGCTTGGATGCAGGAGCGCCTCAGGTCCGCCGGGCTGCGTCCCATCAACAACGTCGTCGACATCGGCAACTACGTGATGCTCGAGTACGGGCAGCCGATGCACGCCTTTGACGCCCGGAGGCTGAAGGGGGGGCGCATCATCGTCCGCCGGGCAGTGGCCGGCGAATCCATCGCCACCCTAGACGGCCGCGAGCGCATCCTCAACGACGGAATCCTCGTCATCGCCGATGCGGCGCGCCCGGTGGTCATCGCGGGCATCATGGGCGGGGAGGATTCCGGCGTCGAGGCAGACACCACGGACATCGTGCTGGAGTGCGCTGTGTTCAGGCGCCAGATGGTCCGGCGGACCTCGAGGCACCTGGGCCTCGCCTCGGACTCGTCCTACCGCTACGAGCGCGGCGTGGACCCGCATCTCGCGGGGGAGGCGGCCCGCCGGGCTGTCAGCCTGATCCTGGAATTTGCGGGCGGCCGGATCTCAGGGCCGCTGCACAAGGCGGGCGGCGATGTCCCGTGGCAGCGCGAGATCGTCGTCTCACCGGACTTCGTCCGGGAGCGTCTCGGGTTTGACATACCGGACGAGGCCATGCGGGCCTCCCTGGAGGCCCTCGAACTCGACGTTGCGAGGGGCGGAACGGCGCCAGGGGGAGGCATAGCTTGGACGGTGTCCATCCCGAGCTGGCGCTATGATCTCGACCGCCCGATCGACCTTGTGGAGGAGATCCTGAGGCTTCACGGCACGGACCGCATACCGCCCGCCAGGGTCAACGCCCCGGGTATCGTTGCCGAGGACGACCCCGCGGTGCTCTTCAACCGCCGGGCGACGGCCTATCTGGTCGGCCACGATTTCCACGAGTGCGTCAACACCGTGCTTCGGTCGCCCGCGGAGATCTCCCTCTGGGTTTCCCAGACCGCGCTGCAGGAGCTCGCGCTTGAGAATCCCTTCGTGGCGGACCAATCGCACCTGAGGCCGACACTCATCCTGGGGCTCCTGGACACCCTCAAGCTCAACCAGTCGCGCGGCGTCGAGGTGTCGCGGCTCGCCGAGGTCGGGCGGGTGTTCATGGAGAGCAACGGCCTCAACTACGAGTGCGCGGCCGCCGCGTTCATCGTGGCCGACGACCCGACCCGGCGCTGGAAGAGGCGCGATCCCGCGGACTTTTACCTGGTCAAGCACCACGTCGAGTCCCTGGCCGCGGCTGCCGGAATCAGCCTTGCGGAGGTGCCGCCCTCGTCCATCGGGGGGCCGTACTATGGCTGGCAGGAAGGCCACTCCGCCACCCTGGGGCACATTCGCGACGGATGGACGGCCCGGTTCGGGCTCCTGAACCTCGAGATGGTCAGGGCCCTCGGCATCGAGGGGAAGGTCCACGCGGGCATCCTTGCCGTCCAGCCCGACCGGCTGCCCGCAGCCGGGGCGCGCCGGAGGCATGCCGACTTCAGCCTGTTTCCGCCCGCCCTGAGGGACCTTGCGCTGGTGGTGGACGCGGCGACTCCGGCCGCCGAGGTGCGGCAGGCCCTCGTCCAGGCGGCGGCCGCGGCCGCGGGCGGGAGGTTCAAGGCCGAAAGCGTCGAGGTGTTCGACGTGTACCAGAGCCGGGAGCTTGCCGAGGGGAAAAAGAGCCTGGCGTTCTCGATGGTCTTTCGCGCGGCGGACCGGACC
>Ga0302320_10008795_pt1 | contig 21847 bp, 16 predicted proteins | sample Bog_T0_3_FD_202130 | JGI IMG/M metagenome (GOLD analysis project Ga0302320, IMG submission 202130) | Peat permafrost microbial communities from Stordalen Mire near Abisko, Sweden - Bog_T0_3 | ecosystem: Environmental > Terrestrial > Soil > Wetlands > Peat | place: Sweden: Abisko, Stordalen Mire...
CCGTTCAGTAAGCAAGATGAAACGCTCGTGCCAGAGGCGGGAGCCTGCACCAACTGCCCCAAGCGCACTGGCTTTAACACCCTTTTGTTCTCTGATGTGCGCAAGGACTCGTGTACCGATCCGGTTTGCTTCCGCTCGAAGCTCGATGCCCATGTCGCGCAGACTTTGGAAACCAAACCCAAGCTGGTACAGATTTCGTCTGCTTGGAGCAGCCGCGAGGGAGCGCCCATTGGTCGCAACCGCTATGTGGAGTTGGAGGTCAAGCGCACCAAGGCAAACGGCAGTGCCGACAAGCTCTCCCCGGCCCAGAAGCCTTGCGAGAAAATGTCGGAGGCCATCGTGATGGATGGCGGCAAGCGCGGCCAGATCGTCAAAGTCTGCTCCGATCCCAATTGCCGGGTGCATCATCCCGACCGTCCTTCGCCGCAGAAGCAGGAGCGCGAACGAGCCGAGGAACGCAAGCGCATCGAGCAGGATAAACTCGCCATTACCATCCGGTACCGTATTTTGGCCGCCGTGCTGGCCAAGGTCGCAGCACCGCTCAAAAAGAGCGAGTTGTTGCAGGTGGCGCAGTATGTCGTCGCGCATCTGTCGAATGCGCAGGTGCAGACCATGGCGAAGCGGCACAAGGTGGAGGCCGACAAGAGCAACGCATCGCTCGAAACGCTTCTCTCCAAACGCATCGCCAGCTACGACGAGGCCGGACTGTGCCGGACGCTGCTGGAAATCACCTTGCTCGATTCCGCCTACCAGCGCGGCAGCAATGGCCCTACCGATCCGCTGCTGGAGACGGCCAAACGCTACCGCATCGATACCGCGAAAATCGAGAAGGCAACGGCGCAGCAGGTCGCGTCACAGCAGGAGAAACGGCAGAACCGCAAGACGGCGACGAAGAAGAAAGCTGCTGCCTGAACCACTTACCAACTGGCGGGATGCTTCAGTATCCCGCCAGTTTCTTGCAGTGAATCGGGCATTATATGTGGAGTACTCGCCCGCATCGCCAGTGAAGTTCCCCAATAGCCCCCGCCTTTACGCTCGATCTCCTCCCTCGTCGCATCAACGCCCGGAGTAGCATCGGCCAGAACTCCTACGCTCTTAATCGAGATAGAGTGATGAACCCTTCACCACGTAGATCGCAAACTTTCCCCAAGGCCAATTGGATCGATAAACGTAAATCTCAGCTTGGCGGGCGGAATCGTCGCGAGTAGACGGGCTAGCAAAGATTGCGCCAGTCGAGGACGTAGTTGGCTTGTTCGAACCCTGAGAGACCGTGGAATTGGCAGAAAACACTGACATCGAACTCGACCTGGCCACGCATGGCGTTCGCAAGTTCTTCCGCCTCATGATGAAGGCAAACGGCTACGTACTTGAGACTTGAGCAGTTGTACCCACCGATCGTCGTTTACACCACGCCGGAACATAAAGAGTTGAAGAGAATTGCCAAAGATTGCATCACTCGGCATCATGCCCATCGCGACTTCGGTTTTGCCGAGAATCGGTGGCGGGCTCTGCCAGAAAGAATAACCACCGCGAGTGAAGCCGCTGCTGTATGTATTTGCTTCTTCAAGTTGATTTTGTTTCTCAAGTATCGGCAGCACACCTAGTATTGTCGCAAAGTCTGCGTTCTCAATCACGGCCTATCTTGAGGAGGACACCAACCTGCAGAACTTGTTCGATAATTATGACGAGCGTCAGTCTCCAGAGCATCGGATCGACATACATGGTCATCCACACGATTGGAGTTAACATAGCCAATCGCAAGAAATGCAAAAACAATGATTTTCGATGCACACTTAGTGTGGCTTTCGCCGAATAGGTTGTTTCTTCTCGATCATAGTAGCCGGAGTATAAGAGATTTCAACGTACTCCTTGAATGCTGTTGACGCATCGGCATGTACCTCATCAAACGATTGCGGTGTGGTGGGCGGCAGCACGGCAACGCGCTTCGAATCGATACCGGCCAAAACCAGATACTTACGACAGGCTTCAGCGCGTTCGCGCGCCAAGCTTCCGGGACCATTCGCGCTTGTTCCCCGGACTCCGATGCGAACTAACTGGTGGTTGGGTTGCATCAGCCAAGATGCGACACCGTCCAGAGCATTTCGCGCTAGTGGCGTGAGTACACTGCTTCTGTGGGGAAAGAGCACAACCGGCATATTATCAGCAACTTCGGCAGCAGGATCAATCGCGGGAAGGGAAATCGCGATTTCCCTTTGATACAAAGACAACGTGAGATTGATCACGCTCTGAAATCCGTACCGGTTGGTCGCGGTGACACGGTACGTGTAAGTCGAGGGATACCGCAATCGCATCTCACCCTGCGGTCCAAACTCACCTCCGGGATTGATCTCGACACGGTCGGTGTTCCGTGCCGACCACATTAGGAATGATGTCTCGTCCGCGCGAACCCGAGCCGGCTGCATGATCGCTCTAAGTAGTGGTGTTGCACCTGCGAATCTGATTACTACAGAACGCGCAGCGACCTCTGCAGCTTTCGTGCGACGCAAGTTCTTAGGTACGCTTTGATAACGATCACCGTCGAGCGAGGCGACGATCTGAGAAGGGTCGACCCCTTGATTGATCATGAAGTCGCTGACATAAGACCAGCGCCGCGATAACAGAGCACGGTGTTGCTCGTAGAAGCCGTGGTGTCCGTCCCAAAACTCATACGCGAATGCAGTCAATGACACGTGCATCTCGGGATGTACTCTGAGAATCTCGGCGAGTCTCTGCAATTTGACCTTTTCGACCGGCGCCAAGGCTTTCGTTCCTTCTGGCCGAGGCTCCTTTTCAGAAAAGTAAATCGAGTTAATATCGAGCAGCAACTTCTCATAGTCAGGGCTGTCCGGTAGTGGAATGAGCTCAGGCTTGCTGATTACCACAACAGCAGCTTCGGCCGATGCCGGAGTGCTGCCTTCGCTTTCGGCGCGTATACGGAAAGCTGTGTTTCTAGCGGGGGAAACCAAAATCTCGCCCGAAGCTGCCAACTCTCGTCCACCCGGTTCGAGAGTGATATGAGTTGCATTGCGGGAGTCCCATCGCAATTTAGCAGACTCGCCCGATATTAACGTTTGCGGCGATACATCAATGGTAACTTGCGGGTTCGCCGGGTATACCTCAACAGAAGCGGGCGGTGGCATGGTTATCCAGTCGCGCCACCGCGAGACTGCCGTCAACGTGTATTGCGTATCCGCGGTCGGTCGCACACGCAACGCACCTATCGCAGGAACAATGCCTACCCCCGGTTCAATGCGAACTTCGTCTGCGCAGTGCGTGTACCAGCGAAGCACTGTGGACTCTCCACGTATCAAACGCATTCGCCCGGTGAGCAAAACCGGCTGCAGGCTTGCACGGAAGCTCCGGCGCTGCGCCTCCAAATCAGCACGATCTCTCCTGCAGAACCTAGCCACCATTGGATTTGCCATCCCGCAACGCCGACAGACCCATATGGCTGTCGTTCGTTCGCACTCAGCCGCGGTGCAGATCGCCGGTGCCCAAACGGCTATGATTAACAAAAGAACAATATACGGTTTGGTCATGATTGGTTTATCCGACATAGAGTTCATTCGCTGCGGCTTACAACCAATTCACCACGTCGCCGAAGATGTCCTGCCTCGTCAAGGAAAGGCCATCTTCGAACATTTAAGACGACCTGCTCCTTGCCTAGGCGTGCCAATGGGTAGTATCTAGCTACCGGAGCCTCATCACAGAGATCCGCGAACAACCTCACCTGTTCGCTTACCGGCTCCAGGAAGTTTATTGTCAGCGGTACAAACCCCATCTTGCGTAAGACATTGTTCGCTTCCTGTTCCAAACGAGAAAGTTCGGCGACCGCCTTGGAGTGAGCTTCGCTGACCGCCCCCAGATCTGTGATGCTAGAAAGATGATAGACGCGCTGAAGCGCCACAAGCGTTCTATGCCAACGTGCGTCGATGGCGCGCGCGAACGCACGGCTTAGAATCTCGGAACGAAGCCGGTCTCCAACGACGAGGTGATCCGAGAAGCCTTCCGCAATCTCTGGCGCACCGCTAACCTGCCGCTCCAGAAGTTGCACTATCTCTTCGCGGCGTCTGTGAATCCACTCAAGCATTAGACCATCAACGGGTTCGGCGACGAGTGTGACTTTCAGCCCGGCCCGCCCCATAAGTTCCGAGAATTGAGCGTACTCGTTCGCGATTTGAACTACGGCGAATTCGAAACTGCCAAATTGATCTACCAGTTCTTGAAGTGGCTCCGCTGTGTCCGGCGCGAGTTCGATACAGACTGCTTTGTAGCGCTTAAGCTTGCAAACATCTTCCTCGGCCAAAGTAAGTTCTTGGTCTCTTTCCGCAATCTGCTTTTCTAAGTCGGCTATGTCCTTCTGTAGTCCATATCCCTCGCCCTCCAGCATCGCGATCCTCTTCGTCTGATTTTCAACATCTTTGACAAGGGCATGTCGTTCTGAATCAACATAGGCCTTGATGCACTGAACGTCTTCTCTGATTTGGCCTATCTCTCGTGCTGCATTGATGTATTGAGCATATGTATCTTTGACAAGGGCATGTCGTTCTGAATCAAGATAGGTCCTGATGCACTGAACGTCCTTTCTAATTTGGCCTATTTCTTGTGCTGTATTGATGCAGTGAACGTCTATTCCGATTTGGCTTACGTCCCGCGCTGTATTGACGTACTGAACGTCTTTTCTGATTTGGACTGTCTCTCGTTCTGCATCATCGCCTCGGTAGTTTGCGGCAGCAACACTGCCATCTAGACTGCTGCTATCGAAAGCACGAAGGGGGGCTGTGGAAATTGGACAATTCTGTTTGTCACTCTTCCCCGCCAACTTCGGCCAAATCCACTTAATAAGCAAACCTAACGTCAGAGCCGTCAAGCCAAACTCACTAGTGACGAAGATGACATGCTTCAGCATCTCCGTGTTAGGCAAATTGAAGGGCAATGCTGCCGTTATCATGTGTTTCCTCCTGAGGCCCGTGCCCCAGACCTACCGGCTAAGAGCCACTCCGTGCTTGGATCTCCCTCGGCCCGGACATCCTCGATAAGAAAGGCTCCACGACGCCGCTGCACCTCGTCCCCCTGCCCCAGAACAGCGCTGAAGTTATCGTCAAGTTGCAAGTCAAGAGAGATTGCATCGACGTCGACCTCTGCATGAATCGCAAATTCAGCGAGTGTGGTGGCACGAGTGTGCCGATACTGGCCGTCACGCAGCATTTCGGTCGGATCTGAGCCCATCAATTGGTAAAGCCGAACCATCCCCGCGTTGTAGGGGAATTGCCTGCTGCTGAGTCTTCCTCGACAAACCCCTTCCTTGAAGTACTGTCCTGGTCCGATAAGCGGCAAAAACTCTACGGTGGCACCGTCGGCACTCGCGTAACGATGCACTCCGTAGTAGGCAAACGCTTGTGGGCGACGATCTAGGAACACATGCGCGCGTTGTGTTGCATAAAAAACTGCTCCTTCAGCAACGCACGTTTTCACGGCTTGATGTTCATCGAGATTGATTGTCCGGATCTCACCATTGTTCAGTTCTTCGGTCGTGCGCTGAATTCGCTCTTTTACATCGGGGAAGCGGGTGCTCCGTCCAGTAAAGATTAGTGTGTCCACACCCTTCCACGTGCGCGCCTGTTTGCACAGGCCCGTCAGTTCGCGAACCCCTTGTTCCACTTCGGCGAGCAGGCACGACAATTCAGGACTCGCAAGTAGTGCTTCAACGGTCAAGCGCGTCTTCAAGCGTGGGTCGGACAAAGTTATGGAACGATCGCGATCACCACTTGAGGCCATTTTCGTGCATTTGTGTTTTAGCTCCCGCGCACTCTCTAGCAAGCTATTCCGAAGCTTGATCAGCGGAGGCGAATCGCTTGTCGCAGTTGGGTCCAGTCCGCCAAACGCCGGATCGTTACGGTTTTCGCGCCACAACAACTGCGCGATCGCAAAATCAAGATGATCGCCGCCGAGGGACAGGCCGAGTCGCTGCTGGACGATGACATTAATATCATCGCCGCTCTTTTTGATATGTGCACTGGTGAAGTTTGCGCTGCCACCGCCAAAATCGAAGACGAAGATATTCTCGCCGTCCTCCCGCAACTTAGCGACATCCTCCGCGTCGGGACCTACAAGGGACCTCGTTTTCCAAATGTAGAACATGATGACGGCTTCGGCCTCATATATATGCTCAGTACGGAGCCCGTTGCGTTCGCAACACGAACGCATTTCCTGGATCTTGACTGGAGTAAAGGTATTGGGAACCGCAATCACAGCCTTGTTGATTCGTGGCGGAGAAGCCATACGAATCGCATACTCACGCTTCGCGGCGTCCAGTAGGTATTGTGTGAGCATAGTGACGGCATCGCTGCCGTGAATGTGACGCTGGGTGCTGCCGAAGGGTACCGGAAACACGTTGTTGTATCCGATGAGACGCTTGGCGGACCGGAATACTTGTCGCTCGACATTGGGTAGAGTTGTAAAGCTGCGGGCATTGCTTCCCGCGAGAAATGAAACTGGCTGTCCCGCCAAGTCGCAGGTCAGCACTCCCGGCTGAGCGGCGTCGGTCGCGTTCCGGCAAATAAAAACGAGCGACGGCGCAACAAAGCGGTCCTCGCCTTCTTCCTGAGTCAATGGGACCGTCCCTATGTCTCCGGGATCGGTTCCGCCGGCGATGCAGGCACCCGTCGTGCCAGGATCAATGCCAATCCAGAAATTTCCGGGATCAGGGATGACAACAACAGAAAATGACAAGATCCGGCTTTCGCGTCCGCAACGCAGTTCAATTTCGATATTGCCTGGCGGCCGTGGCGATTGAGGTTCGGGCGAGCCGCCGAAGTCCAGGACAATATCTATTTTGTCTTGTTCCCGGCTTCTTAGTGGTTTCAGCCAAGCCACTTTACCCACTCCGTACTCACGTTCTCGAACACGCAACGCCACATTCAAAGGACATTCAATATCCATTGGGATTTGCGTCAATCGAGCAGATATGTGAGCGCGGCGAAGATTGAATGCTGAGGAGGTATTTCGCACTACGAGAGGGGCGTTCACCAGAAGACCTTGCCGCCATTGAATCCGGCCATCGCGCAGCACCTTCGGCTCTTCCACACAAAACACAGGACTTCGTGAGAAGAAGGTAAACCAAAACAGAAATAAAAGCGTGAGTGCCCCCGCGGCGGGCCACGCAACCCGCTCCCAAAACGGTGGCAGCGGGACAACTTGCACCACGGCCGCCCGTGCTCGCGCAACAATCGGGAGGTTTGCACGGAGATCAGGATAGTCGCGACGCAGTGCAAATCGTATTTCGACCATCGGCGTTTTGTCGACCAAAAGCAACCTGTTCCCAGCTAACTCGATCACCGGGAACTCTTGACCGTTCGTGCTCGTCATTCGTGACTGATCGGTGGAAAGATCCTTCTCGCCAATCGGTCCGGCGGTCCCGCTTAACGCCATGCGCGCGCCAACAAGATGGAGTCCGCCCGCGGCACCCTCCATTCTTACAGGAGGCAAATGGATCTCCCAACCACCATTCTTCTCTTCGGCTCTCGCCGCACCTCGCAACACGAATAGTGGAACCTGAGGCGTGCGTGCTTGCAGAACGGCAACGCGAACGCCGCCAGGCTGAATCACCAGCGACTCGCGTGTTACCCACTCCGATGTATTGAAAGCGTCTGTGATCGAGAGCAACGGGCCGCTGTTAACGCCAGTTCGCGTACGGATTAGCGGACCATCAATTTCACGCGCGGATGCTGCGCCAGGGGCCAGATCACTAACCCATACCACTAACATCTCGTCGGCAAAAAGGTTAGACAATCGTGAGAGAGTAGCGGCGCCGGCGAACGAAGATAGCGAATAATCACCCACTACGCCGCCGCTCAGAGCCTGCTCGACTTCTTGCCGAATCTGTGTGTTGTCCGCGGCGCACTCAGCATGTAGCGCAGCTTCATGAATGAGGGCGGATTGGAACTTGGGCCAGAGGTTGTCGTGCCCCTCATGGGCCATTGCATCTATTGCGTCGTGTTGCATGCCGAAGCGGTACACCGACAAGCAGTCGCCCGCACGCCATAGAGGGTCCGACCCGAACAGTAAGTCAATAACTCGCACTCCTGCCGCATGTGCGGCGGCAGGCCGGTCGACCAACATTGAGGCGCTCGCATCATAAAGCACGACAATATGGCGAGTCGCATAAGAAATTGGTGCAGTATTGGCAGGTGCACTCGACCGGTCGTTTGGGCCGCACCCAGCTATAACCAAGAGACAGACGATAAGAGCAACGAAAGCGGCGGCAATCCTGTCTCGCCACTTGTGCCGAGATGCTTTCATATGGCCTATTCCAGAGGAACTCCGTGATCGCGGCAGACTTTGCGAACGACCTGCATAGGAATGGCCCAGATATGGCCAGGGTCAGAGCGCCAACCCAGTTCCCGCGTGGCACCGATTACACCAATCAGGTGTTCATCGTCGCTCAACAATGCCCCGCCGCTGATCCCCGGATCTGCCGCGCCTGTCGTTAGCAACTGTGTCGCGGTTTTCGATGTGAGTTGTGTCGCCAATTTGCTCATCCTCCCTCCGGGATATCCGACTGCGGTCACGCGTGCACCGTTATCGAGGCCTTCGGTTTCCCCGATAGGCAAAGGCACGAGCGTGGAATCCGGTGAACCGAGCTGCAATACCGCGACATCCGACGTCGAATCGGCGAAGACTACCTGCGCAGTTAACGCTGAGTTATCGGCAAAAGTGACCTGGACGGCACCTTGCGTTCCGATCACGTGTGCGCTGGTGACCAACAAGGTGCTCGATATCAACACTCCGGAACCCGAAGCAGTCGCCCCTTGCACCATCGCGACCGGTGGGGCAGCAGGCCCGACCCTCTGCCATCTGAAGGCCACTCCTACAAGGACGAGCGCACCAAGAATGCAGAGTGCAGCGACGCTTTGAGACCGATTTGCACGCCGCGCGAACTTGACGATAGACTTCTGCTGCTCAATGTGAATTCCGTCACGCATGTGCCGCTCCCCGTTTCAATCCTCGCTTGATGAACCACCCAACTTCGCTGTTCTTCCCACCAAAGTAGTAGTCAGCTTTTGCCGACACCTCAAAGGAGTTCTTACCTTCTGCCGTCAAACGCGGCTTAATTTCCTCGTTGAAAGTATTGACCAGGTCATCGATGGTGATCTTGGCTAATATCGTCGAGACCGCCGCGTCTAGGCGTGCGCAGTTGTCGGAACGTTGGGCCACTTGGCGCAGGTTTCGGCCATTGGTTGGATTGATCTCGAAATCTCGTTCAAGGTTGAGCTCGTCCTTAAAGGTAAAGCTTATCGGCTGAGCAATGCGCAAAGGGATCTCGCTGGGCCAGCGGTTCTCCGCTGCTACGAATGTCCCGTCACACTGTTTCCAGATAACTGCAAAGTCAAGGATGAATTCCATCAACTCAGCCATCTGCTCCCGACGCTTGTGCCGTTCAGGATAGTAGGCACGCCGATGACCCTGCCACACATCGGCAGTGCCCTGGAATCCCGACGGAGGTGTTTCGAACTTCTCGCGCGCCATGTCGATGATCGACACGGTATCCAGCGGGCGGAAGCCACCTTTTTCGCTATAGAAAACCACGGCATCCGCGAAGTTGGGAATGGCACAAGACTGTGCTGGGAACTGGACAGAAAAGTTTTCGGTGACCTGGTTGATGCGCGCCGCAGCGCCGACCACAAACCGCGGCGCTACTGCACCTGCGATGCCGTCTCGCTGCAGTGGAAGCAGGGTAGCAAGTGCCCTGCTCGTATACTCCGCCACTCGCGTTTCATCCTGTATTGCTGCGTTAAGATCACCGTTCTGAAGTCGCGGCTGGATGGAGCGCTGCAACTCAGTCTTCATCTTCAGCAGCAATTCAGTGGGTTTCTCTTCATCGAGGAACCGCCACAAGCTGCGACCGCCCATGCTTGTGCTGTTTCTTATCAATTCAAAAGTCGCTTCGCCATGAGCTTGGCAATGCCGCAACAATAGATTTTTGAGATCCTGGTCGAAGCTGCCCGAATTCCATATCCGCCAGATCGGCATCTGGTTGTCCTTTAGTTCGCTATCGAGGACGTCGAGGCGTGCTGCCAACAGTTTCCGGGTGTTCTTAACCGTTTCAATCAACTCATTGACATGTGCGATCGATGGCAGGTCAATCTTCCCGTCAACTACACACGCCAACCTACCGTTGTTCAACCCTTCGGCGATTTGGGACAGTATCTTGCGTGCGCAGAACATCTTAAGTTTCTTGGCGAGTTCGTCAAGGCGGTCAGATAGCGCATTTCTTTTCTGGGCTAGCCACCAGTGTGGCGAACTGAGCACGTGACCTACTTCCTGAGAAACTTTGCTCCGCCACTCAGCAGCGCTATCTGGCACGCCGATAGCCGTCCAGTACGACTGAAGCCGGCCGATTGCGGTACCCAATCCCTCAAGGTAGGTTTTCGTGTATTCAAGATTTTGTGTTTCGTCAAGTATCTTCGCCGCTTGGTCGGCGATCGCACTAATCAGGTAGTCGGAAGCCTGCGTTAGATTGGCATTGACTAACGAATAATAAGTGCCGCCCACGCGATCACTGGAAAACCTGCTTACGAGAAAATCGGACGGGATCTCGTCCTGTTTTTCGAGCAACCGCTGCACATCGGCACGCACCCGATCCCAGACTGAATCGGTCTGTCCAGCGTTCAGAATCCCAAATGCCTGGTCAATTTTCTCTTCTAAAAACCTCTCTGCTTCGCCAGTTATTGTGCTCTTGTCGATAGACATCTTCTGATCGGCGGGACCATATACCTTGTCATGAGTCCAGCGATCACAGAGTTCGATACCAAGCTTGCAGGCGCCAGCTTCAAGGAGTTCGTATTTGGGGTACATGATGGCCGAAATCCCGAACGTTCCGTAATATCCGAACCCCTGGTTCCGAGCATCAACTAGTCTTGCCTGACGTGACTGGCTCATACCCGCAAGATTGCAGAACAATGCCAGCCCTGCCAGCTTAATGCACCGTCCAAATTGCATGTCGCCATATCTCTGCACCGCGTATTCCGGTGCAACAAGGTACACCGACCGAAACGGAGGCGATTGGCGACGTTGCACTGGAACATTAATCGGCCAATTCTCGTAGTACGTCCCGCCTTCTTTTACAAAGTAATCCAAGTCGGATAGGGCCCCATAGGCATTGGCATACGCCATCGAACTTGGTGTGTTGTGGTTTGGAACAAAAAATATGCCGCACGTCTCGATCTGCTCAACTGCTCCACATATCTGCTGGACCATATAGCCGATATCGATGAACGTGCCGGAACAAGTTCCGCCCCCCAAAGTTCCGATGATGTACACGACGGGTTCGTGCACAAAATTCTGCTGCAGATCGGGTGGCAGTTCGTTCACTGCGTTGGGCCTGACTATGTCCTGCCACGCCCTGGAAATTGCCTGATACGCTATATTGAAATTCCCTCCGCCCCAAAGCAGCAGGCGACCGATTGGACGCACTCCGCCAGCTCCAAAAGCCTCCCCCAAGACCTGTTGTGGCAACTTTGGATCAATCCAATCTGCACTGACCGAGGGGTTCTGCTGAAGCTCCTCCATCGCATGTTGGTAGCCATCGACCCTCAACTGGTGAAAATCGATTTCGTTTCCGTCAGGTGTGCAGTCGGGTGTGTAGCGCAAATCACTGTCGAAGCATACATATTGAAAGATTGGCAGGCGGTTCTTACCAAATGTCACATACATCCAGCGCTGGAGTTCATTAATGGCCTCCAGCCCACTGGATCCCAAACCGATGACGAGTGTTGGTTGCATAAGGTCCCTTCGGCGACGGTGACTATAACTTCTGAATGGAGTTGTGAGCGCGGCGAACTTGACGCTTTAGGCCAAGATTGACGGGAAGCCACAACAATCCAAGCAATACGGCTAGGACGAGCAAATGGGCTGCGACAGGCAGGATACGCGAGAACCAATCCGGTCCCGACGGCGACCAGTTGTTGTACCAGATAGTAGCAATCAGCACTACCATAAGCGCACTTACAATGAGCAGCGCCCAGCCGGTAAATAGCTCTACACGATGATCAGTGTCTACCAGTTCTTTGGTCCGCTTCGTACGGTACAAGGGAATGAATGCGAGGCCGAGCAAGTTCAACAAATAAGCGAGTACCGTACAGAAGCACAACATGATGAACCCGTTCTGAAGAACCTGTAGCAACCGATTACCTTCAGGCGCGATTCCATGAAGAAAGATGTTCATAAGTATTTCCATCAGACCGATCCCTTCTGCGCTCTAGGTTGTACCGCATGCAAGTCGTTATATTTGCGGACTGAATAGAACACGGCAACAGCGAGCAGCGGAAGGACGAGCAGCCATAGCAGCCAACTCTGTCCTTCGACCTCGAAATCAATGGGTCTCGTGGACAACACCAACGAATCGCCAGAAGAAGCATCATGCATCTGCGCGAAGACCTGCCATGTGTACCGTCCGGGGGCGAGCTTCGTTGTCGACGAGCTCAGTGCGGTTTCGGCGCGCACTCCGCCAGAGCCGCCGCCAGCCGGTGTCACAACCAAGCGATATCGTGCTGGCTTATCCGAGGGATCTTGCCATACCCACGAAAACGTAACCGGCTTTCCCGCGGCAATTCTCGCTCCCGTTACTGGGTACACTGCCCGCAAGAGCATACCTCGATCCTCATTCTCAGTTGGCTTCTGACCGTGTGTACGCCGGTCGTATTCAATGCGCACCTGCAGTCGCGGATTGGACGCCCAACGAAGTACTGCGACCTCTTTGCTGCGCTCGGCAACGGTCGAAGAGTTGAAATCATCTATGACCTGCTGCTCAACAGGGTTGATGGCCTCGGACGATGCGTCTTCATCGAAATCAGAGACTGTCATCAGCATCCAGTGCGTACTCCCGGTGTCATACAGGTATCGAGCCATGCCGGCCATGGCCAGTTCTTTGTTGGTTTTAGGATCGGGTGCGTCTGTGGGAAATGCGGCGGCGAGTTGCTGCGCAGTGTCTGCCCCCTTGTGGATCTCAGAGATTTCGAAATACGGTGGGCGCGGAAATACACGACGGTTGAACTTGCCAAACCGCAACACGAAGTAGCGCCCTACGCTCCCACCCGAACCGGACAGTAGGATCTTGATCTGCTCAGGCGCGGTAGGAGCTATCGTCAGGTGCCACCGGGACATGTCCACCCCGCCGCCGCTCGTTAATCTCGCCAATGCCTCGCGAAATTCCTGTGTATACGGCGAGCTTCCGGTTTTGCCGTGCCCCATAGAGCCAGATATGTCACAAAGGACAGCTACGTCCTGTGCATATGTATATGCTGTGGATAAGAGGGCAGCGATGATCACGATTCTCGGCAATAGTTTATGTATTCGGGACATGCTTTGATTTCCTGAAGTAACAGTGTTTATTGTCCGCATCGACTAGGCTGCCGTGACTCATATCGCCTCGGGTACATGGCCAGGAATCGCCACCCGCCGGTTCTGTGTCAACGAGATTCTTTAGTTTTTGTGTTATTCGCCGGTCAAAACAGTGGGCGGCTTCAGGCGCGACGATGGTGGAGCCACGGTTGTGCCGTGTGTTCGACACAGTAACAGCCAGGTTCTTCTCAAAATGGAGACACGGCAATGAGTTGGAGTCAGTCGTAACAGTCGCCAATATGCAACTGCTGCAAAGAAGACCTAGGGGTGGCGCGCCGCAGTGTCGAAAGAAATATTTCTCCGCGAATTCGAATCCAAACGTCGAACATCTCATGGACGAGTTTCTCCCCCATAATGCCGACTGCAACGGTCTAAGTTACTGAAGGGTCATTCTGTTGCAGCAGTGGTGCAATGTCAAGCACGGTTGTTCAGCGCACGATGGAGCGTGACGCCCATCACATAATGTGCACTACCGTTCCCCATATTCGAATGGCATCCAGCGAGCGCTGGTCGGGCTTTGGCGCAATGGCATTGACCCGAGGGTGCGGCCGACAGGCAACAAGACGGTTTCTGGCGCATGGCCCATGCCCCAGTCGCAATCCTCGTTTCGATTAGCCGATGCGGGACTGCGCGCGCAGAACAGAATTGAGTAATGCTCGGCTCTTGCTACACAGCTGGCAGCGGACGGTTCGATATGGGGGCGCTTCCCCCAACGAGTGCGTTGCTGACTTGCTGAAGATATCTTTTATATCTTGGGTATGCCAGCATTCAAAGTCATTGATCCTGAGGGTCCTCAACGAAAACCAATGCGCTGGCCTGCCCAAATGAAAACACTTCCTTCAGGTGACCCTGCACTCTTACTGTGGCACCAACGTTAGGAAGAACTCGATCGGTCACCACGTGTATCTCTCCGGTCCGGTCACGCAGCACGAAATACTTGGTAAACAGGAGAGAGTTCTTCTCTACTACCTTGCCGGAAAGCGTCAGGCGCTTCCCATCGTAATCTCGAGGTGAGCTCAAGAGATTAGCTATAGGAGTAGGAAAACCACCGTTGCAGGCAGAGGAAAATATGATTAAAGCGCAAACCAATGCTGGCAAACGACCCCATATCATCTTCGTCATGGAATTCCTCGACCGACTGAGATAATTAGTAACTGTGAATCATGCTTCTTGCAACAAAAACGAGAATTAGCGTAGAGCATGGCACTTCACTGCCGGTTACCTCCCTGTTAAGATCTGTGAAATATCCCATAATCTCGCCTAAGAGGACTGCGATGACTTTCAGCTCGCTTACGCCTCCGCGCACCTAAATAGTTTTCACTGGACAGCAGGAACGCTCGATGCAAAACTACTAATCCTACAAAATGTAAGATTCTGGCCAACAGCCGAGGACCCGAGCATGAGTGTGTCTCTTCCGATACCCCAAACTCCTGCAGATGAGCAAATATGGCAGCTCACTGACCGAACGAAGCAACTTGCCCAGCGGGTTCAGCATGAAGTCATCAGCCCGGCGCGGAAGAAGATCGCCGAAGCCGAGCAGCGATTGGAGAAGGCCCGTAGCGACAAGCAGGCCGCAGTCGCGGCCTGCAGTGCTCGGATCATGCAGCCGAGGCAGGAGACGGAGCGACTATTCCAAGTTGCGCTAAAACATCTGACAGCGCAAGGAGCCTATTCCGCTGAACAACTGCCATCGCTGCCCTCTTCAATTAGCGCCTCGGCTCAATGTCCAGAGCAGGCGCTTACGAGTGCACACGCCGCCATCGACAATCTGAAGCGCCTCGTTGAAGAGAAGGTCACTAAGACCTCGAAGCCAAGTGAATGGTGGTGTCCCGACGACGCCGGTTTCGGCTGGCTATTGTTCTTCCTCCAAATGATCGGAGCATATATCGGCGTCCATGTTATTGGAGGATTCTTTGGTTTCATACTCGGCTTTTTCGGCGTCTATATTTCGATCATGGTTTGGCTGCATTCCGCACCATTGCCAAAACTTCAAGCAATGTTCAGGGAAGTTCAGGAGAATGTACAGCGAGCACAGGGCCTACTTGATGAATACAAAAGAGGCATTGAGGCGCAGGCTGGAGCGGACCTGCAAACTGGCGAAAAACAATTTCAGACAGATCGGGCATTAATCGATAAGTCGTTCCAAAAGCCAATTCGCGACATTCAAGATGAAATCGGTTCGCTTTGGGCTGACTCTGGGTTTGCTGGTGCCGAATGGGACACCCCGAATTGGGGAGAATGGAGTCCCGCTTCATCGCCAGCGTTTGCAGGTCGCTTTGGAAAGATCACCGCTGAAACCTCCGACGTAGCACAGCACCTCTCGTCCGATTTGAGGTTTGTTCTTCCAGCCCTTGCCCCGTTTGCAGAAGGCCGTTGCTTGCTGTTCAAATCGTCGGGGATACAAAAAGACCGTGCTGTGGGTGCAACACAATCTTTGCTAGCCCGTCTACTCGCGACGATTCCGCCCGCCAAGTTGAGATTTACGTTTATCGATCCAATTGGCCTTGGGAACAATGTCGCCGCTTTGATGTCGTTGTCCGATTATGAAGAGTCGCTTGTGACAAGCCGAGCGTGGAGCGAGCCGAGCCACATTGAGCAGCGCCTTGGTGACCTGACAGAACACATGGAAACGGTTATTCAAAAGTACTTGCGAACGGAGTTCAAAACCATCCATGACTATAACGAGGCAGCTGGGGAAGTAGCGGAACCCTATCATTTTGTTGTCGTTTTTGACTTTCCTGTGAACTTCTCGGAAACTGCTGCCCGTCGACTGGTAAGCATAGCGCGCCATGGAGCGCGATGTGGCGTTTATGCGATAGTCATTTGGGATACGGCGAAACCATTACCGTACGGGTTCGCTGCCGCAGAATTGGAGCAACCGGCAAGCGTTCTGGCCGACTTGGCCCCTTCGGCCAATCCAGCATCGCCGACTCCGGTCGAGGCGCACAACGACTTCGCCGTGATTTTGACTGCGGCGGGGGCCAATAAGATCAATGTCATTAAGGCCGTGCGCGAAGTCACCAGCCTGGGCCTGAAGGAGGCCAAGGACCTGGTCGATGCCGCTCCCATGCCGATCAAGGAAGCGGTCACCAAGGCCGAGGCCGAGACCATCAGGAAGAAGTTCGTCGAAGCTGGCGCGAGTGTCGAGGTTTGCAACATCAAGCTGAGCGGCAATGCGACCCAGAAGAAGTCAGATACGGGGGTGCGCTGGTTAGATCCTGATTTTGGAACGTGGACGGTAAGCCTCGACACGCCCGCACCGCAGACTCTTGTAGATCGAATGATAAGCACGGTGGGCGGACTTGCCAAAGATGCTATGCGCGTAGATGTGCCATATCAAAAACTTCTTTCACTGGCGCAACTCTCAGAAGAGAGTTGGTGGCAGGCGTCGACATCAAAATCCATTCGGGTACCCTTGGGGCCAACCGGAGCTCGGAAATTGCAATACCTCGTGCTCGGCGAGGGTATGGGACATCACGCACTAATCGTTGGCAGGCCGGGTTCTGGCAAGAGTAACTTGATGCATGTCATCATCACTACCCTTGCTTTGACATACTCTCCTGATGAGCTCAGGCTTTACCTCATTGATTTCAAAAAGGGCGTGGAATTCAAACCCTATGCCGTCTGCAAGCTTCCGCATGCTGAGGCCATAGCTGTTGAGAGCGAGCGAGAATTTGGGCTCAGCGTCGTTGAGCGGCTTGATGTGGAATTGAAAAGAAGGGGCGACCTATTCCGCGAGGTCGGAGCATCCAACATAACTGAATATCGTGACAAGACCGCAAGACAGATTCCACGGGTCTTGCTCCTGGTCGACGAGTTCCAAGAGTTCTTTACGCAAGACGATAATGTTGCGAGGCAGACGACCTTGATCCTCGACAGGCTGGTGCGACAAGGGCGTGCGTTTGGCATTCATATTATCCTGGGCTCCCAGACGCTAGCCGGGAGTTACAACTTGTCTCGAAGTACTCTTGATCAGATGGCTGTGCGAATCGCGATGCAGTGCAGCGAAGCTGATTCCCGTTTGATTCTTTCCGACGATAATCCAGCCGCGCGCTTGCTTTCGCGACCAGGAGAAGCGATCTACAATTCAGCCAGCGGGCTCATTGAAGGAAACAACCTCTTTCAGGTAGCGCTTTTCAGTGAGGAGGATAGTACCGAGCGACTGCAACTTGTCAGCAAGATCGCCAGTGGTTCCGGCAAGCCGGTCTCGATTCCAATTATTTTCGAGGGTAATGAACTGGCGCATTTGGTCGACTGTTGGAAGCTCCAAGAACTCCTGAATGCTGCCGACTGGTCGGCCAAACGGAGCGTCGACCTGTTGCTTGGAGACCCAATCGCGATACGCGACCCTATCGCAGCACGGATGCGCCGGCAGAGTGGCAGCCATCTGCTCATTCTCACCCGTGATGAAGCAGAGGGTGTTGGTATGTGCGTGGCATCGCTTGTAAGCATTCTCTCCCAGCTCCGGCCGGGCTCCGTCCAGGTATACATCGCAGACTTCACACTTGCGGATAGCGAGTGGGCCGAACGTGCGGAAGAGATCGAGAAGGCTTTCCCTCATCAGATTAAGGTTCTGAGTCGTCAACGTGATGTTGCCGATGTTGTAAAGACAATAGCGGATGAGGTGAGGCGTCGCAGTGAAGCGCCGCCAGAACCGAACAGTATCTATCTTGTGCTTCAAGGGATGCACCGTATAAGAATACTGCGGGGTGACGATGAGTCTTTTACATACGACGATGACGCTTCAACACCGGCGGCGCATTTCGCGACCGTACTGAGGGACGGCCCGGAAGTAGGAGTACATGTAATCTCCTGGTGTGACACTTATTCGAACGCTGGCCGGGTGGTTGATCGCCGGATGATGGGTCAATTTGGTCTGCGTGCTGGCGGCGCAATGAGTGCCGACGATTCAATGAACTTCTTTGATGATTCAGCAGCCTCCCGTATCGACAAACCTCATCGAATCATATTTTTTGACGAGGAGCGTCCGGGGCAGTTGGAAAAGTTTCGCCCTTACTCGATGCCGCCGCGAGAGTGGCTTGAGACAACCGGCCGCGCATTGCGTGCCCGGCCTGTTCTTAAATAGAAAGGCATATTTATGTCCGTCTCCGATATACATGTCGATCCTGACCGCTTACGTGCGATTGCCGAAGAGCTCAGCATGTTTTCAAATGACATTAAGGCTGAGTTAACTTTGCTTGAATGCGAGCTCGCTAAGCTTGGACGAAGTTGGCAAGATGACGAGTATGGAAAATTCAAGCACGCCATTCAGCCTCTTCGCCGGATTCTCGACCAGTTCAATCAGGAGATCATGCGCAGTAAGCCCGATCTACTCGCTGATGCAGAGACGATTCGAGCTTATCAGAGGCTCCAAACCCCTTAAAAATATGCCTACAGCAATCGTTACGCCCAATGAACTCGTTGCCTTCTCGAGACAACTCGCAAAGTCAGCAGACAGTATTGCCAAAAGGAAAGGCAAGGCCTCCAGACTAATTGCGGACTCAAGAAGTGTTTGGAAGGACGCCAAGTATGACCGATTTCGCAAGGTATTCGATCAGACGATCAAGGATCTGGACCGATTTTCTCGGTTAGCCTCAGACTACGCGCAGTTTCTTGAGAGAAAGGCTGCACTCGCTCGGAAATACCTTGATAACAGGTGACAGCGTGGCTCTTGGAGCAAAGGTTCAAAGCGAAGCAATTGCCGATTTCGAGACGGCGCTTGGTCGTTTCGCACAGGTTTCGCTCGATAGAGTGAAAGCCGCGGAAATCGCAATCCGACGGTTGACAGAGCGGCTTGAAGAGCGACGGATAGAGTTGCGTCGTGAACTTGTCCGATTGCAGGATGAGATCGTGGACTCTGATGATGAGGGGGACACAAGTCATGCAAGCCGGCAACTCGAAGAGGCGGAGCAGGCGCTTTCGAACGTCAAGAGGTGGCAACGCACCGTCAATGTATCGATGGAGTCTTATAAACGCGAATCGGCTAAATTTCAAGAACTCGATGACGGAATAACGGTTGCTGCACGAGCCTATCTACGCCGCGTGCTGGACGACCTCGCCGCCTATTTTTCGTTGCAGTCCGATGGGCTCGCATCAAGTCTCGGAGTTAATAATAAGTCGAACGATGTCGACACCATGGCCGGATGTGTGGAACAGCGTAAATTTGATCCAACGGCGTTTGTTCTTCCACCCGACTTTTTCTGGATTCCGATCATCGAAATCGATACGGTTCGCGAACTGGCAGAGGTTTGCAGTCCGAACGCGTTTAAAAAGGTTGGCTACGACGAGATGCGACGTGGATTCGATGCTTTGCGGAATGAGATATTGCCAGCAATAAATAATGCTCCCAATCCTGCTACCAAGGACACCTTCGCATGCCGCGACGCAGCGGCGGGAATTGCGTATGAGCGTGGACTGCTACGCGTCTATGAAGCGTTTTTTGGTGAGGATTCCATTCATCTCGAACGGGGAAAGGCCGACCAACTATTCTCCGTCTCCAATGGAAGGCATCGTATCAGGGTCGCCATGGACGCTGGCTGGACTGCGATACCCGTTAAAATGAAGGACCCATGGCGATGAGTAATCTCGGTGACATTCATGCTGAGGTACAGGCGGAGTGGTCCAAGCTGCGAGCTTGTTGGGAAGCTACACGCCAGCAATGGCGTGACGAAGTCGGCGATGAGTTCGAGCGGCGTCGCTGGCAGGAGTGGGAAGGACGAGTGCCCACCTATCTTAGTGCTCTGAAGGACTTGGAGGACATTGCCCAACGAGCTCTACGAGAGACGGACTGAAGTTTTCTGCGGCGCTCGACGTCGTAGAGGTGCTCCTCACTCCCGGATCGCTCAATGAACTCCGCTCGCGACGGCTCTGACCAAGAAGAAAGTCCAGTTTCTAGCTGTTTCCCGGCAAAAGAAGCAGCTCTGACTGACGCTTAAAGATCACGCGGTCCATTGATAGCCTCCACGATTCCAAGTTGACCTTCCCGTTCCCTGAAATAGCGTATGGTTCCACGCGGCTCATCTCTTATAGACCGCGGCTATAAGTCCGTGCCAAAGAAGTATTAGACAGTCCGGTCACCCCCGCCATACTCTCGCACAACCTGAGATCACGCTGAAAGCGGATTTCAGAAATTGCTTGCGAGGATGGAATGAAGATCAATCGCGCTTCTGTTTCTACCATAACAACAAAATCAGCCGTCGCGTTGACCACGTCGCTTTCGGCTTTCGCGCGGATTGTCCGCTGGGAGAATCTAAAACGGATTCGCTTCAGCCTTAACCTGTTCGCTTTTCTGCTCGCCATTCCAGTGGCCGCCATGGCCCAGGGTTCGCCGTTTGACAACGGCTTTACCGCGCTACAAACGCTCTTCACCGGGACAGTGGCCAAGGTGGCCAGCCTGATTGCCATCGTGGTTGGCGGCTACCAGTTCGCGCACGGCGAACCCGGCGCGAAGAAGTCCCTGGCTGGCATTGCGGCCGGTACAGGAATTGCTGTGCTTGCGACCAATGTTCTGACCTGGCTGTGGGGCGTGTAGCAGCGCCAATGCCGACACAACCGCGAGTCCGGCGAAGGAACCGGGTCTACAAGAGCCTGCACAAACCCCTCACGTACCTCGGAGTAGATCGGACGATTTTCTACTTCGTCTGCGTGGCAGCCGTGGGAGTATTCAACCTCTTCGAGAGCCTGCTTGCCGGGTTGGTTGTCTTCGTTGGTGGATACGCCTTCGGGCGGTGGATCACCAACACCGACCCGGAGATGCTGAAGATTGTGGCGCAGAGTGAACGCTTCAAGATGCGCTACGACGCGGGAAAACAAGAGATACCAGCCGTCGAGGTGCGCTGATGTTTCGAGTGGATCGAGTCCTGAAACCGTGGAAGGAAGCCGCCGCGCTGAACGCGCACCTGAACCTCTATGGGTTCTGGCGCGACGGCGCGTTCTTGACCAAGAGCGGGGACGTTGGCCTAGTCATGCGCGTCCGCGGAGTGGATTACGAGAGTCTGGATCAGGCATCGCAGGAGTATGCGGTGAAGCGGCTGGAGGCGGCGCTCAAGAGCTTTGGCTCCGGATTCCACATCTATCAATATCTCTTCAAGACCAATCGGCCGGAGATTCCCTTTGCCGACTATGACGACCCGGTGGTGCAGGCCGCCGTCGATCAGCGCAAGCAATTCTTTGCCGCAAGGCTCGACAACATCTATCAGATCGAGATTTTCTATGCGGTAGTTCTCGAAGGCGCGCGGTCGAAGACCGGAATCATGCCTGCCGTGGCACAGCTCCTCACCGACCCGAGGGGCGGCTACCAGGAGTTGCGCGCCCAGTTCTCGAACAGCAAGCAGAAGACGCTATTGCGGTCTCAGATCGAGATCGACTACGCCAAGTTGGATCAGCGGGTGCAGAGTTTCGTCCGCCAGCTCTCGGATGCGGTCGAGATCGAGGTGCTTGGGGCCGA
>Ga0302320_10008796_pt1 | contig 21845 bp, 17 predicted proteins | sample Bog_T0_3_FD_202130 | JGI IMG/M metagenome (GOLD analysis project Ga0302320, IMG submission 202130) | Peat permafrost microbial communities from Stordalen Mire near Abisko, Sweden - Bog_T0_3 | ecosystem: Environmental > Terrestrial > Soil > Wetlands > Peat | place: Sweden: Abisko, Stordalen Mire...
CAAACGGCTTTGTCATTAGCAAATTTAAAACCCAACAAAATCGGCACGTTTCGCAGGCGGCATCTTCCCTTTCGCTCGCGCGAGGGAAGATGCGATGGAGTGACCGAGCGGGCGGAAAGGTTGAGTGGCCGCAAAGAAACTTCCTAACCGCAGGGGCCTCGTCCGATCTAATACGGGCATGACAAATAGCGACCAGGCGCTGATCCGGGCGGTTCTGGCCGGAGACAAAGACGCTTACGGCGATCTTGCCGCGCGTCATGGGGACAGTATGTTTCGTGTGGCATTCCGCATTACCGAGAATGAAACGGACGCCGAAGAGATTGTCCAGGAGACTCTTCTTCGCGGCTACCGCGGTCTTGCGGAGTTCGATGCCCGCGCGGACTTTCGAACATGGATCTATCGGATTGCGATCAACTGCGCGTTGCGGGTTTTAGAGAAACGCAAGTCGGAAGCGGCGGTGCCGATCACCGAAGAGTTTGACGAAGGGCGGCCGGGCATTCAGTTGGTTGATGGCGGCGCCGGGCCGGAGAGGCTCCTGCTTGACAGAGAAATCGAACACAGAAGGCACGCGGCGATGGAGAAGATGACGCCGGATGAGCGACTCGCTTTTGTCTTAAGGCATCTGGAAGGCCGTTCTACCGAAGAGATCGCAGCGGTGCTTGAAGTGACGCCGAACAACGCAAAGCAGGCGGTGTTTCGGGCGGTGCAAAAGATGCGGCGGTCGTTAGCCCCTCTTTTGGGACGCCGCTTTGGGGTGAAGTCATGAGCCACTTAACAGAAGAACAACTCGTAGAGCACTACTTTGCCGAAGGCGCCAACCGGGTTGCGGCGGAATCGCATCTCCGCATTTGTAGCCGATGCGAACAGGCGTACGAAGAGATTTCCAACGCTCTCGCGGTTCGCGCACCGGAGCCGCCGAAACTAGAGCCGGGATATGGAAAACGAGTCTGGCAGTCGATTGAGGCGCCGATACGGCCTTACTCGGAAGTGCCGAAGCGCCGCTACTTTTCCTGGCCTCGCCTGGTGCTTGCCGGCGCCTGCCTGCTCGGTCTTGCCGCGGCATTCCTCGGGGGATCTCTGTGGCAACGGTCGCGCGCCCATTCATCGGAAGCAGCAAATCCAGCTCAGGCAAAGGAGCGCGTCGTTCTCTTTATCCTCGACGATCATCTCGACCGTTCCGAACGCTTGCTTGTCGAACTCGGCCACGCCGGCGGAGAGAAAGGCGACCCGGGCGACTCGTCCCAGGCCGACTCGTTTCAGGCCGACTCGCTCCAGGCCGAAGCACGGCAACTGCTGCCAGACAATCGGCTCTACCGCCAGGCGCTTTCCGGCGGAAGCGATCCCATGATGGCTGCTGCACTGGACCATCTGGAACGCGTGCTTCTGGAAGTGGCAAATTCGCCGGACAAGTTGAACAGCGCCGACATCGCGCGTATTGAGCGGGAGATGAACACGGATTCATTGCTGTTTCAAGTGAGAGTACTTCGCGCAAGAAATTCACGTCCGGGCGCGAAGGTTGAGTCTTTACGAAAAGGAGCATCGATCTAAATGAGAACGAATCGATGGATTTGTATGATTGGGCTGTGCGGAGCTCTCGCACTTTCCGCGGCTCCGGCTGCAAGATCTGCCGTGATGCCGTGCGACGCCAGTTCGCTTGCAAATGACGCACTCGCAAATGACGCCCACGCAGATGGCGCACACGAAGATCAGCTCTATGCCGAGGCCACAAAGGCCATCGATGAGGGCCGATGGCCGGATGCAGAGCGGCTACTGGACCAAGTGTTCAGCCTGCACGGGCGAAGAGCTGACGCAGCCGCCTACTGGAAGGCGTACGTCAAGAACAAGGAGGGCCGTCCGTCCGATGCTCTCGAGTCCTGCGCGAGTCTGCGCCAGAACTACCCGCAAAGCAATTGGCTGAAAGATTGCAGCGCACTTGAGATCGAGATAAGAGGCAAGAGCGGCAGTCCCGTTCAGCCTCAAGCGGAGCAGGACGAAGACCTCAAGCTGCTCGCCTTGAATTCCCTCATGCAGGGCGGCAACCCCAATTCGTTGCCGATCCTCCAGCAGATCCTTGAAGGGCAGCATTCCGAGCGGCTCAAGGAGCGCGCCCTCTTCGTGCTCACACAGGATCAATCGAAGCAGGGACAGGAACTGCTGGGTCAGATCGTTCGCGGAGAAAAAGACCCCAACCTGCAAATCAAGGCGATCCACCTCATCGCCGCCGCGCAGGGATCGAATTCCGCTCCGATCCTTGAGAGCATCTACGGCAAATCCAACGATCCCGCCGTGAAGAAGGCCGTCCTGGACTCCTACCTTGTCATGAACGATCCGGAGAAGTTGGTGCAGGTCGCTCAACATGAATCCGATCCCCAACTGGCGCGCCACGCGATCAATGAGCTCGGGGCAATGGGGGCGGTCTCGCGCCTCTCGGAGATCTATAAAGCGACTTCCAGCAAGGAACTGAAAATGTCCATCCTCAATGCGTATGTAGCCGCGGGCAGCAAAGGCGCGGATGCGCTGGGCGCCATCGCTTCCAGCGAGCAGGATTCCGATCTGCGGCGCAAAGCAATCCGCAATATGGGTCCCTCAGGAGGATCCTCATCGATCCCGGCGCTTCTCGCCATTTACTCCAAAAGCAGTGACGAGGAATCAAAAAAGGCCGTGGCCGATGCGTTGTTTGTTGCAGACGATGCCCACGACCTTGTGGTCCTGGCCCGCAGCGAAAAGGATCCCGAAGCGAGAAAGAACATCGTGGGAAAACTTGCCGTGATGCACAGCAAAGAAGCCACCGATTACATGCTGGAACTTCTCAACAAATAGGAGGCGACCATGAAATCATCCATCCCAGCGTTCCTGGTTTTAGCATTCGCGGCGGGCTTGCCGGCTCAGCAGCCCAAGGTAAGCAATACGCAATTCAAATCCGAGCCGGTGGAGCAGAATCTCGCTGCGACGGTGGATCGAGCGCGTCAATCGAGCGAGCAACTCTGGCTCGGGTATGAGGTGCCGGCTCTCGCGGGCGCGCTTTTGACCACATGCTCCGATTGGTCGGATTCTTCGCAAAGCGAGGATGCATGTTGCGGTGAGTATCGCCTGGAAGACGAACGCGGCATGCATAGCAGCAGGAACGGACAGGCCGCGCAAAATGTTTACATCCTTCTTCGCTTCGATAAGGGGGACGCGATCAAAGCCAGGGCGGTTGCGGCCGGATGTCATCTCAACGCCGGCGGTATCAACTTTGACTGGATCACGGGAGTCAAGCCGGAAGAGAGCATTGCTTTCCTCGCCAGCCTGGTAAATCAGGCGCCGGAGCATTCCGGTCCAGTGAATTCCAGGACGGCTGAGGGGGCGCTGATGGCAATCAGCTTTCATGCCGCGCCGGAAGCCACGCGCGCTCTCGAACAGATAGCCTCGTCGTCTGCGTCAGAGCACACGCGCGAGCAGGCGGCGTTCTGGCTCGGCGTCCAGCGTGGACATGATGGTTTTGTGGCTCTGAAATCGCTTGAGCGGAAGAGCGCGGACGATGCGCGATTCCGCGAGAAACTCACATTCGATTTCTCTCAGAACTCCGATCCCGGCGCCGAAGAGGAACTGCTTCACATGGCCAAGTTCGATTCGGATTCCAAGGTCCGCGGGCAGGCCCTCTTCTGGATCGCGCAAAAGGCGGGAAAACGGGCAACCGGGGCACTCAACGATGCAATCCAGAACGATCCTGAGACCGATGTGAAAAAGAAAGCCGTGTTTGCCTTGAGCCAATTGCCGAAAGAGGAGAGCATCCCGCAACTGATTCACGTGGCCGACACAAACTCGAATCTGACGATTCGCAAAGAGGCATTCTTCTGGCTCGGTCAATCTCATGATCCGCGCGCATTGGCGTATCTCGAACAGGTGCTCAAGAGGTGAGAGAATGCACAAAAATTTACTTGCGTTCCCTCCGATCTTGTGTGTTACAGTGAGTAACATTATGAAGGGTAACGCTATCCCGCCTCACGATCCGTCCGAACTGGGCGAACTGGAACACGATGTTCTGCTCATTGTCTGGCGCCATGGCTCTATCACCGCGGACAAGGTGAGGGAAGACCTCGACCGTCCGCTCAAAGACTCTACTGTCCGCACCGTACTTCGCCGCCTGGAAGAAAAGGGGTATCTCGCGCACAGCGTCGACGATCGCACCTTCGTCTATCGTCCTGCGGAGTCGCGCCAGCGTGTCGCCGGCCGGGCAGTGAAGCGCATCGTGGACTGGTTTTGCGAGGGCTCGGTCGAAACGCTGCTGGTCGGTTTGGTCGATTCGAAGGTGCTTGACCGCGCCGAGCTCCAACGCCTGGCCGACCGCATCGCCGCTGCACAAAAAGCCGCTCCATCCGGCAAAGTTTCGTCCGCCAAAAAGGAGGCTCTATGATTCCCATCTTCATCGAAGCAGCCCTGCGTTCACTTCTCCTCGGATTGGCAGTTGCGGTGGGCCTGCGCATCTTCCGGGTCCGCAACGTGCTGGCGCAGAAGGCCGCCTGGGGGCTGGTCCTGGTCTCCGCGCTTGCCATGCCGCTGCTGTTGCCTGTCGCGGCGCATTGGAATCCCCTACCCGCGGGCGTTAACGTTGTTCTTCCCGCTCGTCCTATGACGCTCCTGCAAGAACTGCAGGCCAGGATTCAGGCCAAGAGCGGGTCTGAAAGCAAATTCGTGCCTCCGATCGAACCCATTCCTCACAGCGATCCTCCGAGGATCCAAGAGTCTCCCGCGGCTGAGCAGGCAGGCGCACCACGTGCGGGCGAAACGCCGTCCCGTACCGCGCGTACGCATCAGGCTGCCAAGCCGGAACAGGACGGAGCCTTCATTCCCGACAGATCGGCATCTTCTTCTGCTCAGTCGATCGCATACAACACCGATCGCATGCAGGAAACGCAATCGCCGGCATCCATCCGGCACGTCACCGTTACTCCAATCTTCATGGCATTCACGCTCTATTGCGGGATTGCCGCACTCTTCCTTGTCCGCCTTGCTGTGGGACTCGTCACGACGATTCGCCTGTGGCGCACGGCCACACCCGTTCCGGCGCACCAACTGCCCGACGATGCAGCTTCGCTTCAGATACCGGCCAGCATCCGCGCCAGCAGCAAAGTCGGTTCGCCGCTCACCATTGGTTCGGCTATCCTGCTACCCGCGGACTACGCATCCTGGGATAGCGAGAAGCTCCGCATCGTCCTTGCTCACGAGCGCTCCCACGTTCGCCAGGGAGACTTTTACCTGCAAGTGCTTGCCAATGTCTACGCCGCACTTGTTTGGCCCAGCCCGCTTGGCTGGTGGCTCAAGCATGAGCTTGCCGAACTGGCCGAGGCCATCAGTGACCGGGCCGCAATGGAAGAAGCGGCGAGCCGCACGTCTTACGCCCAGATCCTGCTTGAATTCGCGGTTGCGCCGCGCCGAATCTCTTTAGGAGTCGCCATGGCACGTCCTGGAAGTTTGTCCCGCCGCATCGAGCGCTTGCTCAATGACAATGTGTTCCGTCAGTGCTTTGCCGGCGGACGCCGTGCATTGATGGCTGTCGCGCTGGTGCCCCTGGCACTGATTGCCTCCACCACGCTCATCCGCGTACAGGCCGCAGCCGACACGCAAGCGACTTCACCGGCTCCGGCGGTCGCGCTCAAAACGCTGTCTGCCCCTGCATTTCTGACCGCACCACAGCTCGAGACCCTGCAGGCCACACCCGTCACTGAGGAAATCCAGGTCAGCGACCAGGCGCTGCCGCAGTTGCAGACGGAAACTCCGACCATTCCGGCAACCATTCCTGAGTTGAAGGCTCAGGCATTAGAGCCTGCGAGCCAAATGATTGCGGCTGCCTCACCTGCGCCCGTGATTCGCATGGCGCCCGTTGTCGCTATGGTCGCGCGCGGCAGGCAGGAAGATGGAGAGTTCTCATTCGATCGCACGCTTTCTGCAAGCGCCGCTGTTCAACTCGCGGTCTCTACCGGCTCGGGCAATATTCAGTTAACGCGCGGCTCCGGTAATCAGGTCCACATCCATGGCCACATCCACGTGAACCACGAAGGCAACGAAGAAAAGGCCCGCGAGATCGCCGCCAATCCGCCTATAGAGCAAAGCGGCGATGTGATTCGCGTCGGTCAGCACCAGGATCGGGTGCAGTGGCACGGCATCAGCATCGACTACCAGATTGAAGCGCCCGCCGGCACACTACTTACCGCCAACTCGGGCTCGGGCGACATCGTCGATGAAGGCGTGGGGCAGAACGCAAAGCTCCAGACCGGCTCCGGCGATATCCGCGCCACCGGCCTAGAGGGCCCGTTCAAGGTGATGACCGGTTCCGGCAATATTGTCGCGGAGCAGACAGGCCAGGGCGACGTCATCGCGGAAACCGGCTCCGGCGATATCGAGCTCAAGGACATCCACGGCGGTTTCCACGGACAGACCGGCTCCGGCGACATCAAGGCGACCGGTACACCCTCCGCTGCCTGGACGCTGCAAACCGGATCGGGCACCATCGAGCTCTGGACCGGCAATGCTCCGGCCACACTCGATGCGTCCACAGGCTCAGGTGAGGTGACCACCGAACACGAAATGACAGTGCAGGGCTCGTTCGATCACCATCACATCCGGGGCAACTTGAATGGCGGCGGTCCCACGATTCGCGTGCAAACCGGGTCCGGCGAAATTCATATTCATTGATTTCAAGTGCGCCGCGGCTTGATCGCCGCGGCGCATCCTACCCCATGTAGACCTGTCGCTCTGAGGCGACTGCCTCAGCAATGCGCTCGAAGTCTGCCTTGGGGTGCTGATGTGGCACGCCATTTTGTACGGAGGGCAGCATGAGGGTTTTCATTCAGGATCTTAGCTACGCATTTCGCCAGTTACGCAAGGCGCCGGGCTTTACGATCACCGTGCTTTTGACGCTGGCCCTCGGCATCGGCGCAAACTCGGCGATCTTTACGCTGGTCAACGCCATCCTGCTCCATCACCTGCCTGTGACCGATCCCAAAGCCCTCATCCGCATTGGCGACGAAGACGATTGCTGTGTTAATGGCGGCTGGCACGATAACGGGGACTACTCGCTCTTCGCCACAGACACCTATTCTATGTTCAAGAAGAGCCTGCCGGAGTTTGAAGAGCTTGCGGCCATGGAGTCCGGCTACGCCTGGCGTCCCATCACTGTCCGCCGTGCTGGCCCGCAGACCGTTGCCAAGTCCGTCATGGGCACCTTCGTATCCGGTAACTACTTCCGGGTCTTCGGACTCTCGCCGGCAGCCGGCCGACTATTTATGGACGCTGACGACCAGAAGGGCGCGCCCATTACCGCCGTGATGAGCTACGACGCATGGCAGCAGGACTACGCGGCCGACCCGACCGTTGTCGGCAGCAACTTCTACATCAATACCAAGCCGGCCACCATTGTCGGCGTAGCTCCCAAGGGCTTCTACGGCGACCGCATCGACACCAATCCGCCCAAGTACTTCCTGCCGATGAACGCGATGGACCCAGTCATCGGCGCGCCGTACTTCAACGAGCCCGACACCCAGTGGGCTTATGTGATTGGCCGCGTCAAGCCTGGAACCTCCATTCCAGCACTGCAGGCCAAGGCCAGCGCGCTCCTCAAACAGACATATGCGCCGCTCAAAACATTTACCGATGCCCGTGCGCAGAAGGTACTTCCCAACACACACGTTGTGCTGACACCCGGCGGCGGCGGCATTCAGAACATGCAGGACGACTACAAGGACCACCTGAAGCTTCTGCAATGGATCGCAGCACTCGTCCTTCTCGTCGCATGCGCCAACATCGCCAATCTTCTGCTGGTCCGCGGCATGAGCCGCCGCGCGGAGCTCTCCATACGCTCGGCCCTCGGCGCGCAGCGCATCCGCATCGTCCGCCAACTGCTCACCGAAAGCGTGCTTCTTTCCGGCATGGGCGGCCTGCTCGGGCTCGCAATCTCCTTCATCGGGGCACACGCGCTGCTGGCGCTCGCATTTCCCGATCAACTCAACATGCCGATCCACGCCTCGCCTTCGCCTCTTGTCATCGGCTTTGCCTTTGCGCTTTCGCTCCTTACGGGAGTTCTCTTCGGTCTCGCCCCTGCGCTGATGGCTGCGCGCACTCAACCTGCCGAAGCCCTGCGCTCGAACGCCCGCACAACAGCGCACGGAGCGTCGTTGCTGCAGAGGGCGCTTGTGGTTCTGCAAGCGGCTTTGTCGCTCGTGCTTCTTGTCGCCGCGGGCCTCTTTGCGCAGAGCCTCAACAAGGCAGAGAACGTCGACATGAAGCTGGATGCAACAAACCGCTACATCGCCCACATCAATCCCCAGGCGGCCGGCTACAAGAATACAGAGGTCGAGCCGCTTTACCAAAGCATCGTAGACCGCTTCCACGAGATTCCCGGCGTTCTCAAAGTCGGCCTCGCCACCTACACGCCCATGGAGGAGAACAACTGGGGTTCGGGCGTAAAAATTCAGGGAGAAAACGACATCAATAAGGGCGCTTCGTGGGTGAAAGGCACTCCGGAGTACTTCGACTCTGTCGGCACGCACGTCGTGATGGGCCGCGGATTCACATCGCAGGATAAGCTGAACGGGCCGCCCGTCGCCGTCGTCAATCAGGAGTTCGTCAAGCAGTTCTTCGGCAACCGCAACCCCATCGGCCACCGCTTTGGTTTTTCCGGTCCGTCCAAGATATCCCAGGATGGAGCGCATGAAATCGTCGGCGTGGTGGAAGACACCACCTACACCAGCGTCTACTGGAAGAACCACACCATGTACTTTCTGCCGCTCACACAGCGAGCTGGCACTGCCAACGACCCCGACAGCCCCATCGAGAAAGATCAGTCCATGTATGCTGGCGCTTTGGTGATCCAGACGAGCCGCCCCGTCCCCGGTTTTGAAAAAATCGTCGCCGATACGTTGGCGAAAATCAACCCTAACCTCACCATCGTGAAATTCCAGACCTTCCAGCAGCAGATCGATGACCGCTTTATTGAGGAGCGCCTCATCGCGCGCCTCACTTCGCTCTTCGGCGGCCTGGCACTTCTGCTCGCCGCCATTGGCCTCTACGGTGTCACTTCGTACACCGTCATCCGTCGCACGCCCGAGATCGGCATTCGCATGGCCCTTGGCGCCCAACGCTCACGCGTCATCGGCATGGTCATGCGCGGAGCCATGCTGCAGGCCCTTATTGGGCTAGCGATCGGAATTCCCATCGCGATCTTCTGTGTGCGTTATGTCAAATCGCAGCTGTACGACATCAACAGCGTCAACCCAACGGTGATGGCAGGAGCGGTCGGCGTGCTGGCTCTCGCCGCTTGCATTGCGGGTGCGATCCCCGCTCGGCGCGCCGCATCCATCAACCCTGTCCAGGCTCTGCGCGTTGATTAGCGCGTAGAACTCCCTCCAAAACGCTCCCCGATCTCGAAATGCCTGTCCGGGTCTGCGGGACGGGCCTACTTCACTGGGCGCGAGCCAGTGATGAGAATATCCACGAGCCTGCGGGCGCTCTGCTGCCAGCCCGGACCGGTCGCGACAAAGGAGACTCCGATGAGCGCCCGAAGCAGATCGAAGGGGTCGAGATCTCTGCGGATGTCACCGCTCTTGATGGCGCGTTTCACCAGCGCGTCTATGGCTCCATGGATCTGCCCATGAGAACCCTCGTATAGTTTTGTGGCGCCTCCGACAATACTATTCAGCGCAGGGGCAATGATCTGCTTGGCGGCAATGTGATCCACAAACAGCAGCATCCACGCGCGTAATGCGTCAATCGGGGACATTGTTTCGGCAAACTTGCGCTCCGCCATGGCCAGCTTTTCCACTTCGCTCCGATAGACTGCCTGGATCAGCGCGTCCCGGGTGGGAAAGTGACGATACAGAGTTCCGGCGCCCACGCCCGCCTGTTTGGCGATATCGTCAAGGCTGGCGTCTGCGCCAAAGCGGGTAAACGCATCTTTAGCCACGTCCAAGATGCGCTCGCGGTTCCGCTGAGCGTCTGTACGCAGTTTTCGCTGCACCGGTTCTGAGCGCTTCTTCGCCATACGTGAAATTAATTGCAACCGGAGATAGTCTCCGGTTATCCTATCTACTGAATCGGAGGTTGTCTCCGTTTTATTCGAAACGGCGGCGATTCGTCAATGCCGGATGCGAACGAAGAGCAGGGAATCAAGGAGAATGGAATGGACCAGCAAGTAAACCAGGCTGTAAATTTGGCCGGCAGCTTCACTTTTCCCGACAGTTCACTCAGCGTGAACCGCATTGGCTACGGAGCCATGCAACTTGCAGGGAGGGATGGGAACAAGCTGGTGTGGGGGCCACCTCGCGATGTCGACCAAGCGATCGCAGTTTTGCGGGAAGCTGTCGCGAGCGGCGTGAACCATATCGATACCTCCGATTTCTATGGTCCTCACGTTACCAATCAGATCATTCGAAAAGCGCTGCACCCTTACCCCGAGGACCTGGTCATTGTGACTAAGGTTGGCGCACGGCGCGGCGAAGATGGGTCGTGGAATCCGGCTTACTCGCGCGAAGGGCTGACTGTGGCAGTTCACGACAATCTCCGCAATCTTGGCCTCGATGTGCTGGATGTGGTCAACCTGCGCATCATGTTCAGCATCCATGGACCGGTTGAAGGATCAATCGAAGCGCAGCTCACCCCCCTGGCCGAGCTTCAGCAAAAAGGTTTGATCCGTCATATCGGGCTTAGCAACGTAACGCCCGCACAGATCGCGGAGGCTCGGCAGATTGTCCCGATCGTCGGCGTTCAGAATCAGTACAACCTGGCGCATCGCGCAGACGATATGCTGGTCGCGGACCTTGCCCGCGACGGCATCGCCTACGTTCCGTTCTTTCCACTTGGAGGGTTCAGTCCGCTACAGTCCGAGGAATTGTCTGACGTCGCGGCACGCCTCGATTCCACACCGATGCAGGTTGCACTTGCGTGGCTCCTGCACCGGTCGCCGAACATCCTCGTTATTCCAGGAACATCTTCTCTGAATCACCTTCGCGAGAATCTGAAGGCGGCGAGCCTGCGAATTCCCGTCGAGGTGCTTGCCGATCTGGATCGAGTGTCCTCCGCGGTTCCAGTCTCGCGGCATGAGTAGAGATCGTAATTTCTAACAACCCACATTCAAGGAACAGGAGACTTCATCATGCGTGTTTTCGTCACAGGTGCAACAGGATTTATTGGATCGGCTCTGGTCCCGGAACTGATCGAAGCAGGCCACCAGGTGCTCGGCCTTGCTCGCAGCGATGCAGGCGAAGCCTCACTTGCAGCCGCCGGAGCCCAGGTGCATCGCGGCAGCCTCGAAGACCTGGAGAGCCTTCGCAGTGGCGCAGCCCAGGCGGATGGCGTGATTCATTTGGCCTTCGATCATAGCGCCTTCGGCGGCGGCGACTTCTCGAAGTTCAACGAGGTTTGTGAGAAGGACAAGCGCGCGATCGAAGCTCTCGGCTCAGCGCTCGTCGGCTCGGGCCGCCCGTTGGTCATCACCTCCGGGACCGGATTGGGAAACGCCGCTCCAGGCCAACTCGCGACCGAAGATTATTTCGATCCTAACCACCCCAATCCTCGCAAGGTTTCGGAAGTTACTGGGGCTTCCGTGGCGGCGCGTGGTGTGAACGTATCTGTTGTCCGCCTTCCTCAGGTCCACGACACGGTCAAACAAGGCCTCATCACCTACGCGGTCCAATTGGCTCGTGAAGAGGGCGTCTCGGCATACATTGGGCAAGGACAGAATCGTTGGCCGGCGGCGCATGTTCTGGATGTTGCCCATCTGTACAGGCTCGCGCTGGAGAAAGCTGAAGCAGGCAGCAAGTATAACGCAGTCGCCGAAGAGGGAGTGCCGATGCGGGAGATCGCTGAAGTCATCGGCAAAGGTTTGAAGGTGTCCGCGGTCAGCGTCTCTCCCGAAGAAGCGCAAGCTCATTTTGGTTGGCTGGCAATGTTCGCGGGCTTCGATATGCCCGCCTCCAGCGCACAGACGCGAGAAAAGCTGGGTTGGAACCCGACCGGGCCGGGACTTATCGCCGATCTGGAAAACATGCGCTATTCCCGGAACTGAAGAACTGCCGGAGGCGCTGGACTGACCTTCTATTTGATCGCCGTGCTGGCCGGCACCACAGGGAGCAGCACGGCGCTCGCTCCGGACGAGCCATGTTCAATCGACACCGTCGCCTTGCGAAAGTCTGAAGGCTGCGCGAAGAAAATGTTTTTCACGTAGGTTTGCGGGTTGCGGTCGTAGAGCGGGAACCAGCTTGACTGGATCTGCACCATAATCCTGTGGCCTGGCTTGAAGACATAGTTCATGGAGGGGAGTCGAAATTTGTACTCCTGCACTTCATCGGCCGGGATCGGGCTCGGCTCGGCAAAGCTCTTGCGGTATCGCCCGCGGAAGATATCCATGCTGACCGGAAGTTGGTAGCCGCCCATCTCAGGCTGCTCGGCATATGTCGGGGGATAGACATCGATGATCTTGACGACGAAATCTCCATCGGTGCCTGTAGTCCTGGCGAAAATGTCCGCAAGCGGCGCACCTTCGACACGCACCGGTTCAGTCAATACGGATGTCTGGTAAGAAAGCACATCCGGCCGGGTGGAGACGAAGCGCTGATCTTGCACGAGCCATGTGGTCCAGCGAGCATGATCATCGAACGCGACCGGCGGCTCGATGAAGGGCACAGGCTTGGCCGGATCGGAATCGTAGCTGTCCTCACCGGTGACTGCTTGCTGGAAGCCGAGGCCGTTACTTGCCTCGAGATAGAGAGGAGTGAGTTGCTGCTCTTTGATGCCCGGCCAATCGGCGAATTTGTCCCAGTGATTCTCCGCGGGGTTGTAGATGAGCACCGGGGGCAGTGATTCGGCGGCCTTTTCATCCTTGAGATAGGTGTCGAAGAATGGGATCAGAACATTTTTGCGAAAGTCGGCCGCGGTGTCGCCGTTCCACTTCAGAGGGCCGAGGTTTTCAGCCGCGCGGTTGACCTGGCTGTGACACCAGGGACCCATCACAAGGTGGTTGTTGGCCGCCATGCCTTTGGCCTTGAGGGCTTCCCATGTATGGACCGCGCCATACATATCTTCCTGGTCCCACAGCCCCTGCAGCCACACCGTGGGTATGGAAGCGGGATGGGCGGCGACGATCGCGTCGAGCGCCTGCCCCTGCCAGAAGGCATCATAGGCTGGATGCGCGGAGAGGCGGTTCCAGAACGGTAGTTGCTCAAAGCCGTTCTTGTTCGCCCAGTTGCCGGCCGTACCGGCGTCAAGGAAGTTCTGGTAGTCGTCCGCGCCCCAGCGTGGCACCGTTTCTCCGGCGCCGGTCTTGCTGCTCTGGCCGGTGAAATAGTCGAGGTTGATCTGCCGGAATGCGCCGTAGTGGAACCAGTCGTCGCCCATCCATCCGTCGATCATGGGGCTCTCGGGCGCCGCGACCTTCAGCGCGGGATGCGGATTGAGCAGCGCCATGGTCACGGTCCAGCCGTCATAGGAGGAGCCGATCATGCCGACGCGCTTGTTCGACTCGGATACGTTCTTGATCAGCCAGTCGATCGTGTCCCAGGCATCGGTCGTGTCGTCGGTCTTGCTCGGATTGAGCGGGCCTATCGGCGGCCGCGTCATGACGTACGCGCCCTCTGAGCCATATTTGCCGCGAATGTCCTGATAGACAAAGATGTAGCCGTCATCGACCCACTCGCGATTCGCCGACCACAATGTGTCGCGAAGATGCGGACTGTCATGGGATGAAAAGAACTCGGCGTTATACGGGGTGCGCTCGAGCAGCATCGGCAGATCGTGCGCGCCCTTGGGAACGAAGATGACGGTGTGAAGCTTCACGCCATCGCGCATGGGAATCATCTCCTCGCGCTTGACGTAGTCGTAGTTGGTCTCGGGCTTCTGCCACTTGGCGGGAACGTCGCTGCCAGTCTGAACCATGTCGCTGGTTTGCGCCAGAAAGGCGGGCGGGGCCAAGCAAGCGAAGAGAACGACTGTGACGATACGCGATCTTAGATTCAAGAAGGGCCTTCCAAGGCTGAGGCGGTGACTGCTCATACAACAAGATACAAAATCCAAACGGCCTGCGCACGCTGAGTCAGCAGGTTGCGCACTGTTCTCGTCAACCCGGAATCATGCCCATGCAGCGGGGCCTAAGTCGTTTGTTTTGACAGGCCATTCCGGGTTTTTTCGACGTAACCGCATTCTTTTCTTGTATATGGGAGGAAAAGGGGGGAGGGGTGGGGTAAATCATCGCCGTGATTGGAGTGATGAATTGGAGGAAATTGCGGGATTCTTTGGAGCTTTTGGAGACCATGAATCGATTGTGCGCGTTTCCGCGAATTAATCTGCAAACTCCGGGAAAAAAGATTTGAGACTGTTTCCCAGGGAGGCGACGCTTTGCCGGGGTGTTTTCGTCGCCTGCCAATGAGAGCGCCGATTACAGTGAAATCCGCCACCCAATTCAATGGAATGCCGCCACCGCATACAGTTTTGTGGAGTCAAGAAATTGCGTAAAGAGGGATAGCGGGGCCATCCGCATCGAAGGCGCGACGGAATGTTTACTTAAAACTTAACTTCCGGTTTGCCAGTCATCGACCGGAACCGTCGAAATTCAGGATTGCAGTGCAAAGCTGACTTAGATGGACCAATCCAAGTTGGCAGTAGCTTCCTGACCTAGCGTGTTCGATCACGGGCCCAAAGTGTCGATGGGAAACCGCGCTGACGATGGGTTGAGACTATCTCTCTGTGAACCCTCCGCCCAGCGGTGAGACTATCGATAACCCGTAATGACATTCGGTGGTACCCGTAATGTGATTGCGGCAAACTCACCATGTGCGGGGACTTAAGGAAATATCCCAACTTAGGGAAAAGTTCGGTCAAAGAGTGCGCTTGATGCGCAGTGAGCGTGGCTTGACCCAGGAGCAGCTTGCGGAGCGGGCTGGGATTTCCGTTGACTTTCTCAGCCTTATCGAACGGGGAAAGAGCTCCCCCTCCTTCGAGAACCTAGACGAATTGGCGGATGCGCTTGAAGTGTCCGTTGCCGAGTTATTCAACTTCGAAGGTGGCCGCAGTCAAGTTGAATGAAACTCACATTTTATTCGATGCTGGCAGGGTCGCCGAGTCGGAAGATTTTAAGAAAGCTCACGAAGCGGTTAAGAACGCCGTAAACGACATGTCCTGGCCGCCCGGCTCAACGAAAGGCCTCATCATCCCCCGAATCGTGAGCATCAAAAGGGGCGACCCATACACCGACATAAAAGGATAAGAGTCGCATCTGGAACGGGCCCAAGCCCCTCACATTGAGAAACGGCGTTCCGATGTTGAAAATGCTCTTTCGTGAGAATCTTGAAAAAGCCGGCTGGAAAACAGAGGAACCCTTAAGCCTCAAGCCGTACTTTTGAAAAGATTCGTTCTGACAAAACATTGGCTCAGGTTTTCCGTTATCCAGCACCACTTGCCGAAGCCATCCAAGATCCATTGCATGAGGGCGTAGGAGACTTCGATTTTTGGCTTCGTAGCAGTTAGGAAGGTTGTAAAGGAACAGGGCACCGCCAGGGGCCAAAACTCTGACCCCCTCCGTCAACCAACTCTTGCACCATTCCAGATAATCGGCATCGGGAATATTGTCAGAGCCTTTCGATCCATAATCCTTCTTCAAGTTGAATGGCGGGTCCGCGAAGAAAGTTACGACGTTTTGATCTTCGACTGTGCGAAGGAACTCCAGGCAATCAGCCCGATAGAGGTGCCCGAGCGCGGTTTGATATTCAAGTCTTATTCCCGTAATAAGATTACGGATCTTTGGGCGCGAATTCAAGGGGGGATTTGATATCCAGAACGGCGCAAGGGTCCGACACGGGATTGTATCAAAGTGGTCCAATCGGCGATGCACCTAATGTGGTATTGAAATTCCGCTGGCTCGTACCCATAAACACTCCAGGCTCGCGGGTTTGGGTTGCGCCTAGATCGTCGCCAATCCGTTCCTAGCGTGATTCAGCTCACGTTGGGTCCGAGGTGCCGGTGCCGCGTCCGGAACGTGAATTCTGCGCGGTTGATTCACTCTGCAGGGCATTAGCGCGTTCAGGGTAGACGCAAATCCGGCGAGCTTCTTGGGGCATGCCCCTGGACACATCGATTCCTCACCTGGCTGGCTTAAAAGTCCTGGTAGGGAGATGCGCCCCGGTCGTCTGGAGGAATCCCATGTCCCACCGCTCTCCGATCACGCTGGCACCGCGTGTGGCCTTGAACGAAACTCGCCGTCGCCTGCTCCGGCTGTCCACAGCGTTGCATCTGTTTGCAGCGATTGCCCTGGCTGGTCTCGCATCTTCCGCCCAAAGCGCAATGGCCGCGGCGTTGGAGATTACTACGACGACTTTGCCGACCGGCTATGACGGCTCGGACTATTCGACTACATTTGCAGCGACCGGTGGCACGGGCACGGGTTATTCGTGGAGCATCGCCACGGGTAAGCTTCCGGCAGGCCTTACACTGACCGCGGCGACGGGGACGATCACCGGCAAGCCGACCGCGGCGGGCGTTTCAAGCTTGACCGTCAAGGTCACCGATTCGGCGAAGAATACAGCCAGTGCAAATCTGTCGATAGATGTTGAAGGGGCGCTGGCAGTGCTCACATCTCCAGCGCCGGGAAGCACGCTGACGGGGCCCAGTGAGACGTTCGAGTGGTTGGCCGGGACCGGGGCCACCGAGTACGATCTGCACCTGGGCAGCACCGGGGTGGGCTCCGATAATCTCTACATCTCGGGTCATATTGCGGCCACTTCGAAAACTGTGACGGGGCTCCCGACAAACGGGCAGACAATCTATGCCCGCATGTACTCCCTCGTGAGCGGGACCTGGGAATACATCGACTACACATACAAGGCGGGATCGCTGGCCACGTTGACCTCTCCAACGCCGGGGAGCACGCTGGCAGGCGCGAGTGCGACATTCAAGTGGTCGGCTGTCACCGGCGCCACCAACTATATGCTCGCGGTGGGCAACACCGGGCCGGGATCGGGCGATCTATATCAAGGGACTACAACAGCTTTGGACGCCACCGTGGCGGGGCTGCCGCTTTACGGGGAAACGATCTATGCCCGCATATTTACCCAGGTAAATGGAAGCTGGGAACATCTCGACTACACCTATACGGAGGCATTGCAGTCGTATCTGTATTCTCCTGCTCCAGAGAGCCATTTGACAGGGCCCAATGCAACCTTCTACTGGTCGCAAGGCGTTGGCGTCACAGATTACGATCTCCACCTGGGCACGACCGGGGTGGGCTCGGATAATCTCTACATCTCGGGTCATACCACGGCCACTTCCAAAGCCGTGACGGGGCTTCCGACCAACGGGCAGACGGTCTATGCCCGCATTTACTCGCTCATGGAGGGGACCTGGGAATACTACGACTACACCTACACGGCTACATCGCTGGCGATCACATCGGGCGGCATTCTTCCGGTCGGGTACCTCGATTCCACGTATTCGGACACGCTGACCGCATCGGGAGGATCGGACGCGGGCTATAAATTTACCGCAACGAATAAGCTGCCTCAAGGCCTGACACTTACCAGCGCCGGGGTGCTTTCCGGTGCGCCCGCAGTGTTGGGAACGAGCACTATCGATGTCAAGGTGACCGATTCGGCTGGCAACACGGCGACGGCCGCCCTGACGCTGCGGGTGAACCCCATTGTCTCGACTTGCACCAACGACCATCCGGCGACCGCCTTTGTCGAGTTGATGGGCGTGTACACCTTCCAGTTCAACCGGATCAGCCTGGTGGACAACAACCGGTCATGGAGTGTCGGCAGTTTTCACGCGGATGGCCTGGGCAACATTCTGAACGGCGTGATGGACACCAACGGGCCGGAGTATCCCGGCGAAGTGCAGAGCACGTTTACGGGCACATACACTGTCGGCTCGGATGGGCGCGGGCGGATGGATGTGCAGATGGCCGGGTCTCAGGAAACGAATACGTTCTGCTTTGCGCTGGACACCATTTCGCTGGGCACCGCAAAAGAAACGGCGGCGCATGCGGTGGTGATGGAAGACGACACGACAAATAATGCTGTGTCAGGCGAGTTCTACCATCAGGTTGCGACCCCCTCGCTGTTGGCAGTGAAGGGATCCTGGGTGGTTGGACTAGCGGGCAGAACGCACAACATAGTGGCCAACGAACCAGACTTCCGCGACACGATCGCCGGCTATTTCACGCTGGATGGTTCGGGCAATTTGACCGCGGGCGAGGTGGATCAGAATAAGGACGTAATGGTGGGAGGGGTGCTTGAAAACCGGTATAAACAGGAGGTTCCGATCACCGGTACCTACACAATGCCAACGCCGGCCACTGGAACACCAACCGGACGAGGCATCCTGCACGTCGCGGGCCCTGGGGGAAACACCCAGAACTTTGTCTTCTACCCGGCGGGTCCGGACTATTTCGCGATGCTCGAGACGGACGCTGGCGATCCTGCCAGCGGGTTGATCTCGCAGGTGCTGGTGGGTGGCGCCTTCACGCGCACTCAAACCGTCTTCACCCTCGCCACCGGGCTCGTTGGCTCCAGTGTCAGGTCGCAGTATTTCCTGACCAACCCGGGCGAGGGCAGCGAGAGCAGCGGCGTGGGACTGAATGTTACGCAGTGGGATGGGGCGGGGAATTTCACCTACACGGGAGACATGAACGCCGAAGGGGTGGCGAGCACAACCTCCGGCCCCGGCACTTACACTGTGGATGCCAAGGGCCGCTTCGAAGTGCTGGAAGGTGGACTGTGCTCTCCGTGCGGCTACATCACGAAGTCCGATGCCGGTGTGGCCATCTACGACTCCACCGACGGCGGCCTCGAGATCCTGGAGTATCAGGACGTCCCCATTGGAGGACCGTTCGAGATCGCCGGGCTGCAGGGTGCTTACTCGGTGGGCAATCGCTGGTTCATCTTCCCTGAGCAGCAGACGTTGAGTGGAGAACTCGTGTCGAACGGCGCCGGGACTTTCACGGGCACACTGGATCAGAACCTCGAGGGAGACACAGTGGTCAACCTGGCGGACACCGAAACGGAGACGTCCACGTCCACGTCCGGGGGGAACGGTCGTTTCCTGCTCTACAACAATGAGGGCGGCGCCACCTCCGCGTTGTATTTCGTCAACAAGAATGAGGCCTTGAGCATTCAACTCAACGCCGACAACGGTCAGACGCAGACGCTGAATCAGTACTATCACCAGTAGTCTCCAGAAGCTGGGTCTCCCAGGTCTCAAAATCGAGACCTGGGGCACCGGGGGGTTCATCGATCGGCGGACGTAAGTCCTTTGTTTTGAAAAATGGCAAAAAGTCGATTTTACGTAAGTGCTTTGTTTAAGGGGGTCGAAATGGGCCAATTCGTACGTAACATGTTTGTTTTCAGTTGATTGAAAGAGATTCCGGAAAATGGCATGAATTTTTCCAGCGAGAATGGCTTGTTTTGGGATTTATATACATAACTCCCCAAGGAAACGTAAACGGATTATGGCCGCAATTGACAAGCTTGATGGTAAGGCAGTAAAAGACTCACAATCGTCGCGCTCAGCTAATGAAGGATAGATTTCTGATCCATTCCGCCTGAAATTCTGAATCGGTAATTTCTGGAACAATAATTACACCTGCGGCAATCCTGCGACTCCACAACAGAACTTCGAAGCTGCGAACTATTCCCGTCGATTCTTCCACACGCAATATGATGCCTGGGGTCTGACTTTCGACATGGACGCACGGCGACGATGGCTCAGAGATTGAGACCACCATAACGTCCGCGAATTCACTGTATTCGAAAGTCATTTCATTCCTTTATCTGCTCTTTCGGAGACTTCGACCAAAAAATCTCTCCGACCGTCTTGCTGTTGTTTTGCCTTCCTGGAAAATAGCCCGTCAGCACCCTACCCTTTTTGCCCCCTTTTTCGTAGTCTTCTTGGACATCTACGCCAGCGTAGATAACCGGCACGAGAAAGCGCTGCTGTTCTGCCACAAAGAACTTCTCGAAGACGCATCCCTCCCCCAGCACGTAAGGGTCCAAACTTCTGTGCGCATGGTCGGGGTCAACGACAGTTTGCAAGATGTGCTCTTCGGTCGCCGGGTATTTGTCGAAGCCATGCTTCTGCATATGCTCCCACACAAACACAGGGAGAGACACGGAATTCTTAAATGCGTCATGGCGCATCCAGCGGATATCGTTTTTATTGGCCACTTTCCATCTGCTTCTGTGCCTCTTCTAATTTGCTCGTGTGTACACCGAGCGTCTGTTGAAGCACCTGTATCAAAGCGGGAGCAGCCAACATTGGAAGGGTTACGATCGATTTGATTTCCTGCTTCTTAATCGCCCCGTCCGGTCCTGGAATCTGGCCCATTTCCAAAAAGAAAATGGTGAAATCGGTCATCGTACCGCTTACGCCGAAGTGGTTTGCGTACACAGCCACCAAGTTGTGCGGGTTGGTCACCGGCACTTCCTGAGCCGTGGTCGACTTCGGCAACTTTCGCTGCGATTGGGTTGGTTTCGCCATAATGCGAGAATCGTACTCCAGGAAGGCGGTTTTGAAAAGGCGTTTCATCTTTAGTTAACAATGACATACGCCAACCTCCTCCATTGTATCAACCCTCCCCGATCCATTTAGATGCAATTCCTAAGGGAGTTAAATATATAATTCCCTTGTTTTGGTCGTGACTAGGTGCTCAGCGGGCGGGTTCTTGCTGGATCTTTCTTGATTGTGCGCCGCGCAGGAGAAATGAACTGCAAATTGTGGCGAGAATTCTTTCGCAAGCTCTCGCGAGAAGAAGGGTTATTTAAAAAATCTAGTGCAGGCGGCAAAAAGCTGACGCAAAAGTTTCTCTGTTGCCGCCTACCTGTATGAATCACCTGGTTTCGTCGGCGGAGGTCCCCCAAATCAAACGCTGCTTCCCGGAGCGGCATGTGGACCAGCTTGTTTGGCTCCGCAGGCTTGCGGGCGACGGCAGATTGGTGTCCGGGTTGACGATTAGGAAGGGCAATGCCGACGGATAAGAAGGGGTTTATGGATTCCGCAATCGGTTATCTGCGTACATTATTCGTTGGCTTGGTGGCCGGTGCGATTCTGTGCTGCGCGGTGGAAGTGCCAGCGCAGACGTCCGCGATGGATTCGGAGAAGCGGACAATCCGCATTGTCGATTCGATTGACGAGACCCGGCTGGTGACGCTGACGGGCAGTACGCATCCGCTGGCGCGAGCGGCGTATGACACGGGGCGCGTGAGCCCGGACCTGGCGATGGGTGACCTGGTGTTGGTGTTGCGGCGCGATGCGGAGACGCAGGCGGCCTTCGACCAGTTCGTAGCCAGCCAGTACAACGTGAAGTCGCCGAATTTTCACCAGTGGCTCACGCCAGAGGAAGTGGGCGAAAAGTTCGGGCCGGCTGAGGCGGACATCGATACGGTTTCAAACTGGCTCATCGGCCGTGGATTTGTGATCGACGAAGTATCGAAGGACCGGCTTTCGATTCGCTTCAGCGGTACGGCCGCGCAGGTGGAAAGCACGTTTCATACCGAGATCCATAACCTCGATGTGAAGGGCGAACAGCACATCGCGAACATGATGGATGCACAGATTCCCGCGGCAATTGCGCCGGTGGTGGTGGGAATAAAAGCGCTGCATAACTTCTTTCCCCGTCCGCTGCACCGGTTGGGCTCGCACGTTGAACTGGACCGCGCGGCGGGGACCTGGCAGCGAGTGGGCGGTCCGAATTCGGTGCCGACGAAACGGCCCGGACAGACGGCGCCGACCGGTATACGGCCGCAATTCGGCACGGTCGATTCGTATGACGACGTGATTGAGGACGTTGCGCCGTACGACTTTGCCACCATCTATAACGTGCTGCCATTGTG
>Ga0302320_10008797_pt1 | contig 21845 bp, 23 predicted proteins | sample Bog_T0_3_FD_202130 | JGI IMG/M metagenome (GOLD analysis project Ga0302320, IMG submission 202130) | Peat permafrost microbial communities from Stordalen Mire near Abisko, Sweden - Bog_T0_3 | ecosystem: Environmental > Terrestrial > Soil > Wetlands > Peat | place: Sweden: Abisko, Stordalen Mire...
ATGATGCTTCGGTTCCTGGAGCAAGGGGATGTACAGCGGTTGGGCGGCAACGACAATCTGAAGGTGGATGTGCGTGTGGTGGCGGCCACCAACGCCGACCTTAAGAAGCGAATAGGGGAGATGCAGTTTCGTGAGGATCTCTATTATCGGCTCGCGGTCTTCCCGATCCTCCTGCCACCGTTGCGTGAGCGGATGAACGACCTTGAAGATCTGGCCGTCGCCTTTACGATGAAATTCCATCCTGGAGTGTCGCTCAGCCAGGAGGCTATGCAGATCCTCAAGAATTACACTTGGCCTGGAAACGTACGTGAGTTAAGAAACACGATCGAACGGGCGACAATTCTTGTTGGCTCTGGGAGCGAAATCAAGGCGGAACATATTTTTCTTTAATCCTCTGTTCCGTTCTGGGCAAGAAGTTCCCGGTTTGGCACTCCTCGTGCAAGTGAGATAGGCAAATGTTGCCCTATTCTCATGTGGTTCCAATAAACAGCGCCGCCAATGGCTCACTGCACAACACTGTGCTGCTGGCTGATGCATTCTCCGAGTTCATTTCCGCGTCTTCGCAACTCGAAGCTTCGTATCGCGATTTGCAGCAAGAGGTAGCGCATCTTGGCCTTGAATTGGCAGAACGCAACAATGCGCTCACGCGGAGCCTGGCGGACAACGACAGAATTCGAGCAGCGCTGCAGCAAATTATTGATTCGATGCCTTGCGGCGTTCTCGTACTCGACTCGGACGAAACCATAGTTACCATCAACCCCGAAGGACGCAGGTTGCTGAACCTTGGCAATGCGCCAGTTGCAAGTTTGTGGGAGCTATCAACCGTCAGCCAGGTGGACTTCGCATCGCTCGTTGCTAGTTATGATCTGGGAATTGACAGCGAGGTTTGCATCGCGGGTGTTGGCGGCAAGCGCTGGGTGGCAATTGGCAATCGCAAGCTGTCGTGTGAGCCTGCCGGCCATGAATTTGAAGACAAAACGCCCCGGCTCAAGAGCATATGGATTCTGCGCGATATAACCGCAAGCAAGCAGGCGGAGCGCGAGCGTGAGACTGCGCGCAACGCCATGGCGTTGGCGGAGGTCTCATCGATACTCGCACACGAGATTAGAAATCCGTTAGCGTGCATGGAATTGTTTGCCGGTCTAATCGCGGAGGATCGCGGAAACGATGCGCCGTGGGTTTCTCCGCTGCGTGCGGGAATCCGCCAGCTCTCGGGAACTGTCAACAACGTTCTCAACATGCACTGTGGCGGCAATTTGCATCTGGGACCAATCGATCTGGTCGATGCGATGCGGAGCGGCGTGGAGTTTGTCAGGCCGATTGCGGATCAGGCAGGAGTCGATCTTTCATTTCACAGCGGAGAAGGCGAGCTGATGGTGCTGGGTAACGATAATCTGCTTCGGCAGATCATATTGAACCTGGCCTGCAATGCGATTCGACACACGGCCGCCGGCGGGAAGATTGAAGTCTCGACGCGGGGATTCTCACGTGATGGGAATGTGAGCGGACTGGTCGAAATCACCGACACCGGATGTGGCATGGAGCCGCAGATTCTTGATCAGATTTTCGAAGCTGGATTCAGTGGGACCGGTGATACGCCTGGCCTGGGGCTGGCTGTTTGTAAGCGCCTCATGATTTCACACGGCGGAGAGATACGCGTTTCCAGCCAGGTAAACCGCGGCACGACGTTTCAACTGGAGTTTCCAACACTATGACCATCGATTCGGCGTCCAGGGTATTGGTTGTAGATGACGAGCCCGGAATTCGCACGGCGCTGCGGGCGAACTTTGTTCGTCACGGTTGGCAGGTGGAGACGGCGTCGTGTGTGCGCGAGGCAATCCGCATTCTCGAGGCCAGCGATTTCGACCTGGTTGTAAGCGATGTCCGCATGCCCGATGGAACCGGGATGGAGGTGATGCACTCGGCATCTCAGTTATCGCCGGGAGCGGCCGTCATTCTGTTGACTGCATACGGTTCTGTTCCCGACGCAGTGACAGCGATGCGCGATGGGGCGCTGGACTATCTGACCAAGCCTGTTTCGTTTGATCAACTGCAGGCAATCGCCACGAAGGTCATGCATCGTGCAAAGCTGATGGCAGCCTCCGATCTTCTGCCTAACGGGGCTATAGTTGGTCGTTCGCCTGCCCTGATTTCTGCTATACAACGCGCGCGTGCAGCAGCCAGTACCGGCGCCGATGTTCTTATCGAGGCGGAGAGCGGGACTGGCAAGGAATTGCTGGCACGGTTCATCCACGATGCGAGCGATCGAAATCGTAAGCCCTTCGTCGCGGTGAATTGCGCTGCTGTTCCGGAGTCATTGCTTGAGAGCGAATTATTTGGGCATTGCCGTGGCGCATTCACCGGCGCAGTAGCATCAAAGCCCGGCAAGTTCGAATTGGCTAACGGTGGCACAATTTTGCTGGATGAAATAGGCGAGATGCCGCTTCATCTGCAGCCGAAGTTGCTTAGAGCCTTGCAGGAGCGTGAGTTTGAAAGGCTTGGCGAATCGCGTTCGGTGCAGGTGGATATTCGCGTAATTGCAACGACGAATGTCTCACTGGCAGCAATGGTTCAGCGCGGGCAGTTTCGCAGCGATCTCTATTACCGCCTTAACGTAATTCCCTTGTCGTTGCCGGCTTTGCGGGAACGCCGGGAAGACATTCCAATTCTTGCTAAACATTTTGCGGAGAAGTGCGCCGCCCAGATGCGCCTTGCGACGCCGCGTCTTCATCCCGAGTTTCTTGAGCGCCTTATGTCGCATACCTGGCCGGGGAACGTAAGAGAGCTGGCCAATTTCATGCGCCGGGTTCTTACGCTCAGCGGAACGATCGATCTTGATGCGAGTTGCTTCGAATTGGAATTTCATGGGAACTCAAAATCGCTCACGGTGTCCCATGCGGAGTCTCAAGTGTCTGGCCCCGCGGCGGGAACTCCGATCCGCCAGGTTGAACGGCTGCATCTCGAAAGCACCTTGGCTCTGACCGATGGAAATCGCACACATGCGGCCGAGATGCTCGGCATCAGTCTGCGCACGTTGCGCAACAAAATTCGGGAGTATGGTCTCCCACCCAGGAGGTACGCATAGCATGTCACCCGCACCGAACCTCGATGCGTTGCAAGGCTATCTCAAGGTCGTCACCGATCGCCAGCAGATGATTGTTTCGAACATGGCCAATGCGGATACGCCTGGGTATCACACGAAGGATATTGATTTCCAGACAGCGATGCGGCACGTAATGAATGGAGATTCAAGCATGCAACTAGAACCTGCTTCGATAGAACTCGATGGATTGCCGGAACGACCGGATGGGAACAACGTGAACATCGATCGCGAAAGCCTTCTGCTGTCACAAACGCAACTTCAGTTTCAGCTTGGCATTCAGTTGGTCAAAAACCAATTCAGCCATCTTTTGACGGCGATTAAGGAAGGAGCTTAGCGATGGGCATTTTCGACATGATGAACATAAGTGCGTCGGCACTGTCGGCCGAGCGGCAGCGTGCAGAAGTAATTTCAGCAAATATGGCAAATGCTGAAACCACGCACACGGACTCGGGTGGCCCTTATGTGCGCAAGGAAGTCATTTTCGGCGCGACGTCGGGCCCCCTTTTTCATAACGTGATGAGCGGGCTTGGGCGGTTCTCTCAGGCTCCGGCAGGATCCGTTCAACTGGCACAGGTTATCGATGATCCCACGCCTCCAGTAATGCACTATGAGCCAGGCAATCCCGATGCGGATGCAAAGGGATTTGTGGCATACCCGGCCATCAATCCGGTGAAGGAGATGGCTGACCTGATGGGTTCTGTTCGGTCGTACCAACTGAATGCATCCGCGGTTGGTGCGGAAAAACAAATGGTTCAGGAATCGATCGGGATCCTTAAGACCTCGTAGTACGGAGTAGCGCGATGAGCAATGTCACTCTTGGTGGAATTCCAAATTCGTATCTGCCGCAGCCTTCAGGCCTCGACGGAGCAGACAACAGCGAAGGCCTCAATTTTGGTGCCGTACTCAAGAATGCTGTTCAGAACGTCGACCAGCTGAACAACAGCGCCGGGGCGCAGGTAAGCAATCTGTTGCAGGGCGGCAGCGGAGATATGACGGGTGTCATGATTGCCGTCGAAAAAGCGGATGTTTCATTTCAGTTGATGATGCAGGTGCGCAACAAAATTGTGAACGCCTACCAGGATATCGAGAAAATGCAGTTCTAGGATTGGGTCACCATGGCTGGACTAAACGACGCTATCGAACAGGGGAAGGGATTCTGGGCGAGCCGTTCGGCGCTCCAGAAACGATACCTTCTTGCAGGCGCTGCCGGCACGTTGATCGTGCTGGCATTGTTTGTCAAATTCATTGGCTCACCCGACTACAAACCGCTGCAGACCGGTTTGGATCCCGCGGGCGCACAGAAACTGACCGAGCAGTTGGATGCGCAGGGCATTCCCCATCAGACCAGTTCGGATGGCACCTCAGTTAGCGTACCGGCGGAAAAGCTTGCTGCGGCTCATATGGCCACGGCTTCACTGGGCCCATCACAAAGCGCGCGCAATGGGTTTGAGTTGTTCGACAAAATGTCGTGGGGGCAAACCGAATTCGATCAGAAAGTCACGTATCAACGCGCTTTGGAAGGCGAACTGGAACGGACCATTGCGACCTTGAACGACGTTGAGAGCGCGCGTGTTCACTTGGTGATGCCCACTGATTCAGTTTTCCTCGATCGCCAACATTCCGCCAAAGCATCAGTTATTCTGAAGCTTCGTCGCAACAGTCTCCCGAAGGATGCAGTGCTCGCAATCTCTCGCCTGGTGTCCGGAGCGGTCGACCAGTTAAAGCCCGAAGATGTCTCAATTGTGGATGCTGATTCAGCCAGGTCGCTTGGACTTGGTCACGATGGGCAGTCCGGGGATGAGGGAGTTGAAACAACTCTCGCACAGCAACTGATCGCAACACTGGAGCCGGTTGTTGGCTTAGATAAAATTCGCGCGAGTGTAAACGTCGATCACAATGAGGATACGACGGAAGAGAGCCAGGAGAAATACGACCCCTCGGTCAGTGCGCTGCTCAGCGATCAGAAGTCTGAAGACCACGGGGTTAGTGCGGCAACCGCCGCGGGAGTTCCTGGAACCACCAGCAATATCCCCACGGGCAAAGCGAAGTCCGCTACTCCCGCGCCGGAAGCAACCCCATCGTCAATTACCGAGAGCGCCCAGTATGGAGTTAACAAAACGATCGTCCATACCATGATGCCGGCCGGCCGGATCCAGCGTGTCACGGCAGCAATCCTTGTGGATGATGCTGTGGTGAAAGCCGTTGACGGGAAGAAGATTTCCTATACAAGGCGGAAGCGGTCGCAGGAGGAGTTGAACAAGATTCAGCAAATTGCGGAAGCTGTTATCGGCTTCGATGCGAAGCGCGGCGACAGCATCAGCGTACAGAATATGTCCTTCGATGCCAATGCCGCGGATACGGATCTCGCTGCCCCGAACTGGATTCAACAGTCGGGGAAAACGATATCGGACTATTCGTCCATGTTCCGCCCGCTTTCCCTTCTCGTGTTGTTCCTGCTGGCTTATGTTTTTGTGCTGCGCCCCGTGCAGAAGCAAGTGTTGAAGCCCGGTTTGCCCGTAGGCGCGCAGGCAGCGTTGGCATCAGGACCGGCGATGGAGCAGCTTTCAGCGGGTTCGGGCGATCCTGTTGATGATTCTCAGCGCGCAACTCGCCTGAAGCAGCAAGCGATTGATGTGACTAAGCAGAAGCCGGTAAACTCCGCACGCGCGATTCAGGCATGGTTGCGGGAGGAGGCTTCATGAGCGCTACTGAACAGATGCAAATGAGCGGCACGCGCAAAGCGGCAATCCTGATTTCGTTGCTTGGTGATGATTCAGCCGCGCTCATTTTCAGAAACCTTCCGGACCAGGATCTGCAGCGGATCACGGATGAAGTTGCAGCATTGCCTGCGGTCCCCTTTAACGTAACGCTCGATGTTCTCGAGGAATTTCAGCAGATGTTGGCGGCACAAGACTTTATTGCGGTGGGTGGTCAGGATGTAGCCGCTCGACTGCTGAACAAAGCCTTTGGAGAGAGCGGCGCGCGCAGCATGGTTGAACGCTTGACACAAGCCGACGAAATGAATCTGCTCCGGGTTGATTCATTGAGCAAGGCCGATCCGAATAAGCTTGCCAGGTTCCTGATCGGCGAGCATTCACAGACCAAGGCTCTGATTCTCGGGCATCTTGATGCAAAGCAGGCTTCAACATTGCTGATGAAGCTGGAGCCGGAAGTGCGCGCGGACTGCGTTAGGCGCCTTGCGAATCTGGGCCAGTTTTCTCCGGAGGTGGCGGCAAAGGTTTCATCGGTCCTGAATCGCCGGTTGAAGTCTGTTGGAAGCCAGGTAAAACGTAACGAATCCGGTTTCAGAGATGCGGCGGAACTCATGAACCGGCTCGACCCCATAGCAGCCCGCGAGATACTCGACCACATTGAGCGAGATGAGCCGAAGCTTGCGATCAGCATCCGCGATCTCATGTTTACATTTGACGATCTTCTTGAAGTTCCCGAACAGGAACTGCGTGATTTGATGAGCGCGATCGACAAGAAAACCTTGATGGTCGCTCTCAAGGGAGCAAGTGAAGAATTGCGAAGTCATTTTTATCGGACGATGTCTTCGCGCGCGGTCGAAATGATGAAAGAAGATTCGGAAGTCATGGGGCCGGTTCGAAACAAAGATGTAATCAAAGCACAAACGGAAATTGTTGCGATTGCACGCAAGCTCGAGTCGGAAGGCAAAATTGCGTTGAAGAGTGAGGGAGACGATGAGTACATACTCTAGCGTGGAGTTCGAGAACTTGCACCCCATCCCGATCAGGGCTCTGGAATATCGTGATATGGGGCCGCACTCTGGCCTCAACGGGGCCAGCTTCCCACCAATCGAAACGCGGAATCAGCATGACCAAGCTTCGACCGACGCGGACGCTGAAACTGCGGCTGCCTTGGAACTAACAACGCGGATCGAGCAGGAGCGGGCGAATGCAATTGCAGAGACTGAGCAGAGACTGCGCCAAGAGTACGAGGTAAAGCTCCAGGCCGGTCGCGCGCGAATCAACTATGCAATTTCAGGGTTTGATGCGCAGCGAACAGAATACTTCGCGCGCGTCGAAGCTGAGATCGTACAACTCGCTCTGGCGATTGCAGCCAAGATTCTGCATCGAGAGTCGCAAGTTGATCCACTGCTTGTAGCGACATTGGTGAGAATGGCAGTTGAGAAGATGCGCGAAGGATCGAAGGTGACAGTTCGCGTTGGAACCCAGCGCCTTGCACAGTGGAAGGCTTATTTCGCAAGTCAGCCCGGGCTTTCTCGAGTTGAGGTAGTCGAGAACCCTGGACTGAGTGAGCACGACTGCCTGCTTGAGACGGAGCTTGGGACCACCAACTTTGGCTTGGACACTCAGCTGAAAGAAGTGGAACATGGGTTCTTCGATCTACTTGCTCTGAGGCCTGGCGCGCGATGAAGAGTTCGCTCCTGGCCCCCTATTTGCATGCTCTCCAGGCCGGCTCCACGCTGCGCTGGAAGGGCAGAGTGAATCAGGTGGTTGGCAACCTGATTGAGTCGGATGGGCCATTTGGATTTGTTGGTGAATCCTGCGAAATCATGGGTGCCGGCGACAAGAGCTACGCGGCTGAGATCGTCGGTTTTCGAGGCACAACCATATTGTCGATGACTGCCGATCAACCACAGGGTATACGGTTGGGAGATCAAATCGTCGCGTGGGGAGCACGTCCTTCCATTCGCGTTGGTGCTGGTTTGTTAGGTCGCGTTATCGACCCAGCAGGCAATCCTCTGGATGGTAAGGGAGACTATCGTGCCACGCATGCGGTAACCATTGACGGCTCCGCGCCTCTGCCGCTTGAGCGAGTTCCGATTCGCGAACCGCTTGGGTGCGGCATCAAAGCGATCGACGGATTCCTGACCTGTGGTAGAGGGCAACGGATCGGCATACTCGGCGGGAGCGGTGTGGGAAAGAGCACGCTGATCGGAATGATGGCGCGCGGGACAGCGGCTGACATGACGGTGCTGGCGCTGGTGGGGGAGCGGGGACGGGAAGTGGGTGAGTTTCTTGAGGTGCTTGGCAAGGAAGGTCTTCAGCGCTCGGTTGTAATTGTCCCCACATCCGATCAATCACCGTTGCTGCGGATCCGTGCCGCACTGGCCGCCACCGCGGTATCAGAATATTTCGCGAGCCTGGGCAAGAACGTTCTTCTCATCACAGATTCCCTGACGCGCTTTGCGATGGCGCAAAGGGAGATTGGTCTGGCTGCGGGTGAACCACCCACAGCAAAGGGATATACGCCATCTGTGCTGAATATGCTGGCTCGGTTAGTGGAGCGCGCAGGAAACTTCTCGCAGGGAAGCATCACAGCCTTCTATACAGTGCTCATGGAAGGAGACGATCAGTTAGACCCCGTTGTCGATACGGTTCGGTCCCTTCTGGATGGGCATGTAATTCTGGATCGGAATCTTGCGATGCGCAGCCACTATCCACCAATTTCGATCGTCGAAAGCCTGAGCCGTTTGATGTCCAGCATGGTTTCGCAGGAACATCTCGCGAAGGCCAATGCTGTGAGGCTTGCGCTTGCGTCCTATGCGCGGTCTGAAGATCTGATTCGCATCGGCGCCTATCAACCCAACACTGACCCGGTTCTTGATAGTGCGATCCGAAACCTGCCGGCAATCAACAAATTCTTGCAGCAGAGGCCGGATCAACTCAGCAAATACGAACAGGTCGTTGAGCAGCTCATGGCTCTGCCAGGTTAGATATGGCTTTTCGGTTCTCACTCGCGGCTGTGCTGCTAGTTCGGGAAAACGCGAAGAAGCGCGCGGAGCAAGACCTTCGCACCACTCAACTCGAGATTGGCCGGATCACTCGCCAGCTTGAGAACTTTGATTTGGATATAGCAAACACGCACAAAGCGCGAGAGCGCGCGATGCAGCAGCCGATTCCAGGCGGTGAACTGCACGCATTCGAAAGTAGAGTCAAGACATGCACCGCGGCCAAGGAGCATCTCATCGCACGTCTCCAAAGTTTGGAAATCGAGCGCGAACGCAAGATGAGGATCTATCATGTGGCTCATCGCGACTTCGAAACTATTGTCGAAATGCGCGATGAGCAACGCATGGCTTATGAGCAGGAAAAGAATCGTAATGAGCAGAAGCAACTCGACGATATCTTTGCGGCGCGTTCAGTTAAAGAGACGAACAATAACTAACTTCCCCTCGACGAAAACAGACCACGCTGATTTCACGCCTCTCCGCGGCGTAGTGCAAACAACTTCCTAACTTGACCAACTGGGCAACTAGGCAGACATTGCCGAGTGTGTACGGCAAGTCTTGCCGGTTTGATGAGGTGCGCCCGAAATTGCATTGAAGGCGTCATTTCAAAGCATTGATAATAAGCAGCTTGCGGTAACAGGAGAAACTATTTAATTGAAATTCTATTGGCCCGCGATGTGCATAAACATTGGCATGCGTGTTCCATCAGCAGCAACGACCAGCACCTTGTCACGGCAGTCCTCGGCATCGAGCGTGCCGGCTGGTGCCAGCTTCGCGGTTCTGCTCAACGCGGCGACCGTTAAGGGGTATCCCGTTCATCAATTCTCGGGATCTGCAGCGCATGATACATCCGAAGGCCAGGACAAGAGCGATCACAAAACGATTCATACGGAAAGCAATCAGTCTTCAATCTCCAGCGTCAGCGTTGGGCTTGACAGTTCGCCTTTGGTCCCGGCTATTGCGGAGACGAACGCGTCGACTTCAGATTCATCGCGGGACCAGGCGAACGATCAAGGTGCAAGTGACGGATCTTCGGCGAATGAGAGGACAGCGAGTACACAGAACAGCAGTGCCGGTTCCGATACAGCCATCCCAGGACACCCACATGGGTTGCCCGATGGCGCTCCGACGGAGCCCATCAAAGTTCCTCAGGATCTGCCAGCATCGATCAACCTTGTTGATGCGCCGGATCAGGACGACTCGACGGCGGCCTGTGAACCAATTGAACTGCAGAGCCCTCATGCAGGATCGGTAACGGCCACGGATGCGGGAATGCTTCCCCAGCCTATGCCTTTCTCAATGCTCGCCAGTCTTGCTGCCAAGCGGAGTGGATTGCAGGTTGCCGGTAACGCAACGGGGACGGCAGGCTTCGCCACAACGGCGTCAGGGACTCAGGACGGTGTCGGCGCGAATGGTTCGGGAGCAGGAAGGACTGGCGACGGCACGAACGGGTCCGGGGATTCTTCGGCACACAGTACTCAAGGAGCACCGGCCGACTCAATCCAGAATGCAGTTGCGGCGCAGCGAGTTTCAGATATCTCTTCGTCTCATTCAAACGTCCAGGCCATGGTGGTCCAGTCTGATTCGAGCCACGCATCAACCGCGCCACGCATTGCGAATACACCCGTTGGAGCATCGCACTCTGATGTACAGCGACAAGGGGCAGACTCAATGGATGCGGACAGCGCTACCGCGATGGCAACATCGGCAATCAGCGATGCCAGGCTGATGCAGACGTTGAATGAATCGCAGATGCGTATCGGTTTGAGTTCGAATGCATTCGGCGACATCTCGATTCGCACATCTATCTCAGGTCACCAGTTAGTTGCGCAGATATCACTCGATCACAGCGAATTGAGCCAGGCAATGTCGGCGCAAGTGTCATCCGTGCAGACGAAACTTGGCGACGAACATGGCCTTCATGCATTGATCGAGATCAATAACCATGCATCCTCCCAGCCAGGTGATGCGGGAAGTTCATCACAACGGGAACGGGGCTCTCCGACAGCGCCGTTGACCTCTTCGAGCGCCTTGGTACTGGAGGAAGAAGGAAGCGGTTTGAGTCAGGAAACACTTTTGAACACAGCCAATGAAACCCGGTTGGATATCAGAGCGTAGGCCCACAAGGGAGCTAGAAAGGAACACAAGGTGAACATTCAAGGGATCAGCCCACTCGTCACAGCGCCCCTGCAGGCGCAGACCGCCCAGAAACCTGCTTCGACAAGCAGCGCCTCGGGTAGCAGCAGTACATCAAGCAGCACAGGAGGGCTTTCGTCAACCAATCTCGAAGGCACTTTCCTGAATTTGCTGGCCACCGAATTGCAGAACCAGGATCCAACATCGCCGGTCGATCCTACACAGATGGTCGGTCAACTTGTATCTCTCAACCAGTTGGATCAGCTCATCTCCATCAACCAGACACTTTCAAACCTGGGCGGTGCGGGGTCAACTCCGACGACGAGTTCTTCATCAACCAGCTCGCAAGGCGCACCAAAGAACGAGCTGGGTGCGATCAGTACCGGGAGCCAGTCGCAAACCGGTGCGCAAAACGAATTGAGCCCACCCAGCGTTGGGAGCCATTCGAATAAGACATTGGCAAGCCACGTTCCGTCGGTATCGCAGGCGCTCGGCTTGCTTCAACCGGGATATGCAGCAGCAGCCGGTTCAAACGCGCTTATGAATTTGTATGGCAGTTTCACCGCTCCAACCCAAACACAGCAACTCTCATCACCTGGAGGTAGATAAATGGCATCCTTTGGAATCCCGCTCTCGGGCCTGCAGGCCAACTCGAATTCGCTTAACGTTATCGCAAATAACCTGGCAAACCTCAACACAGACGGGTACAAAAGTCAGACCCTCAACTTTGGCGACATGCTGTTCCAGATGCAGGGAAGCGCCGGCAACGGTGATCCCATTCAGATTGGTTCCGGTGTGCAGACGGAAAGCACAACCTCGAATTTCACAAACGGCACCGTGAATTCAACGGGTGTTGCTTCAAACATGGCGCTTCAGGGCAATGGATTCTTCGTTGTCAACAATGCCGGGAGTACGGAGTACACGCGCGCCGGCGACTTCACGGTCAATTCTTCAGGACAGCTTGTGGATCCCAATGGCGATCTGCTCATGGGTTATCCGGCGACCAACGGTGTGGTGTCAACAACCGGCGCACCTGGCCCGATCACGGTAAACCAGGCAGCCACTATACCGGCAGTACCCACTACAAGCTTTGATACGATAACCAACCTTCAGGCTGGATCGGCTGTCGGGGCGACATTCAGCACGCCGATCAGCGTGGTTGACTCTCTCGGCACGTCGCAGACGTTGAGCATCCAGTACACGAATACGGGGGCCAATACTTGGAGCTACAGCATTACTTTGCCAGCCTCCGCGACTGGGGGCACGACCCCGACGACGGTGGCTTCCGGTTCACTTACATTTAACTCCTCTGGTGCGCTTACCTCTCCCACCGGATCTGTAACAGGAGTCAATATTACCGGGCTGTCAGATGGTGCGGCTCCAATGAACCTTACCTGGAATCTTACTGACGCATCGGGGAATCCGACACTTACGCAACAAGACTCGGCGAGCGCGACCACGGCCACAAACCAGAATGGCTATGGCGTTGGCACGCTCACCAGTTACTCGGTCCTTTCGGATGGAACGGTCCAGGGTCAGTTCAGTAACAATCAGACTCTCGCGCTGGGCCAGGTTGCGGTCGCGGGCTTCGCGAACGTACAAGGACTGGCGCAAATCTCTAACGGTGACTTTCAATCCACGGTGAGCTCGGGGGCAGCCGTTGTTGGGCAGGCCGGCGTCGGTGGCCTTGGAACCATCACGGGAGGGGCTGTTGAGGGGTCAAACGTTGACTTGTCCGCTGAGTTCTCCAACATGATTGTGGCTCAGCAGGGGTACGAGGCAAATGCCAAGGTTCTCACCACGCTTGACCAGGTCTCCCAGGCGACCATTCAGTTAATGAGTTAGCGCAAGGGAGTTGGAGCAGTTGTTAACTTCCGATTAGAAACTCCCGCCGGGCGGCGCCGCTGCCTAGCGGGAGGTCCTTTCCCACCGTCACTTCTCATGGCTATCTCACCGGGCGAGCGGGCTGTTCGGTCTGCCTTCTGGTGTCTGCAAGTTATTGCACTAGAACAACCTGGCACTTTCTCCAACGCGCCCGCGCTGAGATCCGCCCATGTCGTTAATTGCGGCCCTCGGATTGCATTGACCTTATTGCAATCGATCACTTCTTGTCCTCATAAGCCATCTGGCGCGAATAGTCCAGATCATCATGGCTTGATTGGACATGAAATCGCGTGAGGGCCTATGAGCAGCGCAGCACAAACTTTTGAGAAGAATCCCAACGATCCACTCAAGCCCGGATCGGCCACCAGCGCACAATCGCTTGACAGCATGCCGTGGCTACCTTGCGCCCTCAGCCTCGAGGTGCCCATCGTGGGTTTCACCATCGGCGATCTTCTAATGCTGAACAAAGGTTCCGTTGTTGAGAGTTCCTGCCATCACACTAGCGACGTTCCTCTGCGCGTGAATCAGTTGCTGATTGGCTGGACAGAATTTGAAGTTATCGGCGACCGTCTCGCGGTTCGCATTACGGATCAGGCATGACTATGACAAACAGAGCATTCGACACCATCGTACCTACAGTTCGCCAGCAGCCGTCGTCCATTGCGCCCGGCCCGGTGGCGGCCCCAGCGATGTTCCACGAGGTCTTGCGGGATTGCGGCGACATACCTGTTCAGAGCCGCGCAAGGTTGTCGGCATCCTCCTGGCCTTATCGCCCCAAGGTGATGCAGAAGCAGAGAATTGCCAAACCCGGTTCGTTAAATCGCGCAATGTCGTGGCTGAAGAAGCAGTACCCAGCGATCCAGGAAAAGCGCTTGCGCGTGGTTGAAAACATTCCGCTGGGCGAAAAGCGATTTGTTGCACTGATTACCGTTGACGGCCGGGAATTCCTGATTGGAGGAGGCGCATCAAGCGTATCGCTGCTTTCCCAATGGGAGTCAGGTACTCACATCCCTCTCGAGGACGAACAGACATTACCTATGATGGAGTCGTTTGAATGATTCACCGACGCGCCGGAAGGCGTCTTGCAATCCATCTGACGATTCTTCTGGCGCTCGCGACACCTGTCGCAGGGTGGGGAGGTCAGACGTCTGCGGGCGTTCCGGGGCTGAAGTCAGATGGCGGAGAAGTTGAGTCCTATCTCACTCCGCGCAGTTCGAATGACACAAATTCCATGTTGGAAAGATCAGACAAGCTCGGTATGATTTCTCCTTCTCCTGCGCCGCAGAACAATGGTGGACTCAAGATTCCGGGAGTGGGCAATGAGCAGGTGCCGTGGTCTATCGTCATCATGCTCACGGCGCTAACGCTGATTCCATCGATCCTATTGTGCATGACGCCGTTTGCGCGCCTCTTGATCGTATTTCACTTCCTGCGCCAGGCTCTCGGGCTTCAGACTACGCCTTCCAATCAGACATTGATCGGGCTTTCGCTGATACTTACTTTCTTTCTCATGCAGCCCACGGCAACAAGCATTTACCAAGCCGCCATTATTCCGATGCAGACAGGGCAGATCACTGCGATGGAGGCCGTGACTCGATCGGAGGATCCGATTCGCAAGTTTATGGCTCACTATGTTCGCGAAAAAGATGTGGCTCTTTTTATTGAGTTAGCGCACGATCCGCCACCAGCGTCGATCAATGATGTATCCATGCGGGTGATGCTGCCCGCCTATATTTTGTCCGAGTTGAAGGCTGGATTTCAGATCGGCACCGTACTGTTTCTGCCTTTCCTGATTGTGGACATGGTTGTGGCCTCCATTACTACCTCGGTGGGCATGTTGCAGTTGCCACCGGTTGTTATTTCAACGCCGCTCAAGCTGCTTCTTTTCCTGATGGTTGACGGCTGGCATCTCTTGATCGGGTCTTTGATGAGGAGTTTCTACTAACGCCATGGATGTAGATCAGGTTGTGTTACTAGGACGGCTGATGCTCCAGGAGGTAATTATCCTGGTCGGCCCTGTATTGGCTGTCGCCATTACAGTCAGCCTGTTCGTCAACATTGTTCAAACTCTTACTTCATTGCAGGACAACACGGTATCGACAGTAACCCGCCTTCTCTTCACTGGAGCCGCACTGTTCTTAATGATGCCGTGGATGTGGCGTCACCTTGCTCACTACACGCTGATCACATTGTCCGATTTTCACAAGTACCTGAGATGATCGATATCCCTTATCTCGAAATCATTACCGGGCTCATGGCCATTGGGGTACGCCTCACGGGGCTAATGCTGTTTGCGCCGTTTTTTGGCAGCTCGATGATTCCTGCGCGCGTTAAGGCGGGGCTGGTGCTGGCGCTTACGCTGCTGTTGTTGCCAGTGGCCGGGAAGGGAATTGGAACATTTGCAATTGCCGATTGGCCGATCCTGATCATCACCGAGTTTGCAATCGGCGTCGGAATGGGGATTGCAACCAATGTTGTTTTCGAGGCCTGCGGGTTGGCCGGTCAAGTACTCGGCATTCAAATGGGGTACTCGCTCGTCAACATCCTCGATCCTCAGACACAAGTTGACACGACCGTGATTCCTGTTTTTTACCAGTCGATGATCATGCTTCTGTTTCTCAGCATGGATGTGCACTACTGGCTTCTGCGAGGCATAGGCAACAGCTTTATTTACTTGCCTCCGGGTACAACCAAGCTGAGCGGACTATTCACACTTTCGATCATTACAACGGCCGGCGCAGTGTTTGGGTTAGGCGTGCAGATTGCTGCGCCAGTTCTGGCAGCCACGCTGGTCGCAGATATACTGCTTGGTCTGCTCGGCAAAGCTTCTGCACAGATGCCGCTCATGGTGCTTGGGCCGCCAATCAAAAGCCTTCTTGGAATCTTCCTGTTGATCGCGACCATGAAGTATTGGCCCGATCTTTTCCACCATCTGTTTCAGAACTCAATTGCGAGCGGCGATCATTTGCTGCATGCGGCTCGTTGAAGGACCATGGCTGATTCGAGCAAAACCGAACAGGCAACACCGCGGCAACGGGAAAAGGCGCGGGAGCGGGGCCAGGTCACGCGATCGCGTGAACTGACGGGCGCTCTCGCCATGTTCGTTGTAGCGGGCGTAATTGCTCTTATGGCGCGGGAAGGGGCCGGTCATTGGACGGACTTCTTCCGCAACACGCTTGACTCGGCAAGCTCTGATTCAATCGGTACCAATGGACCGCTTCTTTTCTGGACCAGTATTGAGGCAATCCGCTGGATTTTTCCGATGCAGTTGGCGGCGCTTGTTGTATCGCTTATCTTCGGGCTTGCGCAGGGAGGTTTCGTCTTTGCGCCCGAAGCGTTGTCATTCAAGTTCGACCGCATCAGCCCGGCAAGCCGCATGAAGCATTTGTTCTCAACAGCTGGGCTCAGTTCAATTCTCAAGTCCCTCATTCCCTTCGCCGCCATTATCTGGGTCGGATGGGACTGTCTTCATACGCATTGGGGCGAGATTCTTTCCAGTTCTTATGCCGAGCCGCGGGCATTTGTAAGCATCGTGGGGAATATGCTTTTCGAAGTACTTTGGAAGTCAGGCCTTGTTCTTCTGGTTTGGGCCGGTGCGGATTACATCCTGCTTTGGCTTAAGAGCGAAGATGACTTGAAGATGAGCCGCCAGGACCTGCGCGATGAGCTCAAGAGCACCGAAGGCAATCCGGCGAGCAAGCAAAGAATCCGGAAGATGCAGCGCCAAATGCGCCGCAAGCTGATGATCAAGGCCACGGAAACTGCTTCCGTGGTGATTACAAACCCTACCCATTATGCTGTCGCTCTGAAATTTGAAATGAGCATGCCGGCGCCGATAGTTGTGGCGAAGGGACTCGATCTGCTTGCAGCCAGAATCAAAGAAGTCGCTCGCGATCATGACATTCCAGTGATGGAAAACCGGCCTCTCGCGCAGGCTCTCTATAAGACTGTCGAAGTGGGCGATGCGATTCCCGCTGCGCTCTACCACGCAGTTGCCGAGATCCTTGTTCTTGTCTACAAGGCGCAGCAGGAAGTGCAGCGAAGAGAAGCTCAACGCAGAGCCTCGGCAAAGATGCCGATAGGAGTGACACCAAGGTGAGCAAGAAACCTGGATTGCTGAGTACGCTGCGCGCATCCTCTGAATGGGTTATCCCGACAGCTGCTGTTGCGCTTGTGTTTGTCATGCTTGTGCCATTGCCCAGCTTTGTTCTCGACCTGTTGCTCACGTTGAGCATCATGGCTTCTGTGCTGGTTCTACTGACCGCTATTCAGATTCTCCGGCCGGTTCAGTTTTCTGTGTTCCCCAGCTTGATTCTGCTTTTGACACTGATGCGCTTGTCACTGGATTTAGCGAGCACGCGGCGCATCCTGTTGCATGGAAGCGAGGGCACATCGGCGGCGGGAAAGGTCATTGAGGCGTTCGGTCAGTTCGTGGTTGGTGGCAACTATATTGTCGGCTTCGTTATATTCATCGCTCTTGTCGCGATTCAGTACCTCGTAGTCAGTCACGGCGCTGTGCGCACAGCAGAAGTAACGGCGCGCTTCACGCTCGATGCCATGCCCGGAAAGCAAATGGCGATTGATTCAGACTTGAACACAGGGATCATCAATGCCGATCAGGCTCGTCTGCGCCGCGAGAATGTGGCACGCGAAGCGGAGTTCTGCGGCTCCATGGACGGTGCCGCGCGCTTCAGCCAAAGGGATTCGCTGGCCACCATTCTTATCCTGGTCATCAACATTGTGGCTGGATTTCTGATTGGCGTTTTTCAGCACGGCCTGCCCTTTCAGCAGGCGCTGAAGACCTATACCATCCTCACTGTCGGCAACGGATTGGTCTCCATCATTCCATCACTTCTGGTATCGGTAGCGGGCGGCATCGTTGTCACGCGCGCCGGCTCGGATCACTCCCTCGGGGTCGATATTCAAAAGCAGATGCTGGCAACTTCGCGTCCGCTCTGGATTGTGAGTGGAGTTCTGCTGGCGCTGGCTTTGATTCCGGGAATGCCGAAGATATCTTTTGTCGCGCTAGGCGGAATCACTATGTTTGGAGCGTGGAAGATGAAAGCCGTCGTAGTTGAGCCGGCGGCTGGAGCAAAGGCAGCACCAGGTAAGGGCGGAGCGGCAGGCGCGCCCGCGATTGATCCCATGGATGCGGTTCTGAAATTGGATGACCTGATGCTCGAAGTGGGGGTCGGCCTTGTGCCGCTGGTGGACGTGAAAAAAGGTGGCCAGTTGCTGGCCAGGGTGAAGTCGCTGCGCAAGAACCTGGCGCAGCAATTGGGGTTTCTTGTTCCTTCCATTCATATCACTGACAACCTGTCGCTCAAGGAGCGGGAGTATGTGATCTACCTGCGCGGCGTGGAGATTGCGCGCTGGGAGATGCGGAAGGACAAGTTGCTGGCGGTGAGTTCGAACCCGAAACCTGGAGATGTCCCGGGACAGGATACGCGCGAGCCTGCATTCGACTCCCCCGCCAAATGGATTGCTCCGGAACTACAGGCGCAGGCGATTTCGCTTGGGTATGCGGTGGTGGACCACACGTCTGTGCTGGCTGCTCATCTGGCCGAACTCGTGAAGCAAAATGCACATGACCTGCTGACGCGCCAGGAAACCAAGCGGCTGATTGACCGGGTTTCCGACTCGCATCCCAGACTGGTGGATGAATTGATGCCCAAGCTTTTGACACTGGGAGAAATCCAAAAGGTGCTCCAGTTATTGCTCCGCGAACAAGTCTCAATCCGCGACCTGGGTACGATTCTGGAGGCGCTGGTCGAAGCCGCTTCAGTAAACAAAAACCCTGTTGTTCTTGTCGAAGCTGCCAGGCACTCCCTTGGACGTGCCCTGATTCGTCCACTCCTAAACGATCACGGACAACTGAAGGTCGTCACCTTGGATAGTTCAATCGAAGAGGAGTGCCTTCGCAACTCGACTCAAACTGTCAACATGGCCGCGGGCGGAGGGCTGCAAATATCGGTTGCTCAACGCGTCATGACTGGCCTGCGAGCCATGCTCGGCGACCAGGTTGTGATGGCTCCGCCCGTGCTGCTGTGTGCTTCTCCGGGGAGGTTTTATCTGAAGCGCCTCCTTGAACCTTTCATTCCCAAGATAGTCGTGATCTCCCCTTCGGAGATTCCGCCGGCAACACAAGTACAGTCACTCGGAGCTGTGCGATGAAAAAACTTTCCATGCCCATGCCGAACGAGGTGGACAAATGACATCAGCTGAAATGGCCTATAAATCGAGTTCGACCGAATTCGACGATCGCAACAACCTTGTGATGCAGGAACTCTCGCAGGTTTACTACATCGCGTCGCGCATCCGGGAGCGGTTGCCCCAGCACGTCGAGTTGGACGATCTCGTCAATGCCGGCGTAATTGGACTGCTCGAAGCCAGCCGCAACTTTGATAGCTCAAAGAACTCGCAGTTCAAGCAATTCGCCAAGTTCCGGATTCGGGGTGCAATCCTGGATAGCCTCCGCGAATCTGATTGGGGATCCCGTTCCTTGCGGAGACGTGGACGCGAGATCGCCGAAGCGACAGCGCGGCTTGAGGCCAAGATGGGGCGGCATCCTTCGGAGACGGAGATCGCGGCCGAGATGAACCTGGAGGTCGACCACTTGCGGCGAATTCTGGCTCAGATCGACGGTCTTTACGTTGCAGGCCAGCATGCTTCGGCATCCGGGGATAGGTCGGATCCGATCGACGTAATCGAATCGGCGCCCAACCTCGACGATCCAGATCCGTTCGATATTTGTCTTCAAGGTGAGGTGAAAGCCCATTTGGCTGAGGCAATTTCAAAGCTGAGCCAAAGGGAACAGCTGATCCTCTCTCTCTATTACCGCGAAGAACTCACCATGAAGGAAATAGCGGAGGTTGTTGGTCTGGCGACTTCGCGAGTTTCACAGATTCGTCAGGAAATCATGAAGAAGCTGAAGGTTTTGCTTGCGCACCTTAACGAGGGCCGAGCAGCAACCGATTCCCGGGCAGAGAGGGTCGCATGAACCTGCGCAGTCGTGAAGAATCCAAGGAACATATGAAGGAGCGGAGGCCGGGCGGCCAAAAGCCCGCTGAGAAGCAACGGTCAATCCACGTCTGCGACTTCAGAACCGCGGGACGGCTGTCGAACGAGAATGCGCGTGCACTGGTTGCGATGAATGAGTCGTATGCGCGCCTCCTTGCCACGGCTCTTGACGCCTACCTGGGAACGGGGTTGGACTTAAAGGTGAAGACTCTTGACCAGCTCCCGATCAAAGAGCATTTGGCGGCCATTCCTCCTCTTAGCTACATCGTGCCTTTATCGATAAGTTCGATTCCTTGCACGATGATCCTGGAATGCGACATCGACCTTGCATTCCCCTTCATTGAATTTCTTCTTGGAGGAACGGAAATTTCGAGCCCCGACGCTCGAGATTTGTCCGAGATCGAAGAAGAAATCATGCAGGATGTGACTGCGCTGTTCGCGCGGCAGGCCGAGATCGCATGGAGGTTGCCTCCCATGTCGATGGAGCCGAACCGCCGCATCAAAGCTTCGCAACTGAACCACTATTGTCCACCAAATGAGAAGGTCACTTCGGTTCGTTTCGAGGTGGAGATTACCGGCATCGTCGCCGGTTTCCAGCTGGTCTTTCCCAGCGCATTGGTGAACTCGCTTATCAAGCAGCTGAAACTTGAAGAGCCGCAGCGGAAAGGCGCATTGCGTTTTTTCCCCGCGCCGGACATTCGCGAACGCATGCTCGACTGTGACGTAGTGCTTGAGGCCGGAGTACCGCGCGTAAAGGTTGCCGTGCGCGACCTGATCGCCTTGCAGCCAGGATGCGTGTTGAAACTCCGCGCACCAGTCCGCAACCCCGGAATGCTTACGGTAGAAGGAATGGAGATGTTTGAAGCGGCTCCTGTCAGGAACGGTTCACAGAAGGCAGCACAACTTGGCCGTCGTGTTCAGCCGGCGAATTGGGGAAGGGAACAGAAATCATGACGAATCAAGATCATCAAGTGGCAACGCGGCGATTCTTACAGGGCTTCGCCGGGGCATTCGCGGGCTCATTGACCATTGCAGCCGGTCAACCCTGGAAACTAACAGTTGTTGATGGTTCGGATGCTTCAGCACAATCGAGCACGCCGATCGTTTTTCGACTGGCGTTTGAGGGATTGCTGCGAGGGGAGCTCTTCGTCGAAATCGATGAAGTTCACGCGGAAGCGATCGCGACAGCAGTTCGCAGTCATTCCGCGCAGGCTTTTGGCGATGACAACGGACAAACATTGAGGACGGTTCTTTCATCTGCGACGACCAGTTTCTCCTCAACTCTGTTTGCGGAGTACGGCACTGTCAACTGCAAGATTGAACAGGTGCCAAGCCCAGCATTGAAAGGCATGATTGCGATTCCGCTGGCAGCTGAAGGACAAGATTCGTCGGCCATTCCAGTGAAGTGCTACTTCGACGGCAAACTCATCGAAAGCCTGTCGCCCAGGCAGGACACGAAGGCGTCCACGGAGTCATTCGACGCGGTGAATCTGAACCTGGTTCTGGATGTTGAATTGAGCATGTCGCTTCGCTTCGGTGTGCGCCAATTGCCCCTCAGAGAAGTATTGGAACTAGCGAGCGGGTCCGTCGTAGAGTTAGATCGCCAGGTTGACGACCCTGTCGAATTGCTGCTCGATGGCCGGGTGATTGCTCGGGGTGAAGCCGTGATTGTGGACGGCAACTACGGACTGCGCGTAACCGAAATCACCGAGCCCATTACGTCGAACTTTGTTCGCTGAACTTGAGAGGAACCGGATCACATGAGATTGAATCTCCAATACGTGCAGTCGGCCGTGAACCGCAGTTGGAAGAGCATGCATGCGGTGTGCGCATCCCGGAAATGTCAAAACACGATGCTGATGCGGAGCGTGCCGCAGAGCCGCGCAGGAATTCGAGTTGGCGATTTGTGGTATTGCAGCGTTGATTGCTTTGCCGAAGCTGCATTTGTGGAGTTTTCCGCGACTCTGGAAAGACGGGTGATCG
>Ga0302320_10008800_pt1 | contig 21836 bp, 19 predicted proteins | sample Bog_T0_3_FD_202130 | JGI IMG/M metagenome (GOLD analysis project Ga0302320, IMG submission 202130) | Peat permafrost microbial communities from Stordalen Mire near Abisko, Sweden - Bog_T0_3 | ecosystem: Environmental > Terrestrial > Soil > Wetlands > Peat | place: Sweden: Abisko, Stordalen Mire...
ATTCCGGGCGGCGGTCGCTCTCGCTGATCGCTCCGGCCACCAGCGTCTCATCGGAGTTGACGGTGGTGACACTGGTATGCGGCGGCAGCTTGGCCAGAAGCCGCGATTGCCGGGTGGCGGGGTCCAAGGCATAGACCGCTCCATCCTTCGTATAGAAGATCGCCCCGGTTTTCCGTCCGACCTGGATGACCCGGGAGGTGCGCCCTTCGTAGACATGCTCGATCTCCCCGGTCGCCAACGTGACCAGGTCGATGCCGTGCGGGGTGGTCATGAGCAGCTTGGTGCCATTCGCGGCGTAACCATACTGGGTGAAATAGAGGCAGGCGCTGCCCGGCTCGGTCGAAAGCTGCACGATCCGGTGACCGGTGTCGGGATCGATCCAGGAACGGGGAAGCTCGTCGGCCGCCCGCGCGCTCAGGGCGAGGCCGGCCAAAAGCGAGATCAGGGGAAAGAAGGTTTTCATGGCGTCGATGCGGTTGAATTGGTCTTGGCGACCTCGACGGCGTAAACTTGGATCGGACCGCGCATGTTGGAGCGGAAGACGATCCACTTGCCATCCGGGGTGAAATTCCCGTTGGGCTCGAGGGAGTAGGAGTGGTCGGTCAGGTTGACCAGCTTCTCGGTCACGAACGATCCAATCTTGATCAGTCCGCCCGGACCGGCTTCCGCGGCCTCAGCGGCTTGGGCGGACGGGGTGCGCAGCTCCGGAACCATCACCGGATGGAACAGATAGATCCATTTGGAGTGCGGGGGCTGCGGTCCGAGGTGGCCGGGCTCGCCGCCGTCGCCCGAATAGAGCGTGCCGTCAGGCGAGCGGTTGTAGTGGATCGACCACTGGTCGAGGGTCAGGTGGTACCAGACACGGGCACCAGTGTAGACATTGTAGCTGGCGACCCAGAAGACCTCGTTCATCGGGGTCTCGAGATCATAACAAAGCCACTGGCCGTCGGCGCTCCAATATTCGTGGTTGGCGATCTCCATTTTCATGGTGCGCTGGTGGACGAGCATCGGCTGCGATTTGCCGTCCACCCGCATCAGCCAGACGCGGTCGACCAGCCACCAGGGTCCCTCGTGGGCGAAGGACATCAGCGTCGGATCGGTCGGGGAAAACTGGAAGTGGTTGATCCACTCTGTCGTCCGGTAGAGCCGCTTCACCTCCCCGGTCTGAAGATTGATCGTGAAGATGGTCGACGGCGCGTGCCGGGCCTGCCCGCGGGTCATCATTTCCAGTTTTCCCGGGTAGTCGTCATGGCCGGGTTGCGGGAAGCCGGGCCGGTATCCCCCGGGAGGAGGGGGCGGATTGCCCTCGGAGGCAGCAGGCGGCCGGCGGGCACCCGAACGCTGCGGAGCTGACTCGGAGATCGAACCGGCGGCCAGGGTCTCGTCGGCATTGACCGTAACCACCGATCCGCCTTCGGGAAGCTTGGCCAGCTGAGTCAGCACCTTCGTGTCGGGATCGAGGGAGCACACATAATCGCCCTTGGTGAGGAAGATCTTTCCCGTCTTGCGCCCGGCCTGAAACACGCGGCCGGAATTGCTCTCCAGCACATGCTCGATGGCCCCGGTGCTCACGGTTACGAGGTCGACCCCGTGGCGAGTCGTCATGATGAGCCGGGTGCCGCCGTCGGTATAGGCGTATTGGGTGAAGTATAGACTGTTGGAGTTGGGCTCGGTCGAGAGCTGGACCACCCGGTGCCCCGTGTCCGGGTCGATCCACGACCGAGGAAGGGAGGCCCCTTGGCCGGCCGTGGCGGCTGGATTGGAGGCCGAGTTATCCTGCGCAAAGAGGGCGACAGGGCCGGACGCGGCAAGGACGGCCAGCAAACGGGCGATTATTTTCATGGAAATCAAGGGGTTGGCCCGATCGGGAAACGGATCATCCGAGGCATGGGGTTCGGGCAAGCAAGACGAGCCGAACCCCATGTTGGGTACTCTGAATCTTCAACGGCAACGTGCGGGGGCCCTCCCAAATCCTTGGATCTCAGCCGGGTAGCGGTTCCCTCCTCATGGCCGGGAGCGGCGTGGCCGGAATCTGAGCCGGTCCTGTCGTGGAGGCGCACCAAACCCGCTTCACCGCCAAATCACCTCCGCGGCGAGCCGTTTGCGACCGGCGGCGAAGCTGCAATCGCCTGGCGGGCGAGCGGCCGTCCCAATTGTGACGATTCCACGACGGAACAAATTCGTCTCGTCAACCGACCTCCCGGCCGTTCCATCACCCGCATGCAAGTCCGCGGCTTTTCCCTTCGACCGGTCCAATCTCAGCTCGCGTGCTGCGTCCTGGCCCTGCTTGCCGGCTTGAGCCGCCCTGCGGAAGCCTCCGCCGACGTCACCTTCGTTTTCACCTCGGATGTGCATTTCGGCATCGCCCGCGGGCGGTTTCGCAGGGGTTCCTATGTCGACGCCCAGATCGTCAACGCCGCCCTGGCGCAAAAGATCAACCTGTTGCCCGGCACCCGCCTGCCGCAAGACGGCGGGCTCCGGGCGGGCGAGCAGATCGGCACCGTCGATTTCGTGGTCATCACCGGCGATCTCACCAACCGCCAGGAGCTGTATCCGATCCACATCCAGCCGGCGGCGGTTTCCTGGGCGCAATTCAAGGCCTGCTACCTCGATGGCCTGACGCTGCGCGACCCCCAGGGCGGCCCCGCCCCGATCTTGCTGGTGCCGGGCAATCACGATGTTTCGAATGCGATCGGCGCGCCGACCGGCCTGGTGCCCGCGACCGATGCCACCTCCATGGTGGAGATCTACAACCGGATGATGCATCCGGCGGTGCCCCTGACGCTCGCAACTTTTGTGTATGCCCGGGACCGTGTGACCTACGCCCGGGACTTCGGCGGGGCGCATTGCATCTTTCTCACGATGTGGCCCGACAGTTACGCGCGCGCCTGGATCGATCGCGACCTGGAGGGCGTGCCGGCCTCCGAGCCAGTGTTTCTCTTCTGCCACGATCCGCCCGAGATCGATGCGCGGCATCTGATCAATCCTTACGGCAAGCACGATATCAATGCGCACGACGGGTTTGAAAACCTGGTCAGCGATGTGTACGCCGACGGAGATACGTCCATGCACAAGGCCAAGCCGGATGGCGAAACCACCGTCGAGCAGCGGGCGCTGGCCGCCTTTCTTCGGCGCCACCGCAACATTGTCGGCTACTTCCACGGCCACAATAACTGGAACGAAGTCTATACCTGGAAAGGCCCGGACGGGGATCTGGCCCTCAATGTTTTCCGCGTCGATTCGCCGATGAAGGGCAAGACCGCCAAAGACGAGAGCCAGCTGTCGTTCCAAGTGGTCGTCTTCAACGTCGCGGAGCAGAGGCTGACCGACCGCGAGTGCCTGTGGAACGCGCGCGGCGCGAACGACGGACCGGCGGTGCCAGTCGCCTGGGGCCTCTCTCGCACCGTGAGCCTGGCGCCGCACGGCTGAGGCCGCGGCATCCGGATCGCCTCAGACCTGCGAGGCCAGCGAGCGCTCCTGTTCGGAGCGATCGCCACCAGCCTCCGCCCACCGGCTCAGGCCCGATAGGCGGCGCCGTTGATATCGAGCGTGGCCCCGCTGATGAAGCCGTCGTATTCGGCGGCGAGGAACGCCGTGGCCCGCGCGACGTCCTCGGTCACGCCCGGCCGGCCGAGCGGAATCCCGGCCACGATGCCCGGGATCGCCTCGGGCTTGGTGTGGATGACGTGGAACTGGGAACCGAGGATCAACCCCGGCGCGATCGCATTGACGCGGATCCCCTGGGGCCCGAGCTCTTCGGCGAGCGCGCGGGTGAAGGCGAGCGTGGCGCCCTTCGCCGTCGAGTAGGCGAGCGATCCCGGGGCCCCGCCCTTTCTCCCGGCAACGGAGGAGAGGTTGACGATGCTGGCGCCGCCGCCCTTCGGCACCGCGGCCGCCAGATGCGGCACGGCCGCCCGGGTCACCCGCCGCATGCTGCCGAGATTGAGCGACATGACTTCGCCCCAGAAGGCGTCATCGGCCTGCGCGAGCAGGCGCTTGGCCAGCATGGTGCCGGCATTGTTCACCAGGATGTCGAGCCCGCCTAAAAAGGCCACGGCCTCGGCCACGAGGCGGTCGCATTCCGCCGGTTCGGTGAGATCGGCGGCCGCGCAGGCGCAGCGCTGGCCGAGCTTCGTCGCCTCGGCCACCAGGGCGTTCGCCGCCTCGGCGCTGCGGTAATAGTGCACAAAGACATGGCAGCCCGCCGCGAGCAGCTCGCGGCTGATGGCCAGACCGATACCTTGGGCGCCGGCGGTCACCAAAGCGCGCTTGCCGTTCAATTTTGAGAGGGACATAGGGTTGAAGTTGCTAGCGTTCGGGCCCGGTCTGGCAAGCCCCGGGGACAGGTTTTAGATCGTGATGATGCCTTTGACCACCTGACAGTCCGGATTTGCCCAGGCCGGAATCCGCTCGGCCGCCTCCGCAAACGCGGCCCGGTGGGTGATCCACGGCCGGGTGTCGATGCGCTCGGAGGCGATCAGTTCGATCGTCCGAGTGAAGTCTCCCGGCAGTGCGTTCCGGCTGCCCAGGAGCGTGAGCTCGCGGCGATGCAGGATCGGGGCGTGCGGGAAGGACAACTCCTGCTGGGTGATCCCGACGAAGACCACGCGCCCGCCGAAAGCCGCGAACTCCAGCGCTTTCGACATCGCGGCGGCGGAGCCGGTGGCGTCGAACACCACGTCGGCCAGCGTTCCGCCGGTCGCCTCCCGCAAGCGCTCCAAGGCGTGCTCGTCGCCCAGGATGACATCGGAGATGCCAAGCTTCGACCGGACGAACTCCAGGCGCTGCGGGTTCAGATCGAGCACGATCGTGCGCGCGCCGGTCAGCTGGGCGAACGTGATCACACTGAGGCCGATCGGCCCCGCTCCGACCACCAGGGCGGTCTCCCGCGGCCGCAGCGCTCCCCGGTTGACCGCGTGCGCGCCGATGCAGAGGGTCTCGACCAGGGCGCATTGCTCCTCGGTTAGGGCTGGCGCCGGATGCAGCTTGGCGACGGGCAGCACGATCTCCTCGGTCAGGCCTCCGTCGGTCATGACGCCGAGCACCTTCAACTGCTCGCAGCAATTGCTCCGCCCCTGGCGGCAGGCATAGCAGCGGCCGCAATTGAGGTAGGGCTCCACCGAGCACCGGTCGCCCACCCGGATCCGGCCGGGTTCGGCTCCGACGGCGACCACTTCGACGCAGAGTTCGTGGCCCGGGATGCGCGGATAAATGTAGAAAGGCATCTTGCCCAGGTAGCCGGCATAGTCGCTGCCGCAGACTCCGACCCGGTGAACCCGCAGGCGCGCCTCACCCGCCTTAAGGGGCCCGGGTTCGGGCACATCGAGGTAGCGGAATTCGCGGGGTTTGGTCAGTTGCAGAGCTTTCATGGCGCGGGCAGCGAGGTCAGCCGATTCGCTGGGAGACGGCCGCGCCGGGGAAAAGTTGGCGGAAAATCGCGATCGCCTGGCGGGCCGCGGCGGCGCTGTCGGGCAGCGGCAGGACTTCGGCGGAGCAAAAGCCGCCGTAGCCGATCTCCCGCAGGGCCGCCGCGGCGGCGGCGCCGTCGGTGTGGCCAAAGCCCATGGCGCATCGGTTCGAGTCCGCGAGGTGCACATGCCCCACCAGGGGTCCGGCCGCGCGGAGCGCGCCGGCCAGATCGGCCTCCTCGATATTCATGTGAAACAAGTCGCAGAGCAGTCGCGCGTTGGGCGCGCCGACGGAGCGCAGCCAAGCCGCTGCGTCGGCCTGACGGTGCAACAGATCGGTCTCGTAACGGTTCAACGGCTCATAGAGCAGGAACTGCCCGCGGCCGGCCGCGTGGGCCGCCAATTCCCCGAGCGATTCGCCGAGCAGGCCGAGAACGGCGGCGCGGCCGCGGTCGGACCCGCACCGGCCCTGCATCGAGCCGACGACGGCCGGGGCATTCCAGGCCGCCGCCAGGTCGATCATCGCGCGCACAAAAGCCAGCGCCTGGGCCCGCCGCGATGGCTCTGCGTCGGTGAGCGTGAGCCGGTGGATAATCCAGCCGGAGCCGGTGCCGACGCCGGCGACCGCCAGATTGCGAGCCGCCAGCCGGGAGGCAAGCTGCTCGTACGGTCCGTCCGGACCCGGCAGGAATAGCTCCACGCCGTCGAAGCCAAGTTCGGCGATCAAGTCCAGAGTCGCATCGAGATCGTCCCAAAAGACAAACGGGCCGCCGCGCGCCTCAGCAGCGAGCGAGAGGGTGACGGCGGATCTTATCCTGGCGGTCGGCACGGAAAGCGGGGGCGGCAAAGGCGGGGCATTGTCGGCGGCTGCGGCGGGGGCGCAAGGGTAATGCCAGGCGGCGTTGCCCGCCTGGTCCGGGATGGACAACCGCCGCCGACCCGACCAGCTTCTTTCCCAATTTCCGGCCGATCTTCAGGGCGTTTCGCAACTTCGGCTCCGTTCCATGTCCCAAGCACCCATGCCGCTGCCCCGGATGTACCGGGTCAGGCAGAATCTTTCCCGCCAGCGCCTCGCCGACATTCCCGCGGCGGTGCGCGCGACCCTGGCGGCCGCGCGGCTGCCAGTCCAACGCGGCGATACCGTCGCCATCGGCGCGGGGAGCCGCGGGATTGCGAACTTGGCGATCGTGGTCCGCGCCGCCGTGGATCACCTCAAGGATCTGGGCGCCATGCCGTTCGTCTTCCCCGCGATGGGCAGCCACGGCGGAGCCACCGCGGAGGGCCAGCTCGAAGTCCTTGCCCATTATGGGATCGCGGAGGCATCGATGGGCTGCCCCGTGCGGGCCACGATGGATACGGTGCAGGTCGGCTCGGCCTTGGAGATGCCCGTGTGGTGCGACCGGCTCGCCGCCGAGGCCGACTGGATCGCAGTCATCAATCGGATCAAACCGCATACCGACTTCAAAGGGGAGATTGAGTCGGGTCTCTGCAAGATGCTGGCGATCGGCCTGGGCAAGCACAAGGGAGCCAAGCAATACCACCGCGCCATTGTGAACCACCGCTTCGAGAAGGTCATCCTGGCGGTCGCCCGCGAAATGCTGGCCAAGACGCGCGTCGGCTTCGGCCTGGGCATCCTGGAGAACAGCTACGACGAGACGGCGGCGGTCGAGGCGTTTCGGGCCGAGGATCTGGAGGCCGGCGAGCGCCGGCGCCTCGCGGAGGCCAAGCGGATGCTCGCGCGCCTGCCGTTCTCCCCCGTCGACATCCTGGTGGTCGAAGAGATCGGCAAGGACATCTCCGGCGCCGGCATGGACACCAACGTCATCGGCCGGACTTTCCACCCGCGGGAAGTCTTCCCCAAGGAGCCGGAGATCCTGCGGATCGTCGCCCTGGACCTGACGGCCGACAGCGGGGGCAACGCCACCGGGATCGGCAACGCGGATTTCACTACCCGGCGCCTCGCCGACAAAATCGACTGGCGCAAGACCGCGATCAACGTCCTCACCGCCTCCGCGCCCAACGCGGCCATGCTGCCCCTGGCCTTCGACACCGATCGCGAAGCGGTCGAGCAGGCGCTTGGTTGCATCGGCTTGGTCGAGCCTGAGCGGGCGCGAGTCATCCGCATCCGCAACACGCTCCTCTTGGGCGAGCTCGAATGTTCTGAAGCCTTCCTGCCCGAGATCGAAAAGTCCCCCCACCTCGAGATCGTCGGCGAGGCCCGCCCGCTGGCGTTCGACGCCGCCGGCCGGATTATTCCGCTGGAGCGCTGAGGCCGGCGGCTCCGAGTTCGAGCGGCTTGCGCACCAGGAGCAGGTTCACGGCCGCCCCCGCGAGCGCCACGCCGGCGCCAAAGAGCAGGGCCGGCTGGAAGGAGCCGGTCTTGGCCGCGATATAGCCCGTGATCGCGGGCGCGAAAGCCGCCGCCAGATAACCGAAGAAATTCTGAATGGAGCCGATCGAGGCGGCGTAGGCCGCCGGCGCCACCGCGGTCGCCATCGTCCAGGCGGTGCAGGCGGCGCCGTAGAGCAGGAAGAGCGAGGCCGAGATCTCGGCGACCGCTTCGCCGGCGGTGGCCGCCCGCGAGGACAGCACGGTGAAGACCGCCACGCCCACCAGCGAGACGATCATCGGGAGCTTGCGGCTGGAGATGGGCGAGAAGCCGCGCCGCAGCAGCCCGTCGCAAACCCGGCCGGTCACGATGCTCCCAGCCGCCCCGCACAGGAAGGGGATCGAGCCGATCCAGCCGGTCCGGGCGACCGTGACGTGGTATTGGAGCTCCAGGTATTGGGGCAGCCACGCCGTGTAGATCCAGATGCAATAGTTCGCGCCGCAATAGCCGCCGATCATCCCCCAGATGGTCCGCGAGCGGAACAGCCGCCGCCACGCCCGCCAGGTGACGCTCGGGCCCTCCGGCAGGTCGCCGGTGAGATAACGCCGCTCGTCGGGCGTCAAGTGCGGGACCTGGCCCGGGTCGCGGTGCAGCCAGAAAATGACGCCGGCGATCGCCAGGCCGAAAAATCCCATGACCGCGAACATCCACCGCCACCCCAGGTGGAGCATCAGATACGTGAGCAGAGGAAGGCCGATCGCCGTTCCGAGCGTGCTGGAGCAATTCCAGATGCCGGTTGCCGAACCGCGCTCGCGCTGGTGGAACCAATCGGCCACCACCCGCGCGCAGCTGGGAAACTGGGGGGACTCCCCGACGCCGAGCAAAACGCGGGCGACGATAAACTGCGCAAGACTGCCGACCAACCCGCCGAGGACCTGGGCAAGCGACCAAAGAGCGAGGCCGGCCGACAGCAGCCACCGCGCCCCGAAGCGATCGATGAGGGGGCCCGCCGGCAGCTGGAATACCGCATAGGCCCAAAGGAACGCCGAGGATAGGACTCCGCTTTCGGTCAGCGAAAGGTGGAGGTCCCTTCGGATCAACGGCAGGCCGACCGCCAACGTCGCCCGATCGACGTAGTTGATGACGCCGCCGATCGTGAGCAAGACAAGCGCGACCGTTTGAATCCGTCGGATGCGCTGCGAAGCTAAAATATCGGCCATGGGCTAGCGAGCGAAGCTCGGCGGTCAAAAAATCGCCGGCGGGCGGGGCGACCGCTGCGGGCCGCCCCTGACGCCTCGGCAGATTCTTTGGCGGCGACCCTTCAGGTCGTCGCGGCCAGAGCCCGGTTGATGCGCAGGATGGCCTCGTCCACTTCGTCCGTGTTCTTAAACCCGATCACGACGGCGTTAAGCTCCGGCCGCGACATGGCGAAGCGGATGGACTTTTCGCGGTCGGCCGGATCGACGAATTCGCCATTGCCGATGATCTTCATCCCGATGATGCCGCGGCCCTTGGCGTGCATGGTCTTCAATTCGGCCAGAACCGGGGTCACATCGTTGGGCGGCGAGGGTTTATTCCACTTCTCCGGCACCAGGCCGTCCACGTGGTGGCCCTGCGGATTGACCCGCACGAGATGGACCTGCGTCCAGTCGGAGGCGACCGCCGCGCGCAAGGCCGGAAGGTCGTGACAGGAAACCCCCTTGGCCCGGATCCACTGCTTGTCCCGCGCTTCGTCGAAGCCGTCCATGACGCGCTTCCATTCGTCGGTCCAGCCGTCCTTGACCATGCAGTGGATCAACATGCTGTCCACATAGTCGGTGTCGAAATTCTTGCGGTGGTGGTCGATTCGCGCCAGCACGTCGGCGGGCTTGCCGTCGATCTTGGACTGGATGAAGAGCTGGTCGCGCGGCAGCCCCCTGATCGCGTCGGCGATCCATCCGAAGGTGGAGTAGGCTTCCGCGCAGTCGAAGTAGCGGATGCCCTGATCGTAGGCGTAATGGATCAGGCGGATGAACGCGTCCTTGCCCAAGGCCGACTGGACTTTGCCGCCGTCCGCGCCGGTGCCCATCCCGAGGCGGCTCAGCTTGATGCCGGTGTTGCCGAGGCTCACCGTGTCGACCGCCGTGCGGACCGCCGGGGCCGCCTCGCCCAGCATGCGGCCGGGAGCCAACGCCGCGGCACCAGCCGCCAGCGAGGAAAACTTCATGAATTGGCGCCGGCTCAGATTGGATTTCATAGGCAGGGAGGTTTGGGGTGCAGATTCAGACTCAGGCTTTCCGATCGCCGGGCCAGGTAGTCGCCCGGCCGGCATTCGCGGGGCTGGACGAGGGGGAGCCCATGGCCCCAGACGTAACCCAGCTGGCGCCGGCTTTCAATTCGTTTATCGCTTTGGGCGGTTTTTGGGCATCGTCCTTTGGGGGACCCACAATCCCAGCATCCATCTTCGCTGGGAACCGTCTCGCCAGGCACCGCCTGGCTCGGTCCGGGCCCATCGTTCCTATGCCTACCTTTCCCTTCGACCTGCTGCCGCGAAGCGTGGCCTTGGCCGCCCTGACCTTGGCGCCCTTAGCCCTGGGCGCTGCCGACGCCGATCCCGCCCCGGAGGTCGCCAGACCTGACGTCGGCGCCGCCGTGGCCGTGACGCAGGACGGGGACTTCTTTACCCTGGCCAATGGAATTGTCACCGCGCGGGTCAACAAGCGCACCGGCAATCTCGAGGCTCTCTTCTATAAAGGCATCGACACGATGGGGCACGACCAGGGACAGTCGGGCGTCTGGGAGGAGAACCCCTCCGCGGCGGCGAAGGTCGGCGGCCTCAGCCAAGCGATCACGATCGACCCGGCGGCCAATGGCGGCGATCGCGCCGAGGTCTCGATCAAAGGCGTCACCAAGGGCGACCCGGGCGCGGGGCTGTCTCCCGGTTCTCCCGGGGCGGCGCGCGGCGGCATGATCAACTGCGACCTGGAGATCCGCTACGCGCTCGGCCGGGGGGAAAGCGGGATCTACACCTACGCGATCTTCTCCCATCCGGCCTCCTACGGACCGCTCAACGTGCCGGAGAGCCGGTTCATCACCTACCTCAACCAGACCTTCGATTGGCTCTCGGTGGACGCGGACCGCAACCTGCTGGAATGCGCGCCCCTCGACTGGGGCACGGGTGTCGTCGTGCACGCCAAGGAGCAGCGGATCATGAGCCAGGGCATCTACAAGAACTCGGTGGAGCACAAGTACAGCTACACCGCGGTCCAATTCAAGACCCCCGCCTACGGCTGGTCCAGCACGCGCGATCATGTGGGGATCTGGTTCATCAATCCCACCGTCGAATACCTGAGCGGCGGTGCTTCCAAGCAGGAGCTCGACTGCCATTTCGGCGACAACGGCAACCCCGACCCAATCATCCTCGATTACTGGCGGGGCACCCATTACGGCGGCGGGGCCACCTGCAGCGTGGCCGCCGGCGAGGCCTGGAACAAGGTGATCGGACCGATCTACGTCTACGTGAATTCCCTGGCAAGCTACCAGTCGCCCACCGCAGGCGATCTGGCCACGCTAGCCGCCACGGCCGGCAATCCGACGGTGCCGGAGGCCTGGAGGAACAATGCGACCGCCTTGTGGCAGGATGCGCTCAATCAGGCCCGGCAAGAGAACGGCAAGTGGCCCTATGATTGGGTCGAAGGGGTCGATTACCCGCACCGGAGCGAGCGCGGGACCGTGACCGGCCGCCTGGTGCTGGTCGACCCGCAGGCGGCCACCAGCGAGCTGCCCAATCTGACCATTGGGCTGGCCTACCCGGATGCCGCTCCCGGCCCGGCCGCCGCGCGCGGCAGCGCTGTGGCAGCCGGAACCGGTGCGCCGGCCGCCGGCCCCGGCGCCTTCGGCGGCCGCGGACGCGGGCGCTTTGGCAACCGGCCGATGGACTGGGCGCACGACGCCAAGCACTATCAATTCTGGAACGTGGGGAGCCCGGACGGGCATTTTACGATCACCCAAGTGCGCCCAGGCACCTACACGCTCCACGCGTTTGCCGACGGCGTGCTGGGCGAGTTTGCGCAGAAAAACATCACCGTCCAAGCCGGCCAGACGCTGGATCTCGGCGCGATCGAGTGGAAGCCGGTGCGGTACGGCCGGCAAGTGTGGGAGATCGGCTATCCGGATCGCACCGGCGACAAGTTTTTCAAAGGCGACGGGGCAAACTATTGGCTATGGGGCTGGGGCCTGCGCTACCCCCTGCTCTTCCCCAACGATCTCACCTATACGATCGGCAAGAGCGACTACCACAAGGACTGGTTCTTCGAGCAGGTGCCCCACGGCGAATCGACCGCCTGGCTCAATCCAGAAGCGAAGGATCCGGCCAACCAGCGTTTTGGCTGGGTCAAGGCCGGCAAACAAGGGCCGACGGGAGATCCATGGCGCGTTTATGGCCGCGGCCGGGCCACGACCTGGACGATCAAGTTCAACCTGGACCAGGCTTCCCCCGGTATTGCCGCCTTGCGCGTCGCGCTGGCCGGCGCCGACACTTTCCAGTTGGGCGTGGCCGTGAACGGCGAAAGCGTCGGGACGCTGCATCCGGCCAGCACGAACGCCCTGCGCTACAATACCAACAAGAGCGTGTGGCAGGAACTGACCCTGAAGTTCGACGCCGCGCGGCTGAAGGCCGGGGAGAACGACCTGCAATTGACCGTTCCGGCGGGCGAGCTCACCAGCGGGGTCGTCTACGATTATCTACGGCTCGAGCTCAACGACGAGGCCAAGCTTGACGGAACGGCGCTCGCGAGCCCGGTGGCCGGGTTGATCCCAGGATCACCGAGCCGGGACCGAACCCGGCTGAACACTCCCGCCGCCGACTAGGGACGCGAATCGGTCGGCCTCCCCGCTTTGGTCCCACAGGTGTTCAGCCCGAAGGGCACGTAGGCGGGGCAGAATCGGACAAAGGCCGTCAATATCGGCAAGAAGCCGACGAGAGCCCACCAGCTCTTGTAATAGTACCCGGCGGCGAAGATTCCGGCGCCGAGGATGATGCGCGCCAGGCGATCGAGCGATCCAATGTTTGCCTTCATGGGGAGGACTGATTTTTGGGGGATTGACTCCTACGAACGGGATGGCGCGAGGCCACCGGACTCAGGCGCCTGCCGCACGGGCAGCCCGCCGGCGACCCACGCGGTGTAGCCGCCGACATTCGCCGTGTCGAATCCTTCGCACTTCAGGAGGGCGGCGGCGATCCCAGCGCGTCCGCCGGCTTTGCAGTACAGCAGGATTCGCTTGCCGCGCTGCACCTCGAGAAAGGGGCGCCAGTACGTCCGCGAACCCTGCAAATCGCTCAGCGGCAGCAAAAAAGCGGGGAGCGCCACCCCGTCTCGCCATTCCGTCGGCTCGCGAACGTCGACCAGGACGGCGGCGCCGGCCGCCAAGGCGGCCTGGGCTTCGTTGGGCGCCAGGATGGGAGCTGGGGAAGGATTCATCTGCAGAAGAGCGCGGGGAAGCGGGCGTCGGTCCGGCGTGCCGCTAGCGGCCGCCCCAGTGGATGAAGCCGTCTTGGTCGACCCATCCGAGCTTGCCGAGGAGGAAGCACGGCGGGCAGAAGCCGGTCAGCGCCGACTGGATCAGGTTTGCGCCCACAAACGCGGGCAGGAGCAGCCATCGGCTGCTCACCCAATAAGCCAGGCCGACCCCGGCCAGCACCAGGCTGCCGGCCAGCAGGGGAACAAGGGTGTCCGTTTTCATGGATTTAAAGTGCTTATATGCGCATACACGCATTCACTTGAACTGAAGTCAAGCCTGCCTTTTGCTGCCCGGGTGGAAAAACGCGCCTCCCTCTCCGATGCCGCGCTGGAACTGATCGCCCGCCGCTTCGCCGCGCTCGCCGAGCCGACGCGCCTGCGGCTCATCCATGCCCTCTTCGACGGCGAGAAAAATGTCCGCTCCCTGGTCGAGCTGACCGGCGGGACCCAGACGAACATCTCCCGGCATCTGCAGACGTTGACCCAAGCCCACGTGCTTGCCCGTCGCAAGGACGGCCTGCAGGTGTTTTACTCGATCGGCGATCCGACCATTTTCAAGCTCTGCGAGCTGGTCTGCGGCAGCCTGGAAAAGCAGCTCGCCAAGCAGGCGGGAGCCTTCGCGCCGAAGCGCTGAGGCCAGCCGACCCTTAGGCTCCGCGCGTCGCCGGCGTCTTGTCCGAAACGACCTTGATCACCTGGTAGGAAGCGGGGGTCGTGCCGACGTTCCTGAAGGCGCGGCCGTCGTTCGGGGCGAAATAGAAGCACCCTCCGGCCTTGATTCTGCAGGTGACGTGGTTGACTTTCGCCTCGATCACTCCGGTTTTGACCACGAAGAACTCGTCCCCCGAATCGATCATGTTGGGCAGCGTGCTCTGGCCGGGATTGAGCGTCGTGATGTGGCTGTCGAGGTGCAGGAAGGTGTGGGTCGGGGAGCTGACGACCTGGCAGCGGGCGCCGGTCGGCGTCGGAGTCGTCGGCAGGTGGTCGCAATCGATCACCGAGGAAGGCAGCAGGCCGGGCACGGCCTGGGTGGCGGCCGGCTGGTTCGGGACGGTGTGCACCAGATCCGTGTAGAAATTGATCACGTAGTAGGTGACCGGCACCTGCCCGGCGTTCATCGCATTGTGCACGTCGTGGGAGGCGAAAAAGACCAGGGCGCCGGGACCGGCGTGGTGCTTTTCCCCGTTGATCGACACCTCGAGGGCGCCTTCCTTGATCAAGAGCATCTCCTCCCAGGGATGGTGGTGCGGGGGGTGGGACATCATGCCCGGGCGAAGCGTCGTGATGTGCACCTCGAAGCGCTCCAAGGTTGGGGTCGGGGCGTCGAAAACGGCCCGGGCCAGGCCCACCGGGGTGTACCGAGGTATGAGCGCGTCGAAATCGACAAACGCAGTGCCGAGCGGAACCGATTCCTTGGGCGGGGCATAGGCGACCGAGACTGGATCGGCCATGCCGGCTGCGGCGGACAAGACGGCGAATCCAAGCGCTAACAGGCACAGGAGGGGTTTCATCAGGGGGACGGAAGCTTGGGCGCTCGCCCGGGCGAAAGCAAGGACTTGGGTCCGGCGGACCACTCCTAGGCCTGTGTCGAAGGCGGAGCTCCAGAAAACGTATTAATTCCTGCTCCTCGGCGGCCTCGTCCGGGCGGCCCGGCATTTCTTGCCGTTCGGCAACCACCGGAGCTTGCGGCAAAATTCGCGGGGAGAATGACAAGCGACGCGGAGCCCGGATTAAGAATGAGCCGTAGAGTATGAATGAGATCAGAAAGCCTGGACCCAGGTAAGCCAGGCTTGCTGCTGACCCCGCCCCATGGATCTGAAAAACACGATTGACCACCCGCGTGCGGCGAGCCGACCCAGAGACACCTCGCCGGCCCAGCCCCCTATTGCGCGCAAAGCGCCCCCGCCAGGGAAGCCGCCCGCGCCCGCCTATACGACGAATTTTGCCCATCGGGGCCGGAAGGATTTTTACATCGGCATGTTCGTGTCCGCCCTGATCATCACCTCGGTCGCCGTGCTGCCTGAAATCATCGGCAACGGTCCGCCGCCGAAAAAGGCGAAGGTCGAGGTCATGGCGCTGGAAGTGATCGACATGCCCAAGATCGAGCCGGATGAACCGGAAGTCGTCGATGATTCCACGCAGCCGCAGACGACGCCGCAGGATTATGCCCCGCCGATGCTGACGGACGTCCCGCAGATGGCGACCGACACCTCGTTCGTCCAGCAGCTGCAGCCGCCGTTGCCCGAGAACGTCAAGGTCAACAAAGACGCGATCACCATTCCCCAGAATGCCGGCACCTGGGCCAAGGGCATCGGCAAGGTCTTCGACATTTCCATGCTCGACCAGACTCCTCGGCCGACCCTGCAGGTGCACCCGATCTATCCGTTCGAAATGCGCCGCGCGGGGATCTCCGGCGAGGTGGTCGTCAACTTCATCGTCGACAGCCACGGCACGGTCCAGAACGCCTACGCGGTCAGCTCGACGCAGAAGGATTTTGAGTCCTCCGCGGTCACGGCCATCGAGAAATGGCGGTTCACGCCCGGCCGCCGCAAGGGCGAGGCCGTCAACACCCGCATGCAGCAGCCGGTGTTTTTCAAGATCGAGAACGCGGATTGAAGGCGCGGGCGCGCGGCGATCCCCGCCCTGGCGCGCCAGCCCGGCGGCCCGCTTAAACCGCGGCGGCGACGGCCCGTCCCACCTCGGCCGTGCTCGCGGTCCCGCCCAGGTCCGGCGTGCGCGGGCCGGACTGGATCACCTGCTCGATCGCCCGGACGACGGCGGCCGCGGCGGCGGGATGCCCGAGGTGCTCGAGCATCATCGCCCCCGACCAGATCTGCCCGATCGGGTTGGCCCGGCCCTGGCCGGCGATGTCGGGCGCCGAGCCGTGCACCGGCTCGAACATCGACGGGAATTCCCGCTCCGGGTTGAGATTGGCGGAGGGCGCGATGCCGATCGTGCCGGTCAGCCCCGGGCCCAGGTCGGAGAGGATGTCGCCGAACAGATTCGAGCCGACGACGACGTCGAACCAGTCGGGATGCTGCACAAAGTGGGCGGTGAGGATGTCGATATGGTACTGGTCGGTCCGCACGTCGGGATACTGCGCGGCCATCAGCTTGAAACGCTCGTCCCAGAACGGCATCGTCACGGTGATCCCGTTCGACTTGGTGGCGGAGGTCAGGTGGCGCTTCGGCCGCCGGCGCGCCAACTCGAAGGCGTACTTGAGGATCCGGTCCACGCCGCGGCGGGTGAAGATCGACTGCTGGACGGCCACCTCGTCCTCCGTGCCTTCGTACATCCGCCCGCCGACCGCCGAATACTCCCCCTCGTTGTTCTCGCGCACGATGCAAAAGTCGATGTCCCCGGGCCGCCGATCGCGCAGCGGCGAGGCCACCCCGGGGATCAGGCGCACGGGCCGGAGGTTGGCGTACTGGCGGAAGGTGCGGCGAATCGGGATCAGCAGCCCCCAGAGCGAGATGTGGTCCGGCACGCCCGGGAAGCCCACCGCCCCGAGAAAGATGGCGTCGTGCCGGCGGATCTGGTCGAGGCCGCCTTCGGGCATCATCCGGCCGGTTTGCCGGTAGTAGGCGCAGCTCCAGGGGAATTCCTCCCAGTCGAGGCGGAAGCCGTCTTTTTTCGCCGCGGCGTCCAGCACGCGGATGCCTTCAGGGACGACTTCCAGGCCGATGCCGTCGCCCGGGATGGTTGCGATCCGGTAGGATTTCATGAATTGGCCCCCCGATTCATGGGGGCCGGACAGGATTAAGCCAACTTAAGTTCGCGCAGGGTCGCCCCCACCGCGCTCAGGTTCTCCGGCCGCATCGCCGCGTGGCTGGTGGAAATCACCAGGCCGGAACCGCCTCCACGGAACACCGCCTCGACGGCCCCCCGGACGCTCTCCGGCGTGCTGTTCTTTTCCTGCACGTCGATGCCCAGGCCCGGGCAGATCCGGGTCCGGGACCCGGCCACGCCCGCCACTGCGCGCTTGGTCTCTCCCAACACATAATCGCTGGAAAAGCGCTGGTACGTCCGCCGCGGCGTGCGGCCGTCCGGCGATGCGGCGGCCGGCGGGCGCTCCGCTCCGCCGGCGATCTCGGCGTAGGACTTCTCCCTCAGGTCCATGACCCGGTACTCGAAATCGAGCATTTCCTGACGGCTCAGGTCGCCGAAGACATTCTGGGTGAGGCTGTCCACGAACGAATTCATGCGTTCGCCGGCCGGATTGTCGTACAGGGCCGGCTTCAGAAAGTCGGCGTATTCCGTGTACGGGGCGTAATCCTGTTCGGCTCGGTAGAGCGGATTGAAGGAAATGTTCTGCCAGAGATGGTAGCCGACCTGGATTCCCGGGCGGATCGATTTGGCCTTGGCGGAAAACTCCCGCTGCATCTCGCGCATGCTGTCCGCCCAGAAAGTCTCCCACACCAGCAGCTCCGGATGACGCAGCAGGAGCCTCCAGAACTCCACGTAATAGCCGTCCGGCGGGCGCCGGCCGGCGCGGCCGTTGCGCACATAAGGCTCCAGGGCGAGGTAAGCCTGCTTGACCCGGTCGAAATCAATCCCCTGTTTCGCCGCCTTGGCTGCGCAGTACTCGCAGAAGCAGGAGGTGCGGCCCGGATCGCTCTTCGCCCCGTGGTGCCAGGCGCCGAGCGCGTTGCCCAGCGGTCCCTGGCGCTCGGATCCCCGCTGCAGCCCGTCGATGTCGTAGGAACGGATGTAGTCCTCGACCGCGCCGGAGATCAGATTGCGGAAATAGGGATTGTTCAGGCAGGGTCCGCCCGGATGGCCTCCGGTCCGGCGGCCGTGCAGGTCGATCTCATAGAGCCGGTCCATCCCCTTGATCCGCAGCGGCGGCCGATTGTCCTCCTCCATCCAGGGGAAGATCTTGACCCCGCGCTTGCGAGTTTCCGCCGTGATCTTCGCCATCGCGGCCGGAAGGTCGGGGTCGCCCGGGCTGAGGGCCTGCGGCTTCATCAGCACCTCCTGGTAATACTGCGGATGGGCCGTCGCGAAGTTGCCGGTCGGATTCGAGGCCCGGTCCAGGCCCGCCCAGGAGGCTTCATAGGGCTCGCCGTGCAGGAAGAGCGTGTTGACGCTGGCGCGGGTCTGCACGTCGTCCAGAAACCGCGCGATGCCGTAGCTCAGCATATAGGTCACCTCGACCTGAAAGCCAATCATCGGCGCGCCAGCCGGCGCGGGGGAGGCAATCGGGGCATCCTGGGCGCCCGCCGGATTCGAGCCCAGCCCGGCGCCCGCGGTCGCCGCCCAGGCGGCCGTGCGGATAAAGTCCCGGCGGGAAACCGAATTCTGATCCTCGTTGGGGTTGGTCATGGGATAAACGGGCGCCGGTCGGGAAGTTGAGTCCGGGACGCCGCGAGGCCAGACGCACGGGGGTCGGCGAGGTTGCGGCCGCCGGCGCGACCGCATTAAGTTGGACCGGAACCTGCTTACCTGTCAGAGGTACCAGACTGCAGCCGAAAATGCCGTTATCCCTGGAGCAAAGCGACCGATGTAAGAACTGGTTCGAGGCTGCCCCTCGGGGTCGCGGACCAATTCCGATGTCTCCAATCGATGCCGTGGTGATCCGGGAGCTGCCCGTGATCGAAAAAATCATCCAGGACGAGATTTGGCTCGAGGGCGAGCGCCGCCGCTGCCCGGTGACCCGGGAAGACAAAGTGGTCCGGGAAAATGTCTGCCGGGTGATCCTCCGGATCGGGCAGCAGTTGCGGGATTCGCTCTCGAACGAGCCCCCGCAGCGGCTGGCCCAATAGCTTCGGACGGACTCGGCCAGCTTCCCTCCGGCCCTGCGCCCGGTGGATAATTTCGTCGCCGTCGCAGCTCGGCCGATGTAGGCTCCGCCCGATGTTTAATCGGCGCCTGTGCGCGCACCCCGCCCGGAACCATGGCTGACTCAATTCTCATTCGGAATGCCCGGATTCTGACCTTGGCGGGCGCGGACCGCCCGCGCCGGGGCAAAAGGATGGCGGAGTTGGGCGTCCTGGCGCGCGGCGACGTGCTGGCGCAGGCGGGCAAGATCGCGGCCGTCGGGCCCAGGCTTGAGGCCCCCGCCGGCACGGAAGTGCTGGATGCCAACGGCCGGGTGGTGATGCCGGGCTTTGTCGACTGCCACACCCATGCCTGCTTCGCCGGCAACCGCCTCGACGAGTGGGAACTGCGGCTGCGCGGCACGCCGGAGTCCGCGATCAGGAGCCAGGGCGGCGGCGAACGGGCGACCATCGGGGCCGTCCGCGAGGCGACGAAAAAGCAGCTGGCCGCGGCGCTCCGCGACCGGCTAAACCGCATGCTGCGCGAGGGAACGACGACCGTGGAGGTCAAGAGCGGCTATGGCGCCAACACCGAAGGGGAGCTCAAAATGCTCCGGGCGATCGTGCGCGCGGGCCAGGATTGGCCGGGCACGGTCGTGCCGACCGCGCTTCTGGGCCATGCGTTCGAGGGGCCGGCCGACGATTATGTCAAAATGGTGATCAAAGAGATGCTCCACGAGGTCTCGCAGGAGTTTCCGGAGATCGCCGTGGATGCCCGGGCGGAGGAGGGCGGCTGGTCGCGCGAGGCCTGCGTGCGCCTGTTCGAGAAGGCCGGCAAGCACCATCCCCTGCGCGTGCATGCCGACGAATTCAAATCGCTGGGCATGATTCCGGAGGCCATCCGCCTGCGCGCCCGCAGCGTCGATCATCTTGAAGCGTCCACCAAGGCCGACCTGCTGGCCCTGGCGGCGGCGGACTTGTGCGGGGTCATCCTGCCGGGCACGGGCTTCCATTCGGGCGGCCGCTTCGCCCGGGCCGGTTTCCTCGTGGACCAGGGCGGCGCCGCGGCCGTGGCGACCAACTGCAATCCCGATACCTCCCCCTCCCACTCCATGCCGCTTGCCATCGGCCTGGCCGTCCGCTGCTGCGGCCTCACGCCGGCCGAGGCCATCGTCGCCGCCACCGTCAACGGCGCCGCCGTGCTCGGCCTGAAGGACCGCGGCACGATTGAGCCGGGCCAGCGGGCGGACCTCATCGTGCTCGCCCATGGCGACGAGCGCATGCTGGCCTTTGAAACCGGAGGAAATCCCGTCGAGGCCATTATCTGCGCCGGCCGGCTGCTCGACCGCTCGAACGACCTCCCCTCCGCCCACCCCGCCCGCGGTGGATCGACCGCCCCGGAAACGGCGGAGGCGGCGCCCCGCGCAGGCTGAAAACGCCCGCCACTAGGCAAGAAATGCGGAGCCGGGAAGCCGGCGATCAGGCAGACTCACCGGCGGATGACACCCGGGCAAACCAGCGATTGGGACCCCAAGTATGCCTGGTCATTCATTCGGGGGGCCGCGCCGCCCAAGCGGGCGCCCCAGGAGCGGATCAAGGACTTCCACGAGATCTATCTATGCTACGACGAGCGGGCGGTGCGCGAACAGGCCAGCCGCTGCATTCAGTGCCCCGAGCCGGCGTGCGTCCAGGGCTGTCCCTTGAACAACCGCATTCCCGAATGGCTTGCGCTGGCGGCCGCGGGGGACTTCCTCGGCGCGGCCGAGATTTCCCGTTCCACGAGCAACATGCCCGAGATTTGCTCGCGGGTCTGCCCGCAGGAGCGGCTGTGCGAGGGAGCCTGCATCCTCACCGGCAGGTCCGACCCGGTCTCCATCGGCGCGGTCGAGCGCTTCATCAACGAATACGCCCTCATCCGCGGAGCCGCGGCCGTGGCCCCGGCGCCGCCGAACGGCCGCAGCGTCGCCGTCGTGGGCTCGGGACCCGGCGGGATCGCGTGCGCCGACGAACTGGCCAAGCAGGGGTGCGCCGTGACCATCTTCGAATCGCATTCCGTGCCCGGCGGCCTGCTGGTGAACGGCCTGCCCGCCTTCAAGCTGGACAAGGCGGTCGTGGCGCGGCGCATCGAACTGCTGAAAGGACGCGGGGTGGATTTCCGGCTGGGGGTGCGGGTCGGCTGGGATGTGTCGCTGCAGGCCCTGCAGGAGCGGTTCGACGCCATTTTCCTCGCCTGCGGGGCCCAGCAGGCAAAGCCGCTGGACGTCCCGGGAGCGGACCTGGGCGGCGTCGTCCAGGCGTTGCCGTTTCTCATCGGCACCAACCTGCAGTCGGCGCCGGCCGATCCGCGGTTTGACGTGGAGGGAAAGCGGGTCGCGGTCCTGGGCGGCGGCGACACCGCGATGGACTGCCTGCGTTCGGCGCTGCGCCGCGGCGCCCGGGAAGGGGTGTGCCTCTACCGCCGGGATCTGGCGAACATGCCCGGCAGCCGGAAGGAGTATGCGAATGCCCTGGAGGAGGGCGCGCGCTTCCAGTTTCTCACCAGCCCGGTCGCCTTGGACGCGACGGCAACCGGCGAGATCGCCCGCGTGCGGTGCGTGCGGATGGAGCTGGGCGCGCCCGACGCGCAGGGGCGCCGCTCGCCGCGGCCCGTCGCCGGCTCGGAGTTCGCCGTGCCCGTCGATCTGGTGGTCGTCGCCTACGGATTCGATCCGGTGCCGTTCCCGCCGGGCAGCGACCTGCGCCGGGTGGCCGTCAATTCGTGGGGCGCCATCGCGGTCGATGCCGACCAGATGACCAGCGTGGCCGGCGTGTTCGCCGGCGGCGACTCTTCGCGCGGCCCGAG
>Ga0302320_10008801_pt1 | contig 21836 bp, 18 predicted proteins | sample Bog_T0_3_FD_202130 | JGI IMG/M metagenome (GOLD analysis project Ga0302320, IMG submission 202130) | Peat permafrost microbial communities from Stordalen Mire near Abisko, Sweden - Bog_T0_3 | ecosystem: Environmental > Terrestrial > Soil > Wetlands > Peat | place: Sweden: Abisko, Stordalen Mire...
CTACCTCAACGTGGTGGAATGGGGACCTGGGATTTATGGGGCCGAGGCCGCATGCCGCGCCTGGGACGGCGCCTCGGCCCGGAACATCGGCAGGGAGCCGGCGGCCCGGCTGGCGGCGATTCTGCCCGCGCCGTTGAAGCGGCGGCCGGAGCGCATGGATCACTACAGCGTTGTCATCCTGGAGCGGATGCGCCAAATGGGCTGGTGAGGGCGGGCAGGATTCTCCCGCTCCCTGCCCCCCTGTTGACTCACCCTACAGGGCGCAGCGCCTCTGGTAGGTTTTCGAGAGCCGGTCGTGCCAGCTCAGATGGTCTTCGTCGAAGATGGCCCACATGACTCCGATGCCAAGCGGCATGACAGACAGAAGGAGCGCTCCCAACCGGGCCCGCAACTGGGCTCGGCTAGGACTCTGGTCGTCGAAGGTGCACAGCGAGATGCGGGCGTACTTCATGCCCGGCGTGGCCTCAGCGAGCGTAAAGAACAGTGCGTGGTAGAGCAGTGCGGCTAGAAACAGCGCGGCTGCCGCGCCCATCTCAAGGAACTTTGCCGCGGGGAGCTGGTTCACGTTGACCGCAGCCACCAGCGCGGCGCCCAGCAGGCCTCCGGTAATCAGGGTGGCGTCCACAACGGCGGCCATCACCCGGCGGCTGAGCGGAGCGAGCTCCAGAGCGGCCACCGGTGCGGGCTCGACGACCTCCTCCGGCAGGTCGTCCCCAGGTTGAGCGTCCAGCTCGATACCGGACCACTCAAACGCAGTGGGCTGGGCAGGGACAGGTTCCGGGGCCTCCTCGGCTTCCGCGGGAATGGTGACGGTTCCCGGATCCACTTCGAAGATGCTCAACTGGCTGTCCAGATCGCCGTGGAAGGCCCAGATTCCGTCGGGGTGACGCGCGTGTGCCTTGCGTGCCGAGGCCACCTCGCGCGGGAATTCGATGAGGTTGGCGTGAGAGGGCAGTTCCGGAGTTTCCGGCTCCACCGGCCCCAGTTCGGGGTGTTCCCGGTCGTCGCCTTCGGCGGGGTCACGATGCGTCACGGCTGTTCTCCACCACTCTTCGGCGGGAATTGCAAAGGCGTCGGCCTGGAGTGGCTGGGGATCGTCCACCGCCCGCAACTGGCGCGAGTGCGTCTCATGGGCGCGGTGCATCTCCGGAACCGGGTCGAACTCTAGCGGCTGCGGTTCGCGTACCCAGGATATGGGCTGATCGATGGGCGCCGAGACAGGCGCCGGGATGGGTTCCGGCCTGGGAGCGGGCAACGTCATTCGGTTGGGGGGAAGATCCATCTCGCGCCGGGATTTGGCATTCTCATAGCCGGCCAGAGCGGCCCTGGCGTTGGCCTGGGCTTCCAGAGCCACCTGGGTGGCAATCTCCGCCGCGCGAACGGCGGTGCGTGCCTCCGCGGCCAGCATCTGGCTGTAGCTGGGAGCCTGGGCATAGCGCGCGGCCACGCGGGCAGCGGCCTGCGCGGCGCGGCTGCCGGTGGCCAGGTGAACCTCTGCCGGAGTCTGCAGCCCGGCCGTGAAGGGGCCTCTGCGGCTCTTGTGGGCCGCAAGGCGTCGATTGACTTCCTGCTTCCAGTACGGTGCGGGGTTGGGCTGGCCGATCGATGTGCTCAAGGCTCCAGTTCCCTTCTGAGTCCGGCTCCCAGGCTCGATGCCGGGCAGGAAGCCGCTGTTCAGGTCCGAGGCCCACGCAAATAGGCACTGCGGAAGTTGGTCTCAAGAGAGGATGGAGGTTTCGCGGGAGAATACAGGAGCGCCCCGGATTGGCGAGACCCGTGCGCGGTAGAGGGATACGAATTTTCCTGTTGCCAGAGCTACGGGTTCGACTTCCCTGTCAAAGTGGCTGGCGTTTGCTATTCTGTGCCTTGCCACTGGTCACTGGATGCGTACCCGTAATTTAGTGTTTATCACGCTGCTGGCCCTCTGTCACCTGCATCTTGGTGCGCAGGCGTTGACCAATGCGTTACCCCCGGCGCAGGCGGCCGCGGATTCGCCGGCATCTCAACCCGCCGAAATTCCAGACGATCCCAGCCAGGAGATGCTGCCTGTTGCCCAGCCGGAGGCTGCGCCCTCTGCCGGCACGCCGGTGGTGTGGGACGCGATGCACCAGGACCGCGTGGGCGATACCTGGACCCTGAGTGGCGACGTGGTGGTGCACTACCGGGACTACGTTCTGCACGCCGACAAGGTGGTCTACCACCAGGGCACGTCCGCACTGGAGGCGGAGGGTCATCTGCAACTGGCCGGCGGTGCGGAAGATATTGTGGTTGAAGCCTCGCACGGGGATATGCGGCTGGACCTGCACACGGCGCGCTTTTTCAACGTGACCGGATCGCTGGGAGTGCGCCGGAACGGCCGCTCGACGGTGTTTTCCACGGCCAATCCGTTTTTGTTCTCAGGCCGAGTTTTGCTGCAGATGGGCGACGGCAAATACCGGATGGTGAACGGCACGATGACCAACTGCCGTCTGCCCAAGCCGGACTGGGTGGTGCTGTCTCACTCGATTGATCTGGCCAATGGCGAGGCATCCACCCGCAATGCGGTGTTCAAGTTCCTCGGCGTACCGCTGATGTATCTGCCTTATCTGCGGCACCCCACCGACGGGACAGGCCGCGAGAGCGGATTCCTGGTGCCGGTGCTGAGCACAGGGTCGTCGATCCGCGGGTATACGCTCGGCGAACAGTTCTATTGGGCGATCAGCCGCAGCATGGATATGATCGTGGGCTCGGAGTACTACAGCAAGCGCGGCTGGGCGCAGAATGGCGACTTCCGGTACAAGGGCCCGAGGCTGGACCACCTGACGGTGCGGTGGAATGCCCTGCTGGACCGCGGCGTGGAAGAGCCGAGCACGACGAGCCCCGGCACCATGGTGCTGGTGAATCAGGGCGGCGTGGACATTCATGCTGCAGGGCGCAAGGACCTGGGCGCTGAGACGCGGATGGCTGGGAATGTGGAGTATCTGTCGAGCTACGTCTACCGGCTGGTGTTCAACGACAACTACTGGCAGGCGGTGAGTTCCGAGGTGCAGAGCAATGTCTCAGTGACGCACACGCACAACGGGTTTGTGCCGTCGGCGTCGATGGACCGCTTTCAGACCTTTGCCAGCACTGCGAGCGGCGACGAGGCGAGGATTCTGCACCTGCCGAACCTGCGCTTTGACGTGCTGGACCGGCCGCTGGGCGGGAGCCTGCTGAACTGGGGGCTGGGTTCGTCGCTGGGCTACATGGGCCGGTCAGAGCACGAGTTCCATGCGCGCAACGTGGGGCGCATCGACTTTTATCCGCACGTGACGCTGCCGTTCCAAGCCGGCGGGTGGAGCGTGGTTCCGGAGGCGGCGCTGCGGGAGACGTTCTACTCGATCAGCCAGGTTCCGGACCTGACGGGCGCCAATAGCGGGACTCCGACCATCAGCCACGACTCGCTGAGCCGGTCGGATGTCGAGTTCTCGCTCGATCTGCGTCCTCCGGCGGTGGAGCGGGATTTCACGCTGGGCCATGGCAGCCAGGTGCTGCGCCATGTGATCGAGCCCGAACTCACGTATCGGCTGGTGCATGGGATTGGCGCGGACGCGCGCAGGGTGCTGCTGATCGACACCACCGACATTGCCGCCGACACCGACGAGGTGGGCTTCTCGCTGACGCAACGCTTTTACCTGCGGCCCACCAGCCAGCAACCGTGCAAGGACGGCGAGGACCAGGGCGGCGAGGCCGGCGCGTGCCCGGCCAAGCCGAGAGAGTGGGCGAGCTGGCAGATTGCGCAGAAGTTTTATATCGATCCGAACTTTGGCGGGGCGCTGGTAGCCGGGCGGCGAAATGTGTTTGATACGACGCTGGACCTGAGCGGCGTGGCGTTTTTGACCTCGCCGCGCAACCTGGCGCCCCTCACCTCACGGCTGCGGTTTGAGGCGGTGGAGAATCTGCGCGTGGAGTGGGACCTGGACTACGATCCGAAGGATGGTCGCATCGGGGCCACGAACGTGTTTGCCGGGTACAGCAAGGGGCGGACGATGGTGGGCATTGGACACGCCCTGCTGAACGCGGTGGATGAAAACGGCAGTACCGCATCGCTCATCAAGAGCCAGCAGATTCAGCCGTTTCTCTCCATTGGCAAGCCGAGCGGCAGCGGCTTCAACCTGGCCGCCAATGGCGGCTACGACCTGACGCACGGCGCGCTGCAATATGCCGGGGTGCAGGCCGCCTACAACTGGAACTGCTGCGGCCTGACCTTTGGGTACCGGCGATTTGAGCTGGGGTCGGCGCGCAACGAGACGCAGTATCTCTATAGCTTTACGATTGCGAACTTCGGGTCGGTAGGGGATATACGGCGGTCGAATACGGCGTTCCGGGATCCGAGCTTGGCGCCGGCGTATTAGGGCCGGCCTGGACCACTGAGTCCCTGATCCTGGTGATCATCTCGGCACCTGTTTCACGCTCTCCTCCTCTCTTAGCCAAAACGGGGTATCCTTCTCGAAGAGGATCAAACTGTGTTGCATACTCGTTTGCTGGCCGGCTTGTTGGCCTTGGGTTTAGCGATGGGCGCCAGCACTCGGCCTGCTCCCTGCCAAACCGCAACACAGTCTGCTCCCGATTTGGCATTGAATCGCCACATCGAATTGATGGTTCGCTCGCACTTCAGCGTCCCACGAGATATTGAAATCTCCGTCGGCGAGCGCAAACCAAGTGCAATGCCTGGCTACGACGCGCTTGCCGTCACCCTCTCCCATGGAGAGAACAGGACAGCGATTGACTTCCTTCTCTCCACGGACAAGCAGACGCTTGTCCGGCTGGAGGCCTTGAGCCTGGCCCATGATCCCGCCTCATCGATCGATGTCTCTGGCCGCCCTGTCCGCGGCAATCCGGATGCAAAGGTCTCGATTATTGTTTTCGACGATCTCGAGTGCCCTGTTTGCGCGCGCACGCACCACGCCCTCTTTCCGGCTACCCTGGATCGCTACAAGGACAAAGTGCGGTTTATTTACAAAGACAATCCCCTCATGGAGCTTCACCCCTGGGCCATGCATGCCGCCGTGGACGCCAATTGCCTGGCAGCGCAGAGCGGACCGGTTTACTGGGCTTATCTGGATTATCTTCACTCTCACGGCCAGGAGATCACGGGAGTGGACCGCAACCCGGCAAAGAGCTACGCGGCGCTTGACCGGATTGCCCGTGAAGTGGCAGGGCCAGCCACTGCATCGCCAGCCGTCCCAGCGGCAGCCGTTATTGACCGGTCCAAGCTGGACACCTGCCTAACCGGGCAGGACGAGACCGGGGTGCATACCTCCTTGAAAGAAGCTGAGGCACTGGGGTTAAATTTCGCGCCCGCGGTCTATGTGAATGGAGACCGCATAGAAGGCTTCATTCCCGAAGAGCAGATCTGGCGGATCATCGACCGCGCTTTGCGCGACGCAGGCGAGGCGCCTGCCGTTGCGCCGTCCCGCTGACCCAGCCGCGGTTGGCCTTTCGCGACCTGCCGCGTCCACTCTTTATCAACTGGGCAACCGCGAAGGCGGGAAGCCCGAAGGAGGCCCCGCTGGGGTATCCTTGGCTGAGAGGACTATAACTTGTCGCGTAAACACTTGATGGCCTGCCTGCTAGTGTTGGGCATGACCGCGGGCTGCAAAGCCCAACCCGCTCCCCAGGCTTCCAACGACCTCCAGCAGAACCGGCGCATCGAGGTCCTGGTCCGCTCCCAGTTCAACGTACCGCAGGACATCGACGTGAGCATCGGCACGCGAAGCAGCAGCCCGGTAAACGGGTTCCAGGCGCTGCCGGTAACGCTGTCGCACGGCGGCCGGAAGCAGGTGATCAACTTCCTGATCTCCGACGACGGCAACACACTGGCGCGGTTGGATACCTATGACCTGGCCAACAACCCGCTGTTCTCGATTGACACGTTTGGAAGGCCGATTCGCGGGGATCTGAAGGCCAAGGTGACGGTGATCAACTTCGACGATCTGGAGTGCCCTTTCTGCGCACGGATGCACCAGACGCTGTTTCCGGGGACACTGGAGCACTACAAGGGGCTGGTGCGCTTTGTTTACAAGGACGACCCGCTAATGGAGATTCACCCCTGGGCGCTGCGGGCCGCGGTGGACGCCAACTGCCTGGCGGCGCAGAACACCGATGTGTACTGGTCCTATGTGGACTACCTGCACGCGCATGGGCAGGAGATCAACGGGACGGATCGCAACCCGGCCAAGAGCTTTGACGCGCTGGACCGCGTGGCGCGCGAGCAGGCCAAAGAAGCCAAGTGGGACGCCGAGAAACTGGCCCATCTGGACACCTGCCTGGCCAAGCAGGACGAGGCCCCGGTGCGGGCTTCAGCCAAGGAGGCCGAGGCTCTTGGGGTGGACGGAACTCCGGCGCTGTTTATTGACGGAGAGCGGATTAACGGCGCACTGCCGGAGGCACAGGTCTGGATGGTGATTGACCGTGCGTTGCGCGCCAAGGGCATTCAGCCGCCGGCAGCGACACCGGCGCCGGTAGCCACCAAGTAGATATCTTGCGGGGTGTTTGGCGCTAGCAGCCGTCTTGATCCAGGCGCACAGATTGCCTGCCGCGCAGAGAAAATACGTATCGCCGGGCTGGCCGGTGGATTTATCCTTGAATGCCGGGGACCCCAGCGGTTCCCACAGGAGATACCAGGTTGCAAGTTGAATCTTTTTTCCGTGCGCATTCTCGTTTGGCAGCCCTTGCTTTTTGTGGCGGAACCCTGCTGGCCTTCGTGGCCGGATGCCACCGCGCGCCCGCTCCGGACGTGATGGCCACCGTCAACGGCAAGGAGATCCTGAACTCAGAGCTGGAGAAGTATTACAAGGCCACATTGGGCGACAGCCCGCAGCAACCCAGCGAGGAACAGGCCAACATTGTCCGGCTGAACATTCTCAAGCAGATGATCGAAGACGAGATTCTGCAGCAGCGCGCGGCCAAGCTGAACCTGGCGGCCAGCGAAGAGGACGTAAACGCCAAGCTGACCGAGATGAAGGCCCCCTACACGCAGGAGGAGTTTGACCGCCAGCTCAAGCAGCGGAACCTGACGGTAGACGACCTGAAGCGCGATCTGCGCCGGAATCTGACCAAGGAAAAGCTGCTGAACAAGGAGATCGTCTCCCGGATTAACATTACGGACGCGGAGATCAACGGCTACTTTGCGGCGCACAAGTCGGAGTTCAACCTGATTGAGCCGCAGTACCATCTGGCGCAGATCATGGTTACCGGCGGGCCCGCACAGCAGACCGCCAACCTGCAGAACAACAAGGCTGCCGGCGATGCGGACGCGAAGAAGAAGATCCAGGCCCTGCACAACCGGCTGGACAGCGGCGAGGACTTTGGGTCCGTGGCCATGAACTTCTCAGAGGCCAACACCGCATCGAACGGCGGAGACCTGGGATTTGTGGCGGAATCGGCTCTGCACACCGACCCCGCGGTGTATGCCGCCGTGACCAAGCTGAAGCCTGGCGCAATCACTGAGATTCTTCCCGTCTACGACAGCACAGGCCCCGGCCACCGCACGCTGGGTTACGCCATCTACAAGCTGATTGCGCGGGAGCCGGCTGGGCAGCGCGAATTGAACGACCCGCGCGTGCAGCAGACTATCCGCCAGGGGCTGCGCGAGGGCCACACGCAACTGCTCAAGAGCGCCTACTACGAGGTTCTGCAGCGCGAAGCCAAGGTGCACAACTACTTTGCCGATGAGATTCTGAAGCGCGGCGCGCAGTAATTGCGCGGGTTCAGCAGGCTGAGTTCGAGAAGGAGATGAGGCGTTTGCAGCGGGTTTGACCCGGCGCAAACGCCTTTTTTCTGCGCAAGGAATGGGAGAGGCGGGCTTGGGCTGTTCGAGGGTTGTGGTGCCCCACCGTCTGCGCAACGAGCGTGAAGAGGGTGGGGCACGAAGCTTTCTTGCCGGGGCAGGGCTGGGCTAGAACGTTAAGGTGACGGCTGCTCCAGAGTATTGGGTGGTCTTGTCTGGGGTGGGGGTGGGGTCACCGCCAACTCCGTGGGCGCTGGAGACAATCACGACATTGAAGATGTGGCCCTCGGGCATTTCCTTGTAAGCCCCTTGGCGGGCCGCAATCGTGAGGGTGCGCGAGGCGTCGTCCCAGTGGATGGGGATCAGGGCGTGGCCGCCCTTTTCGTAGCGATAGCTGTCACCCTCGTCCTCGTAGAGCGTGAAATTGCCGTCGGCGCCGGGATAGATGCGCAGCTCGATGGGATCTGTGGCCTGACCTGCGTATTCAATGACCGGGCCGAGCGGCAGGATGGAGCCTGCGCGGACGCTGAGGGGGACGTGGTCGATGGGAGCGGCCGCGGTGACCTCTGCCCCGCCCTGGGTCTTCTCGCCGGTCCAGAAGTCGTACCAAGCTGCGCCGACGGGCAGATAGACCGGGCGCTGGGTGGCGTGTTCCTTGAGGACCGGGCTAACGAGGAGGGCCGGGCCAAAGAGGAACTGGTCGCCGATCTCCCAGGTGGCGCGGTCTTCGCGGAAGTCCATAACCAGCGGACGCTGCACGGTGTAGTCCTCACTGGTGACCTTCCAGGCCAGGGAGTAGACGTAAGGCAGGAGCCGGTACCGCAGGCGGTCCGCTGCCAGCAGGGCGGGATAAACTTTGTCGTAGACCCACATTTCATTTTGCGCGCGGTGGCCGTGGGTGCGGAAGACTGGGCAGAATGCGCCGTACTCGAACCAGCGGGCGTAGAGCTCCTGGTAGGCCGGGTTCTCGCTGAAATGGTCGTAGGGCGACCAGTAACCGCCGATGTCGGTGGTCCAGTAGGGGTAGCCGGAGAGGGCGAAGTTGAGGCCGGCCGCGACCTGATGGCGCAGCCCCCACCAAGTGCCGTAAACGTCACCCGACCAGACCGTGGCCCCGTTGCGTTGCTGGCCAAGGAAGGCCGAGCGGGTGAGGAGAAAGACGCGCTTCTCAGGGTTGGCCTGACGCCAGTGCTCTTGAATGCCGCCGGTATGTGCCAGGGGGAAGATGTTGGTATATTCCAACCCGCTACCGATATGGAGGTTCTTGTAGCGGAGGACAGCGTCACCGTAGTGGGGCCAGTGTTCTTCCGGCTCCGCGCTGTCGAGCCAGAAGGCGTCCCAGCCTTGCGCGAAGAGCTTGCCGGCGAGCTGGTTCCAGAAGAGGTCGCGCGCGGCGGGGTTGGTGGGGTCGTAGACGTGGGTGCCTGGTATCTCAAAGCCCTTCTGCTCGATCTCCTTGAAGTTCTTTGACTCCGCATCCATCAGGCCCCAGACCGAGATCATGGCGTGGACGTGCTGATCGTGCAGGGTCTTTAGCTCAGCGGGAACGTCGGTGTAGTTCGCGTTGTACTCCGGGTCACCCTCGCCGCCCTGCTTCCACCAGAACCAGTCCTGCACAATAGCATCCAGTGGAATGTGGCGGGCCCGGTACTGACTTGCGATGCCAAGAACCTCCGCCTGCGATTTGTAGAAATCCTTGGATTGGAACAGCCCGTAGGCCCATTCCGGAAACAGCGGCGTGTGGCCGGTCATGGAGCGATATGCGTGAATGATCCGGTCCATCGCCGGACCATAGAGAACGTAGTAGTCGATCTGGCCAGCAGCGGCCGCCTCAAAGCTGATGTCCAGCGGAAAGCGGTTGTCCATGTAGCTGAAAGAGGCGGTGTTCCACAGGATGCCGTAGCCGCGGCTGGAGAGCAACAGCGGAATGGCGACGTCGGTGTTGTTCTGCCCGAGTTCAACGGTGCTGCCGCGATAATTGAACAGCCCACTCTGGTGCTGGCCGAGGCCGTAAATTGCCTCCGAAGCATCCGCAGAGAAACGGTCTTTCACCTGGTAGAGCTTTGCCGATTCGGTGGACGCCGCACTTGGGCCATAGGTGCGGGGCAGGTTGTTGTTTTCTCGAAGAAATATCTCGCCCTGCGGGGTCTTGAGGGTCAGGCTGCCATCCTGAGCATTCAGGGAGACGGCGAGACTGGCGGTTGTGAGGGTGAAGGCTCCTTCGGGATGGTGGAATTGGAAGGAAGCGCCGGGGCACGACTCTGCCTCTGGGAGCATCCACGGCCGCGCGGCGCTTGAGGCAGTTGCGCCAGCGGGCCGGGCCACAACGTGGATCACCGACTCATTGCAGACCGTCAGCTCCAGCGTTTCGTAGTCGTTGTGCGCGGTGAGGCCGGTGGGCGTCTGGACCGCCTCCATGGCCGCGGGGTGGGGATACTCTCCGGTGACCGCCTGTGCGCGAGCGGAAACTGCGGTGAGCACGAGGAAGCAGCTAAAGGCGAGGGCAGGAAGGAACAGATTGCGCGAATTGCCGTGAGCGAACACAGGACACCTCATTGGAAGATTGCAGAACCGTGAGCAAGAGAAACGGCCTCCGCGGTTGGCGGAGGCCGTTGGTGTTCTTTGCGACGAGCACCCTGACTACTTCAGGTTGCCGCTGGAGTCCATAGTGATTCCGCCCGGCCCCTTGTTCTTCTTCTCTTCGTTGGCCTTGCGGGTTCCCATAGCCTTCTGGCGCCATTCTTCGGCGGAGGCCACATCGGCCTTGCGGGCGGCTTCGTTACCGAAGTCCACGTCGGCCTTGCGGCGGTAGATCAGGTTCAGATAGGCCATGGCGTCGTCATAGTTGGCGCGGTTGGCGACTGCCTGATTGAGGTAGGTGAGGCCCTCTTCAACGAGCGGACCGTTGAGGTCCTTGATGGGCTCCATGACCTTCTTGGGGGCCTTGGCGTTGCCTTCGCCGTCGTCGTTGACATTGGCAGTGGCCAATGCCTTGAGGATGTTCTCGTGGGCCAGGGTCCAATCTATGACGCCAACGGTATAGGCGGCCTCGGGATCCTTGGAATCTTCGGCCAGAACCTTTTTCTGCCAGGCCTTTGCTTCATCCAGCTTCTTGATGCTGAAGTAAATGCTGGCGATATTCTTCATGCTGTTGACATCGTGAGGTTCCTTGTCGAGGACCCCCTGGAACATGTCAATCGCCTGTTGGGCGGTCTTGAGGTTGTCTGGCGTGTCGAGGCCGGGAACCACGTTCATGGCCAGCGCTGTGGCCAAGTAACTCCTGGCCATAGGCAGGCTGGGATCAAGCTGTGTCGCCTTCTGGAAGTGTCCGATCGCCTCTTCATACCGGGCGCTCTTGTAGGCATCAACTCCCTTGTTCAACTGGTCACGAGCGGCGAGCTTGTTGCACCCGCTCATGGAAAACACCATGCCGGCCAAGACTACCGCGAGCGCCGTAATACGTGCGGGTCCATTCATCTTCGTATCCTTCTCCTTCAGGCGGGAGCTTATCCAATGCGCGCCTGGAAATTTATGCAGCTGGCCGCGGGCGGGAGTATCCGAAACCAGGTTGGAAGAATTGTACTCCCGTTTTCCGCCCGGAGGAATCGTATACCCTCCACCGAGCGGATCCGGCAGCCATCGGTTGGGCTGGGGTGTTTTGAGCCTCCCCAACCTCCGTTTCGCCAGCCTGAGTTCTGCTTGTCAGGCCTAGAGCGAACCACACCCGCCGAAGGGCCAGCGCGGACCGCATCCGCAGCTTCCCGATCGGGGAAGCTGCCCCTGTTGCGAGCTACTGGCCGGCCATGATCTTCGGCGTCATCAGGCCGATATGATCGACGTTGGCCGCGCGGCCGATATCGATGACTTCTGCCACGTACGCAAAGTTGACATCGTCGTCGCCACGGACGAACATAATGCGCTCTGCGCGGTTGGCATAGATCTCGGTGAGCCTTGGCAGCAACTCGGCCTTGAGAACATCGGTCTCGTTGATCTTGTAGGCCGGGAGCGCACCCGGGCGATGGATCACCTGAACGACGATAGTACGGTCGGTCTGCGGCTGCTGCTTTTGGGGATCCTTGGGCGGCTGGGGCACCAGCGCATCCAGACCCTTGGGGGTGACCGGCACGATGACCATGAAGATGATCAACAGCACCAGCAGGACGTCAATCATGGGCGTAACATTGATGTCGGACGAGTAGCCTCCCCCGCCTCCCATTGACATTGCCATGGCTTAAAACTCCTCGATAGCTACAAAATCGTTAGATGGACCGCGCCAGGTTACTCGCCGCCGGCGAGATTGCCTTCGCGCTTCTGGGTCAGCAAGCCTACGTCGTCCACGCCCGCAGTGCGCACGGCATCGATGGCGTCTTCAACCGCCCGGTACTGAGCACGCGCATCGGCGCGGATGTAGATGGTCTTTCCAGGCTTGTCTGAGAGTTTGTCGCGGACCTGAGGGCCAAGCTCGGTGAGAGCGATCCTGTTCTGTCCCAGGAATACGCCTCCATCTCGCGTGATGGCCACGACAATGGCGTCTTCCTTGTCCGCGTCCGGCATGCTGGTCGGGTTATCGACCTTGGCCATATCGACGGCCACCTTGTTCTGGAGCATGGGGGTGATGACCATGAAGATGATCAGCAGTACCAGCATCACGTCCACCATGGGGGTGACATTGATGTTGGAGCTGACGTTTTTGCTTACGTCACGAACCGCGATTCCCATTGTTGGGGCTCCGTGTCTCTGAGTTTTTGTTCCGGATCCCGTCCGGTGTTGCGTACCGCCGGGTGGCCAGCGCAGGGTCGAAACCGGCGGGCAGGAGGAGGATATTGAAGTCCTCCTGCCCTCCGCAGCTTCTCGCCCGAGCCAACAGCCGCCTCGCTTAGCGCTTGTTGCTCTGCTTGATAAAGTAGTCGACCAGCTCGCTGGAGGAGTTATCCATCTCCACGTCAAATGCTTCGACGCGGCCGGTGAAGTAGTTGAAGGCCATAACGGCCGGGATGGCGACGAGCAGGCCGAAGGCTGTGGTGACAAGGGCTTCCGAGATGCCGCCGGCGACCGCGCCGATGCCCGAGGTCTTCTGGGTGGCGATCTGCTGGAAGGCGTTGAGGATGCCGATGACGGTGCCGAGGAGTCCGACGAAGGGGGCGGTTGCGCCAATGGTGGCGAGGACCGCGAGGCCCCTCTTCAGCTTGGCGTGGACGATGGCCTCAGCCCGCTCAAGAGCGCGCTCAGACGAGGCGATGGTGGCTTCAGTGGGGCTGCCGCCGGAAGCACGGAACTCCTGAAGGCCAGCGGTAACGACCTCAGCAAGGTGCGACTTCTTGTTGCGGTCGGCGATCTTGATGGCTTCTTCGAGCTTGCTGTCCTTAAGGGCGCCGGCAACCTTGGGGGCAAACTCACGCGACTGCTTGCGGGCTGCCGAGAAGTACAGATAGCGGTCAATCATCACGGCCAGCGACCAGATCGACTCGATGAAAAGGATGATGGCGATGGTCCGCGCGGGCCATCCCATGTGTTCCCACAGCCCCATGGGGCTGAAGCTGACCGTCGATTCTTCACCGTCGAAGATGAATGCCAGGTTGGCGGCCGTGTGCGTAGCGAAGTGTGTGAGCTGAGCGAGAATCACTGAATCGTTCCTCCTAAGGAGTTTCTTGTGAACTGCGACTGCCTTACGGTTGCTAGGAATGCGGTACTTTGCGAGAGCCGCATTCGGGTCAAAAGCGAGGCCCCTTCCTTAGATGCAGGAAAGAGCCAAAGGTAGATTATCCACCCAGGGTGAAGATCACGTTGACGGTGGTCTCCACTTCGACCGGCTCGTTGTTGAGCAGGTAGGGCTTATAGCGCCAGGTCTTCACGGCGTCAAGAGCGGCCTGTTGGAGCATGGCCGGTCCGCTGACGACGCGGAGGTTTCCAATCGACCCGGTCTTGGAGATCGTGGCTTGCAGCACGACGGTACCGGAGACGCGGGCGGCCTTGGCGATCGGCGGATAGACGGGTGTTGTCTTCTGTAACAGAAGACCAACGGCGACGCCGGCCGAGATGTTTACCTTCTTGGGAGCCTCTGCCTTGACCTTGGGACCGGAATTGCCGAAGACGCTGCTCATGGCGTTGCTTCCACCGCCACCCAGGCCTTCCATACCGGCTACGCCAAAGCCCGAAGTGGGCGGGGCTTCCTTTTCGGCAACCATCTTAATGTCGTGCGGAATCCGCGTGGGGGCCGTGAGCTGATTGTTCATCATCTCGGACTGCACACGAACCACATGCACGGTCTCTGGCGGCGGCGGCGGCGGGGGGGGTGGAGGCGGCGGCGGCGGAACCGTCAAAGTCGTAAGCATGGCGGCCTTGGGCAGCGCCTCAGGATAGATCAGCGGAATGAGGATCAGCAGGAGCAGGATAGAACCATTGGTGATGAATGTCACCATCATCCAATACTTGCTCTTGCTCTTGATCCTGCCCGCGGATTCAAACGTGGAATCTTCAAACATGGCCAGCCTCGAATCGGGTGTTGGTTACCTCTACTTAGACACCACGGGGACTGGAAATGTTCCCGGGCTCTAAAACAGTCTTATAGAAGCGAGTCCACATTATCAGAACAACGCCTCCCCTGCAAAGTGCGCTTACGAAAACAGTGCAATTCCGGCTAAAACCCCTAGATTCTGGGGCGTTTCGCGGCGGGCAGAACCACGGTTTTTCCCTTGCCGGAGCGCCACTCCTGCCAGGCCACCAGCATGGGCGCCGCAACGGCGATGGAGGAGTAGGTTCCGATGAGAATGCCGACCACCAGGGCAAACGAGAACCCGCGCAGCACCTGGCCGCCAAAGATGTAGAGCGACAGCACGGTCAGAAAGGTCAGGCCCGAAGTGAGCACGGTCCGGCTCAGCGTCTGGTTGATGCTGCGATTGACGACGTCCGGCAGCGACTCCCTGCGGCTCATGCGCAGATTCTCGCGGATTCGGTCAAAGACAACGATGGTGTCGTTCATCGAGTAGCCCACCAGCGTCAGGATGGCCGCAATAACGGTCAGGCTGATCTCCTGGTTGGTGAGGGCAAAGAAGCCCACCGTAATGAGCGTATCGTGGAAGCAGGCAACCACAGCTGCCACGCCGTAGATGAGCTGGAACCGGAACCACAGGTACACCAGCATGCCCGCCATGGAGTAGAGGGTTGCCAGCAGGGCCTGCTTCTCCAGTTGCTTGCCCACCGTGGGGCCCACCACCTGGACGTTGCGCACGTTGCGGGCGCCAATGCTGCTGTCATAGTGGGCGCGCAACGCATCCATGATCCGCTGGCGGCCAGTATCGAGCGCGGCCTCGTCGTGCTGCTCCGGCAGGCTGATGAGCACTTCGTTCCCGTTGGCCTGGTTGAGGTCGTGGATGCCCACGATGGTCGCGTCCTTGATGCCCGCCGCGTCCATCGCCTGACGGATTCGGTTGGAGTCCGGAGCCTGGTCGAACTGCACCTGCACCTGCGTGCCGCCCTTGAAATCCACGCCAAGGGGAACCGGGCTGCCGATGGTGTGCATGTGCACGCCCATCGAGACAAGGCCGGCCACGCTGAAGATCATCGAAAAGGCGAGGAAGTACCACTTCTTCCCGAGCCAGTCCACATTTACGCTGCGAAAGAATTCCACGAGTGCTCTCCGCTTCCTGGGAGGCCGGAGCCCTTGGGACTCCAGCTTTCTTGTGTTTTCGGGCTGCCCGCCAAAACCCGCGGCAAGGCAACCGTCTTTCAGAAATCTAGATGGACACCAGTTCGCCTGGCTTCATCTTGTTCAAATGGGCATCGAAGATGACCCGCGAGACATACACCGCCGTAAACAGGTTCGCAAACAGGCCGAAGGTCAGCGTGACCGCGAAGCCCTTGACCGGTCCCGAGCCGAACAGGAACAGGATGGCCGCTGAAACGATGGTGGTAACGTGGGTATCAACGATGGTGACCCAGGCATGGGCAAAGCCCTGATCCACTGCTGCGGCGGGCGCCTTCCCCGCGCGGACCTCTTCACGGATGCGCTCGAAGATCAGCACGTTCGAATCCACGCCCATACCAATCGTCAGAATCACTCCGGCGATGCCTGGCAGGGTCAGCGTGGAACTGGTGAAGCCCATGAAACCCAGCAGGATCACCAGGTTCAGGAACAGCGCCAGGTTGGCGTTGATTCCCGAGCCCCGGTAGTAGAAGAGCATGAAGGCCATCACCAGGAGCACGCCCACAATGGCCGCCGTGACGCCCTGCTTGACCGAGTCCGCGCCCAACGACGCGCCTACGGTGCGATCTTCGAGGTAGTTCAGAGAGGCAGGCAGAGCTCCGGTTCGCAGCATCTTGGACAGGATGGTGACTTCGTCCGGGGAGAACGCGCCGCGGATTTCACCGGAGTCACGAATGGCGCTCTCGATGTTGGCCACTTCCTTGACGCGACCGCCCATGACCACTGCCATGCTGGTATTGACGTTCTTGCTGGTGTACTCGTAGAAGCGGTCGCCGGCCTCGTTGGTGAGGGTGAAGCGGACGTTGCGCTGGCCGGTGTTGGAGTCGGTGCCGGGGTCGGCGGAGCGGAAGTCGCTGCCGGCCACAACCGAGACGCGACGAAGCACGTAGACGCTATCAGAGTCAGACCCGTTGGCGAGGTTGCCGGAGCCGTGGACCAGCATCTGGTCAGGAGGAAGTGCGCCGCCCACGCTGGCCAGGGCCGACTGCTCGTCCTTGTAGGGACCGCCGACGACTGCGTGAATCGCAAGCCGGGCTGTGGACTGGATGATGCTCTTGACGCGGTCCAGGTCGTCGATGCCGGGCAACTCGACTAGAATCTGGTTGGCGCCCAGGCCGTACTCCTGGATGACCGGTTCGCTGACGCCGAGGGTGTCGACGCGATCGCGGATGGTCTCAATGGCCTGCTCGACGGTCTTCTTTTCCAGCGCTGTGACCACCGTGGGCTTCATGGTGAGAACCCAGGTATTGTCGGCGCCGCCGCCGGTCAGGTCGTACTCGGTGGAGTACTTGGAGTCCAGCAGGGAGCGAACGTCGTTGGACTTGCCGGCCGCCGTGCCTTCCACGCGCAGAACCTGCGGGACGGCCGGATCTGGCTTGTAGATCTGGGTGAAGGTCAGGTTAGCCGCCTTCAGGTCCTGCTGAACGCGCCCGACGGTATTGTCGGTTTCGTTGTTGACTGCTTCCGACACCACCACCTGCAAAATCAGGTGAGCGCCGCCGCGCAGATCCAGTCCAAGGTGAATTCGCTTGGTCAGAGCCTCCGTCAGGGCCTTGCCGGTGACGCCCGAGGGCACCCCGATGATGCCGTAGACGAAAACCACCAGGATCGCAACAATCAGGGCAATTTTGCTGTTGAGGTTCTTCTTCATCTTCCCGTTTCTCTATTCCAGTGGTCAGTGAACAGTGAACAGTGATCAGCACCGATCACTGCTTCCGCATCACTAACCCGCTGTTCGTTGACCACTGACCACTGACGACTGTTCACTGTTCACTCTCTGTGGTCACCGAGGCGATGGCGCTCTTCGCCACTTCCAGCTTGATTCCGTCCGGGGCTACCTTGATCACGATCACATCGTCCTTGATATTCAGGATGATGCCGCGGATGCCGCCGGCGGTTGTGACCCGGTCACCTGCCTTGATGGAGCCCAGCATCTCCTGCCACTGCTTCTGGCGCTTCTGCTGCGGGCGAATCATCACCAGGTAAAGGACCGGGATCAACAGAAGGGGCAGAAGCATCGGAAGACTGCTTCCTGCTCCGGCGGGCGCTGCCGCCAACATTGCAAAACTCGTCACCACACTCATCCTTTTGCCTGGCCCTGCGGAGCGCAACTCCGCAGCCGCTCAGGGCGCAAGCACACCCGGCCTCTTGCCGGGCGCCTGCCAAGAAATTTGTCTCCGGGAATGGACTTCACTCGGTCCAGGCCGCTGGTAACTTCCGGCCCAGGCTCTGGGAGGAGGGTCCGAACGCTGCAAACCGGGAACGGAAGCCCCCGTCTGCGCACCTTTCTCTGACCCAACTGCCGTCTGCTTCCTGTTCGACACAGCTATCCCTTGGAACTCCGAACCCGAAAAACAACACGGTTCCACCTGTGCCTGTTCCGGCCGGATTCCAAAAAGATTGCCTAGGAAGATAAGATACGCGCGGCCGGTTGCGTGTCAAGGCGGGAGCCGACTTCCAGACCCCATTCCGGTTCCCGGCCACCCCTTGCCCCGGCCAATCCCGGGGTCCCGCTGCCTTTATCAAACCCTTACAGATTGCCTACCCCTTCCTTACCGGCCTGGGTTTCAGCTGGAAGTGCAACGCTTTCCGCTGCCGGCAAGCCCTGAAGTCGCGAGCCTGGCTGGCGGGCACGCGAGAACAGGATGCGATGGGATGGTGTCGATTGACCTGAAGTATTTGCTGCTGATTCCGGCCGGATTGGCCCTTGCTTTCATGCTGTTTGTGCTGTGGGGAGTGACGATGGACCTGCGCAAGCGCTAAGCCCCGTGCTAATCCGCCTCCATCCAGTAGCGGAGTTCCGGCTGTGCACAGCTCAGGCAGAGCCGCTGGCCCTCGACATCGGCAAAGCGGCCGAAGTTGACGCCCTCTCCGCAGCGCGGGCAGAGGAAGCGCTCGGCCTTGTAGCCGGGCAGCTCGGCGGGGTCGATGGCGACCTGGACCCACTGCTCCCGGAAGAGTTCGGCGTCGGTGAGTTCGCGATAGGCCAGCATCTGCTGCTGGTTCTTGCTCTCGATGTGGGGATAGCGCAGGCGGGCCAGTTCACGGGAGTCATCAAGGGCAACGACGCGGAGAGCACGGCCGGTTTGGATCTCGATGAACGTGGCGGCCATCTTGCCCCAGTCGCGGAATTTCAGGGTCCGCTTGCCGAGACGACAGCCGGTGACGAGGGCTATTGCGTCGGTGGCGCAGCGATCGGTCTCGACGTAGGTCACCAGGCGCTTGCGGTCTGCGCCGCGGGGGTCGGCGATGCCCAGGCGGACGAAGGCAAACAGGGCCATACGGACGCCGAGGATCTGGCCGGCGCAGAGGTGGCCGTGGGCGGCTTCAGCCTTCACCAGAAAATTGTCAAGTGATTCCATCTTCTCCTTCATTTTCGCTGATCAGCCGGGCATGACCCCAGATACCGCATATATTGGGAAGATTGGCCCCGCCGTAGTTGGCTGGCACAACCGCAGGTGGCTACCTGGGGCTGGATGCGGGAGGCGCGGCTGGTTCGGCTTCGTCGGCTTCCTCCACAAGCACCGCGGAGCCGGGCACGATGTCAAAGCCGACTGCGTCTTTGCTGGCGGGGTGGAAGGTGATGCGTAGGGGCTCGCGCTGCCAGTCGGGCGGGGCGCAGGCCGGCCCGGGGTGTTCCGCCGGCTCAAAGGCCGAGAGCTTCTTCGCCAGCAGGGGCTTGCGGGCGGCGAGCTGGGCCACTACGGCATAAAGGCTCTTGCCGCTGGCGGTAACGCCGCAGTATGCGCCGTAGTCGCGGAACCAGCTCACCTGGCTAACGCCGGGATCGTAGTCGGGCAACTTGAGGGCCGCCACGTGGCCGGTGACGCGGTCCACCAGCAGCCAGGGTCCTCGCTGCCACACCCAGTTGCCGGCCTTGTCACCGGGCAGGGCATCGTTGAGCTTGATGACCCGGCGCACCACAAAGCTGCGGTCGGTCACATCGTGGGCGTCGCCGGTGGTCCACTCCTTCAGGGCTCCGTCGACCATGAGGGCACGGATTTTGAGCTCCTCTTCGCCTGGGGCAGCGCCGGCGGGGTCGCCAGCCTTGGAGTAGTGGACGCGCCGGGTGGCGCCGAGGGCTACGGTGTGGCTTTTGCGGGGGGCTGCCGGGGAGGCCGGGGAGGCAGCCAGAAGAATCGCCGCCATCGCTACAACTGTGTACTTCGCGCACTTGCTCATGCCGATTGCTCCAAAAGATCTGGCGCAAATCCGGAGGGAAACGGGGACCGCAATCAACAAGCCGTGCAAGAGAGAACTACGGGGCTTCGACCTGCTGCGCGGATTCGCGAAGCTTTCGGCCGAGAACGCCTTTGCATTGATAGTACGGCAAAAACGCGGGGAATGCGCCCCTGCGAGTCCGGATGAGTAACCCTCTAGAGATCCGCGGCCTCGACGGCTCGGGCTACGCGGAAGGCTGTGGACTCGTTGAGATGGGCGGCGAGGACCTGCATGCCGACGGGGAGGCCGGCATTCGTTGTGCCGCAGGGGACGGTGACACCGCAGATGCCGGACAGGCTGGCGGTGACGGTATAGATGTCGGCGAGGTACATGGCGAGGGGGTCGCCGGTTTTTTCGCCGAGCTTGAAGGCGGGCGTGGGGGCGGTGGGGGTGACGATGGCGTCGACCTGGGCGAAGGCGCGGAGGAACTCCTCGGCGAGCAGGCGGCGGACCTGTTGCGCCTTGCCGTAGTAGGCGTCGTAGTAGCCGGCGGAGAGGGCGTAGGTGCCGAGCAGGATGCGGCGCTTGACCTCTGCGCCGAAGCCCTCGTCGCGCGAGTGCGAGTACATGGCCGAAAGGGTGGCGGAGTCCGCGGAGCGATGGCCGTAGCGCACGCCGTCAAAGCGGGCGAGGTTGGCGCTGGCCTCGGCGGTGGCAATGAGGTAGTAGACGGGGACGGCGTATTTCGTATTGGGCAGGGAGACGGGCTGCACGGTGCATCCGGCGGCCTGGAGCGCGGCGATTCCCTTCTCGATGGCGGCGCGGACCTCGGGGTCAAGTCCTTCGGCGAAGTACTCGGCGGGGACGCCGATGCGCAGGCCCTGCGCACCTTTGTCGCTTTCGGCGGCGTAGTCGGGGACCGGGGCCGGGGAGCTGGTGGCGTCTTTGGGGTCGTGGCCGGCGATGACACCGAGGAGCGTGGCGGCGTCGCGGACGTTGGCGGCGAAGGGGCCGACGCGATCGAGGGAGGAGGCAAAGGCGATCAGGCCGTAACGGGAGACGCGGCCATAGGTGGGCAGTACGCCGACCACGCCGCAGAAGCTGGCTGGCTGGCGAATGGAGCCACCAGTGTCGGACCCGAGTGTGGCCACTGCGAGGTTGGCCGCAACCGCCGCGGCCGAGCCGCCGCTGGAGCCGCCGGGAACCCGGTCGGTGTCGACCGGATTGCGGACGGGACCGTAGGCGGAGTTTTCGTTAGAGGAACCCATGGCGAACTCGTCGCAGTTGATTTTGCCGAGCAGGACGGCTCCGGCGGCCTCGAGCCTTTGGACGGCAGTGGCGTCGTAGGGCGGACGGTAGCCCTGGAGGATTTTGGACCCCGCGGTGGCGGGCGCGCCCTTCACGACGAGCACGTCTTTGATGCCGACCGGAATACCGGCCAGGGGGCCGAGCGGATCGCCCTTGGCAGCAGCTGCGTCCACGCGCGCAGCCTGCTCAAGGGCTCGCTCTTTGGGCAGGCTGAGGTAGACGTTGAGGCGGGGATTTATCTTCTCGATCCGCTCGTAATAGCTGGAGGCGAGATCGGTTGCCCTGGTCGTGCCCGCGGCGATTCCGGCGCGCAGGCCGGCAAGGGTTTGGGGCTGCTCTACATAGGATTCGCTGGACAACGGGCATTCCTTTCTCATTTGGCGGCCGGCGGGGCCGCGGATTCCCCTTGAAAAGCTTAGCGTTCAATCACCTTGGGCACCTTGAAGAAGATATTGTCCGTCTCCGGCGCCTGGGAGAGCACCTCGGCGCGGTCGAGCGAGGGCTGCTGCACATCTGCGCGTACCACGCCCCTGCCGTTGGCATCGAGCAGCTCGCCCACCTGCGCCAGTGGCGCCACACCGCTGGTGTCCAGCTCGTTCAGTTCGGCCACGTAGTCGAGAATGGCGTTCAGGTCGCGCAACATTCCCGCCGTCTCTTCCGGCTTGAGCTTCAGGTGGGCCAGCTCAGCCACTCGCTCCACGTCTTCCACGGTCACTTTACTGCTCATGCTTGGCTCTTCCCCACGGCACCGCGACGTTGCAGGATCGCGTGGACCCCGAAAGTAAAGTATAGCCAGAGGCACTTGCAAAATTACGGAGATAATCACATTTAAGTGTGGGGATTCCGAACATTAGAATAGGGTTATCCGACCAAACCTAACGTAAAGGAACCCCACTGAATGCAGCTTACCCTCTC
>Ga0302320_10008802_pt1 | contig 21834 bp, 18 predicted proteins | sample Bog_T0_3_FD_202130 | JGI IMG/M metagenome (GOLD analysis project Ga0302320, IMG submission 202130) | Peat permafrost microbial communities from Stordalen Mire near Abisko, Sweden - Bog_T0_3 | ecosystem: Environmental > Terrestrial > Soil > Wetlands > Peat | place: Sweden: Abisko, Stordalen Mire...
ACGTGTACGGAGCCAGCGCCGTTTGCCTTGAACTGTCTGCAGGCAGCTCAAAGGATGATGACGAACCAGGTACAATCGTAAGATGACGCGCTGGCAAGAGCACCTGACCAACAACCCCGCGATTTGCGGGGGCGATCTGTGTGCACGCGGGACGCGAATTCCGGTGACCGTGATCCTCGACAACCTTGCAGAAGGTTCATCCAGAGACGAGATCCTCCGAAGTTATCCCTCCCTGCTGCCTGAGCACATCGATGCCGCTCTGGCGTACGCCGCCGAGTTAGCGCACGAGGAACAATTAATTCCACTGCAACTCCGGTGAAATTCAAGCTTGACGAAAATCTGCCGGTCGATCCCGCCGCGGATCTGCATCTGGCCAGCCATGACGCAGACACGGTAGCCGACGAGAACCTGACAGGCGCCGCCGATCCAATTTGTGGTTGCCGCCGCACTTCGGGAAGGGCGTATCCCGCTGACGCTCGACAAAGGAGTCGCGAATCTGGTCCAACACCCCACCCATACTCACGCTGGCGTTGTGTTGTTCCGCCCCGGAGCATCCGGACGCGTGGCCGTGCTGGAATTCGTCCGGTCGCGCCTGCCCGAACTCCTAATCCTTGACCTTGCCGGTCGAGTAACCGTCGTTTCCGAACGCCGAATTCGTATGCGCTGAAGCCTTTTTGCTAATCTGTTTAATTCAACAGCGAAGCGCTGTCGCGTCCCAGCCGAACCGGAACCTCGTCCATTCCCGGTGCTCCGCCTCTCAATCCAGGAGACACGCGTACGCAACCTATAACCAGGGAAGGCGAACTCGCCCGCTATATCAATCTCAAGCTGGCCGCGCTTGGACAGCCCACCAGCCACGCCGATGCCGATCCGTACTTCCTCGAACTGGCCGGCCCGCTGCTGCGCAATTATCATCAAAAGGACCTGCGCCTCGGGCGTTACCTCTGCCCCGTCGACGCGCGCATTCAGGCGTTCCTCGAGTCATACCTCAGCGGCTTGCCCACACCGCATCTTCCCGTGGGCACTTTCGTGCTCGATCGCCCCGGCCTCGCGCGCGTCATGTCGCTGCCCGCCGGCGAGGACTATTATTCATCCCCCTATCTGAAGTCCTACAAGGTGCCGCAGGGCATTCTCCACAATCCGAAGAGCGACCGCCGCACCACCAAAGGAATCTTCCACGTGGTCGAAGGCGGCCTGCCCGTTCCTGCCGATAAAATTACGGTTCCGAAACGCACGTTCGCAACTCTGCTGGCCGCCGCGCTCGATCCGCCGGCCGATGTGCTCGCTCTGCCCTTCACCGCCAGCCAGCCGGAGCAGGTTCGCCTCTTCGTCACGCTGCTGCTGCGGCCCATCATCTGTCCCGGCACGGGCAGCGCGGGCGCCATCAGGATGGAAACCCGTTTCTTCGCCCCCGCCAGCCTGGTCAGCAATCTCGATTTCGTGGAGGGGATCTTCGGCAACGCGGGCGATCCCTACCTGCCGGAAAACGATGCCGCGCTCGACCCCGAACACTGGAGCGGCCACACCGGCTGCGTCATCCTCGCGCCCCACCTGGTCGGATTCAAAAAGAAGGATGCCGGGCTGCCGCACTTCGACGAAGCCACCGAACTCCAGCGGCGCGACGGCATGTGCTGGCGCGATCCCGGCGAACTCTATAACGAGGGCGAAGCGTTCAAGCTCACCTGCCGCGATGAAAGGGGCGTCATCGTCACTATCATTGCCGATAACTACTACGGTTATTGCAAGAAGGAAGTCAAGACGCAGATCAGCTACGCGTGTAACCTGTTCGGCCTGTGCGAAGAGGAACATGCGGGCGGCGCCATCGCTTTCCCCGCCTATGTGCTTGGGCAGGAGTTCTACGCCGGCCGCACCGTACTTACCAAAGAAGTCATCTACGAAGACGCCATGCGCCTGCTGGGCGACCGCGTCGAACTCAACCCCGAGCGCTACGCTGTCGACCGCACCTACCCCAATGTCTTCTACGTCCCCGAAAATGCCGATTTTCTGGTGCGCGAAGGTCGCGTACACTGGCCTCTGAAAGACGGGGCCACGCATAGCCTCGTGCTGCGCGCGGGTGAAGTCTACGTGCTTCCGTGGGGCACCAAGATCCGCCTCGAGAAACAGCCTGGCGGCACTGCCTGGCGCCTGATCGCGTCCCGCGCCGACGGTATTCTCTGCCACAAACCCTGCACCGTCTCGGGCGGCGGCAAATCCGAAATTTCGAAATCCCTCGGCAGTATCATCCTCAAGGGCCCTGTGTTTGTCAGCGACTATGACGCCGACATCGAACAAGTCGCCGCCATCCTGAATAAAGATTTCTCCGGTATCTATAAGAAGCCGCATCACAGCCGAGCCACGCGTCCCATCCTGAGTAAGGACCGTTCCCTCGGCTCCGTGATCAAGTTACTCACTCCCTCCGCCGACTATACAGACGAACACAATGAATGGCTGCACAAGTTACCCCACACCATCCGCCAATTGTTAGTCACGGTGAAACGTTACTACCGCCAGGAATGGGGCGATAACTGGCGCCATCATTTCTCCGTCGATCGCATCGACGACATGCCCGGCCATGAGCTGAAATTCAATAACCAGAAGTTAGTCGGCAACTATCTGCGAGTAGGTTACGATCCCAAAGGTTCCTGGCGTATCTTCAAGCTTCGTCCCGACTTCAATCCCGCCGACAAAGTGCAGGTTGAGGACGACATCACCGCGTCCGTCGTCCTGCCCGCCGACAGCCTGAACAACCTCGACCCGGAATATCCCAATAAGAGCGTCAAGCTGCTGATCAACACCGAGGCTCTGCTCTTCCAACGCCCCGACGATGCTGTCCATCGGGGCTTCGATAAAGATGCCGAAGCCGATCTCGCATCGCCCGGCACCTTCCTCTCGAATTTCGAACCACTGACTCTGGCCCAGGCGCGCGAGTTAGTCGATAATACAGGCGAATTCGACCTCTATACGGAACCCATGCAGCGCCTGATCGCCGATTTCGTCGACCATCCCCAAACCACTTACATCGTTTCCTCGGCGCATCTGCGCTTGGTCAACGGCATCCCGACGAAGAATCCGCGCTATCTGCAGAAGCGTCCCGATCTGGCTCATCCATGCGAAGGCTATCTCGCAGAGATCGGCACCCGCCTTGCGCGCGAGATTCCGTCGGAGAACCATGTGCACTTCCCTGTCAACGCCGTACTCGCCGGACGCCGCAACAATCCGCCCGACCTGAAAGCCGGCATTCCGCCGCTCGCCGTCTACAGTCCCATCCACTATCAGGAACTGCCCGAACTCTTCATGGATTTCATCTGCAGCCTGACCGGTAAGTCGCCCTCCACCACAGGCTTCGGCAGCGAAGGAGCGCTCACCAAAGGCCCGTTTAACGCGCTTTGGCCGGTGGTCGACGTCAACAACGCTCTGGTCTCATTCATCCTGACGGGCTACGGCGGATTCACCTCGGCGGCCGGCCACGTGGGACCGAAATTCCGCGTCGACCACGATTGCAGCATGCTGGTTCCCGAACTATGGTGCCGCATGCGAGTGTTCGAGCGCGAGCCGATGTTCCTCATCGTAAACGGCTATCTCGAGAAACTCGATGACTTCGAGTACGAAGGCCGCACCGTGCTCGCCAGCCGCCTCGGCTATCGCATCACCTCAACCTTTGTCGACCGCTTCCTTGGCCGTATTTTCGAAATGCCGGATGTGGTGTTTCCGGAAGAAATGCTGCGTCCCGAAAAGCAGGATCTCGCCGTCTTCGCAGCGGGCGTGGAGGCCATTTGCGACGCGCAGCGTACGGTAGCGCGCAACTATTTCGAAGATGGCAGCGTCAATGCGGCCTGCCCGCCGATCAAGGCCCTGCTGCACATCATGGCGCATGGGCACTACGAAGGCAAAGGCGTGGACGATCCCGCCATCCGCGCCATGTTCTCGCGTGAATCGCTGCTCGATAGCGATTGGTACAAGGAGCGCCTCTGCGTAAAGCAAAAGCGCGACATTGCACTGTGGACGCGCCACGTCGAGGCGACCGGAACGGAAGCAGCGAGTAGTCGCCTGGCCCAAGTCAGTTCGGAAAGTTATCTGGGTGAGTTAGTGGGAACAATAGGAGCCGACCCCTTCACCCTTCAGGTAAATAACCCGCGGCCAACTTGAGAAATTCCTCTAACTGACCGCGCGTATCGCAGCCCAGCTCTGCGGCCACAATCTGCCCCACCCGGGGAGCCATCTCCATGGCCGCGCGAGCATTCAGCAACAGCGCGCGCGTGCGCCGAGCCAGCACATCTTCCACCGTCCGTGCCATCTCCTCGCGCACTGCCCAAATCACCTCGCCCTCCGTATAAGGAAGCGCCGGATGCAGCGCCGCACTCCTCCCCAACTCCGCAATCGCCGCCGCATCGGAGCCGTAAACCGACACCGAATCCTCCGCGTACCCATGCAATCGAAGCGACCGAGTAACGCAATCGCGCTCCGGCAACCCGCCCAGCATCGCGGCCCGATTGACGGAATCCTCCGCCATATGCCGGTAAGTGGTCCACTTGCCCCCCGCAATCGTCAGCAATCCATTCGCATCGACATGGATCGAATGATCCCGCGACAGTGCCGCTGTGGAACCCCCGCCGGACTTCACCAAAGGCCGTATCCCCGCAAACGCGCTCAACACGTCTTCCCGGCCCGGAGCGTGATGCAGATAACGTGCGGCATTCTCAATGATGAAATCGATCTCCGCATCCAAAGGCCGCGGCTCCAGCGCAACATCGCTCACCGGCGTATCCGTGGTGCCCACCAGCGTATGCCCGTGCCAGGGGATCGCAAACATCACGCGCCCATCCGAAGTATGCGGCACCATGATCGCGCTGTCGCCAGGAAGGAACGACTGATCCAGCACGATGTGCGCCCCCTGGCTCGGCGCAATCATCGGCGCGGCGGAGGAATCGGCTGCACGTCGCACGCTATCCGAAAACGCCCCGGTAGCGTTGATCACCACCCGAGCCTTCAGGTCGAACGTCTCGCCGGATTCCATGTCGCGGGCGACCACCCCGGCAACCACGCCGCCCTCCATCGCGAACGTCTCCGCCCGGCAATAGTTCACTACCATCGCGCCCTGCTCCACCGCCGTCCAGACCAGATGAATCAGCAGCCGCGAATCGTCGAATTGCCCGTCATAGTAGACCACTCCGCCGCGCAGCCCATCCGTGCGCAGAGTGGGAATCCGCCCCAGCGTTTCTTCCCGCGACAAATTGCGCGACTTGCCAAACCCATACTTCCCCGCCAGTAAATCGTAGAGCCGCAGCCCGATCCCGTAGAACGGAGCCTCCCACCACTCATAATTCGGCACCACAAACGCCAGATCGTGGACCAGATGCGGCGCATTCTCCCGCAAGATGCCGCGCTCGTGCAGCGCTTCCATCACCAGCGGAATATTGCCCTGCTCCAGATAGCGAACGCCGCCATGCACCAGTTTTGTGCTGCGGCTGGAAGTGCCTTTGCCGAAGTCGTGCTGCTCGATCAGCGCGACCTCGTAACCTCGCGAAGCGGCATCCACGGCAATCCCGGCTCCGGTAGCTCCGCCTCCGACGATCAGAAAATCCCAGGGCTCGCGCCGCGCCCGCAGCCGAGTGAACTGTTCATCGCGCTTCATGACGCCGCGCGTGCAGGCGAAAACAATCGCCAAGCAGACATGCCGGGGCAAACAGCACCACCGTTGAGATTTGCGTCCACAGAGCTCCCGCGCCCGGACGCACGATCAGCGAAACGATGGCGCCCAGAGCGATGATCGCCGCCACCAGTATCCCGCACCGCAATCCGGCATGGCCGCCAATCCGGCCCGCAATGTAACCGCTAAGTAGCCCGAAGGCAATCCCATAGGCAATCGATAACAACGTGAATACCGGCGGGGCCGGTGAATGCGGATCTACGCCGGCCGCCTGGAACAAGACAACGGCCGAACCCGCGAAGATTATATAGCCTATGACCACCGCCAGTATGATGCGCATCGGCGCCCCGCCCGCTACTCCAGAATCTCCGCCAGAGGCATTTCAATCCCGCTCGCGCGCAGGATGCCGTCGGTTGCCTCTTCAAGCAGCCCCGGTGTCGCCACCCAGCCTTCGCGCTTCACCGGATCGATAATCCAGCATGTCGGGACGCCCATACCGAGGTATTCTTTAATGCGCTCCAGCGTTCGCGTCACAGTGTCTTCTGGGGAAAGAATCTCGATGCAAAGCTCCGGTGCCGTGGTAATGATCTCTTCTCGCGGTGCGTCAGCGGCGATGATGCAGACATCTGGAATTCGGAAGCGGGTCGCCTTCACCTGGACCCGTTGCTCGGGCAACAGCCGCTTGCGGAGCGCAGGGAAGCGCCCGGCAAGAAAAAACAAAATCTCGCGTTGCGCACTGCTGTGTTTACGTTCGCCCAAATTGCGTTCAACCACCTCTCCGTCCACGTAGTCGCAATCGGGGCGGTAACTCGTCCGCAGGTACTCTTCCACCGAAACCAGAACTCCGGTCGCCATCTCTATTAATCCTACCGCCATCCCAAACGGTCGCCATTCGAGAGCTGAGATCGTGGCGTCCGGGCAGGTCGCGGCCGCTCACTTTCCGATCACAAAAATCGACCCCCTGGAATCAACACCTTCCAGCCACGCCCCCGACTACCACACCGAGCCCATGTATTCTGGGCATTCGTGGCTAATCCCTTCTCCACCGACCACAGAGTCATAGCCAAACAGTACTTCGCACTCTCCCTGACATCCGTGATAGCCGGTGTCCTCCTCTCTCTCCTCATGCGCTACCACCTCGTCTACCCTCAATCCCAGGTGAAATGGTTCGAAGCCCTCTGGCCCATCTCCGCTCAGGGAGGCATCATGACCCCCGAGCTCTACCTCTCCCTCCTCACCCTCCACGGCACCCTGATGGTCTTCTTCGTCCTCACCCTTGCACCCCTCAACGCCTTTGGCAACCTCGTCCTCCCCCACCAGCTCGGCGCCTCTCGAATGGCCTTCCCCCGCCTCAACATGCTCTCCTTCTGGATCGCCCTCCTTTCCTTCCTCCTCCTCATCGCCTCCTTCGTCTCCCTCGGCGGAGGCCCCCTCTCCGGCTGGACCGCCTACCCGCCCCTCAGCGCCGTCGGCGCCATCGCGGGACCCGGCGAAGGTCGCGGCCAAACCCTCTGGTTCTTCTCCATCGCCGCCTTCTCCCTCTCCTCCACGCTAACCGCCATCAACTTCATCGCCACCGTCATCGACTGCCGCGCGCCCGGCCTGCGCCTGATGCAGATGCCCCTCACCTGTTGGAACTGGTTCGTAGCCGCCATCCTCAGCCTCCTCTCCTTCCCCGTACTTCTCGCCGCCGGTCTCCTGATCCTCCTCGACCGCCTCGCCGGCACCAGCTTCTTTGTCCCCGCCGGACTCCAGATCGCCGACCAGCAGATCCTCCACTCCGGAGGCTCCCCCCTCCTCTGGCAGCATCTCTTCTGGTTCTTCGGACACCCCGAGGTCTATATCGCCATCCTCCCCGCCATGGGCGTCGTCTCTGTCATACTGAGCCGCGACCGTGAGGGCGTGATCTTTGGCTACCGCGCCATGGTCGCCTCCACCATAGCCATAGCCTTCTTAGGCCTCTTAGTCTGGGGCCACCACATGTTCATCAGTGGGTTGAATCCATACTCCGCCATAGCCTTCTCCTTCCTGACCATGTCCATAGCCATCCCCGCCGCCGTCAAAACCTTAACCTGGATCGCCACCGCATGGATGCAAAAGCCGGAGTTCACCACAGCGACTCTCTTCGCCTTAGGCTTCGTCTCCATCTTCGTCACCGGAGGACTATCAGGACTCTTCCTCGCCCAGCCTCAGCTCGACGCTTACTTCCACGACACCTACTTCGTCGTCGCCCACTTCCACCTCATCATGGGCATCGCCGCCCTCTTCGGCATCTTCGCCGGAACCTTTCACTGGTTCCCCCTCATGTTCGGCCGCACCCTCAATGAGCCCCTCGGCAAACTACACTTCTACCTGACCTTCGTCTTCGCCTACGCCACGTTCCTCCCCATGCACTTCGCCGGATTCGCCGGCAATCCGCGCCGCTATGCCGACTTCACCACCTTCGACTTCCTCGCTCCGCTCCTCCCCCTCCAGAAGTGGATCACCCACTCCGCCTTCACCCTCGCCGCCGTCCAGTTGATCTTCCTGTGGAATCTTGTCCACACACTCGTAACGCAGCCCAAGCGGTCCGCCGTCGTAATGGAGCGATACTGAATTTATGCCGACGCTGACGCAATCGAACATCGGCGGACCCCCCCCCACCATCCCCGATCTCCCGCCCGGTGGAGGAGGTGGCGATGATCGCGGCCGCAACGATCGCCATAACCAACGCAACGCCTCGATAACCGGCATCCTCGTCCTGATGTGTGCCAGCATCATGACCTTCGCCGCGCTCGTCAGCGCCATGATGGTCCGCCGCGGCCTGAATAACGACTGGCATAAACTGCCCCTGCCGCAGATTCTGTACTGGAACACCGGGATTCTGGTGCTGAGCAGCATCGCGTTAGACGTAGCCCGCCGCCAGCTCAAACGCAACAAGCGCCAACTCTTCAACTGGCTCTGGACGGCTGGAACGCTGATGGGCGCCTGGTTCCTCGTCGGCCAGATCATCGCCTGGGAACAACTCGCTTCGCGTGGATTTTTTCTTCAAGGCAACCCCAGCAGTGCTTTTTTTTACGTACTGACCTGGGCCCACGCCGCCCACGTAGTAGGCGCTTTGTTCGCCGTTTCCTACGTTGAATTCCGAGCCCTGCGCTTCGAGCTCGGCCTGAACCGAAGGACATGGGTAGACGTCAGCGCCCTCTTCTGGCACTTCCTCGACGTCTTATGGCTGGGCATAATGGGCCTCTTCGTCTACTGGGCATGAGACTCCTCTCCCCATACTTCGACACCCGTACGCGCCGAGCCACCGGTATCCTGATAGCCGCCAACTTCGCCTTCTTCGCCGCCTTGCTGGCGGTCATGTTCTACCTGCGATGGGCGTCCGAGGAATGGCCAGCCCCGTTCCACTTCGCCTCGCTCCTGATGATCTCGGGGATGACCATGTTCTCCCTGGTAGCCAGCGCCACCATGGCGATTGGGGCTAAAGCGGCCGAGCTCGAAGACCGCGAACCAGCCGTCCGCTGGATCGCCATCGCCATCACTTGCTGGCTGGTCTTCCTCTTCCTCGAGATCGTGGAATGGGTGCGCCTGGTATTGCTCGTGCATCTCGGGCCTGACACATCATTCGGAAGCACTTACCTGCTCCTGACCGGAACCCACTGGCTGGCCGCCGCCTTGTGTGTTGGATGGTTCACCTATGTGGTGGTGGACGTCCGCAAACGTGACGCCCTCGCCGCCGCCATGTACTCCCACTTCCTCAACATCTGGTGGCTCGTCCTGGTGGTCACCCTCTACCTGATGAACTTCACCTTCGACGGCCTGTGACACTCCTCGTAGCCCAATGTGTCATGTGCTTCCGCACCGCCGCGGCCCAACAGGCCGAGCGATCGAGAGTGCTGAACCACGGGATCGTCGTCCTCCTGATCCCACCCATGCTCATCCTGGCCGGAGTCTTGCTGAGGGCTACACGTCGCAGGTCTGAATCGCCCGCTCCAGAGTCGCCATCGGATCGTGACCGGGAGCCGGCGAGTACTCATGAGCCATGAACCCCGTGAACCCCAGGTCCGCGATCGCCTGGGCGATGTACCGGTAGTTCAGCTCCTGCGTCTGGTCGATATCATGGCGTCCCGGAACGCCGCCCGTATGGAAGTGCCCGATCCATTGATAGTACGTGCGGATGTTATGGACAATGTCCCCATCCATGATCTGCGCATGGTAGATATCGAACAGGATCTTCACCCGCGGCGAGTTCACCCGTGACATCACGTCCACACCCCAGTCAATGTGGTCGAACATGTAGTCCTTGTGGTTGACCTTGCTGTTCAGGTACTCCATGCAGATGGTGACGCCCTTGTCCTCCGCATGCGCCTTGACGCGATTGAGCGCGCCCACGCAGTTGTCCGCGCCCAGGCGATCTTCCATGCCCCGGCGGTTGCCCGAGAACGTGATGATGTTGGGGACCCCGTTCGCCGCAGCTTCGTCGATGGCCGCGTGCAGCGCCGCCTCAATCCGCGCGTGGTTCTCCGTGCGGTTGAGCGCATCGGTTATGGTACCGCCCGGCCCTGGAGGATACATAGCCGGCGTCAGCCCGTATCGCTTCAAAGTCGGCCAGTCGGCGGGTCCGATCAGGTCGTAGCCCTTGCACCCCAGGCGCGCAGCCTCCCGGCAGGTGTCCTCAAAAGCCATGGTCCTGCCGAAGACGCCGCGCGTGACCGATTGCTTAAACCGCATTGTCTACCAGATTCTTACCACACCGTAAGCGTCAAATGTGGCGTCGCGTGAAACCAAGGGTAGCTTCTCTTCCTGTGCCTGCGCGATCAGCAGCCGGTCGAACGGATCGCGATGCTCAAACGGCAATCGCGAGCAGCGCATGATTTGCCGGAAGCTGATTTCCAGCTGTTCGAAACCGTTGAGCGACATCTGATCCGGAAGGTACTTATCCGCCAAAGCCGGCAGACGCAGTTTGCCTAGACTGACCTTGATGGCGATCTCCCAGAAACTCGCAAAACTAACAAAGCAATCCTGCTCCGTAATAGTCTTGCGAGCCTTCGGGGAAAGCTCCGGCGAATCCTCGCACCACCACAGAAACGCGTGGGTGTCGAGAAGGACCGGCAAACTACATGTACTCCGCGAAATCGTCCAAAGGCGCGTCGAAATCCGGGGCCATCCAAACGCCTTTGCCTGTGCCCGGAGCCCGTTTCGCCGGCTTGATCGCCACAATCTTCACCACCGGGCGATTTTCCTTCGTCACGATAATCGACTCGCCGAGCATCGCCTTCTGGACGATCTCGGAAAAATGCGCCTTGGCATCCGCCAATTTATAGGTCTCAACAATCTCCGGCATAGTCACATTATATGACCACAATGGCGTGATTGGCAACTCCGGGTTATGCGACGGCAGCATTCTTCACCTTCGGAGTCAGCCCTAATGCCACGCGCAGATCGTCATCCAGCTTCTGCGCTGCCTCCGAATGCTCCTTGAGGAAGACGCGGGCATTCTCCCGGCCCTGCCCGATACGTTCCCCCCGATAGCTGAACCAGGAGCCCGATTTCTCAACCAAGGCCTTCGCCACGCCCATATCGAGAAGGTCGCCCTCCCGGGATGCGCCCTCGCCATAGAGAAGGTCGAACTCCGCCTCGCGGAAGGGCGATGCCACCTTGTTCTTGACGATCTTCACCTTGGTACGATTGCCGACCACCGTCTCGCCGTCCTTAATGGGAGTCATGCGGCGCACTTCGGCCCTTACCGACGAGTAGAATTTGAGCGCGCGCCCGCCGGTGGTGGTCTCGGGATTGCCGAACATGACGCCGATCTTCTCGCGCACCTGGTTGATGAAGATCATGCAGGTATTGGTGCGGGAGATCATGCCAGTAAGCTTGCGAAGCGCCTGCGACATCAGCCGTGCATGCAGGCCCATGTGGCTGTCGCCCATCTCGCCTTCAAGTTCGGCTTTGGGAACCAGCGCGGCGACGGAATCGAGCACGATGATGTCGATGACGCCCGATTGCACCAGTGCGGCCGTGATCTCGAGAGCCTGCTCGCCGTGGTCCGGTTGCGACACCAGCAGGTTATCGACGTCCACGCCGAGCTTCTTCGCATAGGCCGGATCGAGCGCATGCTCCGCGTCGATGAAGGCCGCCGCACCGCCCAGCTTCTGCGCCTGGGCGATCACCTGCAGGGCGAGCGTGGTCTTGCCCGACGATTCCGGGCCAAAGATCTCAGTCACGCGCCCGCGTGGGAACCCGCCGACGCCCAGCGCCGCATCCACCGACAGACAGCCGGAGGAGATCACCGCCACAGGAACGACGTTGTCCGCTCCCAGGCGAAGTACCGTGCCCTTGCCGAACTGCTTGTCCATCGCCAGTAAGGCGAGATCGATCGCTTTGCGCTTCTCCGCTTCCGTCATGTGGCCTCTCCCGAATAAAGGGTGCGGAATCGCGGGAAAGTTCTCACCCTATTTGATCTAAGGCAGCGCCGCCCCGGCCACCGCGCAGGCAATCGCTTCTCCCAGCTGAGCGCCGGTATAGGGTTTTTCAAGGAAGCCGGACAGCCCTTTACCGTGAAACCGCTCGGCGGCTACCTGGTGGCTGAATCCGCTCGACAGGATCACGGCAATGTCCGGGGCGATATTGCGCAGGTGATCGAAGGCCTCCTCGCCATTCATCACGGGCATGGTGAGATCGAGCAGCACGACATTGATATCGCGGTGCAGTTTGCGGAACAGCTCCACCGCGGCTTCACCGTTATGCGCCAGCAGAACCTTGTAACCGCGCCTTTCCAGCGCGACCCTGGCGAAATTGCGGACCGTACTCTCGTCATCGACCACCAGAATTGTGCCGGAGCCGTACGGCGCAGTCTCATTCCGCGGAGCGGTCCGTTCGGGTTGAGCGCTCTTCGCCACGGGGAAGTACAGCCTGAAGGTGCTGCCCACCCCTGCGGCGCTCTGCAAACGCAGGAAGCCCTTATGGCCCTGCAGAATACCATGCACGGCGGACAGCCCCAGGCCGCGGCCGGCAAACTTCGTAGTAAAGAACGGATCGAATATCCTGGCCTGCAGGTTCTCGTCCATGCCGGCGCCATTGTCGGCAACGGTCAGAGTGACGTACTCCCCAGGGGCGGGTGTTTCTCCGGCATGAAAGAAGGCCTGGTCCAGAAGTTCGGTCGCAGTGCTTACAATTACCGCGCCCTTCTGATTCGGCCCAAACGATTCGGCGGCGTTGATGATGAGGTTGGTAATCAGCTGCTGCATTTGCCCCGGATCGGCATCGATGAGAGCCAGATGTGAGGAGACTTCATAGCGCAGGTCCACGCGGGCCGGAACGAAATGGCGAATCAGGGTTCGGCTCTCAAGCGCCAGGGCCGAGAGATTAACCGGCGTCACGAAGAACTTCCCTTTCCCCGAATAGGCCAGAATCTGACGCGTCAGGTGAGCGGCGCTCTCGCTGGCTTTGACGATCTCATAAACGGTTTCGCGCTCTGGGGCCTGCTCGGGCATGGCATCGAGGAGCAGGCGCGAGTTACCGAGAATCCCGGTCAGCAGGTTATTGAAATCGTGCGCGATCCCGCCGGCAAGGACTCCGATACTCTCGAGTTTGGCGGTATGGCGAAGCTGGGTCTCGAACTTCTTTTTCTCGGTGATGTCGGTGAGGATGCAGACCGCGCCCCCGAACTCCCGATCCCCATTGCGCACGGGATCCATGCTGATGTGCAGGGTCCGCTCGTCGCGCGTTATCTCCTCGCTCACACGCGCGCCGGCGGCCCGGCTGCGTTCAAATATTTCTTTGGTCTGAAGTGCGCCGCCCGAAAGATTGTCGAATGCCTTGTTGTGCTGGATTACAGCGCCTTCGGCATCGAGCAGCGCCACCCCGTCCTGAATGGCATCGAATGTGGTCTGCCATTGCAGCGCCTGCTGTTGCACCTTCATCTCGGCGCGCTTCATGCGCAGCATGGAGTGGATGGTGGCCACAAGCATGGGGGGCTCGACCGGTTCCGTGAGGTAGGCGTCGGCGCCGTTCTGCAGCCCTTTTATGCGGGATGAGACGTCGACGTAAGAAGCCGACATCTGAATCACGGGTATGCCCGCGGTTGCGGGATTCTCGCGCAGACGGCGGCAAACTTCAAAGCCGTCGATATCGGGCAGCCGGACGTCGAGGAGAATGAGATCGGGGTTTTCCGCCTGGGCGAGCTTCACCCCGGCCTCGCCTGTGCCCGCACTGATAACGTCATAGCCCGCCTGCTTCAGCTGGCGCGACACCGCATAGCGGCCGGCTTCGTCGTCATCGACATCGAGCACCAGCGGTAAGGTACGTATCATGTGGCAGCCAGCTTCGGACTATCGTCCCACTTCGCCTGCAGGTCTTCAAGACCCGCCGCCGCCAGAAGATCGTGCAGGCGGCTATCGATGCCGTGGGTGGAGAGGGACTCTTTTGAGATGATACCCAGAACGCGTCCCGCAATCACAGCAATCTGATCGTCGGAAAGAATCCGGGATGTGGAAACGATCACAGGTATGTCCCTCAGGTCGGCCTCGGATGCCATCTTTTCGATGGCCTGAAAACCGTTCATTTCGGGCATCATCAGATCCATCATCACCAGGTCGGGCTTTTCGGTGCGGGCCAGTTCGACGCCCTGCAGGCCGTTGACTGCCTCGAGGAAGCGCACTTCGGGATTGCCGAACAGCTGCTTCAATAGATAACGGGAGACCTCTTCGTCGTCAACCAGAAGCACCGTTTTGGGCTTTTCGGGGGTAATCAATTTCGTGAGGGCGTCAAGCAGCGCCTGGCTGCCGATCGGTTTCACGGCATAAAGATCGGCGCCCAGCGCCATGGCTTTCGAGCGGTCGTCAACGGTGGTCGCGACCAGGATGGGGATGGAGCGCGTGGCGCTGTCCGATTTCAGGCGCGCCAGAAAAGCCCAGGAATCTTCCCCCTCGAGCATGATGTCGAGAACGATGGCGGCCGGCTGCAGATTGCGCAACACGTTCTCGGCCTCCCTGACGGACCGTGCGGAAACGGCCTTCCATGGCGAAGTGCGCAGGTATTTCTCGTAAATCAGGCGTGTTTCGTAGTTATCCTCGACCAGCAGCACGGGCTGCCGCGGCTCTTCCTCCACCGAGGGCTCGGCCGCGGTGGAGGGCTCAACTGCCCGGTACACGGAGGGGATGCGCAGATGAAACACGGAGCCGAGGCCGACCTGGCTGCTGACGCCGACAGCTCCGCCAAGGAGTTCCGCCAGCTTGCGCGACAGAGGCAGCCCCAGCCCGGTGCCCTTCACTTTGCGCTGCAGGGGGCTATCGACCTGGGCGAATTCGAGAAAAATGGTCTCCTGATCCTGGGGAGCAATGCCGATACCCGTGTCGCTCACCTCGAAGCGTACAAATCCGTCCTCCGGATTGTATTCGGCGCGCACACGCACCTCTCCGGCCTCGGTGAACTTGAGCGCATTCGAGATGAAATTGCGCAGGATCTGCGAAATCTTCCCCTCGTCGGAGTAAATGGGCGGCAGCTCCCCGGGCTCTTCGAATATCAGGTTCAGCGAGGAACTGAGCAGCAGCGGGCGCAGCATCCCGCGCAGCGCGCCGAAGAGATCCGCGACGGAAAACTCGATGGGATGGATGACGATCTTGCCGGCCTCGACCTTCGCCAGATCGAGCAGATCGTTGACGAGTTCGAGCAGGCTGTCCCCCGACTTGCGGATGTAGGTGACCTGGATCTCCTGCTCCGGAGTCAGGTCGCCGTCGGTACGGTCGAGGAGAAGCCGCGACAGAGCGAGGATCGAATTCAGCGGAGTGCGGAATTCGTGGCTCATGTTGGAGAGAAAGCGCGACTTCACTTCATCGGCGCGGCGCAGATGGTCGGCTTTTTCATCCAGTTCGGCGTAGAGCGCCACCACGCCGCGGTTGGTGTCTTCGAGTTCCCGATTGAGGCTGATGAGCTCGTCTTGCCGTTTGCGCAATTCATCGAGCGTACGCATCAGTTCCTGATTCTGCTCGCGGAATTCATCGAGGATATCGCGCGGCTTCTGGCGCGCGATCTTCTCCACGAGCTTCGGCAGCATCTTCGCGGTAACCAGCGGCGAGTGGCGCGGCAGCAGCTTGCTGAGAACCACCGAGGTGCCTTTACCACGATATGTTTCGATGTGGAAGCGGTCCATCAGGCGCCGCGCGCCCACGATGCCCAGACCCATGCCGGTTTCGGAGCGGTAGCGGCCGTCGAGAACGGCGTCGAGGTGGGCGATCCCTTTGCCCTCGTCGACGATCGAGACGGACAGGAGCTGCGGCGCGGTGGCGCCTTCGAGATAAAATTCCGCCCGTCCTCCGCCCGCGTACGTGAAGGCATTGCGGGCGATCTCGGAAACGGCGGTAGCGAGCCGGGTCTGCTGCTGCGGCTCCATGCCCAGCGCTTCGGCGATCTGCCTGGCGCGCTGCCGGCACGCTACCACATCGTGCTCGTACTGAATCCGTACGGTCAGAATGGGCAGCGTCATGGCTCTTTGCTCGCGATGTGGCCGATGCGCGCGACCACTACCGTGGCATCGTCCCTGATGCGCCGGAAGTCGCGGAAGAGGACACCGGCAATGACGCTCGGATGGCGCTGGAACAAGCCTGGATACTTGTCCAGAGACCAGTGCGTGCTTAGACCGTCGGAATGTAGAATGACCAACGCGCCGGGCTCCGCGGGATATTGATATTGCCTCGGATTGCGCACTTCCTGACCGAGCGTGCCGTTGATCGACACCATTTGCCGGCGTACCTGGGCGGGGCTGATAATGCTGCCTGCGACGTTGCCCACACCGGCGAACGTGAGGGAGCGGCTGTCGACATCCAGGTCGACTACGGCAATGGCGCCGCCGCGCGTAGAACGAAGTCTCGCATGGGCGTTTTGAACGGCCGCCAAGGGATCCGGGCTGCGCTCGTCATTGACGAACTCGATGGCCGCCGCCGATGCCTCAGCCGCGAAGATGCCATGGCCCAGACCATCGGCCACGATCAGGCGGATGCGGCGGGGGGAGACGTCAAACGCCCATGCGTCGCCGCTCACTTCCTCGCCGGGATAGGGAACGTTGATGGCGCCGACTTCGACAACCGTGTCCGCGTGATTCGCCGTCCGCGCGCCCACATGGGCGAGCAACACGGTGCCTTTATCCGGTGCAGAGTAGAGATCGTGGAATTTCGACAGGCGCGCCAATGCGCCCAGACCAGTCCCCGGGCTGCCGGCGGTGGAATAGCCATCCTCAAAGCAGCGCGCGATGTTGGCCATGCCGGCGCCGCTATCGATGGCGATGATTTCGATCAGCGGATGCGAGTCGCCGGAGACATTGCGCAGGATCAGATCCCCGCCGCGCCCGTGTTTGATCAGATTGCCGGCGGCTTCGGTAACCACGATAGCGAGCGCCCCTAAATCCTCTTCCCCCAACCCCGCCTTTTGGGCAAACTGCGCGGCTGTCCGGCGCGCCGAGGCGATATCGGTGTTCTCCTGAACGCGCACCAGGGTATCCGGTTTCATACGTGCTTACCGCCAGCGAGTGATGGTCACCCGCGTACCTTCACCTGGCTTGCTCCAGATCTCGAACTCGTTCGAGAGCCTTTTGGCGCCGCTAAGGCCCAGCCCAAGTCCCCCGCCGGTGGTGTAACCATCTTTCATGGCGAGTTCGATGTCTGCAATTCCGGGTCCTCTGTCCTCAAACGTAAGGCGCACACCACGGCGGCTGCCATTGGCGACAGGTTCGATCAGCACCGTGCCGCCGTTGCCGTAGATCAGTGTGTTGCGAGCCAGTTCGCTCGCGGCAGTGATGATCTTGGTCTGATCGACCAGTTTGAGACCTTCCTCTATGGCCCCGGCGCGGACTCGCTGGCGGACCGTGACTACATCCTCGGAGCTCCTGATGGGCAGCGAAGTACTCCGGGATTTCCCCTCAACCGGGTTCGCCACTGTCTTCCCTGTCGTCCCTGTATATGATCGGCGACATCTCGCGGGCCACATTGGCACGCAGCAGATCCATGCCACGCTCGACATTCAGGGCAGTGCGGACGCCGGGTAGTGAAAGCCCCAGTTCGACCAGCGTTATGGCGACGGCGGGACGCATCCCCACCACCACGGTCTCGGCATCGAGGATGCGCGACATAGTGGCGATATTGCCCAGCATTCTGCCGATAAACGAATCGACGATATCGAGGGCGGAAATGTCGATCAGGACGCCGCGCGCGTGGGAGTCGACGATCTTTTCCGTCAGATCGTCCTGCAGATTCATGGCGAGGCGGTCGTGCATATCCACCTGGACCGTGACCAGCAGGAAATCGCCCAGTTTAAGGATCGGAATGCGGTCCACAGGTTACTCGCCCGCCTGTTTGCGGACCGGGGCCAGTTTTCCTACCACCAGCCCGTTGCGCCGTAAGGCGATGGAAAATGCGTCGGCCAGGGTGGCCTTGGTAACGACGTCGCCGAGATTCACGCCGAGGTGGACGATGGTGGAGGCGATTTGCGGGCGGATTCCGCTGATGATGCACTCGGCGCCCATCAGGCGGGCGGCGGCTACCGTTTTCAACAAATGCTGCGCGACGAGGGTATCGACGGTAGGCACGCCGGTGATGTCGATAATAGCGATGCCGGCGCCGCTGCGCACGATTTCCTCCAACAGATTTTCCATCACCACCTGAGTGCGCTCGCTATCGAGAGTGCCGATCAGCGGGAGCGCCAGCACTCCTTCCCAGAGCTTGACGACGGGGGTAGACAGCTCGAGCATTTCCGCTTGCTGGCGGGAGATCACGTCCTCGCGGCTCTTCATGGCGACCTGAGTTGTGAAGAGGCCCAGGCCGTCGATAATCCGGGTAGTTTGCCAGATCTCCTTCGCGAACAACTCCGGCGTTTTGGATAACTCGGATTGCAGAAAGCGGAAGAGAATTTGTTTCAGGGAAAAGACAAATGTTGCAATTTGCACCGGCGTGGCGCCTTGCCGTGCCTGCTCCGTCGAAAGGTCTGTCAGGATGTCGCGTACGCGCGTCCACGAGTCGGCCTCAATGTCGTCGGCGGCGTCGGCGCGCTGGCTGGCCTCCTGAAAAGCGTTAAGGAACTCAGCGCTCTGACGCTCCAGGTCTTGTTCCTTAACTCCGCCTTTGGAAGAGCCGCGGGCGCGGACCTGTTCGGCGATCCAGTCTTTAAGGATCTGCGTCTGATTCCTGAGGAGGAACTCAGGTAAAACAGTCGATTCGTTTTGTGGCATCTGAACTCAAAAGAAGGATAACGTGGACGTGCTTTTTACACACCTAAGAAATGTGAAAAAGAGCACCACGATCAGAGTAAGCATGTCTCTCCCTGGTGGCCGGTGGGGCAGATCTCCGATCTGCCCCGAGGGGCCTTCCGAACGGCAATGAAAATCCTCAGATCTACGTGGGGCAGGTTGTCAACCTGCGGCCGATTGGCAATCGGCCTCCGCGGGTGTGCATCAAGCTACGGGACCGGCGACACAGTGTTTTTCAAGGGCGCCCTCGCCATGAGACCTGCGAGCCGTCGGAGCTTGCCCGGAAGAGAACGGGCCGTTGAAAACACCTTAGACGGCGGTCCACTAAGTTGGCACACATCCGCGGAGGCCGATTACCAATCGGCCGCAGGTTAACAACGCTAACAACCTGCCCCACGTGACGTATGAGTGTTTTCATCACCCTTTGTGAGCCGCAGGCTCATGGCGACAGATCGGAAATCTGCCCCACCGGGACTTTCTGGACGCGGCGCGTGACAGCGCGATTAAAACGTAAACCTGGCTACCAACTGGCCGTTGCGCGGCGTGTACCCCGTCGCGTACGACGAGTAGTTCACCGATCCGAACCCCGAAGGAGACGAATACCCGGCAGGACAGGCGAACGTGCCCGTGGGCACTGTAACGCTGTTCGGCATACCCGCCGTCGGGGTAGTGATTGTGCAGCCCCGATTTCCCTGCGGGCTTGTAGCGGTTGCGGCACTGAGATAGTGGCGATTCAGGATATTGAAGAACTCCGCACGAATCTCCAGTGTCTGGTGTTCCCGGATACGGAACGTGCGGCCGAAATTGAGGTTTTCCGAAGGCCGCCGCGGCTGCCGGAAGTCCGTGTAGTAAGGCGCCGAAGTGCCCCACTGACCGGGCGCGGGATTAACCCACGCGGCTGGGTTCAGGATGAACTGCCCCGTCGGGTTGAACTTACTGTTGGGGTCGGTAATGTAGAGAGGCTGGCCCGGAACGCGGTTCTCAAGAGTGCTTTGGCCGTACCAGCCGTTCATATTATTCGAAGACGTTGGAGTGGCGATAGGAAGGCCGGAGGCATAGAGCAGCAGGCCGCCGATATTCCAATCGGCGACCACTGCCCGCAGGAAACGGTTGTTGCCCAGGAACGCATATTTCTGCAGTTGATAGGTGACCCCCGTGTTAAAGATGAGCGGCTCATTGACGCTGGTGATGCTCTTCTGGATGGAGTAGTTGAAGATATTGTTTTCCGCCCCTCCAGGGTTGGCTTGCGTCTTGGACCACGTAAACGCGGACTGAAGGCTCAGGCCATAAGAGTAGCGCTTAGTGACCTTCACCTGCAGTGAGTCGTACCAACTCTGGCCCAGTGGAGCGCCGTAGATAGTTCCAACCGCGGAGACCTGCGGGAACGGCCGCAGCGCCTGCAGGACGGTCTGTGTCAGCGGGAAAGTGGGATAGGGGAGTGGGACGCCGGAAGCTTTGCCGGCGGCGCTGCCGATGGTCGATGTAAGCGTCGCCTGTCCGGCCGCCGTTGTGGGGTCGATGCCGTACTTGGCGAAGCTGAGCGGATTGGGCGTGTTCAGCCCTCCCAGCGGAGCGGAGGTGGGGATCCAGGCGCCACGGTTGCCGACGAAGTTAGCCTCCACCACCAGATCGCGGCTCACCTGCCGCTGCAGTCCCATGCTCCACTGCAGAATGCGGGCGGGACGGCCGGCGTTGCGGTCGATATAGAAGGGCGCGGCACTGGGGGCGCCGCTCGCCGACGAGAACAGGCCCGGGCCGAGCGAGGTAGTACCGAGCAGCGACGGATTGTAAACCAATCCCTGGCTCAGCGTGCCTTCCCCGACGCCGAACGATTGGGCCGGGAAGTTGATCTGGTTGTAACCCACGCCGATGAGGGGCGCGTTGGTGATGTAGCTGTAGGACGAAAGGGGCGCGTAGGTCACGCCGAACCCACCCCGGAAGACGGTCTTCGAATCGATCTGATAAGCAATGCCGAGACGCGGCCCGATCGCATAGGGATAAGTATTGGCGAACAGGCAGTTGCAGCGCCCGGCCCCGTAGCCCTGATATTCGATGCCGCCCGGAAGGTTGTTGACCACCGGATTCGGGGTCGATGGCCCGAACTCGGACCAGCGGTAGTGAATTTCGTGGCCCCAGCTCTGCAGGTCCCAGCGCAGACCGTAGTCGAGCGTCAGCCGGTTGGTGATTTTCCAGGTGTCCTGAAGAAAGAGGCCCCATCCTGGCCGGCGAAGCTGCGGATCCTGAGGACTGTTGACATACGCGTTATCGACTTGGCCAAGCAGGAAGCTCGCGTAGCCGTTGCCGATGCTGCCGGAAACACCATTGCCGTTGAAGGTGGTGGTGCTGTTGAACGGATCGGCGGTTTCATTGGCGCTGAAGGTGTAAACGCCCTGCGCGCCTCGCGAATTGCGGTCGGTCCAGCTCGCCAGACGCCATTCCGCTCCCAGCTTGGACGTATGGTTGCCATGCACCCAGGTTCCGGTCGACGAGGAAGTGAAAGTGTCGTCGTAGTAATGGTTGGCGTTGGTTGGCCCTATACTCGTCGTGTTGCTCAGGCCAAGCAGTTCAGGAAAGCCGGGGGGATTAGTGGCGCTGCCGACCAATCCCAGTTGCCCGACGGCGTCGTAATTCAGCACCTGGGGCGGCGAACTGTCCGGGTTAAAGAAGCGCTGGAATCCGACACCGGCGTGCAGGAGGATGGTGGGCGTGATGGACTTGTCGTAATTCAGGCGGGGAACTTTACCATAGATGCTCTGCACCCGGACCTGCGAGATCGGATAGGGCAGGCAGAACGCGTTGTTGTTGATCTTATAGGTGGTTTGATCCTGGAAATAAAACGCTAACTTTGAACCATCGGGCAGGTTCTGGTCGACTTTAATCGTCGGTCCCTGCTGATCGAGAGGGAGGTTGCAGTTTTCCGCGAAATTATTGGTCTGGTTCGCGTTCGTTACCGCGGGGTAGAGGTTCT
>Ga0302320_10008807_pt1 | contig 21828 bp, 18 predicted proteins | sample Bog_T0_3_FD_202130 | JGI IMG/M metagenome (GOLD analysis project Ga0302320, IMG submission 202130) | Peat permafrost microbial communities from Stordalen Mire near Abisko, Sweden - Bog_T0_3 | ecosystem: Environmental > Terrestrial > Soil > Wetlands > Peat | place: Sweden: Abisko, Stordalen Mire...
GGCAAAGCCCCCTGGCCTTGCTTGCCTTCGCGCTGTGTTTCGACATCCGAGGAGCGGCCATGGCCGGGCATTCGCAGTTCAAGAACATCATGCACCGCAAGGGTGCGCAGGACGCCAAGCGGGCCCGGCAGTTTGCCAGGCTGATCCGCGAGATCACCGTCTCGGCACGGCAGGGTTTGCCCGATCCGGCGACCAATCCGCGCCTGCGCGCGGCGGTAACGGCGGCGCGCCAGGCCAACATGCCCAAGGACACGGTGGATCGCGCCATCAAGAAAGCGACCGGCGCCGCCGCCGGCGATGACTACAGCGAGGTGCGCTACGAGGGCTATGGTCCCGCCGGGGTGGCGGTGATCGTCGAGGCGCTGACCGACAACCGCAACCGCACCGCCAGCGACGTGCGCAATGCCTTCTCCAAACACGGCGGCGCGCTCGGCGAAACCAACAGTGTTTCTTTTCTGTTCTCACGGCTCGGCGTGGTGCGCTATCCCGCTGTGGCGGCGAGCGAGGACGCGATGCTGGAGGCGGCGATCGAGGCGGGGGCCGACAACGTGGAAAGCGGGGCCGGCGGCCACGAGGTGACCACGGCGCCGGAGACTTTCTTTGCCGTGCGCGATGCGCTGGAGGCCCGGTTCGGCGCGCCGGAGGAGGCCAAGCTGGACTGGCGCCCGGCCACCACGGTGACGCTGGACGAGGAGCGGGCGACCGGGCTGCTGAAGCTGCTGGATGCGCTGGAGGATAATGATGACGTGCAGAACGTCTATGCCAATTTCGACATCCCGGACGCGGTGATGGCGAAGCTGTCGGCGTAGGAAGGGGGGCGGGCTGGTCCGTTTGCTGGGTATCGATCCGGGGCTGCGATTTACCGGCTGGGGGCTGGTGGAGTCGGACGGCAACCGGCTGCGGCATCTGGCGGACGGGGTGATCGCCACCGATTCCGCGGCCGGCGTGCCCGAGCGGCTGCGGGTGCTGCACAACGCGCTGGCGGCGCTGCTGGCGCAGTGGCGGCCGGATGAGGCGGCGGTGGAGGAAACCTATGTCAACCGCAACGGCACGGCGACGCTCAAGCTGGGCTATGCCCGCGGGGTGGCCCTGTTGGCGCCGGCGCTGCTGGGGATTCCGGTGGCGGAATACGGCGCCAAATCGGTGAAGCTGGCGGTGGTTGGCACCGGCGGGGCGGCGAAGGAGCAGGTGCAGATGATGGTGCGGCGCCTGCTGCCGGGCGCGTCGATCCGGCGGGCCGACGCGGCGGATGCCCTGGCGGTGGCGATCTGCCATGCGCATCACCGTGCCAGCGCGCGGCGCTGGGCGGCCGGGGCGCGGATGGCGTGATCGCCAAACTTACCGGCCGGGTCGAGCAGATCGAGGCCGACCGCTGCCTGATCGACGTCAACGGGGTGGGGTATCTGGTGCAGGCCTCGACCCGCACGCTGGCGGCGCTGCCGCCGGGCCAGGTGGCGTCCGTGCTGGTCGAGATGCAGGTGCGCGAGGACGCGATAACCCTGTTCGGGTTTGCCGAGGCGGCGGAGCGGGAGTGGTTCCGTTTGCTGACCACGGTGCAGGGAGTGGGGGCGCGGGTGGCGCTGAACATTCTGTCGGCGCTGTCGCCGCGCGACCTGGTGGCGGCGATCCAGGCGGGCGACCGGGGCGCGTTGACCCGGGCGTCGGGGGTCGGGGTGAAGCTGGCGGTGCGGCTGCTGACCGAGCTGCGTGAGAAGGCGGGGGCGATGCCGTCGGGCATCGGGTTCTCGCCGGTATTGCCGCCGCCGGTGGGCGGGGTGGAGGCGGATGCGCTGTCGGCGCTGGTGAATCTGGGCTATCGCCGGCCGGACGCGGCGGCGGCGGTGGACCGGGTGCTCAAGCGCCTGGGCGAGGGGGCGGCGCTGGATGCGGTGATCCGCGAGGGGTTGAAGGAGTTGGGGCGGTGAGCGGCACCGAGCAGCCATGACGGAACGCCCCGTTTCCCCCGCCCGCGCCGAGGAAGACGCCGCGGAGGCGTCGCTCCGGCCGCAGACACTGGCCGAGTTCATCGGCCAGAAAGCCTCGCGCGAGAATCTCGCGGTGTTCATCCAGGCCGCGCGCTCGCGCGGCGAGGCGCTGGACCATGTGCTGCTGCACGGGCCACCGGGCCTCGGCAAGACCACGCTGGCGCAGATCGTCGCCCGCGAGCTTGGCGTCGGCTTCCGCGCCACCTCCGGGCCGGTCATCCAGCGGGCCGGCGACCTCGCGGCCATCCTGACCAACCTCCAGCCGCGCGACGTGCTGTTCATCGACGAAATCCACCGCCTGCAGCCCGCCATCGAGGAGGTGCTGTACCCGGCGATGGAGGATTTTCAGCTCGACCTGATCATCGGCGAGGGGCCGGCGGCGCGCAGCGTACGGATCGATCTGGCGTCGTTCACCCTGGTCGGCGCCACCACCCGCGCGGGGCTGCTGGCCACGCCGCTGCGCGACCGGTTCGGCATTCCGCTGCGGCTGATCTTTTATACCCCGGCCGAACTGGAACTGATCGTCTCACGCGGCGCCGACAAGCTGGGCTTGCGGCTGACCGCCGAGGGGGCGGCGGAGATCGCCCGGCGCAGCCGCGGCACCCCGCGCATCGCCGGCCGCCTGCTGCGCCGGGTGCGCGACTTCGCCCATGTGGCCGGCGACGACCCGGTGGACCGCGACATCGCCGATGCGGCGTTGCAGCGGTTGGAAGTGGACCGGCTCGGGCTGGACGCCATGGACCGCCGGTATTTGCGGCGCATCGCCGAGCACCATGCGGGCGGCCCGGTGGGGGTGGAAACGCTGGCCGCCGCGCTGGCCGAGGCGCGCGACACGCTGGAGGATGTGGTCGAACCGTTTTTGATCCAGGAGGGGCTGGTGCTGCGGACCAGCCGGGGCCGCATGCTGGGCGAGCGCGGCTGGCGGCATCTGGGCCTGGTGCCGCCCGCTGGCCCGCAGGCGGTGCTCGACCTGCTGGGGGAGAATGAATGAACGATCATCGGCCGGATACGGAAGGCGCGGGCGGGGAAAGCGCCGGCGGGCACCGCTATTCCGTTCGCGTGTACTACGAGGACACCGACGCCGGTGGCGTGGTGTACCACGCCAACTACCTGCGATTCGCCGAGCGGGCGCGCACCGAAGCACTGCGCGCGGCGATGGTTCCGCACGCGGATATGACATCCCTGCATGGCGTAATGTTCATGGTGCGGCGACTGAAAGTGGACTATCTGGCGCCGGCAAGGCTCGACGATTCGCTGCTTGTGGTGACCCGGCCACTGTTGCTGCGCGGTGCTTCGGTGGAGCTTCGCCAATCCATTTACCGGCCGGCCATCTTCCGGGCGGCTGCGGGGGAGGCGGCTGGCGAGGGCCGGCCCCTGGTGGTGCTGGAGGTGCTGCTGGCCTGTGTGCGGGCAGCCGACCAGCGGCCCGGGCGGGTGCCGGAACGGTGGCGATCCGCCCTGATGTCGCTTTCGTAAGGCCGCGAATCGGCCAGAATGCGCTTGTTTATGGGCGCTTGTTGTTGCCGGCGGTCGGGCCGGACGGTGTGGATGTGAGGGGAACGGGTAGTGGACCGGGCGATTGACGCGGCAAACTTGGCGGCGGCAGGGGGGGCGGCGGCAGGCGACCTGTCGATCTGGGCCCTGTTCGTGCAGGCCGACATTGTCGTCAAGCTGGTGATGATATTGCTGGTGTTCGCCAGCGTATGGGTCTGGGCCATCGTGTTCGAGAAGGTCACCAGCCTGCGGCGTGCCAACCGTGCCGCCGACGCTTTCGAGGACCGGTTCTGGTCCGGCGGCAGCCTGGACGAGCTGTTCGAGGCGGAGGGCACCAAGCCGGAGCACCCGATGGCCGCGGTGTTCGGCGCCGCCATGAGCGAGTGGCGCCGCAGCCTGCGCGTCGCCGGCGCCGACATGAGCCGCAGCGGCGTGCGCGACCGGGTGGAACGCGCCATGAATGTCACGGTGCAGCGCGAAATGGACCGGATGGAGCGCTGGATGGTGTTCCTGGCCTCGGTCGGCTCCACCGCCCCCTTTCTGGGCCTGTTCGGCACGGTATGGGGCATCATGCACAGCTTCTCGGCCATCGCCGCGATGCACAACACCAACCTCGCGGTGGTCGCCCCGGGCATCGCCGAGGCGCTGTTCGCCACCGCCATCGGCCTGGTGGCCGCCATCCCGGCGGTGCTGGCCTACAACACCATTTCCACCGACCTCGCCCGCTATGCCGCCCGGCTGGAGGGGTTCGGCACCGAATTCGGCGCGATCCTGTCGCGCCAGAGCGAGGAGCGGGCCTGAGCGATGGCTGGCTCGATGCAACAAGGCTCGGGGCGCGGCCGTGGCCGCTACCGGCCGATGGCGGAAATCAACGTCACCCCGATGGTTGACGTCATGCTGGTGCTGCTGATCATCTTTATGGTCACGGCGCCGCTGCTGAGCAGTTCGGTCAATGTCGATCTGCCGAAAGTGAACGCCACCCCGATCAACCAGGACAACGAACCGCTGCAGGTGTCGGTGAACGCCCAGGGGCAGGTGTATCTGATGGACGAGACGGTGGAGCTGCCCGATCTGGTGGCGAAGCTGCAGGCGATCGTGAAGGACCAGAAGGACCGGCGCATTTTCGTGCGCGGCGACCGCAACAATTCGTACGGGCGCATGATGGAGGTGATGGGCACCATCATCCAGGGCGGCTTCACCAAGGTGTCGCTGCTGACCGAGCAGCCGGGCGGCGCCGTTCCCGCCGCCAGTTCCGCGCCTCCCGCCGCGGCACCGCCCGCGGCGTCCCCGGTTGCGCCGGCGCCCAGCTCGTCCGCCGCGCCGCGCCGCCAGGGTCGCGGCTGAGCGCGGCCGCGGCGCGCATCCCGGATCGCCATGAGCCCCCTGCTGAAGCGCGGCGTCGCCATCTCGGCGCTCCTGCATGTCATCGTGCTGGTGTTGCTGCTGCTCGGCATCGACCTGCGGACGCCGCCGGAGGTGCCGCCGCCGATGGAAGTCGAAATCGCCATGGAGCAGGCCGAGCCGGGGCCGGCGCAGGAAGCCCCGAAGGCGGCGGCGCCGAGTCCGGTGCCGGCCCCGGCGAAGCAACCGGCGCCGCAGGTCACCCCCCAGCCGCCCGCGCCCGAGCCGCCCAAAAAGCAGCCGGTGCAGCCGCCACCCCCGCCGCCACCACCCCCACCACCCCCGCCGCCGCCCCCCACGCCGCAGCCACCGCCGCCGAAGCCGACGTCGCCCACCCCGCCGCCGCCCTCGCCCGAGCCGACGCCGCTGCCCACGCCGCCGCCGCCGCCCGCCCCGCCGGCACCGCCGCCGCCGGTGCAGAAACCACCGCCGCCCCGGCCCCAGCCGACGCCGCCGGTGGCCTCGCCGCCGGCACCGCCGAGCCAGACCAGCCAGCCGAACGTCACCAAAAACCCGGCGCCGGACAGCCGCGAGCTGAACAACACGCTGGAGCGGCTGCGCGCCCTGCAACGCCAGACCCAGGCGCCGACCGCCCGCGCCAACCCGGCCCAGGGCAGCAGCGGCGGCAGCCCGAACGGCACGCTGACGGATAAGCTGAGCGCCGACCAGCGTGGCGCCATCGGCGAAAAGGTGCGCGAGTGCTGGACCAAGGATGCCGGCGCGCTGGACCTGGAGAAGATGCGGGCGCTTCTTGTCGTGACCATCGACGGCGAGGGTGTCGCCCGCCAGGTGGTGGTCGCGCCGGAGGACGCCGGCCGGCTGAGCGACCCCCGTTTTCGCGCGTTCGCCGAGCGCGCCATCCGGGCGGTGCTCAACCCCCGCTGTGCCAGCCTGCCGGTGCCCCACCCGCTGCTTGCGGACGGGCGCGGTACGCTCAAGTTTCGCTTCACGCCATGACCGGCGTTGTTTCCATGTCCGGATTGTGACAGGTGACCAGATGACGGATGACCTGACCCCCTCCCGCCGGCAACTGATCGCCGGCACCGCCGCGGCGCTGTTCGCGCCGGCGATCGCCCGCGCCCAGACGCCTGGGGCCGGGGGGGCGCCCGCCGGGGTCGCGCCCGGCAGCGCGGTGATCGACGTCAACCGCGCCCGCACCGAGCCGATCCCGATCGCCATTCCGGTGCTGGCCAGCGCCGGCGGCGACTCGGCCCGGCTGGGCCAGGATTTCGCCAACGTCATCAGCAACAACCTGGCGCGCTCCGGCCTGTTCCGGCCGATCGATCCGGCGGCGTTCATCAATGCCGCCGGCGGCGACGTGCCGAACTTCCAGAACTGGAAGGCCATCGGCGCGCAGGCGCTGGTGACCGGAAAGGTGGAAAGCCAGGGCGGCGACAAGGTGCGCGTCGAGTTCCGGCTGTGGGACGTGCTGCCCGGGCAGCAGATCCAGGGCACCGCCTACACCGCCACGCTGACCAACTGGCGCCGCATCGCCCACATCATCAGCGATGTCATCTACGAGCGTTTGCTCGGCGAGACCGGCTATTTCGACACCCGCATCGTCTATATCGCCGGCAGCGGTCCGCGCGACCGGCGGGTCAAGCGGCTGGCGATCATGGACCAGGACGGCGAGAACAACCGCTTTCTCACCGATGGCGGCTTCATGGCGCTGACCCCGCGCTTCCACCCGACGCGCGACCAGATCGCCTTCATGAGCTACCTGAACAACAAGCCGCGCGTGTACCTGTTCGATCTCGGCAGCGGGCGGCAGCAGTTGCTGGGCAATTTCGACGGCATCACCCTGTCGCCGCGCTTTGCCCCGGACGGGTCGAGCATCATCATGGCGCAGACCACCAATGCCGGCGGGTCGGTCATCATCCAGGTCGGCCTCAACGGTGGCGCGGCCCGGCGGCTGACCGATTCGGGGTCGATCGACGTGTCGCCCTGCTTCAGCCCGGATGGCCGGCAGATCGTGTTCAACTCCGACCGCGGCGGCGACCAGCAGCTCTATGTGATGGGCGCCGACGGGTCGGGCGTGCGGCGGATCAGCTTCGGCCAGGGCCGCTACGCAACCCCGGTATGGTCGCCGCGCGGCGACCTGATCGCCTTTACCCGGCTCGGCGGCGGCAATTTCGCCATCGGCGTGATGCGCCCGGACGGGTCGGGCGAGCGTATCCTGTCGGAGAGCTATTTTTGCGAAGGCCCGACCTTCGCGCCGAACGGCCGCGTCATCATGTTCTGGCGCGAGTCGGCGGCGCGGGATTCGCGCGGCGGCGGATTTTCGGCGCGGCTGCATTCCATCGACATCACCGGTTTCAATGAGCGCGCGGTGAGCACCCCCACCGATGCCTCCGATCCGGCGTGGTCGCCGCTGGGAGCATGAACCAGGGGCATGAACATCGCGTGAAGCGGCGGGCCTGTGGTACGAAAGCCCTTGAACATGGGGGGCATGTGCCTTTTTGATAACGCAGGTTCTTGACCCGGTTCGTTGCGAGGGTCTAAGGCGAACCCGTATTGCGAATGGCGCTTCGTCCGGCGCGGTTGCTGCCGGGACAATGCCGATGCCCACCTGAACCGCCCCACCGGAACCGTGCTCCAGGGGCACCCAAAGCTTCGCATCACCTTCAGGGACTCACCACCTATGAACTTCAAGATTTTTGGCGCGTTTTCCGCCGTCGCCCTGCTTGCGGCGTGCGCATCGACGCCGCCCGAAACCGCCGCATCCACCGGCTCCGGCGCCGGCCTGGCCACGGCCGCCCCGGTGCCGGGCAGCCAGGAGGACCTGGTGAAGAATGTTGGCGACCGGGTGTTCTTCGGCTTCGACAAATCCACCATCCGGGCCGAGGACCGCCCCGTCCTGGACCACCAGGCCGCCTGGCTGGCGCAGTATGCGCAGAACAACGTGCAGGTCGCCGGCAACACCGACGAGCGCGGCACCGAGGAATACAACATCGCCCTCGGCCAGCGCCGCGCCAACGCCGCCCGCGACTATCTGGTGGCCAGGGGCGTTGCCGGCAGCCGCATCAGCACCATCAGCTATGGCAAGGACCGCCCGTCGGCGCTGGGTTCGGACGAAACCGCCTGGGCCCAGAACCGCAACGCGATCACCTCGGTTCGCTGAGCCGCGCGCGGCGCGGTCGCGCAACGACAGACTCGCATGCTACGGCAGGCCGGCGGCCCTAGGGTCGCCGGTTTCTGTTTGCGCATCTGCGTTTGCGCCGTTGCCCGCGCGCAGTTTCTCGCTGCGGCGGATTGGCTTAGAAACGCTGGCCGATCCCGCTGCATGGAGTTCCGCATGAAGCACCAGTTGGCCGCGCTATGGCTCGGCGTTCCCCTGTTCGGCGTCCTGGCCGGAGTGCCGGGTGGGCCGGCGCGGGCGCAGTTCGACAGCCGCGAGGCGATCGCGCTGAACAACCAGATCGCCGAACTGCGCCGCGACCTGCAGAACCTGCGCGACCAGGTGGCGCATGGCGGCGGCGCGCCCACGTCCCCGCTCGGCGGCTTCCGCTCGGCGCCGGCGGCCACGGGTTCCGGCGCTTCCGACCTGGATGCGCAATTGCTCGACCGGGTAAGTCAGCTGGAGGAGGAGGTGCGGCGCCTGCGCGGCCACCTCGACGAATCCGACAATGCCCGCGAGCGCCAGGGCGAGGATCTCGCCAAGCAGATCGGCGACCTCAATTTCAAGGTGGACGGCCTGTCCGGTGGCGCCAGGCCGCCCGCCGGCGCCGCCGCGCCTGCCCTGGCGGCGCCGGCGCCTGCCGCCCCCGCTACCGCCCCCGCCGCCGCGCCGCCGCGCCGTACACCGGAGATGGCATTGCAGGAAGGCAACGCCGCGCTGGCCCGCCGCGACTACGCCGCCGCCGAGGCGGCGGCGCGGGAGGTGCTCGCCGGGCCGGTCACCAAGCGCAGCAACGACGCCAGTTTCCTGCTGGCCCAGTCACTCGCGGGCCGGAAGGATTGGGCGAAGGCGGCGGTCGCCTATGACGACACCTATGGCCGGGCACGGACCGGCGCGCATGCGGCGGACTCGCTGCTCGGGCTGGCCGGGGCGCTGGCCAATCTGGGCGAGAAGAAGGCCGCCTGCGAGACGCTGGACAAGCTGCGCGCCGAGTTCTCCAGCCCGCGCGCCGACCTGCGCGAGGGGATTGCCGCGACCCGTCAACGCGCCGCGTGCCGCTGACCCCGCTCGAGCAGGCGGAATTCGCGGCGCTGATGGCGCCGCTGGGGCCGTTCGAGCCGGCGCCGCATGTCGCGGTGGCGGTGTCCGGCGGCGCGGACAGTCTGGCGCTGGCTCTGCTGGCGCAACGCTGGGTGCGCGCCCGTGGCGGGCGCGCCACCGCTCTGGTGGTGGATCACGGGCTGCGCCCCGAGGCGGCGGGCGAGGCGGCGGCCACGCAAGCGCGCCTGCACGGGATCGGCATGGACGCGGAGATACTGCGGCTGCACGGGCTGGCGCACGGGCCGGCGCTGGCCGCGCGGGCGCGGGTGGCCCGGCACGCGGCGCTGGCCGGGGCCGCCATGCGCCTTGGGGTGCTGCATCTGCTGTTCGGCCACCACGCCGGCGACCAGGCCGAAACCGTCGCCATGCGGCGCCTGTCGGCCAGCCAGGAGGCCGGGCTGGCCGGCATGGCGGCGCTGCTGGAAACCGACGGGCTGCGCCTGCTCCGGCCGCTGCTGGCGGTGCCGGCCGGCCGGCTGCGGGCCACGCTGCGCGCCGCTGGGATCGGCTGGGTGGAAGACCCCTCCAACCGCGACCTGGAAACCCTGCGGGCGCGGCTGCGGCTGGCCGGCGGCGATGCCGCCGGCGACGGCCTGCTGACCCGCGCCGCCGTGGCCGCCGCCGCCGCGCGTGGCCGTGCCCGGGCGCAGGCCGAGCGTGCGGCGGCGGCGGTGCTGGCCGCGCGGGTGCGCCTGCATCCCGAGGGCTATGCGCTGCTGACCCCCGGCCCGTTGCCGCCGCCGGCGCTGGCGGCGCTGTTGCGCGGCCTGTCCGGGGCGCCGCACGCCCCCGCGCCGCCGCTTGTGGCCGCCCTGGCCGCCGGCTTGCGGGCCGCCACCCTGGGGGGGGTGCGCATCCTGCCGGCCGGGCGCCTGGGGCCGGGCTGGCTGCTGACCCGCGAGGTTGCCGCCATGGCGCCGCCGGTGGCGGCGCGGCAAGGTGCCGCCTGGGACGGACGGTTCAAGCTCGCGGCCGACGCCGATCCGCCGGAGGGCGGCGAACTGGGCGCGCTGGGGCCGGACGCGGCGGCGTTGCGACGGTTGCCGGCCGCGCACGGGCTACCCGCCGCCGTGTTGCAAACCCTGCCGGCGGTGCGGCGACAGGCGGGCCTGTTCGCGGTGCCGCATCTCGGCTATCCTGACGCTGTCACTTGCCGGCGCGTGGAAGTGGCTTTTGTGCCTGCCCTTCCGGTTGCCTGCGCCCCCTTCGTGGCGGCCAATGTTGGTTGACGCCGCGGGTATCCGGCCCCGGTTCATGCGGCGGGTGGGGATGCGCAATGCCGCGCGGCACCCTATGTTATTTTGACCGGGTTCTTCCGACCGGGTTCCGGGAACGAGCCGCCGGATTGTCTGCGGCGGTATGTGTATAATGGTTTTGGCCCATGGGCCAGGGAAACGAATGAGCAATTTCGGCCGCAACCTCGCGCTCTGGGTCATCATCGCACTTCTGCTGGTGGTCCTGTTCAACCTGTTCCAGCCCGGCGCCACCCGGCCGCCGACGACCCAGGTCGCCTATTCCGAGTTCGTCGGCGAAGTGAACGCCGGCCGTGTCCGCGACGTGGTGATCCAGGGCCGCACGGTCACCGGACAACTGACCGACGGGCGCAGCTTCCAGACCTACACGCCCGAGGACCCCACTTTGGTGCCCCGCCTGACCGACAAGGGCGTGCGGGTGATCGCCAAGGCGGAGGACAGCGATGTGAATCCGCTGGTCCATTACCTGCTGTCCTGGTTCCCGATGCTGCTGCTGATCGGGGTGTGGATTTTCTTCATGCGCCAGATGCAGTCGGGCGGCGGGCGCGCCATGGGCTTCGGCAAGAGCCGGGCGCGGCTGCTCACCGAAAAACAGGGACGGGTGACCTTCGACGATGTCGCCGGCATCGACGAGGCCAAGAGCGAGCTTCAGGAAATCGTTGAATTCCTCAAGGACCCGCAGAAATTCCAGCGGCTTGGCGGCAAAATTCCCAAGGGCGTGCTGCTGGTCGGCCCGCCCGGCACCGGCAAGACGCTGCTGGCGCGCGCCATCGCCGGCGAGGCGAATGTGCCGTTCTTCACCATCTCCGGCTCGGACTTCGTCGAGATGTTCGTCGGCGTCGGTGCCTCGCGCGTGCGCGATATGTTCGAGCAGGGCAAGAAGAACGCCCCCTGCATCATCTTCATCGACGAGATCGATGCGGTGGGCCGCCACCGCGGCGCCGGCCTGGGCGGCGGCAACGACGAGCGCGAGCAGACGCTCAACCAGATGCTGGTGGAGATGGACGGCTTCGAATCCAACGAGGGTGTCATCCTGATCGCCGCCACCAACCGCCCCGACGTGCTCGATCCGGCGCTGCTGCGGCCGGGCCGCTTCGACCGTCAGGTGGTGGTGCCGAACCCGGACGTGAACGGACGCGAGAAAATCCTGCGGGTCCATATGCGCAAGGTGCCGCTGGCCTCGGACGTGGACCCCAAGACCATCGCCCGCGGCACCCCCGGCTTTTCCGGCGCCGATCTGGCGAATCTGGTCAACGAGGCCGCCCTGCTCGCCGCCCGCATCGGCAAGCGGGTGGTGGCGATGGCCGAGTTCGAGAGCGCCAAGGACAAGGTGCTGATGGGGGCGGAGCGGCGCTCGCTGGTGATGAGCGAGAGCGAGAAGCGGATGACCGCCTACCACGAGGGCGGCCACGCGCTGTGCGCCATTCACCAGCCGGAGTGCGATCCGGTGCACAAGGCCACCATCATTCCGCGCGGCCGTGCCCTGGGTCTGGTGATGAGCCTGCCGGAGGGCGACCGCTACTCCAAGAGCAAGTCCAAGCTGCTGGCCGAACTGACCATGGCCATGGGCGGGCGGGCCGCGGAGGAGATCATCTTCGGCGCCGACAAGGTCTCCAACGGGGCGGCCGGCGACATCAAGATGGCCACCGACCAGACCCGCCGCATGGTCAGCGAGTGGGGCATGAGCGACAAGCTCGGTATGATCGCCTATGGCGACAACAGCCAGGAGGTGTTCCTCGGCCACTCGGTGACGCAGAACAAGAATGTCTCCGAGGCGACGGCGCGCGAAATCGACAGTGAGATCAAGGCGGTGATCGACAACGCCTATGCGCAGGCCCGCAAGATACTCACCGACAACATCGAGGAACTGCACCGGGTGGCGCGCGGGCTGCTGGAATACGAGACGCTGTCGGGCGATGAGATCCGCACCGTCATCCGTGGCGAGCCGGTTATCCGCAAGGTGGTGGACGAACCGGCGCCGGAGAACCGCCGCGCGTCGGTGCCGAATGCCGGCCGGCCGGTGCCGCAGCCCGGCCTGGGGCCGGCACCCCAGCCCGGCTGAATTGTGGCCGCATTGTTCCGGAACCCTCTCCCGCTTCGGCGGGGGAGGGTTCGTTTTTGCGTGCGCGCTTCAACGCGGGCCGTTACCGGTATGGCGGGCAATTCCGGGTTGAGGTAAACCAACCGCATACACGTGCCCGTGATATGTGGTGAACGCAGCATTTCGGGGTCCTTATCTCATGACCAGCAAGCGTCGCCTGTTCGGTACCGACGGAATCCGGGGCAAGGCCAATACCGAGCCAATGACCGCCGGCCTGGCACTGCGTCTGGGACAGGCGGCCGGGCTGTGGTTCACCCGCGGGGCGCACCGCCACCGCGTGGTGATTGGCAAGGACACCAGGCTGTCCGGCTACATGATTGAGCCGGCGCTGACCGCCGGCTTCGTCGGCGCGGGCATGGATGTGGTGCTGGTCGGCCCGCTGCCGACCCCGGCGATCGCCCTGCTCACCCGCAGCCTGCGCGCCGACCTCGGCGTGATGATCTCGGCCAGCCATAATCCGTACGAGGACAACGGCATCAAGCTGTTCGGCCCGGACGGCTACAAATTGTCGGATGAGACCGAGGCCGCCATCGAGACGATGATGGACTCCGACATTCCCCGGCAACTGGCGGGTCCCGCCAGGCTCGGCCGCGCCTCGCGTCTGGAGGATGCGGCCGGCCGCTACATCGAGGCGGCCAAGGCCAGCTTCCCGCGCGGCCTGCGGCTCGACGGGCTGAAGATCGTGGTGGACTGCGCCCATGGCGCGGCCTATCGCGTCGCCCCCACCGTGCTGTGGGAACTCGGCGCCGAACTGGTGCCGATCGGGGTGACGCCGGACGGGTTCAACATCAACCGCGGCTGCGGCTCCACCGTGCCCGGACTTATGTGCGACGAGGTGAGGCGCCAAAGCGCGCATCTCGGCCTGGCGCTGGACGGCGACGCGGACCGGCTGATCATGTCGGACGAGCAGGGCCGCATCATCGACGGTGACCAGATACTGGCGCTGATCGCCCGCTCCTGGAGCCAGGCGGGCCGGCTTGCCGGCGGCGCCATCGCGGCGACGGTGATGTCGAATCTGGGGTTGGAGCGCTACCTGTCCGGCCAGGGCATCGTGCTGCACCGCACCCAGGTCGGCGACCGCTACGTCATGGAACGCATGCGCGAACTCGGCCTGAATGTCGGCGGCGAGCAGTCCGGCCACATGATCCTGTCCGACTATGCCACCACCGGAGACGGGCTGCTGGCGGCGTTGCAGTTGCTGGCGGTGCTGGTGGAGGAGGGGCGGCCGGCCAGTGAGGTGGTCCGGCTGTTCGAACCGCTGCCGCAGGTGCTGAAGAACGTCCGCTATGCCGGACGCTCGCCGCTGAATGCGCCGAGGGTGCAGCAGGCCATTGAGGCCGCCGAGGCGGCGCTGACCGCCACCGGGCGCCTGTTGATCCGCCGCAGCGGCACCGAGCCGGTGGTGCGGGTAATGGCGGAAGGCGAGGACGAGGCGCTGGTGACGCAGGTGGTGGATGCGGTATGCGCCGAAATCGCCGCCGTGGCGGCGGAGACGGCGCAGGCGGCCGACTGAGGCCACCATGCACGGGCGTGTGCTGGTGGTCGCCGGGTCGGATTGTGGCGGCGGGGCCGGTATCCAGGCCGACATCAAGACCATCACCGCGCTCGATGCCTACGCCATGACCGCGATCACCGCCGTGACGGTGCAGGACAGCATGGGCGTGCACTTCGTGCATCCGGTGCCGCCGGCCACGGTGGCCGCGCAGATGGCCTGCGTGCTGGCCGACATCGGCGCCGAAGCCATCAAGACGGGCATGCTGGTTGATGCGCCCACCATCGAGGCGGTGTGCACGGTGCTGGAGGCACAGGCGGGCGGCATGCCGGTGGTGGTTGATCCGGTGATGCTGGCCAAGGGCGGCGCCGCACTGCTGGAGGCGACGGCGTTGCACCACCTCCGGCGACGCCTGCTGCCCTTTGCCGCGTTGATCACCCCCAACCTGCCGGAGGCGGTGGCGCTGAGCGGCATGGACATCACCGACGAGGCGTCCATGCGCCATGCCGCGGTGGCGCTGCGCAGCCTCGGCATGCCGGCGGTGCTGCTGAAGGGCGGGCACCTGCCGGGCGATGAGGTGGTGGACGTGCTGGCGACCGAATCCGGCGTCACCGCCTTCCGCGCGCCGCGCGTCGTCACGCGGCACACCCATGGTACCGGCTGCACCCTGGCCAGCGCCATTGCGGCGGGGCTGGCGCAGGGCATGGCGCTGGAACGGGCGGTGGCGCGGGCGCATGCCTATGTGCAGGCGGCGATCTTCTCCGCCCCCGGCTTCGGCGGCGGGCACGGCCCGCTGAACCATGCGGTGACGGTCGACCCGGCCCGGCTGGCGGCGCTGGGGTGAGGAAGCCGCTGCCGGGCGGTCAGTCCGGCTTGCCGTACAGCCGCTGCAATTCGATGGCGAACCCGGCCTTGAGGGCCTTGCCTGCTTGCGTCAATGCAACCGGGGCGCCCGAAGAAACGACGTCCGATCGGCCGAAGTCACCCGCACGATCTGTGCGTTGCCGTCGCGGCCCACCCGCAGCAGCACCGGCGCCCCGGCGGTGCCGGTGGACCACACTTTGCGCCACAGGCTCGCCAGGTCGGCGACGTCTTCGTTGCCCACCGACAGGATGCGGTCGCCCTGGCGCAGGCCGGCGCGTTCGGCCGGGCCTTTGCTGGCGGTGCCGCCCACCACCACGCCGCCTTCGCTCTCTACCGCGTACAGGCCGAGCCAGGGGCGGGGCGGGGTTTTGGCGCGGCCGGTGGTCAGCATGTCGTCCAGGATCGGGTGCAGCAGGCCGATCGGCACGATCATGTTCATGTCCATCCGCCGCTTGCCGTCGCCCTGCTGGAGGATGAGCGAGCCGGTGCCCAGCAGCTTGCCGTCCTTGCCGATCAGCGCCGCGCCGCTCCAGAACGGGTGGGCGGGGGCGGTGAAGAACGCCTCCTCCAGCAGGTATTCCCAGTAGCCGGCGAATTCCTGCTTGCCGACGACCTTGGCTTCCACCGCGTGTTCCCGTCCGCCGCCGGCGGCGACGATGGCGGCGGCACCCAGGTTCACCGCGTCGGAGTTGCCCAGTTCCAGTGCCGGCAGGTTCAGCCGCCCGAGCGCCTGCACCAGGCCGAACCCGGTGGTCTGGTCGAAGGCCAGCGCGTGGCCGGGCACGGCGCGTCCATCGGCGGTGATCAGCCAGACCGTCTCGGCCTCGGTGATCAGGTAGCCGATGGTCAGGACCAGCCCGTCCTCGCGGATCACCGCGCCGCTGCCCTGGCGTTCGGTGCCCAGGCTGCCGGCGGTGAAGGCGTCCGCGGGCACATTGGCGCGCAGCCCCACCACGGCGCGCAGCGTCCGTTCCAGGTCGAAGCCATACTCGTCGGGGTCCGGCTGGAGGTCTGACGGTATCTGCCAGTCGGGATCGTCCGCGGGGCTTTGAGGGTCGTCGGGGTCGGGCATGTCCACTCCATTATATGGAACCCGCTTGCCGGGCGGAACCCGGGCGCTTGCATGGCCACCGGGTTGTGCCACCTTGCGTCCATGAGCGAGATATTTGTCGATGGTGACGCCTGCCCGGTGCGCGAGGAGGTGTATCGCGTGGCCGGGCGGCTGGGGTTGGTGGTGCATGTGGTGTCGAACGGTTCGCGCCCGATCCGCCCGCCCGGGCTGGCGAATGTGCGCATGGTGGTGGTGGGCGAGGGGGCGGATGTCGCCGACGACTGGATTGCCGAGCGGATCGGTCCGCGCGATGTGTGCGTCACCGCCGATATTCCGCTGGCCTCGCGCTGCCTGGCCCGCGGCGCGCGGGCGCTGTCGTCAACCGGCCGGCTCTGGACGGCGGACAATATCGGCGGCGCGCTGGCCGGGCGGGAGGTGGCCCGGCACATGCGGGAGATGGGGATGCCGACCGGCGGACCGGCAACGCTGACCAGGGCGGACCGCTCCCGGTTCCTCAGCGCCCTGGACACGGCGGTGCAGGCGGCGCTGCGCACGCCGTAATGTGCCGCCTCCGACGGATAGTGCCGTCGGGCCGCTACCAGACGGTGTAGCGGAAGCCCTTCATGTCGGGTGTTTCGACGGATTTGCCATACGGCGAACAGGGAGGCGGGCCGTCGGGCATGATCGCGCGCGCGGCGATGATCACCGCCTCCACCGAGGCGACGGGCAGCCCTGCCACCGCCATCGCGGCGAGCGCGTCGGGTGCGGCCTTGAGCGCGTTGGCGCGCTGCATGGCCGAGGACGCGAACCGCCGGGCTTCATCCAGGGGCATGCCCATCACCAGGCCGCGGTCGAGCGCCATCGACACGAAAGCGTGCCGCTGCTCGGCCTCGTGCCAGATCTGAAATCCCGGCGCGGCGGCGCCGTCCGGCAATGTGGCTGCGATATCGGCGCATATTCCCGCGTCACGGGCCAGACGCAGCGCCTGGGTTGCGGCTGATCCGACCCGTCCGGTGTAGCCGACATTCCACGGCGAGCGGCCGGTGACACTGGCGTACTCCTGGATGGCCAAGATTGCCGCCTGGACATCGTTCTGGCTGGGTGCCGGTCGCTGGAGATCCCCACGATTGGCGCGCGCCACGTAGCGGGCGGCACCCAGCGCCATCAGCCCGTCCCATGGTTCCTGCACCTTGACGAGGCCGTTCCCGCCCAGGGCGACGACCGCGGCCAGTGTCATGGCGCCGGTGGTTTCGTCGAACTGCGGATATCTCTTCAGCGCTTCCTTCCACTCTTCGGCGCGGGCCGCATCGACCGCTTCCTGGACGCTGAGCGTTGTGGCGGCCAGGCCCTCATCCGGAACGGCGCGCGCACCGGCCTGCCGGAGGTGCCAATTCGACATGGCACGCATTACCGCGTGCATCGCGGCCGATGCCGGGCTTTCGTCCGGGCGGCGCTGGCCGACGATGGTTCGCAGCGTCCCGACGTAATTCTGTGCGTCCCGCACAAGCCGAATCGCCGTTTCCGCGGGCAACCTGTTCAATACGGTGTTGTCGCTGGCGATCGCGGTGAACGCATATTCGCCGATCCGCACGCCCTTGGCGGTTTTCCACATATCAACGGCATCCGAGCGACCGCGGCTGTCCCGCCATCGCTGAAGCATCATCTCATCGTTGGTGTCCGGGCGGTTGGGCATGCGCGACCGACGGAAGTTCCTGCTACGGATCGGAAGCATATAACAATGAAACGTAAACCAGCCGTGAACAGCGTTGCCGTTGTCCCGTGCCGGGTCGCGCCGGTGGTTCTCCGGCTTGCCTTCGGCAAGGCGGCGCCCCCGCCATCAACCGTCAGCTGAGGTGGCCGGCTTCCTCGATACAGCGTTTCGCCGCCGATAAGGGGAGCCCCGGGCAACTTCATCGGCCGGCTGTCGCCGGTCTGGCCGATGTTGCTCCAACGCCAACCTGGCACGGCCCTGACTGTACATGGCAGCTGTTCTCGTGGCGACGCGCGGACAGCAGGCGCGAGGACGATGCCGCGCGCTGAGCGCCATCCCGGCGCCAACAGATGGTCGGGAAACCGCCCGCGCAATCAGGACAAGCGGCGTCCTGGCATGGTCGCAAGCGATCGCAAGCCGTCATCGCATCTGAACGTAACCCACTCGGCACGAAACGGCCGCCGGTGGCGCCATCACGGTTCGCGGTTTGTTAAGAGATGTAGCGCATTGTGTTTTTGAGACGCCTGAGATTCCCTCTCGCCGTAGGAATTCCTGCTCATGTCTAGTCCAACCACTTGGACCGTTACCCCGGCCGATCCTGCTCTCGTCATCATCGTCGGTACCGGACAGGACATCGTCAATATCAGCTGGGGTACGGAGAGCGAATTCACGATCCAGACTCAGCCCAATGGATACATTCTGCTCCACGACACCCAGGGGGCTGGCCACAATGTTTTGATCCAGGGCGGCGTTGCAAGCATCCGGTTCCCTGACGGAACCTACAACGTCGCCGGCGGCACCACCCTTCCGACGCCGCTGGCTACTCTCGCGATCGCCGCGGCCAGTGCGTCGAAGGCTGATGGCACGTCCGGCAGCACACCGTTCACCTTCACCGTCACCCGTGGCGGCAACACCGCCATCGCCGCCTCGGCCACCTGGACGGTCACCGGCAGTGGCGGCCTCCCCGCCGTTGCCGCCGATTTCGTCGGCGGGGTGCTGCCCAGCGGCACTGTCAGCTTCGCCGCCGGCGTGGCCACGCAGACCATTACCGTCAACGTCGCCGCCAACAGCGTCCTGCAATCCAGCCAGGGCTTCACCGTCGCCCTTGCTTCCCCGTCCACCGGCGCTTCCATCACCACCGCCAGCGCCGTTGGCACCATCCTGCCGACACCGTCGGCCACTCTCGCCATCGCCGCGGCCAGTGCGTCGAAGGCTGATGGCACGTCCGGCAGCACGCCGTTCACCTTCACCGTCACCCGTGGCGGCAACACCGCCATCGCCGCCTCGGCCGCCTGGAAGGTCACCGGCAGTGGCGGCCTCCCCGCCGTCGCCGCCGATTTCGTCGGCGGGGTGTTGCCCAGCGGCACTGTCAGCTTCGCCGCCGGCGTCACCACGCAGACCATCACCGTCAACGTCGCCGCCAACAGCGTCCTGCAATCCAGCCAGGGCTTCACCGTTGCCCTTGCTTCCCCGTCCACCGGCGCTTCCATCACCACCGCCAGCGCCGTCGGCACCATCCTGCCGGCGCCGTCGGCCACTCTCGCCATCGCCGCGGCCAGTGCGTCGAAGGCCGATGGCACGTCCGGCAGCACGCCGTTCACCTTCACCGTCACCCGCGGCGGCAACACCGCCATCGCCGCCTCGGCCGCCTGGACGGTCACCGGCAGTGGCGGCCTCCCCGCCGTCGCCGCCGATTTCGTCGGCGGGGTGTTGCCCAGCGGCACCGTCAGCTTCGCCGCCGGCGTGACCACGCAGACCATCACCGTCAACGTCGCCGCCAACAGCGTCACTCTTGCCAGCCAGGGCTTCACCGTCGCCCTCGCTTCCCCGTCCACCGGCGCTTCCATCACCACCGCCAGCGCCGTCGGCACCATCCTGCCGACACCGTCGGCCACCCTCACGATCGCCGCGACCAAAGCATCTCAGAACGAGGGCAGTACCGGCGCGACGACGCCGTTCACCTTCACCGTCACCCGCGGCGGCAACACCAGCATCGCCGCCTCGGCCGCCTGGACGGTGGCCTGCGGCGGCGGCAATCCGGCCCCGGTCTGCGAGTTCACCGGCGGCGTGCTGCCCAGCGGCACCGTCAGCTTCGCCGCCGGCGTGACCAGCCAGGTCATCACCGTCAACGTTGCCGGCAACAACACCTATCAGTCCAACCTGGGCTTCACCGTTGCCCTCGCCTCCCCGTCCGCCGGCGCCTCCATCACCACCGCCAGCGCCGCCGGCACCATCATCAATGATGACCCCAACACCCTGATCGCGCCCACCGTGCCGCAACCCGCCGCCGCCGGCCAGGTGATTGGTCTGGTGCTGCAGAATCCCACCACCGCCGCGCTGGCGGCGCGCGAGATCACCTTCGGCCAGGACTTCTCCCAAGGGCAGGTGCCCAGCGGCAACGGCCTCGTCGCCACCATCAACGGCCAGTCCGTTGCCGTGCAGATGGACGTGAAGACCACCTACGCCGATGGCTCGGCGCAGACCGCCGTGCTCACCCTGCTGCAACCGGCGCTCGCCGCCGGCGCTTCCGACAACGTCATGCTCTCCCTCGCCGCTCCGTCCACGGCGTCGGCCGTCGATATCTCGCAACTCACCGACAGCAACTACAATCTCACGGTCGGCCTGAACGTCAACAACGCCGACGGCAGCACCACGCCGTTCAATTTCGACGCCGCCACCCTGCTGCAGCAGGCGCTGAAGGCCGGCACTGTCTCGTACTGGCTGCAAGGGCCGCAGGTCACCGAGATAAGCTTCTCCACGCCGGTCACCTCCTCGATGCGGCTTGTTTTCAATGTCAGCCGCTATGCCGACGGCACGACCTGCACCGACGTGCAGTTCGCCAACGACCTGGCCATGACCGCGACCGGCGGCACGCTCAATTACGATGTCAACATCAGCCAGAACGGCCAGTCCGTGCTGAGCCAGACCGGCATCACCCAGTATCAGTACCAGACCTGGGACCAGATGGTGTGGAGCAACGGTGCCCCGCAGGTGAACGTCCAGCAGAATGTCGCGGCCCTGGAAGCCACCGGCCTGGTGCAGAACTACGACACCTCCGTCGGCGTGCTGGCCAGCACGGTCGCCAGCGACGCTGCCCAGCTGGCGGCTGGCACCGGCGGTAACGGCGCGGCGGGCGCCTATGGGATTCTCGGAGCAGGCGATCTCGATAAATACATGCCGGATCCCGGCGGACGGTCGGACGTCGGCCCGATGCCGAGCTGGGACGTGGACTGGCTGCTGACCCAGAGCGCCTCCGCCGCCACCTATGCCCTGGCCCAGGCCAATGAAGCCGGCAGCGAGCCCTGGCACCTGTTCGATCCCACGACCGGCAACTACGTGACAGTCACCGGCAATCCGAAGCTCTGGTTCAGCGGTCAGTCCGGTACCTATGGAAATGTGGCCTTCACCCAGAACTATGTCGAGTCCGGCGGCTATGTCGATGCCTATGCCCGCGTTGCCAGCGGCTGGACGGTTGACACCGCCCACCAGCCCGACCTGTGCTATTATGCCTATCTTGCCACCGGCAACCTCACCTATCTCAACGAGCTGAACGCCCAGGCGTCCTTCGATGAGCTTTACGCCGTTCCGAGCAGCCGTGGCTACGGCCTCGGGGTGGTAACCGGCGGCAACGAAGTGCGTGCGCAGGCCTGGAGCCTGCGTGAGCTGGTCGAGGCGGCGACGGTCAACCCAGACGGCTCGGCCGAAAAGGCCTACTTCACCACCTGTCTGACCAACAGCATCCAATATCTGCTGAACGAGACCAAAACGGCCAACGAAGGTGCTGTTTCCGGCTGGTTCATGGGGTATGGCATCACCAGCGACTCTGCCGTCGCACCGTGGATGGAAGACTATTACGTGACTGCCCTGGGCCTGGCTGCCGGCCTTGGCATCCCCGGCGCCAGCCAACTGCTGGCCTGGACGGCCAATTTCACCGCCGGCCGTTTCCTCAATGCCGCGAACGGCCTGAACCCGTTCGACGGCATCGATTACCGCTTGGCCGTTTACAACATGCAGACCGCGACCCCCTACACGACCTGGGCGCAGGTCGAGGCGGGCACCGTGGCCTACATCGCCGCCGGTAACACGGATGGAATGAGCACCGGCAGCACCTGGTACTCCCCGACCACCGCGAGCTTTCTGCCGATTACGCGGGCGGCGCTGGCGACCGAGATCACCTATACCGGCTCGACCCAGGCGATTCAGGCATTCGGCTGGCTGTCCGCCAACCAGCAGGGATATGGCAACGCCGCCTACTTC